>Ga0209382_10011974_pt1 | contig 10736 bp, 10 predicted proteins | sample SoiMetdeltSBSDD5_FD_187599 | JGI IMG/M metagenome (GOLD analysis project Ga0209382, IMG submission 187599) | Bulk soil microbial communities from a Populus tree surrounding site in Tennessee, USA - Soil MetaG P. deltoides SBSDD5 (SPAdes) (version 2) | ecosystem: Environmental > Terrestrial >...
CTGGCCATTGGCTGGCTGTACCGGGAGGACTACGCGCGCGCCGGCATGCGGATGATCCCTGCCGGGGACGGGAGCGGCAGGGCGACCTTTGGCTTGATCCAGCTGACGGCCCATGCCCTGGTGGCGGTGAGCTTCCTCCCCACCCTGATGGGGATGGCCGGGATGGGCTATCTGGGCGCGGCGTTGCTGCTTGGGGTTGGGCTCTTATACGTCGTCTCTCAGGCCGCCTCCGAACGGTCGGGGGTGGCGGCCAGGCACCTCCTCCGCGCCACGATCATCTATCTCCCACTGCTGTTCCTGTGCCTCGGGCTTTTCCGCACAGACCCGGTGGCCGGGTGGCCGCTCTAACGAGCAGGAAGTGAGGTGCGTCCGATGCCTCCCGTGGCAGAAGCCCACACAGCGAGCGAGGCGGTACGGAACTGGTTCGGAAGTGAGGTGCGTCCGATACCTCCTGTGGCAGAAGCCATCTGCCAATCCTGGGAGTTCGACCCCTGGGCGCTTGCCCTGATTCTTATACTGGGCGTGATCTATGTCTGTGGCTGGCGGCGGGTGCACCGGCAGATGCCGCACCGCTTCGGGGCCGCTCGCCTGGCCGCATTCCTGGCCGGGCTGGCGGCCCTAGTCATCGCCATCGCCTCGCCGCTGCATGCGTGCGCGGACCTGTTACTGACGGCGCACATGCTCCAGCACTTGCTGTTGATGCTCATCGTGCCGCCGCTGCTCCTCGTCGGCGCGCCGTACCTGCCACTGCTGCGCGGGCTGCCGCGGCGTTTTGTCAAGCACGGGCTGGGGCCATGCCTCGCCTGGCCGGCGCTGTGGCGCTGGGGCCGTTGGCTCACGCATCCCCTGACGGCCTGGCTCACCTTTGTCCTCACCAGCACGGCCTGGCATGTGCCGGCATTGTATGAGCTGGCCCTCCGCGCGCCAGGCTGGCACGAGGTCGAGCACGTGTGTTTTGTCGCGACGGCCCTCCTGTTCTGGTGGCCCGTGATGCAGCCCTGGCCGAGTCGCCCGCAGGGGCCGCGCTGGGTGCTGCTCCCGTACCTCTTCCTGGCGGATGTGCAGAACACCATCCTGGCCGCTTTTCTGACCTTCTGCGAGCGCGTCCTCTACCCGACGTATGCCACCGCCCCGCGGCTCACCGCGATGACGGCGCTCGACGACCAGGCCGCCGCGGGCGCGATCATGTGGGTGCTCGGCTCGGTCGCCTTCCTGATCCCCGCCGCCTGCATCACCATGCAGGTGCTGCAGGGGACGCGTGTGGCGGTGCGGCCGGTCTCGGGAGGCGTCGGCGCTGCGACCACCACAGCGGAGCGGCAGCGGCGGCGTACGCGGGATGATGTACGCCATATGCTCAGGACGACATAGAAGATGGACATCGATAGCATACTCTTGGCTGTCGCCGTGATGCTCACAGCGACGGTTGTCGCAGGCCGCGTCGCGCAGAAACTGCACCTGGGCTCCATCGTGGCGCTGCTGGTCGTCGGGATGGCGCTCGGACCCTATTCTCCAAGGCCACTGCTGACCGGTCACATCGAAGAGCTGCAGAGCGTCGGCGAGATCGGTGTGATCTTGCTGCTGTTTCTCGTCGGGCTTGACACCCAACCGCAGAAGTTGTCGTCCATGCGCCGCCTTGTCCTCGGTTTGGGTACGGCGCAGTATCTGCTCACGACCGCCGCCATCGCCGGACTGCTGATGGCAGTCGCCAACCTACACTGGCAATCGGCCGTCATTGTCGCCCTCGGTCTGGCGATGAGTTCAGACGCGGTCGCCCTCGCAAGCCTGCAGGAGCACGCTGACAGTGCGAGCCCGCGCAGCCAGGCAGTCATGGCCGTGGCGATTTATCAGAGCCTCATGGCCATACCGGTGCTGGCGGTGATTCCGGTCCTCGCCTCGAGCCCTCTGCAGGCTCCGATGCCAACGGTCTTGAAGGCGCTGGAGGTATGCGCTGCGCTTGCTGCCGTGTACCTCTTTGCGCGCTATGCGCTCCCGCAGGCCCTGGCCTTTGCGGCACGGAAATACAACATAGAAGGGTTCACCGCGATCGTTATCGCCGCCATTTTCGCGGCGGCCTGGGCCATGGACACGGTTGGCTTGTCAAATGCATTGGGCGCCTTCATGGTCGGCATGATTCTCTCCACCTCCATGTTCGCTGATCAGATCAAGGCGTCGGTGTCGTCGCTCAAGGGACTGCTGCTCGGCGTGTTCTTCATCGCCATCGGCATGTCGATCAATCTCCACGAGGTCATCGCGTTTGGCGGCCCATTACTGCACTATTTGCCGACACTGTTTGTGATCAAAATTGCCCTTGTCATGGCCTTGGCTCTGGGTTTTCGACTGGGGTGGCGCACGTCTGTCCTGGTCGGCCTGCTGTTGGTACCCTTTGATGAAATCGCCTACATCATTTTTGCCAGCGCACACAGCAGTGGCCTGTTGACAGATCGGGCCTACACGTTGGGCCTCATCATGATCTCCTTCTCCTTTGTGGTGTCGCCAGTGCTGATCAATCTCGGATACAAATTGGCTGACCGGTTCACGCCAGAGCCACAACCCGACCTGCCTCTCGAGGCCCTGAGCGGAGTGAGCCAGCAGCCCGTCATTGTCGTCGGGTACAGTTACGTCGGCCGGGTCATCTGCATGATGCTGGAGCGGGCGAGCATTCCGTATATCGCTTTTGAGCTGAGTCTCGATCGTCTGGCTGAAGCCAAGAAATGGCAGCACAAGGTGCACTATGGCGATGTCACCAATCCGGCCATAATGGGTGCGCTGGCCATCTCGCCCGCCCGTGCGGTGATCGTGACGACGAGAGATTATGCCGCAGTCAAACGGATAGCCGACACTCTGCGCCACTTCTATCCGAGCGTCAAAGTCATGGCTGCCGTGCCTTATCTTTTTCAGCGCGACGAGTTGCGGAAAATAGGAGCCGCACAGGTGGTCGCCCTCACATCCGAGGGTACGTTGAGTTTCGGGAGGTCGATCCTGGGTGAGCTTGGCACCAAACTCGATGCGGTCGAAACCATCATTGGCGCGCTTAGAGCCGACGATTATGCGTTAATTCGTAACGTTGGGGGCACCGTGCCTGAGAACGTAGCGCAGGATGCAGCAGCCGAGGGAGGACTGGCGAGGCTTTGGCCATGGTCTGCCAAGAGCCGCTTGAGATAACATTGAAAGATCACCATCCAGGTGCTGCAGGGGCTGCGTGTGGCGCTGCGGCCGGTCTCTGGAGCAGTGGGCGCCTCGACCGCCACAGCTGAGCGGAATCGGCGGCGTAGGGCTGGCCCAGACGCCGCCTGGGCTCTGCTCTCCATCCCCCTCATTGGCGCCGTGGGGTGGTCTCGCCCTTGCACTCCACGCAGCGGACGTGTGGATCGTAGGCCAACCGATGCAGATGCGCGGGATGATGCATGCCATGAGGTGCACAAGGGAAGACGTTGATGCCAGGTACGAGGCAAAGCACGATGCACCATGATACAAGCAGGGCGTGGGTGAGGCGCACGCTGCTCTTGGTAGTGGCATTGGTGGCGCAGGTCGTGACCACACACGCCTACGGTGGCCTCGTGTAACTGCACCAGACGATGGGACCATTCGTCATCACGGTATTTACGACGCCGACGTCGTTGCGCGCCGGCCCGGTGGATATCAGCGTGCTGGTCCAGGACCGCGAGGACGGACAACCGGTGCTGGATAGCGAGGTGTCTGTGTGGCTGCGGAGAGACGGCGGGAGGACCGTGGGCGGGCAGGCGACACGCGCCGTGGCGCAGAGCAAGCTCCTCTACTGTACCGCGGTGCACCTGCCCGAGGCGTGGCAATGGGTATTGGAGGTGACCGTCACAACCTTCGTCATCATTGCATTCATGACGGGCTTTGACCGTCACACAGGGGGAGGACTCCGCCAGTGTGCGCGGGCAGGTGTCGGCCGCCTCACCCAGGCTGTTCGTGCTCGCCTCCTGGCGTAGCTTGTCGCTGCTACCAATCATCACCACCCTGTTCGCTGTGCGCCAGTGGGTAAAAAGGCATGCGGCCAGGCGGGGGAAGGCAAAATTTCACGTCCAGAGTCGCATACGAGTTTGGCGTTTCTCCCTTCCAGAGGACGAAACGTTGTGCATGACACGACACTCCAGATGCTCTTCCAAGCGGTTTCTGCCCTCGCCGTGGTGGGCGGGTTCGTCTACGCGGCCTTGCAGTTTCGGGGGTGGCGGACCGCCCAGTATGTGGCGAATTTCACCACGCTCGTCGAGCTCCAGCTCCAACTCCGCAAGATGGTCGTGGACGATCCCACGTTGGCGCCTGTCGGCCTCGCGCTATCCGCGGAGGATCAGGAGGAAAAAAATGCGTGGGTACTTCTATAACCTCATGCAACTTAGGGTGTTCGAAATTGCCTGGTTCAGCCATTAGCATGGCCAGTTGCCCGAGGATTACTTTACCTCGTGGGTCGCCAACATGGCCGCGATCACCAAGCGACCAGTCTTTCGGGCCATGTGGCGGAGTGACTGGACCAAGATTCTGCATGAGGGCTTCCGCCAGTCTACGGAGCAGGTGATGGAGGACACCAGGATGCTTGGGGAGTGCTACCCACCCACGAAGGAGCACATCGCATCGACTTCCGCTGCATCAGCACGTCGAGTACACATCGGAAACACAACCTGCCTGTCTTTCCACTATCCACCAGTGGCAGCAGTACTGCCACGCGAACTTGTCCTCGGCCACAGTTCCGCCCTGGGACGGCATGGCACTGCGCCCATTGATGCGCTGCAGTGCGTGCCAATCGGCTGGCACCTGGGAGCCCGTGCGCACGGCACCGTTGACACGGCGCCGGCCCTCCGCGCTGCCGCCGGTCCACAGGGGCTTCCTGTGCCAAGAGTTGCGGGCATTGTCGGGGGTAGCGGCCCGTGGCATGTGCCTTGCACATAACCCAAGAGGTGGCGCTGAGACCAGGCCACGAGCGTCCTGCATGAGCGGAGAGTGGGAGATAAGGCCTGCTCTCCTTGCCGTATCTTGCAGAATACCTTCGTGATGCCATGGATGACAGAACGGACCTGGTCGACGAGCCGCATCTCTCTCACTCTCTTAACAGGAGCTTCGCTATGCAGATCACCACCTTGGAGTATCTGGGAGTCGAATCGCTCACACATCCGCGTCCTGACTCTGGTCTTCTGCGCCATGGCTCTGTGGACTCCACGCTTCAGACGTCCGGAGGAGAGGACGCCATCCCCGCAACCATCACGACCACCCTGTACGACCTAATTGCGGCACTGCAGGATGTCGTGCCACCAGGGGACGATGCGCTGGTGGTGGCGACCATGGTGCACCTGCTGTGTACAGGGCGGATGACCTGGCGCAGCGGCATTGAGGCCCGGGCATCGGTCGTGTGAGCCACGGCCTGGGTGGGGGATATCCTGCTCGTTATCTATGGCACGCCTGGAGGCATCCACCATGGACCAGACGAAGCATGATCTTCTGGTACACACCCGTGCCGACGTGCTCGTGACCCTCAACGCGAGCAAGCGAAACAAGCTTCGGGGAATCTGACCCCCAGAGATTGAAGGAAGGAATCCACCATGTATAAGATGAAGAACGATGTTCTGGACCACACGCATGCCAACGTACTCGCGCTCCTTAACGCGTGGCTTACCGACAGCATTAACCTCATGAAGCAGACCAAGAAGGCCTATTGGAAAGTGCAAGAGACCACGTGCACTGCCTTACACACACTGTTCGACGGGATCGCTGATGCGGCCGAAGAGTCTCTTGACCTGCTCGCGGAGCGGGTCATGCATCTGGGCGGGCTGGCGGAAGGGAAGCTGCAGGGTGCAACACAGCGCAGCAGGGTAGGCCGCTTGGCACCCCACCATCCCTCATCGGATAGAGGACTATGGCACTGCTCGTGGTGGGATTAAACCATAAAACGGCTCCAGTGGCCGTGCGTGAACGCCTGGCGTTTGCGGACCAGACGCTGGCAGAGCCGCTTGCCCGGTGGCACGACCCGGCGGTGGAAGAAGTCGTGATTCTTTCGACCTGTAACCGGGTGGAGTGCTATCTGCAGGGGCCTGATGCTGAGGCGGGAGCACGCTGTTGTATCGATTTTCTGGCGGCCTCTCATGGGCTGCCAGAGGCCCAGTTTGTTCCTCACCTGTACCAGTGGCACGACATCGAGGCGGTGCGGCATCTCTTTCGGGTTGCCTCCAGCCTGGACTCGCTGGTGCTTGGCGAGCCGCAGATCCTCGGACAGGTGAAGGCGGCGTATGGTGCGGCGCGGGCGGCACAGCGGACCGGGGTCGTCCTCACGCCGCTGTTTGAGCGGGCGTTGCACGTCGCGAAACTGGTGCGTAGCGCTACAGGTTTGAGCGACCATGCGGTCTCGGTGAGTGCGGCCGCCGTCGAGCTGGCGAAGAAGATTTTTGAGCAGTTGCCCGAGCGTACGGCCATGGTCCTGGGCGCAGGCGAAACCTCGGAGCTGGCGGCGCGCCACCTGATCCGTCAGGGGATCACCCGCCTCTTTGTGGCCAATCGCTCGCCGCAGCGTGCCGCACAGCTGGCGCAGGCACTCCAGGCCACAGCTATTCCCTGGGAGGAGTTCCCAGCGTATTTGGTGCAGGCGGATATTGTGCTCAGTGCGACCAGTGCACCACAGCCGATCATCCAGAAAGCGATGGTCCAGGACGTGATGCGGGTGCGTAAGCATCGCCCCATGTTCTTCATCGATATGGCCGTGCCACGCGATATTGATCCAGCCATCCATACGCTGGAAAATGTGTTTCTCTATGATATGGACGCTCTAGAAAACATCGTCGCAGAGAACTACCGCGCCCGCCAACAGGCGGCTCTCGTAGCGGAGGATCTGGTCTGGCGTGAGGTGCGGCATTTTCACCAGTGGCTGGCGGCCCGTGAGGCCGCCCCCACCATTGTGGCGTTGCGCCAATGGGCGGAGACGACGCGGCGCGAGGCACTCGACACAGCCCTGGCTAGGATGGGCCCACTCGAAGAGCGCCAGCGTCGCGCGCTCGAGACGTTCAGCGTGAGCCTGGTGCAGAAGCTCTTGCATGCGCCGACGGTGAACCTGAAGCGCGCGTTTCGTGAGGGGCGAGCGCCTAAGTATATCCAACTTGTGCGCCATCTCTTTGCGCTCGAGCCATGATGACAATGACGCAGTCTTCCCGTGCGCTGGGCACTGATGAGCATGGTTCTTGCCCTGCTCTGCAACAGCAGACAATCAAGCAGGCCAGCGGAGGGCATGGACGAGAGAGCAGGGTTCCAGATATGGAAGTGAGTGGCTGCAAGTAACTGACTACACACCGTCCACCTCATCATACTCGGCGGACCACGCCGCTGGCCCCCATGCCGTGACTTTCCAGACATCCGTGGCCCCTGGCGGGGGCAGCCACGAGGGCAGCGGCATGAGTAGCCGGTCCGCCAACGCATTGACGAAGGGCTCGTACATCTGCCGCAGATGGGTCAGCATCGCGTCCGCCTCCGGGCCCTCCCGTAGCGACACCCCCGCCTGGGCCATCACCGCCCGCAGGTGTGTGAGGTCGGCCGCTGACAGGCGCTCAGACGCAGCGGACTGCGGCCGCGTGCCCAGAATGCGGCTGAGGTCGGCGGCGGCATGGCGGGCCATGGCAAACGCCAACCGGGCCGGCCGCGTCGGCGCGCCGTCAATCCCCACCAGGAGCAGGGCCGCGACATCGAGCATAGTGGTGAGCCCGGCGAGCCAGGATTGCTCTAGGTGCTGGGAGCGATAGTAGGCTAGGATCGGGTACGAGAGGTGACTTTCCAGCAGCTCTGCCGCCCAACGCTCCCCCTCTATGAAGAACTGCGCCAGGGCTCCGGTGAAGTCCGCACCCGCATGGCGCCGGAGCAGTTCGGCCGCGCTCGGAGGCGAGCCGGCGCGTGCGTCGAGCAAGGATACGTTGACCTCACGCTGCGAGAAGGCTTGGTTGAGCACCGGCATATACGAGATAATGAGGGCGAGGAAGGCGAACCCCAGCCCGGCCTCGAGCACGACGAGCAGGCGCCCCAGCGCCGTGTGCGGCAGGACATCGCCGATCCCGAGGGTGAAAAAGGTCGTGCCGCTGCCATACAGGGCCGTCCCAAAACCCGCGTCGCCCCCAGTCGCAGCCATGTGCGCGTCCAGGCCCCACAGGAGCAGCGCAAACCCGACAATCAACCCGGTGCTCCACACCCCGATGAGCAGGAGGAGCGCGAACGGGCCATAGTAACTCAAGTAAGTCTCGCGTCGCTCGCCGCTGTGCCAGCGTCCCCGCGCCGGGGCGGACCATAGCTGCCAGGTAGACCGGAAGACCAGGAGCGCAAGCCGCAGCCGGCGGGTGGCCCGCCGCGGCAACACGACCGTCTCAAAGGCATCCAGTAGCACCACACAGATCAGCACGATCCCGACGATTGCCCACAGTAGCATCAGTGTTCTCCTTGTCCCGGTGCAGCACGTCCGCGCTTCACCCCGGCACTTTACTCAAGGGTATGATCCTGGGCCTGCTAACAACAGGGACCAGTCCTATAACCCACTCCAGAACCACGGCGTTGAGAGGATGGGGATTTTTGCACAACCGTGCTCATGCCGTGCGCCGCATGAGGGGGGTTGTGCAAAAATCCCCAACATGCGATGGAGGAGCTCCCGCTATTCAGCACCAAAACGAGCATGATCTCTCCTGATCACTTGTCAGACCCCTTGAAATCTCTCAGGCTTCAGGCTACGGCGTTCTCACCACCTGCTGACCGGCCGGACGGCCTGTGGATGTTCCCGGGTCAGCTGGATTTCCTCCTGTTCATGGCGAATCACGAGACGTTCGCCCTCACGCAATGCGTATTGCACTGTCTCCAGTCCGATCTCGACCTCCAGCATCTGCTCACGGTACGTCAGGGGAAATCGTAGGATAGCATTCTCCTCCGGTGCGCGACGTGGCCAGAAGGACAACGTTCCATCATAGTCCCGCATGCCGCCAAACCCGTAGGTGAGCATCATCCAGGTGCCGCCCATCGAGGCGATATGGCAGCCGTCCTTCACATTGCCGCCCACGTCGGCCAGATCCATCAGCAAGGCCGCCAGCCCGTACTCCCTCGTTTTCTCCAGATCGCCGATCTGGGCCGCGATGATCGCCTCAATGCAGGACGACAGCGACGAGTCGCCCGTGGTCAAGGGATCGTAGAACGCAAAGTTCCGCTGCTTCGCTTCCAGGGAAAACGTATCGCCCAGCAGGAACATGGCCAGTAGCACGTCTGCCTGTTTGATGACTTGCTTGCGGTAGATGTCGAGCGGATGATAAAACAGCAGCAGTGGGTACCGGTCGGACGGCGTGTGCTGGAAGTCCCAGGGCTCGCGGTCCAGAAAGCTGTCATCCTGCGGGACAATGCCCCGCTGCTCGTCATACGGGACGTACATGCGCTCCGCCGCGCGCTGCCAGGCCTCGACCTCCGACGGCGCGAGCCCCGTCTTGTGCACCAGCGCCGTGTACACGTCCGGTGTGTGTGTGCGCAGGGACGCGACCGTCTCAGCGGCGTAGCGCAGGTTCTCGCGCGCCATCACATTGGTGTACGCGTTGTTGTTCACCACGGTCTTGTATTCATCGGGCCCGGTGACGCCATTGATGCAGAATTTTTCCCCCTTCCGCTCGGAGTAGAAGCCCAGGTCCAGCCAGAGGCGCGCCGTTTCCACGAGCATCTCGGCACCGCAGTCTTGCAGGAACTGCTCGTCGCCCGTTGCGTGCACATATTTGCGCAGCGCGTACATGATGTCCGCGTTGATGTGGTACGCGGCGGTGCCGGCGGCGTAGTAGGCCGACGCTTCTTCGCCGTTGATGGTGCGCCAGGGGAACATGGCGCCTTGATGGCCCAAGTGCCTGGCGTATACGCGTGCCTGCTCGAGCATCTGGTAGCGGAAGGTCAGCAGATTCCTGGCGACCCGGGGGGAGGTATAGACCAGAAACGGCAGCATATAGATCTCGGTATCCCAAAAGTAATGGCCCTCATAGGCTTGGCCAGTGAGGCCTTTCGCCGGTACGCCAGCGTTTTCTGCACGCGCCGAGGCCTGCAGGATGTGAAACAGGTTGAAGCGGATCGCTTGCTGGATTTCGACGGTGCTGCGCTTGACCCAGTCTTCACGGATATCACTCATGCGGACATCGCTCCGGTGCCAGAAATCCTCCATGTACTGCTGTTGGGCGGCGAGCAGCGGCTGGAACCCCTGCTGCATCACGCGATCCAGCGTCCACTCGGCACGACCGCAGAGTTCTTCCGACGAAGCCGTTTGCGACGTGTGATAGACCATGTATTTGGTGAGGTGGATCGGACAGCCGGGCTGTGCCTCGATCGTGAAGGCGACCTGGCCGAAGTCCTCGGTGTGGACCGCCTTGGAGGCGTGTGGGCACGCGGTCTCCAGCGCATGGTCCGTGGCACACGCGAGGAGCATCTGGCTCTTGGCGGTCGCATGGCACAGCACGAGACGACGCTCCTTGGCATAGCTGGCGCGGTGCTGGAGCACCGGTCCTGCAAACCCGCCCGCCCGCCGCGGGTCATCCCCGTTGGCGTGGGTGCTCGGCGCATTGGCTACCATCTCTGAAGCGATCACGACAGGAGCCTCCGCGTTGAGGAGCGTCACGTGATAGGAGATAGCGGCCACGTGCCGATGCACGAAAGAGACCAAACGTCGAGAGGTGATCAGCACCTGTTTACCTGCTGGCGTCTCCCAGAGGATCTCCCGGTCGAGCGTCCCGGACTGCATGTTC
>Ga0209382_10011975_pt1 | contig 10735 bp, 10 predicted proteins | sample SoiMetdeltSBSDD5_FD_187599 | JGI IMG/M metagenome (GOLD analysis project Ga0209382, IMG submission 187599) | Bulk soil microbial communities from a Populus tree surrounding site in Tennessee, USA - Soil MetaG P. deltoides SBSDD5 (SPAdes) (version 2) | ecosystem: Environmental > Terrestrial >...
AAGTGTCTGCAAAGCCGACGAAGGCTCCGTTTTCGTTTTTCGATTGTCCGAAGTGCAAGCACCATTCCGCGCATGCGTGGCTCTACCGCAAGAGCCTGCAGACCTACGCCTGGTGCGAGGGCTGCTCGTCGTATTTCGAGCAGAAAAACAGCGTGTTGTTCGGGCTCGTCTGGGGAGGTTTCTTCGCGCCGCTGATCGTCCTGCTGGTGATGGAGGGTCCGCTCGCTCCCTGGCTGCCGGACTTCGGGCGCATCGGCCTGCTCGCGCTGGCGGCGGTGGTCGCGCTGCCGATTCTCGCTTTCACGCTACCGTATTTCGTTCGCTGGACGATCCGCTACGAGTACTTCGGGCGCAACGCGCCCTAGCGCAAGCGCGGGCCGATGCGCTGGGTCGCCGCGCTCGCCGTCGGGAGCCTTGCCGCAATTGCGCTCGCTGCAGTTGTGTTCGCGCACAACAACGTCGTCGACTGGCAATCCAACCGCGCATCCGTTCTTGCGCAGATCGCATCGATCGAACGCGATGTTGCGAACCCGAACCGCGATCGCAGTCTTGCATCCGCGCGCGAACTGATGGAGCTGACCAACAACGCGGCGCTAGAACGGTTCGGGCTGTCCGCGGTGGTGCTGGTGCTGGCGGTCGCCGCGCTCTTGCCGTCGTGGCGCTACGCGGCCCGGTCCTTCAGCCGCGTCCGGCTCGTTCTCCTGGCAACGGTGGGCGCCGTGATCCCCGTCGCGATCGGTTGGCTCGTGCTGATGATGCTCGGTGCGGGCGCGATCCGCGGCTGATTCCCGCGCCGGCGCCTAGCGCTGGAAGTGCAGGCTCGACTTCTGGCTGGAGAACCACGCCGCGAGGTCTTCCATGTCCTGGGCGGACAGGCCCGCGGCAAAGCCCTTCATGATCGCGTTGTTGCGCTTTCCGCTCTTGTAGTCGGCCATCGCCTTGACCAGATAGTCGTAGTACTGGCCGGCGAGGATCGGCTGGTCGGGCGCCGAGGGTTTCGCGCCGTCCGCGCCGTGGCAGGCCGCGCACACCTGCGCTGCCTTCGCCTTGCCGGCTTCGGCCTTGCCTGCGGCCGCGGCGCCTTGCGCGAAGGCGAGCGCCAGCGCAATCGCCACCGCGCTGACCATCGCCCGCGCGCTCATTTCGAGCCTCCGTAATACGCGGCGATATCGGCCATGTCCTGCTCGCTGAGTCCCGCGGCGATGCCGCGCATGGACGGGTGCGTGCGCTCGCCCGACTTGTACGCCTGCATTGCCCGCATCAGGTAGGCCGCCTGCTGGCCTCCGAGCTTGGGCACCGAGTAGACATCCGGATACGCGGTGCGATAACCGGGAATGCCGTGGCAACCCTCGCACATCTGGACTTTCTTGTGCGCGGCCTTCGCATCGCCGGCCGGGGCCGGCTGCTGCGCGATTGCGCCTTGCGTCCAGAAGAGCGCGAGTACGAGTGAGATTCGCAGGTGCATCGAGGTCGGGTCGAAATGGGACGCGGAAGTGTATCCAAAGAGCGCGATACCCTCAACTATAATGCGGGCTTCCTACCCGAAAGGCCCGAAATGCGCTTCACCGGATCGGCTGAATACGTCTCCACGGACGACCTCACGCTCGCGGTCAATGCTGCGATCACCCTGCAGCGTCCGCTGCTCGTGAAGGGCGAGCCGGGCACCGGCAAGACGATGCTCGCGATCCAGGTGGCGAAAACGCTCGGGCTGCCGCTGCTCGAGTGGCACATCAAGTCGACCACGAAGGCGCAGCAAGGCCTCTATGAGTACGACGCCGTGTCGCGGCTGCGCGATTCGCAGCTCGGCGACCCGCGCGTGCACGACATCCACAACTACATCGTCCGGGGCATGCTGTGGCAGGCGCTCACCGCGGACAAGCCGGTCGTCCTGCTGATCGACGAGATCGACAAGGCCGACATCGAATTCCCGAACGACCTGCTGCGCGAGCTCGACCGGATGGAGTTCTACGTCTACGAGACGCGCGAGCTGATCAAGGCCAAGCACCGGCCGATCGTCTTCATCACGTCGAACAACGAGAAGGAGCTGCCCGACGCCTTCCTGCGCCGCTGCTTCTTCCACTACATCCGGTTCCCCGACAAGGAGACGATGGAGAAGATCGTCGGCGTGCATTTCCCGACGCTGAAGAAGACGCTGCTGCGCGAGGCGATGGAGGTGTTCTTCGAGGTGCGCGAGGTGCCCGGCCTGAAGAAGAAGCCGTCGACCTCGGAACTGCTCGACTGGCTGAAGCTGCTGCTCGCCGAGGACATCCCGCCGGAAGCGCTGCGCTCGAAGGACCGCAAGACGATCATCCCGCCGCTGCACGGCGCGCTGCTGAAGAACGAGCAGGACGTGCACCTCTTCGAGCGACTGGTCTTCATGACGCGGGCGCAGAGGCAATAAGCCCCGGCATGGCCTCAGGCAACGACAAGACGCAGGAGACCGAGCCCTTGAAGGGAACCCCGGCAGAGGTCGCGGTACTGTTCGCCGACGTTGCCGGCAGCACGAAGCTGTACGAGGCCCTCGGCGACGCCGAAGCGAAGGTGCTGATCGACGAAGCCCTGATCGGCATGAAAGTGATCACGCAGCGCCACCGCGGCCGGGTCATCAAGACGATCGGCGACGAGCTGATGTGCGTGTTTCCCAACGCCGAGCGCGGATTCCTCGCGGCGATGGACATGCAGACCCTGGTCAATGCGCTGGTCGTCACCAAGGGCGTGCGGCGAATGATCCGGGTCGGGTTCCACGCCGGTCCGGTCATCGAGGAGAAGGGTGACGTGTTCGGCGACACGGTAAACATCGCCGCGCGAATGGCAGGGGTCGCGAAGGGCATGCAGATCATGACGACGCGCACGACGGTCGATGCGCTGCCGCCTGCGCTGCGCGCGTCGACCCGCCCGATCGCGGCGCTCGCGGTCAAGGGAAAGGCGGACGATCTCGCGGTCTGCGAGGTCCTCTGGCAGGAGGGCGACGACCTGACGATGGCTGCGGGTGCGAGCGCGGCGGCCGAGACCCGCTTCGAGCTCGTCCTGCGTCACGGCGCGAAGGAGCTGGTCCTGGGTGGAGAGCTGACCGCGGCGATGATCGGGCGCGACGCCGGGTGCGATATCGTGGTCGCCGAACCGAAAGCCTCGCGCCAGCACGCGCGCATCGAGCGCCGACGCGACAAGTTCTTCCTGACCGACCAGAGCACCAACGGCACTTATGTGACGTTCGCCGGAGAGCCCGAGATCGTGTTGCGCCGGGAGGAAGCCATGCTGCGCAGGTCCGGGCGCATCGTCTTCGGGCATAGCGGGTCCGACGCCGGCGGCGACGCCGTCGAATTTTCGATCAAGAGCTAGCTAGACCTTGAGGACCGCTTTGCCGCGCGCCGGCGGGGCGGACAGCAAGCCGGCCGGCGGCGACGTGTCGAGCTTGCCGCGGACCGACTCCTGCGCGCAGGCCTGCGCGAACGTCACGTTGATCGACTGCGCACTGACTCCGGCGAGCGTAAAGCACGCCTGCCCGAGCTTCGCGTTCAGGGGCTTGAGGACGTACTCGGCAATCAGGTCGCTCGCGCCCCCTTCCGGAAGCTCGAGGCGAAACGCGTTGTCGCCTGCGGGCTGCGCATCGAGCACGCCGCGCAGGCTCTTCAGCTCGCGCAGCAGTGCCTTGCCCGAATCGGGTCCCGGCAGCCCGCTGAACGAAACGTTGACGTTCTGCGCGCCAAAGCTGAAGTGCGCGAGGAAGAAATTCTTCGAGAACTCGTCGCCGACGAGCTTGCCGATCTCGGCGAGCGCCGCGTCCTCGGTCGCCCAGCTCGTGTTCTTCGGCATCTTGGTGTTCGTGTAGATCTCCTCGCCGGTCCCCTTGTCGATCGCCTTGACGGTCCACGAAGTGAGCGCGGTCTTGGTAATGGTCAGCCCGGACGCGGCGAGCTTCGCCGAGAGCTGCTTCACCTTCACTTCGCCGACGATCTGGAAGTCCGCCGCCTTGGCCTCGGGCCCGGTCCGCGTCTCGCCCTCGGTCGACCAGGTGCGAAATCCGAACGACTTGATGCGTTCCTTGATCGCGTTCTCGGCAAGCTGCGAGCGCGTGGAGGGCACCGCCTGCGCCGACTCGGCGTAGCTGATCACCATCTGCACGGCGATCTTCGGGTCGCCGTTGTTGCGGATGAAATCGATGCGCTCCTTGTCGCTCATCTGGTTCAGCGACTTCTGCACGTCCTTGACGCGAATCGACGCCCGCGTCGTCATCGCGATCAGGCCGTCCTTGCCCAGCTGCGGCGCATCCTCGGCGATCGTCGTCTTGATGAACTCGGCCGAGCGCGGCAGGAACTTGTCCTGCACCCACTGGTAGTTGCGGTTCAGCGAATCGTGCGAGACGTAGAGCGCGACCGCCTTTTCGATCAGCTGGCGCTTCGCATCCGCGCGCGCCTCGGCGCCTGCGGCCGCCGTATCGCCGTTGAATTTCGCCGGATCGGCGAAGCCGACCGCGCTGATCGTCAGCAAGCCTGGCTCCGATGGGGCCGCGACGGGCGCGGGCGCAGCAGCAACGGGAGCGGGAGCCGCAGCCGGTGCAGCGGCGACCGCAGCGGGTTTCGCAGCGGACGCGTCCGGCGCCTGCGGAGCGTCTGCCTTCTTGCCACCCATTACATACATGCCGCCGCCGACCACGACTACGAGCAGCAGTGCGGCTGCGCCGGCGAAAAGCGCGACGGGTTGTTTTCTAGGCTCGGGTTTGGGCGCCGGAGTAGATGCCGCGCCAGAAGACGGCGCGGCATCTTTGGGAACCCCGGTGGAACCTTTCGCGGCGTCCTTTGCTGCGGCCATGAGGCGCGCGGTCGCACCATCCATGATTGTCGAATCCGCGGGCGCATCCACGATCGTCGCATCGGCACCCGATGAAACCGCCGCCGGCGTACGCCCTTCGGCGACTGCGGCAATGTCCGCGGCGAACTGCGACGCACGCTGGTAGCGATCGATCGGGTTCTTCGCGATCGCCTTCTTCACGACCGCGTCCCACGCGGGCGGCAGCGTGGTGTTCAGCGCCGAAGGCGGCAACGGATCCTCCTTCAGCACCTTGTGCATGATCGTCGTCACCGCGCCGCTGAACGGTCGCTCGCCGGTCAGGAACTGGTACAGGATCACGCCGCACGAAAAGATGTCGCTGCGGCCGTCGACTGGCGTGCCGAGGAACTGCTCGGGCGACATGTAGGAAGGCGTGCCGAGCACGGTGCCGGCCTGCGTCAGTTCCGAGGTCTCGATCCGCGCGATGCCGAAGTCGGCGACCTTTGCCGGGCCGCTCTCGAGCAGGATCACGTTTGCCGGCTTCATGTCGCGGTGCGTGACGCCGCTCGCATGCGCGTGATCGAGCGCGCCGAGCATCTCGCCCATGATCCGCGCGATGTCCTTGTTGGCGAAGCGCTGCCCGCCGTCGAAATAGTCCTTGAGCTCGCGGCCCTTGATGAACTCCATGGCGATGAAAGCGATGCCGCCCTCCTCGCCGTACTCGTAGATCTGGACGATGTTCGGATGGTTCAGGCGCCCCGCGGCCTGCGCCTCGCGCTTGAAGCGCGCGAGGACTTCCACGGTGTCGCCTGCGGCAAGCTGTTGCGGCCGGATCGTCTTGATCGCGACGGTTCGCTCGATGAACGGATCGAATCCCTCGTAGACGACGCCCATCGCGCCGCGGCCGAGTTCACGGCGAATGACGTATTTGCCGAGCTTGGCGGGAACCGGTTCGGACATCTTTGTCTCGCGCGTTCTCAGTACGCGGCTATTTGTACTTCGAGTCGATCTCCCAGACGGTCTTCTGCACGAGGCGCTGCACCATCGTGTCGAGCCCGACTCCTCCCCTCTGGCCCTGCGATACGCCCAGCACCGAGGTCGAGGCCGCGCCGACTTCCATTTTCTCCTCGGAGTAGCCCTGCGCGACCTGCTCCGTCGTAGACGCATCGAGGATCTTGTAGCGCATGCCGATCAGCCAGACGCCGGTTGATTCCTGCGACTGCACCGAGCCGACCGCGGTTCCTGCGGCCGCGCCGCCGCGCCCTCCGCCGAGGATGCCAAGCAACGCGCCCATCGGCCGGCCGTCGAATCCCTGCTGCGCGGACGCAATGTGCTCCGCCTTCAGGATATCGAAGCGCACGACCCATTTCGTCGTCTTCAGCTTGCCGATCTGCATCGTCTGGCGCGCCTTGTTCGCGTCGCCCAGGTTGTAGGCGAGCGCCACTTCCTGCATCAGCGGACCGAGGTTGCTGCGCTCCAGCACCCCGAAGTTCGCCTGGCTCAGCTCGAGCTCGGCGAAGTCGGCGATGTTGTTCGGCCCGAACTTCTGCATGAAGTTCGCGTTATTGCTCTTGACCTCGCCCGGGATGACGACGAGGTCGGGGCCCCGCTTGCCCTTGTTCACGTAGTCGACCGGCTTGTACGCCGCGACATCGGCCGCCGCGTTCGCCTGTTGCGACGTGGTCGACCCTGCAGTGGGAGAAGGATTGCCGAACGTCGGCTGCGCGGAAACGCTTGTTGCGCCGACCGCGATCGCGGCGCCGAGAACCCATGCTGCGTGCTTCATGACGGCCTCCCCTGAGATGGAATCCGAGGCACGCGGGTTCATTTTCCGCGCGGCTCCGGCTGCTGGCAATGCTCGCTGTAGAGCCTCGCCACGACTTCGTCGGCCTGCTCGTTGATCAGCGTCAGCGCCATGCGCTGCACGTCGGCGCCGCTGTACGACTCTGAGTATGCGTCGGCCTGCGCGACGCGCTTGCCGTCCGATCCGGTCAGCACGAAGTCCATGCGGACGGCGACCTGGTTGACCGGGATCATCGGATTGCGCATCGCGCGCGCCGAAATGAGTCCGCGCAGTGTGTAGCTTGCCGCCAGCCGCTTGGCCGCGGACAACGCCGCATCCGGGTTGTTCTTGAAGTAGGCGTCGATCTCGGCCTGCGCGATCTGCCTGCGGATCTCTTCCTGCGTGTAGGTGCGCAGACCGAGGCTTTGCAGGCGCGAGTTGATCGCGTCGAAGTGCGGGCTGAAGGAAGCCTGCCGCGCTTGCACGATCCCGTTCACTTCCTCGCCGATCAGCACCATGATCTTGCGATTCTTGATGCGTTCGCGGCACGGGGTCGAAAGCTGCGCGTTGATTCGCGCCTGCCGCCCCGCTTCCGCTTCCTGCTGGGCCTTGTCTTCGTTGGAGAACTTGAAACCCTGAGCGCTGCCCGCCACCGGTATCGCGGCGAGGAACAACACCCAGAAAACCCCTCTCCCAAACATGCGGCTAAGTATACTGCGGCGCTATATCTCGCGAGGAGGAGATATGCCACACCGCCGCAGTCAAAACCGGGCTTCGATCGGGCTGGCGGCGTTGCTTGTGGCTGGCTGCGCGACGACGCCTCCCGCGCCGTCCGATGCTGCCTGCAGTGCGCTGATGGTGACGATCCCGGCGCTGGCGATCGATCCGCCGAGCCGCGACGCGCGTGTCCAAAGCGCCGAGTTCGTCGACGCTTCCCCGATGAGCGTTCCGCAGGCGGGGCCTCCGGTTCCGGCCATGCCGCGGCATTGCCGCGTGATCGGCGAGATCGCACCGCTCGACCCTTCCGCACCCATGATCCGGTTCCAGGTCAACCTGCCAGTCGAATGGAACGGGCGAGCCGTGCAGTTCGGCGGCGGCGGGTTCAACGGCGTGCTGATCACCGGGCTGGCGTTTCCGCCCGCCGGTCGGGCCGATTTTCCGGCGCCGCTGGCGCGCGGCTATGTCACGTACGGCACCGATTCGGGCCACCAGAACGCACCCGGCGTCGCGCTCCAGGCGTTTTCGCTCAACGACGAGGCGCTGCTGAATTTCGCGCACGCTTCGTATAAGAAGGTGAAGGAAGTTGCCGTAGCGCTGATGCGGCTGCGCTACGGCCGGCCGCCGGAACAGATCTATTTCGTCGGCAGCTCGGAGGGTGGACGCGAAGGGTTGACGATGGCGCAGCGCTATCCCCAGGACTACGACGGCATCTTCGCCCGGGTACCGGTGATCAACTGGACTGCGCTCCAGCACGCCGGCACGCGAAACGGCCTGGCCCAGATGGGAGAAGGATGGATTCGCCCGGCGCAAGTCAAGCTTGTGCACGACGCGGTGCTCGCCGCCTGCGACGCGGCCGACGGCGTTGCTGACGGCATCGTCAGCGACTATCGAGGGTGTCGCGACCGCTTCGACGTCACCAAACTGCAGTGCTTGCGCGGCCAGGCCGGCGAGGGCTGCCTGAGCGAAGCCCAGGTCCGCGCGGTGCAATCTCTGCATTCGCCGTATGTGTTCGAGTTTCCGCTGGCCCACGGCGTGCGCAGCTATCCGGCCTGGGGGCTGGGCGGCGAGAACACGCCCGGCAACTTTCCGGTCGGCGGCTGGCGCGCGTGGTTCACGGGGGATGCACCGCCCGTGTCGCCGCCCGCTTCGAACAACAGCCGCGCGTGGCAGTACGGCTCGGGCGCGATCCAGTACTTCTTTACACGCGACGGCAACTATGACCTGCGCAAATACGATCCGAACCGGTTCCGCGAGCGGATCCTGCAGGTCTCGGAGCTGATGGACTCGACGAACCCGGACCTTTCCGCGTTCCGCAAGCGCGGCGGCAAGCTGATCATCCTCGAGCACATGGCCGACTATGCGCAGAGCCCGTACGCGGGAATCGACTATTGGCTGTCGGTCGTGTCGAAGATGGGCCAGAGCACGGTCGACCAGTTTGCGCGCCTGTACGTTGCACCCGGCGTCGACCACGTCGGCAGCGGCGCGCCGGCGAACGTCGACATGGTTTCCGTGCTCGCCGACTGGGTCGAGCGCGGGCGCGCGCCAGGAGATCTCGAAGTCGTTGCGCAGGAGCGCGTGCCGCCGTTCTCGGTGACGACCAGCCGGCCGCTGTGCCGCTGGCCGGCGTATCCGCACTACAAGGGAGGTACGCTGATTCGCGCGGCAAGCTTCGAGTGCCGCGCCGGCAAGTCCTGACCCCTCCTCCGCTAGAATGCACGCGTAACGGATCCCTGCGCCGATGCTGATCGACTTCTTCCTCAAGCTCAAGTCCCACAAGCTTCCGGTCTCCATCAAGGAGTACCTGACGCTGCTCGAAGGGATGCAGAAAGGCGTGATCGGTCCTTCGATCGACGATTTCTACTACCTGTCGCGCGCGTCGCTGGTGAAAGACGAGGCGAATTTCGACAAGTTCGACCGGGCGTTTTCCGAGTTCTGGCAGGGGGTCGAGACGATTCCCGGGATCGAGGCGCAAATCCCGCTCGAGTGGCTGCTCAAGCAGGCCGAGCTCACGCTGACCGATGAAGAAAAGAAGATGATCGAAGCGCTCGGCGGCTGGGAAAAGCTCATGGAGACGCTCAAAAAACGGCTCGAGGAGCAAAAAGGGCGGCACCAGGGCGGCTCGAAATGGATCGGCACAGGCGGCACGTCGCCGTTCGGCGCCTACGGCTACAACCCCGAAGGCATTCGTATCGGGCAGGACAAGTCGCGCAACCGCTCGGCGGTCAAGGTCTGGGACCAGCGCGAGTACCAGAACCTCGACGACTCGGTCGAACTCGGCACGCGCAACATCAAGGTCGCGCTGCGGCGACTGCGCAAGTACGCGCGCGAAGGCGCGCCGGACGAGTTCGATCTCGACGGCACGATCGACGCGACCGCGCGCAAGGCGTACCTCGACATCCACATGCGCCCCGAGCGCCGCAACACCATCAAGGTGCTGATGTTCTACGACATCGGCGGTACGATGGACGACCACGTCAAGCTGTGCGAGGAGCTGTTCTCGGCGTCCAAGACCGAGTTCAAGCACCTCGAGTACTACTACTTCCACAACTGCCTGTACGACTTCGTCTGGAAGGACAACCGCCGGCGCCACACTGAGCGCACCCGGACCTGGGACGTCCTTCACAAGTACGGCCACGACTACAAGGTGATCTTCGTCGGCGACGCGACAATGAGCCCGTACGAGATCCTGCAGCCGGGCGGCTCGATCGAGTACTTCAACGAGGAAGCGGGCGCGGTCTGGGTCAAGCGGGTCACCGAGATCTATTCCAAGGCGATCTGGCTGAATCCCGAGCCGGAGGAAATCTGGCCGTATCGCCAGTCGATCCAGGTGATCAAGGAATTGATGAACAACCGCATGTACCCGACCACGCTCGACGGGCTGGAGCGGGCCATGAAGGCGCTGGTCAAATAGCCCAAGACCGGAAGATGCTCAGATTGCTGGTCACAGCGCTCGCGCTGTTGTCTGCGTGCGCGCAAGCGCAGACCTGGCCGACGAAGCCGATTCGCCTCGTCGTCCCGTTCGCCCCCGGCGGCAGCTCGTCGATCGTCGCCCGCACGCTCGCCGCGGAAATGGAAAAGAGCCTCGGGCAGTCGATCGTCGTCGAGAACAAGCCCGGCGGCGGGGGCAACGTCGCGATGCAGGAAGTCGCTCGCGCCGATCCCGACGGATACACCCTGATCATCGGCCACGTCGGCAGCCTCGCGGTGAATCCCTACATGTATTCGAAGCTGCCGTACGACGTCGACAAGGATTTCGCGGCCGTATCGCTGCTCGCGACCGTGCCGGCAATCTACGTCGTGCATGCCGACGTGGCCGCGAAGAACTTGCGCGAGTTCGTCGCGCTCGCGAAGAAAGAGCCCGGCAAGCTGTACTACGGCAGCGCCGGCAACGGCTCGGCCGGCCACTTGGCGATGGAGTACCTGAAGCAGGCAACCGGAATCGACATCGTGCACGTGCCTTACAAG
>Ga0209382_10011976_pt1 | contig 10735 bp, 8 predicted proteins | sample SoiMetdeltSBSDD5_FD_187599 | JGI IMG/M metagenome (GOLD analysis project Ga0209382, IMG submission 187599) | Bulk soil microbial communities from a Populus tree surrounding site in Tennessee, USA - Soil MetaG P. deltoides SBSDD5 (SPAdes) (version 2) | ecosystem: Environmental > Terrestrial >...
GGACATTCGGCCAACGGCCCGCGTTTATGAGTACACGCCCTAAACTCTTGTCCTATAGTGCTCAGCGTACTGGATCCAGTCAGGCCGAGCATCGATATTGCGGCTTCCGCAGCGTGAGCAATAGAACCGGAGTTTGGCGACGATCACGTCATCGGAATAGTTCGACACGTCGACCATCGCGCGGTGCCAGCAATCCGGCCCGTGACACGACACGTCAAGCCGCGTCATCCCATGCTGACGCATGTTGCCAAGCGTCATCGGTTCGTAGGCGACCTGCTTTGCCATCCGGGGGCGACCTCCCTTCAGGACGCCCGCTGCACGCTGACCCTGAAACGCTCGCACGGCCGTACGTCGCATTCCTTGGTCGCGCGCTCGAACGCTTCCTCCGCCGTCCGGCCAGCGACCGTGAACGGCAAGCGCTCGGCCTTGCGCTTCAGGAGGAACACGCGCCAACGGTGGGGTTGGATGACTTCGCGGGGCTTTTTCATGGCCGCCAAGATAGGCGCGTCTGCTAGTGAATTGGAGTCCGAATATGGCGCCAGATTTGCCCGCCTATGCGCCTTCCGCCCGAGGCCACAGGCGCACGGCCGGCCTCGATTGAACGCGCCACGGGGCAACGGGGGGCGATAGGGGGGCGTTGTTACCCGTAGGCTTACCCCCGAAAACACTGCTACGGCTAAGTCACGGCTACAGTTGGCGAATTTACAAAAGCAAACGCGATCGCCTGTCATGCCGCGCCGGTTTCGTCCGCCATGGCCTTGCGCACGCTCGGCCGCGCCAGCATCCGCTCGGCATGATCGTGGACTTTCGGCAGCTTGGCCCGGTCCACGCCGTCGGCTTCGAGCCACTGCGAGATCGTAAAGAGATACGGGTCGCAGATCGTATAGGTCGAGCCCAGCACCCATGGTCCTTGCAGCATTTCGCGTTCGATCAAGCTGAAGCATTCGCCGACCGACTGCGGCACCTTGCGCTTCATCGCCGCGATCGCCTCGGGCTCGTCGGCCCAGCGGTAACCGCGCACGCGGTGCGCGTGGGCGACGTGCACGGTGGAGCAAAGGTAGCTGTTGAACGCCTGAACGCGTGCCAAGGCGAACGGATCCTCGACCGGCGCCAGGGCTGCGCGCGGAAAGCTCTGCGCGATGAACACCAGGATCGCCGGGGTTTCGGTCAGGATCCCGCGATCGGTGACGAGCGAGGGCACCCGTCCCTTCGGATTGATCGCGAGGTACTCCGCTTTGCGCTGTTCGGCCGAAGCGAAATCGATGCGCACGGTCTCGTAATCGGCGCCGGCGTCCTCGAGCGCGATGTGGGAAGCGAGCGCACAGGTGTTGGGCGCGTAGTAGAGCTTGAGCATGTCACGACCTCATACCGCGCTTTGCCTCCGCACGCCGATCGGCAACGAGCTCATCGGCCAGCGAGCGGCCCCCGGGAATCAGCCGACGATATTTGGCCTGCAAGCGCCGCACCACCTCCGAAAGCGGGAGCAGAGCGATCTTGCCGTGTTCCACCGTCACTTGGACCGCGTCTCCCTCGCTTCGCCCAACCTCTGCTCGTACTTGTGCCGGCAGCATCGACCGGCCGCCGGAGCCTAGCCGCCTCGACCAGCGTTTCACGCCGCGCTTCCCTGGTCGAGAACCCCGCTGCCGGCGGGTTGCCTTTGACATGTGAAGCATCCATCACCTGAGTTGAGCATGTAGTACTAAGCACCGAATGCCACAGCCGGTCAGCAATGGAATTTGCTCTTTCCATCGCCGAAATCGCCGACGCCTTTCCGGGCTATCGGGTCGGGATCGTGGTCGCCGAGGATCTCGTTTTCTCGGCTGAACGGCCGGACGCGCTCGATGCCCTCATCCGCGGGCGCGAGAGCGCGGCACGTGCGCGCTGGGCGGGCGTCGAGCTCGCGCGCGTGCCGGGGATCGCGGCCTGGCGCGAGGCCTACAAGGGCTTCGGCATCAAGCAGACGCGTTACCGCTCCTCGGTCGAGCGGTTGCTCAAGAACGTGCTTGCCGGCCGCGGGCTCGCGCGCGTCAACGGCTTCGTCGACCTCTATAACGCCGTGTCGCTCGCCCAGGTGCTGCCGCTCGGGGCCGACGATCTCGGCGCGGTCGCCTCGCCGTTCGCGTTCCGCTATGCGCGCTCCGACGACAGCTTCGTCGACATGGCCGACGCCGCGCTCGAAACGGCGGCCGAGCCGGAGGCGCCCAAGCCCGGCGAGGTGGTTTATGCCGACGCCGCCAAGGTGCTGTGCCGGCGCTGGAACTGGCGGCAGGACGCGCGCTCGCTGATCCGGCCGCAGACGACCCGCGCCATCGTGACCGTACAGGCGAACGGCTGGGGCGATGTCGCGGCCGCGATGGATGACCTCGTCGAGCTGATCGGACGCTTCTGCGGCGGCCGCTGCCGGACCGCGGTCGCCGACGCCGCCCACCCGAGCGTGAGCCTGTGAGCCTGGGTGCAACGCCGGGATGGGGATCCCGCCGCGGGCATCGCACCATGCCGCCATAAGCGCTGTTCTGCTCAGGGCATCGTTCTTTCCCCCTTGGGAAAGGCGGCGAACACGCTTGACGCCGCCCACCCCAAGGTGAACCCGTGAGCTTTGGGCGGCGGCCCATCGGTCTTGCGCCGTGCAGATTAACGGTATAAAGATATCTTTATGTCTAGTTTGACTGGGACGCCATGGCTGGCCACCTGCCGTTTGATCAGCTGAACGCCGTGTTGCGCGGGGCTGCGGAGCCCACCCGGCTGCGCATCCTGGCGCTGTTGTCCGAGGCCGAGCTGACCGTTTCCGATCTCACCGACATCCTGCGGCAATCGCAGCCGCGCATCTCGCGGCATCTGAAGCTGTTGGCTGACGCCGGATTGGTGGAGCGCTCGCGCGAGGGAAGCTGGGCGTTCTTCCGGCTCTCGGAGACCAGTCCCGGGGCCGGGCTCGCGCACGCGCTGATCGCGCGCCTGGATCCCGCCGATCCGGTCGCCGGCCGCGACCGCGAACGGCTGGCGGCCGTGCGCACCGCGCGCGCGGCCGCGGCGCAATCCTACTTCCGAGCCCATGCCGGGGAGTGGGACAGCCTGCGCCAGCTGCACGTCGCCGACGAGGCCGTGGAGGCTGCGATCGTGGAGACGTTGCGGGATCGGCCGGCCCGCTCGCTGCTCGATCTCGGCACCGGCACCGGCCGCATGCTGGAGCTGCTCGGGCCTGCGATCGAGCGTGGGCTCGGGATCGACCTCTCGCTCGCCATGCTGGCGATCGCGCGAGCCCGGCTCGATCGCGCCGGCCTGCGGCACTGCACGGTGCGCCAGGGAGACATCTACGATCTCGCGGTGGCGCGGGATTCGTTCGATCTCGTGCTGGTGCACCAGGTGCTGCATTATCTGGATGACGCCGGCGGCGCGATCCGCGAGGCGGCGCGCGTGCTGCGCCCGGGCGGCCGGCTCTTGGTCGTCGACTTCGCGCCGCACGACCTCGAGTTCCTGCGCGAACAACACGCGCACCGGCGCCTCGGCTTTGCGCCCGAGGCAGTGTCGCAGTGGATGAGCGCGGCCGGTCTCGACGTCGTATCGCAGACAAGCCTGCCGCCCGAGCCGGGCTCCGACGGCAAGATCGCGGTTTCGCTCTGGCTCGCGCGTGACCCGCGCCTGCTGCTGGCGGAGCCCGCCGCCGCCCGGGAGGTCGCATGACCGCCCTCGAGGCCCAGAACCGGCCGAGCCGCTTCGTCGCCGACGAGGCGTGCCGGCGCATCCATGTCTCGTTCGAGTTCTTTCCGCCCAGGACCGAGGAGATGGAGCAGACCCTGTGGGAGGCGATCGGGCGGCTGGCGCCACTTGCTCCCTCCTTCGTCTCGGTCACCTACGGGGCCGGCGGCTCGACGCGCGAGCGCACTCACGCGACCGTCAAGCGCGTGCTCAACGAGACCGATCTCGTGCCTGCTGCGCACCTGACATGCGTCGATGCCAGCTGCGCGGAAGTCGATGAAGTCGTGCAGAGCTACTGGAATGCCGGCGTGCGCCATATCGTGGCGCTGCGCGGCGATCCGACCGGCGGCGTCGGCGCGCGCTATGCGCCGCACCCCGGCGGCTATGCCAACGGCGCCGCGCTCGTCGCCGGCATCAAGCGCGTCGCCGATTTCGAGGTCTCGGTGTCGGCCTATCCGGAGAAGCACCCCGACAGCCCGAACGTCGAGGCCGACATCGACATGCTCAAGGCCAAAGTGGACGCCGGCGCGAGCCGCGCGATCACCCAGTTCTTCTTCGAGAACGACCTCTACTTCCGCTACCTCGAGCGCGTGCGCTCGCGCCGCATCGACCTGCCGGTGGTGCCTGGCATCCTGCCGGTGCAGAACTTCAAGCAGGCGAAGAATTTCGCCGAGCGCGCCGGCGCCACGGTGCCGCGCTGGCTGGCCGACCGGTTCGACGGCCTGGAGCAGGACGTTGCGACCCGCAAGCTGATCGCGGCGGCGGTGGCCGCCGAGCAGGTTTTGGACCTGGTCGACCGCGGCGTGACCGACTTCCATTTCTACACGATGAACCGCGCCGACCTCGTCTACGCCATCTGTCACCTGCTCGGCTTGCGGCCGGAGCAGCAGCGAGAGGCGGCCTAATGGGTCTCGCGTTCATGGGACATGTCATCCGGGATGCGCCGAAGGCGCGATCCGGACATGACATCCCGGACGCGCCGAAGGCGCGATCCGGGACCCGCGGACCCCTGTCTGCGGGCAAGTTCAGGACGCCGGGCTACATGGTTCCCGGCGCTCCGCTTCGCGTCGGCCGGGATGACACGCGTTTTCTGGTTCGAGTCTGAGTTCTTGCATGAACCCACTGTCCACCACCGAAGTCGCGCTGCGCGAGCTCGCCTCGCAGCGCATCCTGGTGATCGACGGCGCCATGGGCACCGAGATCCAGGCGCTCAAGCTCGACGAGGCCGGCTATCGCGGGGCGCGCTTCGCCGACTGGCCTCGGGATTTGCGCGGCAACAACGACCTGCTCAATCTCACCGCGCCCGACGCCGTCCGCGCCATGCACGAGGCGTATTTCCGCGCCGGTGCCGACATCGTCGAGACCAATACGTTCTCCTCGACGGCGATCGCCCAGGCCGACTATGGCCTCGAAGAGGTCGTGCACGAGCTCAACCTCGAAGGCGCGCGGCTGGCGCGCGAGGCCGCCGAAGAGGTGTCGAAGGAGGGCGGCCGTCCGTGCTTCGTCGCCGGCGCGCTCGGCCCGACCAACCGCACCGCCTCGCTCTCGCCCGACGTCAACCGGCCGGGCTTTCGCGCCATCAGCTTCGACGAGTTGCGCGAGGCCTATCGCGCGCAGGCGCGCGGGCTGATCGAGGGCGGGGTCGACATCCTGCTGGTCGAGACCATCTTCGACACGCTCAATGCCAAGGCGGCGCTTTACGGCATCGCCGAGCTGCTGGCCGAACGTGGCGTGCAGGTACCGGTGATGATCTCCGGCACCATCACCGACCTCTCCGGTCGTACGCTTTCGGGCCAGACGCCGACCGCGTTCTGGCACTCCATCCGTCACGCCGCGCCGCTCACGGTCGGATTGAACTGCGCGCTCGGCGCCAAGGAGATGCGCGCGCACGTCGCCGAGATCGCCCGCGTCGCCGACACGCTGGTGTGCGCCTACCCCAATGCCGGCCTGCCGAACGAGTTCGGGCTCTATGACGAAAGCCCGGAATACATGGCCGAGCTCATCGGCGAGTTCGCCGAAGCCGGGCTCGTCAACATGGTCGGCGGCTGCTGCGGGACGACGCCCGCGCACATCCGTGCGATCGCGCAGGCGGTCGCCGGAAAGCCGCCGCGCCCGATCCCTGAAGTGCCGCGCCGGCTGCGGCTCTCGGGCCTTGAACCGTTCACGCTCACGCCGGAGATCCCGTTCGTCAACGTCGGCGAGCGCACCAACGTCACCGGCTCCGCCCGATTCCGCAAGCTGATCACCACCGGAGACTATCCGGCCGCGCTCGCGGTCGCGCGCGACCAAGTCGAGAACGGTGCGCAAATTCTCGACGTCAACATGGACGAGGGCCTGCTCGATTCCGAGAAGGCGATGGTCGAGTTCCTGCATCTCGTCGCGTCGGAGCCTGACATCGCCCGCCTGCCGGTGATGGTCGATTCCTCGAAGTTCGCCGTGATGGAGGCGGGGTTGAAATGCCTGCAGGGCAAGGCGGTGGTGAACTCGATCTCGCTCAAGGAGGGCGAGGCGGAGTTCATCCGGCAGGCGGGCGTCGTGCGCCGCCACGGCGCCGCCGTCGTGGTCATGGCGTTCGACGAGCAGGGCCAGGCCGACACGCTCGCGCGCCGCATCGCGATCTGCCGGCGCGCCTACGACATCCTGGTCGACCGGGTCGGCTTCCCGCCGGAAGACATCATCTTCGATCCGAACATCTTCCCGGTCGCCACCGGCATCGAGGAGCACGACGAATACGGGATCGCATTCATCGAGGCGGCGCGCTGGGTGCGGCAGAACCTGCCGCACGCGCACGTCTCCGGTGGCGTCTCCAACCTCTCGTTCTCGTTCCGCGGCAACGAGCCGGTGCGCGAGGCGATGCACGCGGTGTTCCTCTATCACGCCATCAAGGCCGGCATGGACATGGGTATCGTCAATGCCGGCCAGATGCCGGTCTATGACGACCTCGACGCCGAGTTGCGCGAGGCCTGCGAGGACGTCGTGCTCGACCGCCGCCCCGATTCCACCGAGCGGCTGCTGGCGCTCGCCGAACGCTATCGCGGGCAGGGCAAGGACAAGAAGGAAGCGGATCTGGCGTGGCGCGAATGGCCGGTCGACAAGCGGCTTTCGCACGCGCTCGTCAACGGGATCACGGATTTCATCACCGCCGATACCGAGGAAGCGCGCCGCGTCGCGCCGCGCCCGCTGGCGGTGATCGAAGGTCCGCTGATGGCGGGGATGAACGTGGTCGGCGACCTGTTCGGCTCCGGCAAGATGTTCCTGCCGCAGGTGGTCAAGTCGGCGCGCGTGATGAAGCAGGCGGTCGCCCACCTGATGCCGTTCATGGAGCAGGAAAAGGCCGAGAAGGGCATCACCGGCACCAGCTCCGCCGGCAAGGTTTTGCTCGCGACCGTCAAGGGCGACGTGCACGACATCGGCAAGAACATCGTCGGCGTCGTGCTTCAGTGCAACAACTTCGAGGTCATCGACCTCGGCGTCATGGTGCCGGCCGCCAAGATCCTCGAAACCGCAAGGACGGAAGCGGTTGACGTCGTCGGCCTGTCCGGCCTGATCACGCCGTCGCTCGACGAGATGTGCCACGTCGCCGCCGAGATGGAACGGCAGGCGTTCGACCTTCCGCTACTGATCGGCGGCGCCACCACCAGCCGCGTCCACACCGCGGTCAAGATCAATCCCAACTACCGTCGCGGCCAGGCGGTCTACGTCAACGACGCCAGCCGCGCGGTCGGCGTGGTGTCGTCGCTGCTTTCGCGCGAGGCGCGACCGCAATACGTCGCCGAGGTGCGCAAGGAATACGCCCGCATCGCCGCCGCGCACGCGCGCGGCCAGGAAGATAAGCAGCGGCTAGGGTTGCCGGCTGCGCGCGCCAACCGGCTCAAGCTCAACTGGTCTGGAAACTACCGTCCGCCGGTGCCGAGCTTCATCGGCACGCGCGTGTTCGCCGACTATTCGCTGGCGGAGCTCGTCGACTACATCGACTGGTCGCCGTTCTTTGCCACCTGGGAGCTGTCGGGCAAGTTCCCGGCGATCCTCGATGACGAACGCTGCGGCGAAGCGGCGCGCTCGCTCTATGCCGACGCCCGCGCAATGCTCGAACGCATCGTCGCGGAAGGCTGGTTCCGCGCCGGCGCGGTGGTCGGCTTCTGGCCTGCCAACGCCGACGAGGACGACATCACGGTGTTCGCCGACGAGGCGCGCACGCAGCCGGTCCAGGTCCTGCATACGCTGCGCCAGCAACTGGTCCGCCGCGAGGGCCGCGCCAATGTTGCGCTTGCCGACTTCGTCGCGCCGCGCGAGAGCGGCCTTGCCGACTTTATCGGCGGCTTCGCGGTCACCGCCGGGGTCGGCGAGGATGCGGTCGCGGAGCGCTTCAAGCACGCCAACGACGACTACTCGGCGATCATGGTCAAGGCGCTCGCCGATCGGCTGGCCGAAGCGTTCGCCGAGCGGATGCATGCGCGCGTGCGCCGGGAGTTCTGGGGCTACGCGGCCGACGAGGCGCTGGCGCCGCGGGAGCTGATCGGCGAGCGCTATCGCGGCATCCGACCGGCGCCCGGCTATCCGGCGCAGCCCGACCACACCGAGAAGGGCACGCTATTCGAGCTGTTGTCCGGCGAGCGCGAGATCGGCATGCGGTTGACCGAAAACTTCGCGATGTGGCCGGGCGCGTCGGTCTGCGGGCTCTATTTCAGCCACCCCGAGAGCCACTATTTCGGCGTCGGCAGAATCGAGCGCGACCAGGTCGAGGACTATGCGCGCCGCAAAGGCTGGACGGTGGCCGAGTGCGAGAAGTGGCTTGCCCCGATCCTCAACTACGATTCGGCGCGCGCGGTGGAAGAAGCGGCGGCGTAGAGCGCGAGAGAGCCGGCCCACGGTGTCGTCATTGCGAGTTGCACACCGGCCTGCGGCCGATCCACCTGGATGAAACTTGGGCAATCCCTCAGCCTGATCAGGATGACGGTGTTGTGGGGGGCAACGCTTGACCTGACTCGTCATCCTGAGGCGCTCGCCCGACGAAGTCGGGCGAGCCTCGAAGGACGCACAACATGGAAGCTGCACGGCAGAGCAGCATCCTTCGAGGCCCTCGCTTCGCTCGGGCACCTCAGGATGACGGCGTGGGGCGGCCGACACCCATCCGCCTCCGTCATTGCGACGCAGCGAAGCAAACCAGTCTTCAGTACGGTTCTGGATCGCTTCGTCGCTCACGCTCCCTCGCGATGACGACTCCTGACGCTCCTCGCGATAACGCGGCGAGGCACAACGACGCCCCCTAGATCAGCTCCCAGGTGTTGTCGACGAACACGTTGGTGTTGGCGCTGCTATCGACCACGGCGCCGTCCATGAAGAAGATCTTGGTGGTGCCATCGGCGTGCCGCCACACGATGTCGGCGTTGCCGTCGACGTTGAAGTCGCCGGTGTCCTCGAACTTCCAGCTGTTGTCGAGCTGCTGCGACAAATCCAGATCGGCCGCGACCGTATGGCCGTCCATCAGGAACACCTTGGCAGTGCCGTCGGAGTGGCGGAACAGGATGTCGGCATGGCCGTCGCCGTTGAAGTCGGCGGTGTCCTGGACCGTCCAGTTGCTGTCGAGCTGCGATGAGATGTTGCCGTCGGTCAAAACCGTGGTGGCGTTCATCAGGAAGATGTTCGAGGTGCCGTCGACGGCGTTGCGCCACAGGATGTCGGCGTTGCCGTCGCCGTTGAAATCGGCGGCGCCGGCGATCTTCCAGCTGTTGTCGACCTGCCGGCTGATGTTGCCGTCGCCGAACACGGTGTGGCCGTCGAGGTGGTAGATGTTGGTGGTGCCGTCGTCGTTGCGCCACAGGATGTCGGCCATGCCGTCGCCGTTGAAGTCGGCGGTGTCCTGGAGCTTCCAGGTATTGTCGACCTGCTGGCTGATGTTGCCGTCGGTCAAGACGGTGTGGCCGTTCATCAGGAAGATGTTGGTGGTGCCGGTGTCGTTGCGCCACAGGATGTCGGCGGTGCCGTCGCCGTTGAAGTCGTTCTTGTCCTGGATCTTCCAGCTATTGTCGACCTGCCGGCTGATGTTGCCGTCGGTCAACACGGTGGCGCCGTCCATCAGGAAGATGTTGGTGGTGCCGGTTGAGTGCCGCCACAGGATGTCGCTGAAGGCGTCGGCGTTGAAGTCGCCGGCTAGCTGCGCAAGCGCGGTCAAAACGACATCGTTGCCGTCGCCGCCGGTGTAGTTGATCTGGAACCGGCTGCCGCCGGCCGAGAACGTGGCCCCTTGCGCGAGCCCGGCGAATGTCCCGACGATGCCGTCGCTGCCATCATTGGCGAGGATGGTGAAGCTGTTGCCGGGGTCGGGATCGAAGGCGTTGGCCAGCGACACCTCAAGGTTGGCGCCGGTGATGTCGACCTCGCCGGTGACCGCGGCCTGGTCGTAGCCGGTGCCGGCTGCCGTGCCGGCGAGCTCGACGGAGAAGCCCGTGTCGGCGGCAAGAATTAGGCTACCCATGTGCAGGATGCCGGTGCTGGCGCCGGGGGCGAGCGTGCCGGCGACCACGAACACGTTGCCGGTCGTGCCACTGCCGCCGAGCGTGCCGTTGACGACGGTAATCGCAGAGTTGGTGATCGAGCCGTCAACCTGCAGCAGCCCACCGGCCACCGTCGTCGCGCCGGTGTAGGTGTTGGTCCCGGAAAGGATCAGCGTGCCGGGCGCGACCTTGATGAGCGAGGTCGAGCCGCCGGTGCCGCCAAAGCCGTCGCTTACGGCACCCCCGCCCGAGCCGTTCTGGTCGGCGATGTCGTTGGCGACGGTGTAGGTGCCGGTCCCGCCGAAGGTCAGTTCCGAGCCCTGGACGAAGAAGCCGGAGCCGAAGGCTTGGCCATGCCCGGCGCCGTCCGCGCCGGTCCCGCCGACCACGGTGTTTGCGCCCGAGTTGCTCGACCCGTTGCTGTTGATGGTGAGCGAGCCGCCCTTGACCACGAACACAGCGCCGCCAAGCGCGGCGCCGCCGCCGCCGCCGCCGACGTCGAAGCCGGCGCCGCCGCTGCTGAAGCCGTCGCCCCCGCCGAAGCCGCC
>Ga0209382_10011979_pt1 | contig 10733 bp, 7 predicted proteins | sample SoiMetdeltSBSDD5_FD_187599 | JGI IMG/M metagenome (GOLD analysis project Ga0209382, IMG submission 187599) | Bulk soil microbial communities from a Populus tree surrounding site in Tennessee, USA - Soil MetaG P. deltoides SBSDD5 (SPAdes) (version 2) | ecosystem: Environmental > Terrestrial >...
ACGACTGATGTACATGCGCGACCTGGCGTGCTGTGCGGGGAAAATGGCGTTCTATTCCACGCCGTCCGATCTCGTCCGCTTTGCCCTGGCGACGAATGCGGACAGCGTCAACGGCGAGCTCGCAGGCGGAAGCGTGATGTCGCTGATGACGCGCCGCGACAACGGGATCGTCGTCGCTGTAGCGTCGAACATCGCGCACGCCAACACGGCCGCTCTCGCGCTAAAAGTGGCTGACACGTTCGCCGAACAGAAATAGACCGCCGCGCCCGGGGGCGGCTGGTGCAATGCTGAGCCGCTGCCCTTCCCGCGATTAGCGGCGTAGTGTTGTCTGAACTGCTCGGCAGCCCAAATTTCGGAAAACCCAACGACGGAGCCATTCTGTCCGGATGGCCAACTACGGTGGTAGTGGAAGAAAGGATACGCCCGCCTGACCCGCCACGGTAGTATTCACGCGCCCGAATGGAAGCACCCGAAGACTCCAGGAGGCTGAGATGTTGTTCTTCGCCAAGCCGTCTGTCGCCCTCGGATTTGGTGCGTTCTTTCTGTGTGCCGCGACCTGCACCCACTTTGACGAAATCAGTAGCAGTCCCCTGTCGCTGATCCCTGACTGGGCGGCCGGATTTGCTCTGGTGGGCGGAGCGGTAATCAGCGGCCGCGATTGGACCGACGGACGTGTGTACCAGGTTGCCGCGTGGGCCTTCATGCTCAGCCTGCTGTTTCACTCGTTTCTCGGCAATCTTGAAGAATGGCTGTCTGCCGATTCTGACGATGTCGCGACTGGGTTGGTGTCGCTCCCTCAAGGCGCATACCTCGTCAGCGTGGGGATCTTGTGCATCGTCGCTCTGGGTGGCTTGTTCGCGTCGCTGAGGCTTCAGAGCAAGGGTTGATGGCATGACACGTTGTGCGCCCAACATTTGCGAGCCTCACGCCCGTCCGGTAGATGCCGCGCTGTCTCTTCTGGTGGAACGCACCACTGCTGAATCGTTTGAGGCTGAGTCGCGCGTACCCGGCGTAGAGGTCCACGCCGATTCTGATTCGACATGGATCGTGCATCCGGGCAGCGTCTGGCGGAATGCCGCGGTAATGCTTCGGTTCTCAGAAGCGGAAGCGGCCAAACGACTCGATAGCATGATCGCTCGTTATCGTCGCCATGGGCGCGGCATGGGTCTATGGGTGTCCCCGAATGCGAAGCCTGCCAATCTCCAGGCACTCCTTCGAGCACGACGGTTCCGTTGTCGGAAGTATTACCCGGCGATGGTGCGAGTGCTGTTGGAGCCCGCCGAACGCCTGAAGGTGCCCGAGGCTCTCGTCATAAAGCAAGTGCGAGACGTAACGGACTTCGAGGCTACATCGCACCCGGCGATCGGTCCCGCGACCACTCCGCTGCGCCGCGCGGCGTTGAGTCGTTTGCAGGCACTTGCCACAACGGGATCCAGAATCGTGCCATTCGTCGCGTACTTGGAGGGGCAACCGGTCGGTGCGAGCGAGTTGTTTCTGGGGAAGCGAAAGAGTGCTGGATTGGTTGGGATGTCCGTTCTCGAGCGGTATCGTCGTCGAGGCATTGGGGCGGCTCTGGTGGAGCACGTTTGTCGTGAGGCGGCCTCTCGCGGGGCGACGACCATGTCTTTGATTGCGACGAGTGAGGGCGAACCCCTGTACGCGCAGCGTGGCTTCACAGAAGTTGCGCGATTCGGGTACTGGTATCGGAGCTTTCAGCGGGCGCAGTGTAGAGAGGATTCTTTGTGGATGACTTGCAGGTAACGCTGACATCTCCGCAATGTTCCGGGAAGCGCAGGGAGATCATGCCGATCGATCATTCACGATAGAGGAGTCAGTGGCGCCCATCGCCTTTCGTGGAATCACGCCGTTTCTCAAGACCACGAGTCTCGACCAGACAAGCAGGTTCTATGTGGATCTCCTCGGGTTCTCCGTGGACTCCACATGGTCAGACGGCTGCATCCTCGACAACGGCCAAGTCCATCTCGCGTTCGGCACCGATCCGCACGGTTGGTACTCTGCCCCTGGCCTCTCCGGGCAACTCTGGATCGACGTTGATGATGTGATGGCCTTGCACGAAAAACTGGTCGGCAAGGTGCCGATCGAATGGGGCCCGGAAGCCTACGACTACGGGCGACTGGAGTTCGCGATCAAGGACTGCAACGGCTACCTGTTGACGTTCAGTACGCCGATAAGCCTTGCCCGGCCGTTGGACTAAGTAGAGTTCCGGCTCGGGCGCATCGGCAAGGAGACGCCGATACTGCAGACGCGCATTCCGATTTCTTGACCGCAGATTGTGCTGCCGCCGCGGTCAACTCACGGGATGATCCGTGCGCTCGTCTCGAATTGCCGGAAGTTGGCGTACGTCGCCTCGCCCGCGACGAGCGCGCCGCTGCGTGTGACGTAGCGCTCGGCCATGCGGATCGGCACCGGTACCGGAATGCCGGGGGCGTGGCCGTAGTACACGGCGATCAACCCTTCCACGCGCTCCCAGGTCAGGACGGTGTACAGCACCTCGCCAGTCTGCATGTCGACGAGCGCGACAACGCGCGAGGCCTGATCGCGCCCCTCCGGCGTACGCACCAGCGTGGGGCGCCCGCTCGCGAAATTCGATGAGCCAGCCAGGACGGCCATCGAGAGCATCGGCGCCTGTGGGCGAGCAACCACATCTCGGAGCCGAACCGTCTGCGCTCCAACGGGGACGGTCAGCAGTGCGAGTGTGCACGCGCCGGCAATCAGTCGCACGGCGTCACGATACCTTAGGGTCGGCGGCTCAGTTCGAGGAGCCGTTTGCCCGTGTGCCGAGCTGCTTCAATAGCTCCCGCACCGCCGTATCGAGTTGCGCGTCGCGGCCGGTGTACGACTCGCCCACGTTACGCTTGACGGGAATATCAACCTGACGCGGCGTCTGTTCCATCACCTTGCCGCTGGCGTCGTCCACCCTCGTCGTCGGCAGTCGCACAATCGTGCCGTCGATGAGCGGCACGTTGGCCGTGTAGATGATCCAGCCGGCGGTTGGCTCACCCACCACTTTGCCGAGCTTCAACGCACGGTAACCTTCGGTGAAATCCTCGGCGTCGGAGAGCGAGTGCTGGTTCGTCACGAGGATCGTCGGCGCGCCCAGCGCACGCTGGCCCAAGAGGCTTCTGCCGGGCGCCGACGGCCACCCCCGCGACGTCATGGTGAGATAGTTCTGCCGCGCGAAGACGTCGAGCGCATACATGTTGACGAAGCCGCCATTGTTGTTGCGCACGTCGATCACGACGCCTTCACGCGACTGGTTTTCGACGTCGAGGTCGAGATAGAGCTGACTGAGTGCGCTTTCCGACATGTCGAACATGTGCACGTACCCGAGCCGTCCGCCACTCTCCTTGGCGACGTAGGCGCGCCGTTCCTCGACCCACTGGCGATAGGCGAGGTTCTTCTCGGTCGCCTGGTTGACCGGACGAACGGCCACGGTCCGTCGATTGGCACCCGCCGCGTCACTCGCGACGGTAACCTCGACGCGCCGATTGATCGTGTGGTTCAGGACGGCATCGAGATTGACGCGGGCGCCTAGCGGCATGCCGTTCGCTTCTAGCAGAAGCTCTCCGGCGCGAAGACCCGCCACCGCCGCCGGACCGAGCGGGATCACGTCGGTGATCCGCAGACGGCCGTCCTTTTCGTACTCCGATCGATCGAAACGCAGTCCGAGCTTGCCCACCGTCGGCGTGACACCGGCGGCCGGAGCGTTGACCCCGAGATGTGAGGCGTTGAGCTCGCCCACCATGAGCCCGAGGAGCCGGCGCATCTCGTCGCGCGTTGCCGCTCCCGCGACGAGCGGTGCGTAGGTCGCGCGCATCGCCGCCCAGTCGACGCCGTTGAACTTCGGATCGAAGAAGTTGTCGTGCAGGTACGACCACGCCTGATGAAAGACCTGCACCTTCTCGCGGTGAAAGTCCACGTCCATTTCCGCCGTCACGGCGAGGCGTCTCGACTGGCGATTCTCGAGCGTGATCACAGTGATGCGTCCCTGCTCGAGGAAGAACACTTCTTTTCCGTCCGGTGTGAAGGCCGCGTCCACTTTCGCGCCAGGCGTAGACGTCAGCTGGCGCGCGACCGCCGGTTCACGGGACAGTTCGTCGATCGAGAAGATATAGAGGTTCTGCTGCCCGGCCGCGCGCGCGGCAAGCAGAAGTGTCTTGCCGTCAGGGCTGATCGCGACGAGAGCGGCGTCCACACCGGTAGGCAGGAGAGAGATCCGGTGCCGGATGTCGTCGAAGACGATGCGGACAGTCTTGTCGGCGCTCGCGGCGGCATCGGCTTTCGGCGCTTCCGCGGGTGCCGGCTCTTTCGGCGGATCTGCAGGACGGGTCGGCCGCGCGGGCTCCTCACGAAACAGATCGCGGAACTGATCTTCGCGGAATTGCGGAGTGCGCGGCAGCAGATCGACCCGCGCGATCTGGCGTGGCTCGGTTCGCTGCGCGGTGTGGAAGAACACCGTCTTGCCGTCCTTGCTCCAGGCCACCGTGCCGGCAAAGGCGTTGGCGAGGAAGCTGATTGGACCCGAGCTCGACCCGTCGATCGACGCGACGTTGACGTTGGTGAATCCCTTCACGCCGGTCGAGAGATAGGCGACCCAGCGGTCGTCCGGAGACCAGGCAAACGGCGGCGTCGACGCAAACGGAGGACGGTCGAAGACGCCTCGCGCGACGAGCCGCTCCTGCCCGGCGCTCGTGTCGAGCAGGCGGATCTCGGAGTCGCCCCTGACGTACAACAGCAGCTTGCCGTCGGAGGAAAAGACCGGCGAGTGATCAGCGTCGGTGCCGTTGGTGAGCCGCGTCTCTGTTCCGGCGGCGAAGTCGTACTGGAACAGATGAGCGGTCCCTTCGCGATCCGAGGCGTACACGAGCCTTCGGCTGTCGGGCGACCAGACGAGATGGAACTCATTCTCCGGGGTCCGGCTGATGCGTGTCGCGTCGCCGCCGTCCTTGGCCGACGCCGCAAAGACTTCGCCGCGGACGATGAATGCCACCTTGCGTCCATCTGGCGAGAGCGCGAGCGCCGAGATGTCTTCGGTCAGCGTCATATGTTCGACGCCCGCGCCCGCGGGCGCGCCGCGCCGGGTAATCGGCACCTTCGTGGCCTGGTTCGTCGTCGTGTCGAGTGTCCAGACGTCGAAGTCATGCTCGAAGGCGATCAGCCGGCCGTCCGCTGACATCGACGGCCAGAGCACGCGGCCCTTCGCAAACGACGTCACCTGACGGGGCACCGCGCCGCTACCAACGCCTCTCGTCCAGATGTTCTGAGCGCCACTGCGGTCGGAGACGTAGTAGAGCGTCTTTCCATCCGCCGACCACATCGGCCACATTTCCTTGGCGCCGCCAGAGGTGACGGCTTCGTACGTCGGGGTCGCCCCTTCCCTCACGATCCACACTTCCGCTTCGTCCAGATGGCTGCGGCCATTGCGCCACCACTGCGCCGACACGACGCCGCGCGCGGTAATCGCGAGCGTCCTCCCATCTGGCGCAGCTGACGAGAAGTACTCGTTCGTGTATCGGTCGCCCGCAACCTCGAGCGGCGTGCCGCCGTCGACGCTCACGCGAAACACGTCATTCATGCCGGCAATGTCGTGACTGGTCGAGGAGAAATAGATCCATCGGCCGTCGCGCGACCAGCCATCGAGCTGCTCGGGCCCATCGTCGTAGGTGAGCCGCGTGAGCTCCGACGAGGCGAAGGTGAGCACGTAGATGTCGCCACCGCCAGTGCGGTTCGAGACGAACGCGAGCCGGCTGCCGTCAGGCGAGTAAGATGGGCGCGACTCGTTCGCGGCATGCGACACGAGCAGCCTCGCCTCGCCGCCCCTTGCCGGCACCGCCCAGATGTCGCCTCCGGAGACGAATGCGATCTCGGATCGATCAGGGGAGATGGCAGGTTCGGTGAAGTAGGCGCGTGGAGCGAGTGGTGCCTGTGTATCCACACCGACAGACACGGCAACGGCGAACAAGACGGCTAGGGGGATTCTCATGGCGGCACAATATTAGTCTCAGCCATGGGCAGAGTCCGCAGATTTCCGCACTCCCGCACGTGCCCCGTCGGACCAACGAACGGCGAATCCTCTTCGTAATCGGGACGCAGGACATCGAGGTACGACCGGCGTGTCGCGCGCAACCGTGACCGAAGCGAGCAACGGCGCTACACTTGAGCGGCCAAATGCCGCTCTCTGCCGGCGAGCGCGTCGGGCCCTACCAGATCATCTCTCTCCTGGGAAACGGAGGGATGGGCGAAGTCTACAAAGCCCATGACACTCGGCTGGGCCGCGACGTCGCGATCAAGGTCTCGACGATCGCGTTCAACGAGCGCTTCGAACGCGAGGGACGCGCCGTCGCAGCGCTGAACCATCCCAATATCTGCCAGCTGTATGACATCGGAGCGCTGTCCTCCGGGTCGGGCTACATGGTGATGGAGTACATCGACGGCGAACGCCTCAGTGGGCCCATGCCGGTGAAAGAGGCGTTGCGCATCGCGCGGCAGATCGCCTCGGCGCTCGAAGTGGCGCACGAGAGCGGCATCATCCACCGCGATCTGAAACCCGGCAACGTCATGCTTCGCGCCGATGGCTCGGTCAAGGTGCTGGACTTCGGATTGGCCAAGGTCTCGGACGTCGCGACGACAGTGACCGAGCACTCGCCGACGTACATGGCCACACACTCCGGCGTGATCCTCGGCACCGCGGCGTATATGGCTCCTGAGCAGGCCCGAGGCCGCGCGGTGGACAAGCGCGCCGATATCTGGGCGTTTGGTGTGCTGCTCCACGAACTGCTCACAGGACGATGTCTGTTCGACGGCGAAGACCTCGCCGGCACGCTCGCCATGGTGCTGACGGAGCAGCCGGACTTGAGTGACGTCCCGGCCGAAGTCCGTCCGCTGCTCGAGAAGTGTCTCGAGAAGGATCCTCGACGGCGCCTGCGCGACATCGGCGACTTCGAGATGCTGATTGGAACGGCGGCCGCGCCGTCGATCGAAGCCGCACCTCGTCGCTTGCCTTGGATTGCTGCGGCCGCCGCCGGCGCTGTCGCCGCCACGGCGTTCGTTGTCCTTTGGCTGCGCCAGCCTGCACCACAGGCCGCGCCAATCCAGTTCGCGCTCGAAGCGCCTCCCGGAACGCAATTCACCCAGGGTCCCAACGCGATGACACCGTCTCCCGATGGCCGCTTCGTTGTGTTCGCCGCGGGCGATTCGCGAGATACGAGTCTGTTGTGGCTGCGGCCGCTTGGTGAGTTGGCGGCTCGCCCGCTGCCGGGAACCGAGGGTGGCAACTTCACCTTCTGGTCTCCCGACAGCAAGTCGCTGGCGTTTACGTCAGGCGGCAAACTCAAGCGGATCGCCATCGCCGGTGGCCCGGCGGTCACGCTGGCTGACTCCAACACAGCGCCGGTCACGCCGATCGGAACCTGGAATCAGGACGGTGTCATTCTGTTCGGAAGCAATACTGGCCTGTGGCGCGTCTCGGCCTCTGGCGGCGACGCCACGCTCCTCATCAAGAGCGATGGCAATCGGAAAGAAGCCGGCCATGGGTATCCGCAATTTCTGCCCGACGGCAAGCGCTTCCTCTTCTTCGTGCAGAGCGCGGACGCAGACGTCCGCGGCGTGTACGCCAGTTCGTTGGAATCGCCCGACCGCAAACAACAGATTCTACGAACCGCTTCCAAGGCGTTCTATGCGCCGCCTCGCGCGGGACACAGCGGATATCTGCTCTGGCTTCAGGAACAGACGCTGCTGGCACAGCGTTTCGACGCCGATCGACTGGGCCTCGAAGGCGAGCCAATCGCGATCGTCGAGAACGTCGCGATCGGACAGCTCGGGCCGATTCGCGCGGCGTACTGGATATCCGACGCCGGTCTCCTCACCTACTTCGGCGGCGCCCAGCTCGACCAACGGCGGATCGTCTGGATGAGCCGCGATGGGCGGCCGCTCGGCGATGCGGTCCCGGCCGATCGGCTCGGGAGTCTGGCTCTCTCTCCCGACGGCCAGCGACTCGTCTTCGAGCGAACCGTTCAGGAGACTCGAGGTGCAACCAGCAAGCCGGACGTGTGGTCGTGGACCTTCGACGGCAAGCGCATGTTGAAGCTCACCTTCGACAACGAGCGGGACACGTACCCAGTCTGGTCGCCGGACGGTCGTCGCATTGCGTTTGCGTCGAATCGCACCGGCAACATCCAGATCTACCGCAAGGACGCCTCAGGCGGCGGAGAGGAAGAACGGCTGACCGACACGCCGAATGGCAAGATCACGATGGACTGGAGCCGCGACGGCCGTTACCTGCTGTACCGTCAAATGGGTCAGGGAACCGGCATGGACCTGTGGGCGCTGCCGCTCGAAGGCTCGAATGCGCTCAAACCATTCGCCATCCTGAATAGCCAATTTAACGAGGGTGGTGGACGGTTCTCGCCCGACGGGAAGTGGCTGGCCTACGACTCCAACGAGACTGGCGTCAACCAGATTTTCATCCGCGCGTTTCCGCCGCAGGCATCAGGTCCTGGCGAGAAGTGGCAGATCTCACAGAAAGGAGGCCAGGACGTGAGATGGCGAGGCGACGGTCGCGAACTGTACTGGGCGACGACGGAGGGGACGATCTGGGCTGCCGACATCCAGCCGGGCCCGCGCGGCCTTCAAGTCGGGACCCCGCGCGCGTTGTTCACCGCACCGATTTATACGGCGACTGCTGGGAGCTTCGACGTCACTCAGGACGGCGAGCGGTTCGTGCTGTTGCTGTTCGCGTCACAGGCCGAAGGTTCGATCCGGTTGAACGTCGTGTCCAACTGGCAAGCTGGGTTGCTGAATTAGCGTTCGCTACGGGGCGGCACGAGCGTGCGCCAGTCGAATGGCTGGAACTCCGAATACTGCGCCCGGGCAACGACCACGTCGTCCTCGAGATGTCGCGGGTTGTCGTAACGCTCCAGCATCTCGACCGGCACCCGGAAGCCCAGCATGGGTTCGCGCCGATACGTCACGGTGATCGTGAGCCGCTGCGACGTCTGGCGCGTCCCGCCAACAATCATCTCCGAGCGCATCACGGCTCCAGTGTCCGGATCAATCCAGAAGCGACCCTGCGCGCGAAAATCGCGACGATTGGGCGTTGACACATATGTCGGCGCCTGTGATCGCGCCATCTCGCGTGAACAGCGCGACGATCACGAGTGCCAGCCGAATCGGCGCGCCAACGTTCACGCAAGGCCGATCGTTCATACGCAGGCTACCGATTGTAAGTCCGTCTCTCCCCTGCTTGGAGTCCACGAACACTCGAGGTTGAAGAACCGAACGGTTCACTGGCCTCCAAGGCTGAAGGCGTAGAAGCGGTTATTGCCGACGCCGCCGGTACGTGCGTAGCCGGATCCCCAGTACACCGTGCCGTCAACGACCGCGGGGCCTGCGACAACCGACCCTCCCGCTGGGAAGCGCCACAGGATCTGGCCGGTGGAGGTATCAAGCGCGTACATCTGGTCGCCGGTGTGCGCCATCGACCCTGCGTACAGAACGCCGTTGGCAACGGTCAGTGCACCAAGATCCGGTGCACCACGAGAGTCCGTCGCACCCTGAGGGTCGGGCGTCTGCCACTGTATTTCACCAGTCGCGGGATCGAGCGCCGCCCACGATCCACCCGTAATCACCTGGCCCGAGGGAAGCGTGTACGGCGCACGGTTCGTGACGTGGCCAATGGCGGCGTAGATGTGATCGTCGTCGATCGCGGTTCCCCACTGAATGCCGCCTGGATCGTCGCCGTGACCAACGAGCCGGCTCCACACCAGTTCGCCCGTGACCGCATCGAGCGCCCAGTACACACCGCTCTTCTGTCCGATCCCGGCAATGACACGGGAGTGCCGCCCGTGGCCCACGCTGAAGACATTCACGCCCGACCCGGCGAAGTCCCACACGCTGAAGTTGTTCTCCCACGCCGGGCACCACGACGGCGCCGGATCTCCGCAGCCAAGACGGCGGGCATCGGGTCCGGCGCCACGAAACGACCATCGCGTCTCGCCTGTGCGCAAGTCGAACGCGATCACCGAATTGAAGTGAGCGTCTGCAGGGAAGCAGGATTCGTCCCAGTGATCAGCATCGCCGGCGAGGCAGGCTTCGACTGACGCCGGCTGAAAGTAGGTTTGGCCGGCAGCGCCGAAGACGAGTCCGTGTTCGACATCGATGGCTGGCGGGTTCACGAACGCGCCACCGGCGAAACCGCCCGGTACCCCGCCGTTGTCTGGCAGCACGAACGTCTGCCAGACGATTCTTCCGGTGCGGATGTCGAGCGCAATCATGCTGCCGCGGAATATCTGACGGGCGACGCCTCCACCCGACGAGGACGTGGCGATATACAGATTGTCATCGCGCACGACAGGCGACGTCGTCACGATGGTATTTGGATTGGGATCGAGTTCCGTTATCCATCGTAAGTCTCCCGTGTCGGCCTCGACGCCCATCATGTTGCCGTTCAGATCGCCGATGAGGACCAGCCCGTGCGCGAGCGCCGGACTCGTACGCGAAATCGATCCAGTGATGTGGTTGTACTCGGAGATCTGGCGGGACCACACGACACGGCCGGTTTCCGCATCGAGCTTCCAGAGCCGTCCACCCCAATCGGGAAAGTAGAGGAACTGTTTGCTGTTGCCACGCCCGTTGCCATGTTCAGATTCGCGGCTGACTGCCGGCGTCGCGGACACATCGCCGGCCGTCGTCAGCACCCATCTGGGCGACAGCTG
>Ga0209382_10011980_pt1 | contig 10733 bp, 11 predicted proteins | sample SoiMetdeltSBSDD5_FD_187599 | JGI IMG/M metagenome (GOLD analysis project Ga0209382, IMG submission 187599) | Bulk soil microbial communities from a Populus tree surrounding site in Tennessee, USA - Soil MetaG P. deltoides SBSDD5 (SPAdes) (version 2) | ecosystem: Environmental > Terrestrial >...
GCGCCCGGCGTGTCGCTGGTGCCCGCCGACCTCGGCGTGCCCGAGAAGTACCTGGAGGTCGAGGTCCGATCTGGCGCGATCGCCACCAGCATGAGGGTCGCCTCGCCATGCGCCGAGTGCGGCTTCCGCGAGCAGCGGTTGAAGGACGATCGACTGGTGATCGGAGACGTCCGGGCGGACCTGCCGCCGATCTTCCGCCTGCGCAATTACCCGGCCGCGGTGATCGTGCAGGAGGTGCTGCTTCCGCTGTTCCGGCGGGAGTTGGGAGACGAGGTGGAATTGGTGGAGGTGCGCATCTGGAAGCGCAAGCCGGCCCGGAGGAACGGCCGGCGGAGGAATTGAGACCTCGATGAGCGTAGAGGGTCATCGATTCCCGTCAGGTTGAACCTGACCCTGTTGGACGGGTTGCTCGACCATCTGGATCCATTCGAAGATCCCTGATCCCCCAGAGTGGTTACGGGAGATTATTCGCGAACCACCACAGGTTCCGGCTCCACGGCTCCACGCCGTGCTCGGCCGCCACGCACGCGTCCGCACGCTGGGCGGCGAAGCGACCACTGACGCTCGCTTCGAAATCCGCAAGAAGCTGGGCGTCCGCCGCGAACCCGAGTGCACGCAGCGCGTGTACCTCGTCGCACAGCGAAAAGAGCTTGTGGATCTCTTCGAACATGAGACGCCCAGGCGCGCTCGCGAGCCGGATCGCATAGCGCAACTGGTTCGACAGGACCTCCTCGAGCCCTGCCGCCCGAACTGCGGTCTTGAAACGTCCACCGAGGTCGCGGACGCGCGGGTCCTCCGCGAGCCCATACACCTGCGAGAGCAGGAACAGATTCATCGCGATGGACGCTGCCTGATGAGGTAACTTCAGGGGGCGCCCGAGCGCGCAATTCGTATCTTGGATAAGCTCATCCACGTTCTGCATCTCAATCCAATGTGAATCCGGGGAGCCTGCTCAGCTTTGCCCAAGTCTCGGGGAAATGTGTCAGGATGATTGGCAGCCTTCTCGTCTCGCTGGTCGCAGTAAAGAGACCCGTGTTCGGGTCCCAGTACCCGATCCGTGGCTCGTTGGTCGAGGGATCCCGGTACTTGAACCTGCGACCGTTCTGGATCGTCTCTCGCGAGCTCAGGTCATATTCGCGAACCGACTTCGCGCCCACTTGCTCGCCGTGCTTGCCGGCGTGGTCGCGAAGGCCTGGCCCATGCTCACCCTGCTTGGGTGAGACCCACTCCGCCTCCTTGGCCTTTCCCCTGAGGCGGTGGAAGCGTGCCGTCAGGGTCGGCTCCCCCTGAACCACGACGTCCTCGGGGGTCGGAGGCTTCTGCGCCCGCCCGCCGCCGACGCCAGGAACAGGACCGTGTGCGGCCATCGCGACACCCACAGCGCCAGTCGCGGCACCCTCGACGGTGATCGCCACGCCTCCCTGGAGCATCTGCGCCCCCTTGACCGCGCCGGCCGCTTCCAGCCCGACCCCACCGGTCTCGGCCGCCAGTGCGGCTGACGCGTGAGCGGCGCGAGGGAGCTTCATCAGACGGGCAATCAGGCCGCCCTGGGCGATGGCGGCGGTGGCCAGCAGGATGAGGATTCTCGCGGTCTGTGCCCCCACGAGACGCCCGTAGCGCTGCCCCGCCGCCCGGACCTGATCGAACGTCGTCGCGGCGTCCAGCTCCCGGACCATCTGGATCCATCCGAAGATCAGATCGCAGACCGCCTGCGCTCCCAGATACGCGGTCAAGGCCACCGTGGCGGCGGCCGCCGGAATCTTCGACAGCAACTCCGGGATTGCGATGGCGGCCATGAAGATGACCAGGCCGGTCAAGAGGACGATCCGGATCGTCGACGGGTCGATCGCGCTCTTCACCTCACCGACGAAGCCGTCCCACTGGGAGCCCATCGCGAAGTCGAACGCGATCTGGTAGACGCCGGAATCGGTCAACGGACCCTCGAGACAGTTGGTCCGGCGGACAGCGGCACAGAAGGCCCGGTACCCTCGGGTGATTTCTTCCAGCGCGGCCGGCCCGGAACCCCAGCTGGCGAGAACCACGCGAAGCTCCCCGTGCCGGTGGCCGTGGAATCGCGGGTCCGCCACCATTCGCCGCAGCTCGGCCCGGGCCTCCTCCACGTTTCCGTAGCGGAGGAGCTCCTCGATCGCCTTTCCCAGTTCCAACTCCTCCAACACGGGAGAGACCACGGCCCTTGGCGCGCGAGGAATGACAATCCTCACCACGGCGTCCGGCTGGGCAGCCTCCTTCACCGTTCCACACGAACTGGTGAGGAGCGCGACGAGTATGGAGGCGATGGTTCGGGTGGCAAACCTGCTCATGACGGCGAACTCCCGAAATCCCAAGTTGGCTCCGAGTGCGGTGACAAGAAGATCCCTCGCGAAAGGAGCTGAGAGAAGAGGTTAGATTAAGCAGCGCCGCGCGGGCACGGTCACCAGAAGCCCGTTCCGGGCCTGGCGGTTTTCGGTCTCGCAATATCCACCACCCTTGTCTCCATTCGCCGGAGGTGCTGGATCCCCCGCCGGACCATGACGACCAAGAGACGACGTTCGTACCGCTACGTGCTGGGCGACTCGACCCGGGAGGCGATCCGGCTCCGCGCGCAGGCGCGGCTGTGGGATCCGGTCGCGCACGACCTGTTCGACCGCCTGGGGATCCGCCGCGGGTGGAAGGTGCTGGAGGTCGGCCCCGGGCAGGGCTCGCTGCATCTGGAGCTGCGGCGCCGGCTGGGTGGGCCGGCGGACGCGGTGGAGCGTTCGGAGCGCTTCGCCGCCGATCTCCGCCGGGCCTGCGCGCGGGACGGCCTGGGCGAGGGCCGGCTGTGGGAGTGCGACCTGATGGACGCGCCCCTCCCGGAGGGCCGCTATCACCTCATCTTCGCGCGCTGGGTGTTCCTCTTCCTCCCCGACCCGCAGGCCCACCTCCGCAAGCTGGTCCGCGCGCTCCGGCCCGGCGGGCTGCTGGCGCTCCAGGACTACCACCGCGAGACCTGGGCCCTCACCCCGCCGTCCCCGGACTGGGACGACTTCCTGGCCACGGACCGGGCGTTCTTCGCCTCCCAGGGCGGGGACGCCAGCATCGGCAGCAAGCTCCCCACCCTCGTCCAGCAGGCCGGCCTGTCGCTGGTGCGCGTGGAGCCGGAGATCAAGCACGGCCATCCGGGCTCCGCGGTCTGGAAGTGGCTCTCCGGCTACGTCTTCAGCGTGATGGACCAGTACGCGCGCACCCCGCCGCTCACGCCCGCCAAGGCCGCGCGCCTGCGCCGGGCCTGGCTCTCCGCGGCGCGGCAGCGGACGGCGCTCGCCATCGCTCCCGCGGTGCTCAGCGTGGTGGGCCGCAAGCCGCCGGCATGAGCCTGAGCGGCGCCCGGGCCCTCATCCCCGGTATGCTCCGCGTCCGTGTCGTTCCGCCGGATCCTCTTCGCAGATGACGACCGGGCGCTGGCGGCGCTCGTCTCCACCGCGCTCCGCGAGGAGGGCTTCGAGGTCGAGCATGTCGCCACCGGGCTGCAGGCGGTCCAGTCGTTCGATCGCTCGCCGCCGGACGTGGTGATCCTCGACGTGCTGATGCCGGAGCTGGACGGCCTGGAGGTGTGCCGCAAGCTGCGGCGGAAGTCCCGGGTCCCGATCATCCTGCTCACCTCGCGCGGGGAGGAGGTGGACCGCGTCACCGGCCTGGAGACCGGCGCGGACGACTACGTGACCAAGCCCTTCTCCCTGCGCGAGCTGTGCGCGCGGATCCGCGCCATCGAGCGGCGCGTCGCCGGCCCCGCCGCCGACCCGCCGGAGGGCGCGGCCGAGGTGCTCACCGCGGGCGACCTCACCCTGGACCCGGGGCGGTTCGAGGTCCGCTTCAAGGGCGTCCAGGCCTCGCTCACCCGGTCGGAGTTCCAGGTCCTCTCCGCGCTGGTGCGCCGCCGCGGCTTCGTCCTCGGCCGCGAGCAATTGCTGGAGCTGGCGCGCGGCGACGACGCCGTGGTCACCGATCGAACCGTGGACACCTTCATCAAGCGGATCCGCAAGAAGCTCCGCGACGCCGAGCCGAGCTTCGACGAGATCGAGACCGTGATCGGCATGGGCTACCGGTACAGATGAGCGCACCGGCGCGCGAGACGGCGGCGGCGCCACCTCCGCCCCCGAAGGCCCCGCGGTCGGCCCGGCTGGCGATCCGGATCGTCTCGCTCTCCCTGGTGGGCCTCCCGATGGCGATGCTGGCCAGCGTCGCGGTCTACGAGCAGATGATCGTCGACCGCTACCACGCCCGGCTCACCGAGGTCGCCCGGCGCGTGGCCGCGGATCCCGGCGCAGACCTGGACCGCATCGGCTGGGCCGAGGGCGTGGAGATCGTCCGCCTGGACCGCGCCGGGGCCCAGGTCGCGCGCTCCGCCACCGACGAGGCGGCGTTCACCCGGTCCGAGCTGGGCGGGTGGCTGGAGACGCGCCTGGACAACCTGGGCGCCCGCAGCTTCGGCAGCGCCAGCGGGTTCAACCGCAAGCGCCACAACACCTTCGCCCAGGTGGACGCCGATCTCCCCCCGCCGGCCCAGCGCGAGGAGGTGATGGCCGCCCTGCTCGGCGAGCCCGCCTTCGCCACCCACGTCACCCCGCAGGGAGACGCGGTGCTGTTCGCCGCGGCGGCGCCCTCGGACGGCGGCGGCGTGGTCCTGGCGATGAAGGGATCGCTCCGGGGGCTCCGGCGGCTGCTGCTGTTCAAGGGCGAGCTGGCCAAGCTGATGGTGGCGCAGGCGGCGTTCGCGGCGCTGGTCATCTTCCTGCTCGGGCGGTGGCTGGTCCGGCCGCTGGAGCTGCTGGCGGAGACGGCCCGGAGATTCCCCGTCCAGTCGCCCGTGGCCGTGCAGCCCTCGCTGGAGGCGCGGCCGGACGAGATCGGCGAGCTGGCGCGGGCGATCGCGCAGCTGGTGGCGTCGCTGGAGGCGCGGCGCCGAGCGGCGGCGGACCTGGCGGCGGACCTGGCCCACGAGCTGAAGAACCCGCTGGCCACCATCGCCGCCGCGTCCGAGCTGTTCTCCCCCGGCGTCACCGACGAGCGGCGCGCGCTGGTGCAGGCCTCCATCGGGGGCGCCGTCCAGCGGATGCGGACCACCACGGACGAGCTGCTCCGGCTGATGCGGCTGGAGGTCGCGCTGGGCGACCTGCCCCGCCAGGACGTCGACTACCCGGCCTTCCTCGACCGCGTGCTGGGCGAGTACCGGCGCGACCCGCGGTGGGAGCGCTTCGCCTTCACGCTGGAGGTGGACCCGGCGCTCAAGGTGCGGATCGCGCCCACCGCGTGGGACGTGCTGATGCGGAACCTGATCGACAACGCCCTCGTCCAGCCGGCGCAGCGAAGGGAGATCGTCGTCAGCGCGCACGCCAAGGGCGCGTCGGTGCTCACCAGCGTGCGGGACTTCGGGCCCGGCATCTCCGAGGGCAACCGGGACAAGATCTTCCGGCGCTTCTTCACCCAGAGGCCCGACGGCGCGCCACCCGGCACGGGCCTGGGCCTCTCCATCGTCCAGGCCGTCGCCGAGGCCCACGGTGGGAAGGTGGAGGTGTGGTCTACAGAGGGCCACGGAGCCACCTTCGAGGTGCGGCTGCCGCGCTGAGCTACAGCCCGCGGCCCGCAGCCACACGGCTGCCACGGAAGATCCTTCGAAGATTCCTGGCTCGCTCAGAGTGCCGCCGCACGGGCCCTGCATGCTCTGCCCGTCTCGCAGGAGGGCAGGAGAACAAATGCAAGCGAACTCGACGAAGGCGGATCTCCGCGTGCTGTGGACGACCGGCACGCTGCTGTGCGCGATGGCGGCGACGTTCCTGTGGCGCGACCTGGAAGTGCCGTTCTCCGCGCTGCCGGCGGGCCTGGCGGTGCTGGTCGCCGCGGCCTCGATGAGCCGGCTCGACCGGAAGATGCCGCTGGTGGCGCCGATCATGATGGTGCTGCTGGTGGTCGCCGTGGGCGGCTGGTACGCCGCGCTGCGCGATCCGATCCTGCTGGCGCCGCTGGGGGTCTGCCTGGCGGCGTCGCTGGGGATGGTGATCCGCGAGCCGCGCGACGCCAGGACGCCCGAGCAGCAGGTCCGCCGCGTCACGGTCTGGTACGGGATGGTGCTGGCCGCCATCGCCACCACCTGGGCCACCTACTTCGAGCTGGTGACGCTCCGCTTCCCGGGCGACGAGGTGCGGCGCATGCTGCTCACCGCGGCGTGGGTGCTGGCGGGCGTGGTGCTGATCGTCGTCGCGCGCTGGCGCGACCGCCCCGCGGCGCGCGACGCGGGCTTCGCGTTCCTGGCGGCCGGGATCGGCAAGCTGGTGCTCTACGACACCGCGAACCTGTTCGGCCTGGTCCGGATCATCGAGCTGGCCAGCGCGGGCGGGATCCTCCTGATGGCGGCGGTGCTCACCGGCCGGTTTCAGCTCAAGGCGCACGCCGGGATGGAGGCCAGGTCATGACCGCGGCGCTCTCCGTGCTGGTGCCGCTGATGGCGGGGCAGCTCTGCTTCACCCCGCCGGAGCAGACCGCGGGCTGGAAGCGGGTGGACGTGCCGAGCGACCTGCCCGCGCTGGCCGCGCCGAAGGACGTGCAGCAGTTCAGGGTCGGCGAGGCCGCCTGGCTCCTGGAGCGCGACCCCGCCGCGTACCAGGGGATGAACCGCGAGCACGCGGGCCGGACCACCTACCGCTTCCGGCTCCCTCGCGAGGCGCGCCGGATGGACCTCCAGTTCCAGGAGAGCCTGCGGGGCGCGAAGGTGGACGCGGTGGTGACCGCCACGGACCGGCCGTTCACGCTGATCGACGGACGCCGGTACCCGGACCGGGACGTCTCGGTGGAGTGGGGCATCCAGGGCGTGCAATGGCTGGAGGTGACCGTCCGCCACCACCTGCGCCCGGTGCCGGTGGTGGCCTCGTGGACGGCGGCGCGCTGGGTCGACCCCGGCGGCGAGCTGGACATCCCGCCCGAGTTCCGCGCCACCCGGTCGCTCTACTACCTCCACCCGGGCGGGCGCACGGTGGAGCTGTGCCACCTCCCGGGCCAGATGCCCACGGTGGACCGCGGCTCGCTGGTGGGGATGCCGGTGTCGGTGACCAGGAGGAAGGGCTCGTGAGGGCGACCCGCCCGCCGCCCGGCGTGCCGGCGCGGCACCACTTCGAGACCTCGGAGGTGACCGTGGTGGCGCCGTGGATCAGCCCCGCGCACGACGGGCTGCGGGTGGCGCAGATCTCGGACGTGCACGTGGGGCCGGGCACGCCGGCCGCGCGCGTGCGCCGGGCGGTGGAGCGGATCAACGCCTTCCGGCCCCACCTGGCGTTCCTCACCGGCGACTACGTGACCCGCTCGCGGCGGCCGGTGGCGCGCCTGCGCGAGCAGCTGGGCGGGATCTCCGCTCCCACCTTCGTGGTGCTGGGCAACCACGACCACCAGGTGGGCGCGGCGGAGATCCGCGCCAGCTTCGAGTCGCTCGGGTACACGGTGCTGCAGAACGAGCACACCACGGTGCGCGTCGGGCGCGCGCCGGTGCTGGTGATCGGCGTGGACGACGGGCACAGCCGGCACGACGACGTGCCGCGGGCGCTGAAGGGCTCGCCGGAGGCGGCCACCCGCCTGGTGCTGGCGCATACCCCCACCACCGCGCGGAAGCTCCCGGAGCACGGGCGGCTGATCTGCTTCTCCGGCCACACCCACGGCGGGCAGATCTTCGTCCGCCGCGTCACCGAGGCGGCCATGCGCCTGCTGGACCAGCCCTTCGTGCGCGGGCTCCACGAGGTGCGCGGGAACCTCCTCTACGTCAACCGCGGCCTGGGGTTCGGGCGCGGCGGCCCGGCGATCCGGGTGGGCGCGCCGCCGGAGGTGGCGCTGTTCACGCTCGCCCGGGTGCCCTGAAGCCCGAGCGACCGGCCGGCGCATGCCGGCCGTCCACGGCGCCCCCTGGTGCGGGGGCCGAGCGCTACCCCTGCGCCGTCCTGGCTCCCTCGCCGCCGGCGCGCCGGTACGCGGCGGGCGAGGTGCCCAGGTGGCGCCGGAAGGCGCGGCTGAAGCTGACCTCGCTCTCGTAGCCCACGCGTTCGGCGATCTGGGGCAGGGTGGCGGTGCTGGCGCGGAGCAGGGCGACGGCGCGCCGCATCCGGCAGCGGGCCACGTAGCGGAGCGGCGGTTCGCCCACCAGATCGTTGAAGCGGACGGCGAAGGCGGTGCGGGACATCCCCGCCCGCCGCGCCAGCGTCTCCACGTCCCAGCCCGACTCCGGGCGGCGGTGGATGGCCGCCAGCGCGGCGGAGATCCGCGCGTCCCGCAGGGCCACGGCGATCCCCAGCCGGCTGGCCTCGGGCGACTCCAGGTAGCTGCGGATGGCCTCGATGAAGAGGATGTCCGCCAGCCGGGTGACCACCACCTCGGCGCCGGGGCGGCCGCGGTCGGACTCCTCGGTGAGGAACTGGGTGGTCAGCCGCACCCACTGCCCCACGCCGCGGCCCTGGCCGCGCACGTGGAGGAGCGGCGGGAGCGCGGCGCGGATGGGGTCCGCGTCCGCGTCCTCGAAGTGGAACCCGCCGCACACCAGCACGGTCTCCGCCCCGTCGCCCCCGGTCCGGAGCACGCCGTGGGCGTCCAGCGGGCTCCCGGCGATCAGCTTCTCCAGCCGCGTCACCTGCGAGCCCGCCGAGTCGCGGACGGCGTGCGCGTTCCCGCGGGCGAGGATCACCGCGTCGCCCTCGGAGAGCGCCAGCTGGCCCTCCAGGCCCTCCACCTCCACCAGGCAGCGGCCGCGGAGCACGATGTGGAAGGTGGCGAACTCGCGGCCCACCACCGAGAAGCCCCACGGCGCCTTCATCTCGGAGCGGCACATCACGGTGCTCCGGAAGCGGATGGACTGCAGCATCTCGCTCAGCGCGTCCGGGGCCTGGGGGTGGGTGGGATTGAGGAGGTCCATGAACGATCCGCTCGGAGAAATGTACGGCCGGTGATGGCGGGCTGAACCGCCCGGGCGCATGAAAGCACCCTCGACAGGCGATGGGGCAGGGGTCTTCGACGCGCGGCCCTTCGCCGCGACGTTCAACCAGTGAGCAGGTGAGCAGGACAAGGAGCGGAACATGCCGGTGCTGAAGCTGAGTCAGGTCATTCAACGCCCCGTGGAGGAGGTCTTCGCCACGGTGGTGGACGTGTCCCGGTTCCCGGAGTGGAACCCCACCACGCGCGCCGCGCGCAGGCTGGACCAGGGCGAGCTGGGCGAGGGGAGCCGCTTCGAGCTGGAGATCGCCGGCTTCGGGAAGACCTTCCAGGAGCTGCGGGAGTTCCAGCCCAACCGGCAGGTGAAGCTGGTCCCGGAGATGAAGCAGATCACCGGCGGACACCGGTTCAAGTTCTCCCGGGAGGGCTCGGGCACCCGCATCGACCACGAGCTGGAGATGTTCCCCAGGGGCCTGTTCGTCCTGATGTCGCCGCTGATGGGGATGATGGGCCGGCGCAACCTCCGCGCCACCGCGGACGCGCTCCAGCGCTACGTCGAGGGGCGGACCCAGGCCAAGGCCTAGACGCGGACCGCGACGGCGATGCGCCGGTCGTCGTCGCGGAGCGCGAACCCCCGCCCGCGGAGTGCGGCAACGTATTCTGCGGTGCGACTGGGCCGGTCCGCTTGCACTCACACCCTCCACAAGCAGCCCTTTCAAGCGGGCTGAAGAAAACTACGCAAGGGCTTGATTTCCGGCGTCTTCGAGGGGAAAAGCACGCGTCCTCGAACACTCGTCCTCGAAGACCGGGGAGTCATCTTGGCCGAACCCGCCGCGAACCTTCCTCCATCTCCTCCAGCACCGCCCACGCCGCCGCCTCCCAACCTCCAGCTGGCCCCGCCCCCGCCGAGGAGAGAGTGGAGCCTGGAGACCATCTCCGCGGTCGTCGGCGGCCTGGCGGTCCTGGTGCTGCTGGGCTTCATGCTGGCGCCGGTCGCCCGGGGCATGCAGCCGGTGCTCGCTGAAGGCGCCAACGTCGCCAAGCCGTCCGACCTGGTCTTCCTGCTCTTCGCCACCATGGCGGTGGTGTCCGCGGGCGGGGTGGCCTTCTCCCGCAACATCATCTACTCCGCGCTGTCGCTGCTGGGGACGCTGCTCTCCACCGGCGCGCTCTATATCTTCCTCGACGCCGACTACGTGGCGGTCACCCAGCTGCTCATCTACATCGGCGGCGTGCTGGTGCTGATCCTCTTCGCGGTGATGCTCACCAGCTCCATCGGTGACAAGAAGCTCTCCAACCCGCGCGCCTTCGTCCTCCCCGGGCTGGTGCTGCTGGGCGCCCTGCTGGGCACGCTGACCTACGTGGCGGCGCGGGCGCCGTGGAAGATCGCCGACGCGCGCGGGCCGCCGCTCGCCACCACCGTTCGCACCATCGGCAACGTCTTCCTCCGCGAGTACCTCCTCCCCTTCGAGGTGGTGTCGCTGGTGCTGCTGGCCACGCTGATCGGCGCGGTGGTGATCGCCCGCAAGGAAATCAAGGAGCCCTGACCGCCATGTTCACGCCGGCTCTCCCGCATTTCCTGATCGTGGGTGCGGTCCTCTTCGCGCTGGGGACGTACACCTGCATCACCCGGACGAACGCGGTGGGCATCCTGATGGGGGTGGAGCTCATCCTCAACGCCGCCAACGTCAACTTCGTCGCCTTCAACAAGTACAACCCGTCCCCGGTGCTCACCGGCCAGGTCTTCAGCCTGATGGTGATCGTGCTGGCGGCGGCGGAGGCGGCGGTGGCCC
>Ga0209382_10011981_pt1 | contig 10732 bp, 8 predicted proteins | sample SoiMetdeltSBSDD5_FD_187599 | JGI IMG/M metagenome (GOLD analysis project Ga0209382, IMG submission 187599) | Bulk soil microbial communities from a Populus tree surrounding site in Tennessee, USA - Soil MetaG P. deltoides SBSDD5 (SPAdes) (version 2) | ecosystem: Environmental > Terrestrial >...
CCCGGCAGCGAGCTCGCCCTCGCCAAGCGGCGCGGCGCGCTCCGTACCCTGATCGACTTCATCGGCGAAGTGAAGGACGACAACGGCTACACCATCCAGAACATGCGCGACAAGCTGGATATCCCGTTGGACAAGGACACGGCCGAGAAGCTCGCCACGAGCCCGATTCAGTACGAGACCGGCTTCACGCTGCTGCCGGGCAAGTACGTGATCAAGCTGCTCGCTCGCGATGCGGAGACGGGGCGCATCGGCACCTATCAGTCCGCGTTCGCGGTGCCGAACCTGATGCGCGAACAAAAACGCCTGCCGATCAGCTCGGTCGTCCTGAGCAGCCAGCGCATCCCGATGACCGACGCGCTGCTCACCGTGCAGAAGGGCGCCGCACAGTTGACCAACCCGCTAATCTTCGATGGGCAGAAGCTGTTCCCGAGCGTGACTCGCGTGTTCAGCAAGAGCCGGGACATGTACGTCTTTCTCCAGGCCTACCAGCGTGGCGCCACGACGACGCAGCCGCTCGTCGCGTTCGTCACGTTCCTGAAGGGTGATCAGAAGGTGCTCGAGACCGATCCGCTGCAGGTCATCGACGGCATCGACCCCCGGTCCAAGGCCGTTCCGTTACGCTTCAGCATCCCGCTCGACAAGCTCGAGATCGGGCGCTACGACTGCCAGGTGACGGTGCTCGAACCAACCGGCCAGAAAGTCGCCTTCTGGCAGGCACCTATAGCATTGGTTCCGTAGGTTCAGGGGTTCCGGGGGTTCCGAAGGTTTCAGTTCAACGCTCGGCCTGCAATGTCTGAGTCGGCGCCACCTTCTCAGGCATCCGCTCGAGTCCGACCAGCTGCCAGCCCTGCGCCGTGCGGCGGAAGTGCGTTTTGATCGGCTCCTTCCACGACGGATGCTCGGCGAGATCCGCCGAGATATCGACCTGAATGTAGCTGCCCGGTGCGGTGGGGAGTCCCGCCGGAGCAGCCAGTGTCGTCGTCTTGCTCTCCGTGGTCGAGAGCGGCTTGGTTGCGCCGGTTGCGTTGTCGAACAGCATCCACGATGCGCGATAGGTTGGCTGTCCTTTCGCGACGCCGGCGGCAATGGCTGCGTTCTCGAGGGTCAAGCTTCCCGAGGCATCGAGCCGGGGATTGACGATCGGATTCAACGCGGTGAGATAGATGCTCAGGATCTTGTCGCGCCGCTTGATCAGCACGTCGCCGAGATACTTCTCCGCCTCCGGATCGCTGTATTGACCCGCCTTCACTGCGGCGCGAATCAGCTCGTCGCTGAACACGGCGAGCCGCCGCGCGGCCCAGAACGCATCGTCGTCGCGTGCCTCCATGTAGGCGGTCGTCGGCGTCTGTGGGCGCCATTCCCTCGGCTCGAATTCGTCACCCTCGAACTTGCCGACCGACGAGTAGTACGGCTTGTACGGAATCTTTTGCCACGGGCTCAGCGCGAAGCCGAACGACCAGAAACGTTTCAGCGTCGTGTCGCCCTGGTAGAAGTGCTCGTAGCTGAGATCCCACTCGTACAGCTCGTTGCACATGCCGAACGTTGAGCCGACATCCTGCAGGTAGTGCTTGACGATGGTGCGGCCGTTCTCGGTGACCAACGTATCGAGCGTGTTCGCCGCCTTCAGGTCGGTCAGGTTCGTCCACGCGCCGAAGACGCGAAGCGCGCGCAAGTCGCGACGATGCTCGTGAGGAACGACGTCGTTCGGATCGTCGGGACGTGTGCCCTTGAACAGATAGCCGCCAATCACCTTGCCCGGCAGCAGCCGACCGGCGACCACGCGATACGTGCCGTCCGGGTCTTTCGCGACACGCTCGAGGATGGCGTTCATGTCGTCGCTGTTGAACCGCGTCCTCTTTCCGTTGGGACGACGAATCGTCGCCATCGGGTCGAACTCGACACGCTTCGGATCGAAGGTGGTGAGGAACAACTCCACCTGGTTGTAGCCAAGCGCCCAGAAGATTCGGCTGGCCACGGCGACCGCGCCCGTTGCGCCCTCGCGATAGTAGGGTGGGTCGAACTGGAGAAACCACGTGTCGCCCTTGGCATCTCTCGCGGTAAAGCCGGGATGCACGCCGGCGGTCTTCTCGCGGGTGAGGATCCACTTCGACGGATCCGGCGGCGCGCCGACGTTGGCGCCTCGTGTCATCTGCTCGGGTGAAATGGCGGTCGTGCCGATCCGGTTCGTGAACCAGCTCGAGTCCGGCACCTCGTCAATCGTGTTGATGTTCTTCGCACGCTCACCCGACGGCACGTGGTCGGCCGTGACGAAGAGGTTGTAGGTCATCTCGTAGATCGACTTGATGTCGTGCTCCGCCGCGCGCGAGGCGTCCTGCGATTCCGGCTCGCGCGAGATCGGGTCATCGCTGTAGAAACGCTGCCGCTGCGTCGTTGCGCTGGTGCCGAGAACGATGAACGCGACCGCGGCCAGCAGCGCCAGACGCGCCCGACGAGGAAGAGGAGCAAAGAATGAGATCGACATAGAAAGACCCTAGAACGCAGCAGACGAGGCGAACACGAGCACCAGGCCTTCGGGACTCTTCGCCAGCTCGATGCGAAGCGGCGTCGCCAACGGAGAATGAAACCGCACGCCGAACCCGTAGTCGTGCTTGAGACCCGAGAGGTTGAGATCCTCGGTCAGCGCGGTGACCTTTCCGGCGTCGTAGAAGAACGCCGTGTCCATGTAGCGATTGACCATGATTCGCCACTCGCCCTGCAGGAGCAGGCTGTTCCGATCGCGGAAGCGCCAGCTCGAATAGCCGCGCAGATTGCTTCCTCCGCCGAGGGAGGGGAGCATGTGATACGGGATCTCCTGATCGCCCTTGAGAAACGTCGTTTGCACGAGCCCATGCAGCGAGATGGCCCACGTCTCGCGCAGGATCGGGAAGTGCTGCACGACCTCGTAGTCAACCTGCTGGAACCCGAACTCATCCTCGCGGTCCTTGTAGTCGTGGAACGTGACGCCGTACAAGCCGCCGCGGCGCGCGTACCCTTCTGCAGGACGCCAGTCAAAGCCCACGGTGCCCTGCGAGTGGAGATACGAGAGATCGACGCCAAGGCCAGGCAGCGTTGCCGGGGTATAGGCAGTTTCGATCGACGGATAGCTCCCCTGACCGGACTGCTCGGTCCACTTCGTCCGCTCGACGCCGCCGCGAAGCGTCAGATACCTCCGCGTCGGCCGGACCGTCATCATCGCCGAGCCATACCACTCTTCGAATCCGTAGTTCACCCGGTTGTCAACGTCGGTGTTCGTCCCGGTTCCGAAGTAGCCGACCTGTGTCGCCTCACGGAAGCCGCCCAGGATCGAGAGCGAGCCGCGCCGCTGGAACAGGCGCGGCGCCATGAACTCGACCTCGGCCCGCTTGTAGCCCTTGATCGTGTAGCTGCCGCGCACGTCGATCAGGTTGTACGAGCTGACGTGGTGCATGTAGCCCACGCCGAGGGTGAAGCCGCCTCCTCTGTAGGCGCTCTCGAAGAACGGATGCCAGTGCAGGCCGCCGTTGACGGTGATGTCTTCGAGCTTGTTCGCCCACCGTTCGCCCGCGGTCACCGGATACGGGTGCAGGGTCGGAACTTTTTCGGCTTGGGCCTGCTCGATCAGCCCGCGGCGGGTCGGCTCGGATTGAGCAAGCACGGCCGTACCAAATCCGGACGCACTCGCAAAGCCAGCGAGAAGCGCAATAACTCGAGAAATACCCATATGTATTTTGGAGAACGCCACTGTAACGTACGGGGGCTCAGTCACCAACAGCGTGCCGGCCGGATTAATCTAGCGGCAGAGCGAATTAATCCGATACTCATCATATGGCTACGAAGAGAACCCGGGCAGCGCGCCTGCCCATCGCCGTCGCCCTCGTCGCCCTCACCTTCTGCACCGGTTCTTCGGCGCAGACCCGGTCAGGGGGCAAGAGCTTCCTCTGGAGAGTGCAGAACGGCGCGAAGGTGCTGTATCTGGCCGGGTCGGTTCATGCCCTCGGCGCCGACGCCTACCCGCTGTCAGCGGCCTACGAGAATGCGTTTGCCGCCGCCGGCACGCTTGTCGAAGAGATCAATCTGGCCGAAGCCGAACAACTCGCGGCCGCGCCGATACTGCTCGCGAAGGGCCTGTATATGGACGGCCGGACATTCGAGGGCGCGGTCAGCAAGGACACCGCGACGCTCGTGGCGAACCGCCTGAAGGACACGGCCATCCCGCCGGAAATGATTCGGACGATGAAGCCGTGGTTGGTGATGCTGATGATCACCGTCTTCGAAGCCCAGAAGGCCGGTCTCGACGCGTCGCTCGGACTGGACAAGTACTTCTTCGACAAGGCTCGCACCGCGGGCAAGGCGCTGGTGGCGTTGGAGACGGCCGAATCGCAGATCGATCGCTTTGACAAGATGCCGGATTCGCTGCAGGAACAGATGCTGCGCAGCACGCTTTCAGAGCTCGACCTGCAGCGCAATGGCATCACCGCGATGATTAACGCCTGGCGCACCGGTGACGCACCGGCGCTCGAGAAGATGGCGCTCAGCTCATTCGACGGCTATCGCGGCGCGTATGCGTCGCTGATCGTCGAACGCAATCACAACTGGGTGCCGCAGATCGAAGCGTGCATGGCGAGGCCGCAGCCCTGTTTCGTTGTCGTCGGGGCCGCGCATCTGGTTGGCCCCGACGGGCTGCTCGCGTTGTTGAAGCAGAAGGGATACAAACTCGAACAGCAGTAGGTGCGACGCAGGCGTCGCCCCTACGACCATTCATTTGGTTGCCGTGGTGCTGCGTGAGTACTGCTGATCGCTCACCGCTTCCATCCAGTTCGTCGTCCCGAAGCTCAACGAGATTTGCGTGATGCCCTTCTCGTTCGGCACCGCGCCGTGCCAGTGCTCGACGCCGGGCGCCACATGGAACGTCGATCCCTGCTCGACGTCGCGCACGGCCTTGCCACGTTCCTGCACGCGAAGCCGACCTTCCTCCACGTAAATCACCTGGCCCGCCTCGTGGCTGTGCCACTTGGTGCGCGCGCCCGGGTCGAAGTGGTACCGGTTCATCCGGATATCTGATGTACCTCGCGGCGTCACCGTACCCGTGAAGTTGGCCGGATTGAACGCCTGCGCAGGCGGCGATGTTGGCGGCTGCTGAGCTGCCTGCACCCATACGCCCAACACGCCGAAGCCGAGGATCCCGAAGAGCACGAGCGAGCGTCGCATGTCTCGATCCTCCGTCTGAATTCTGTTCGTATCGTTCGCGGTCCGCGTTATTGTCCCATGACTCGCACTGCAAGGAGGTTCGACCATGGCGCTCTACGCATTCGACGGAACCGGCAACGAGGATCGAGAAGACGACGCGCTCGATAGTAACGTCTGTGACTTCTTCCAGGCGTACGAAGACCCCCTGAAGAACGACGACCCCGATAAGCCGCGTGGCAGTCTGTATCTCAAGGGCATCGGCCGGCGAGCGAGGACCATTGTGGGCGACAGGGTTGCGGAGGCGTTCGGCATCGGTGGTCACCGGCGGGTGCGTCAAGCCATGGATCGACTCGAAAACAACATTGAGGCCGGAGACAGCACCGTCGACATCGTCGGCTTCAGCCGCGGCGCGGCCATCGCCATCTCCTTTGCCAACGAGATCGCCAAGAAGCTCCCGCGCGTGCCGATCCGTTTCATCGGCGTGTGGGACATCGTCGGCCAGTTCGGCGCGCCGGGCGAACACGTCAACGCCGGACACGATCTTCATTTCCCTCCGAACGTCGCGCACTGCTTCCATGCCATGGCGCTCGACGAGAGCCGTCTGCTCTTCCCGCTCACGCGTCTCGGCAAAGGCCGAAACACTTCTGACAAGCTGCAGGAGGTCTGGTTCCGTGGCGTGCACTCCGATATCGGCGGCGGCAACGGCAACCGCGGCCTGAACTGGATCGCGTTGAATTGGATGTACGAGAACGCACGGCGGTGCGGCGTGCGCCTCAACGAGGCCGCCGTCGCCAAGAACCTCCTCGACAAGCAACTCGCTCAGCAGATCAGCGCCCACAAGCTCGACGCCGGACGGGTGCGCCTCATCCTCGAAAAGGATCTGCTGCACTCGAGCGTGCAGTTGACGCCCGGTATCACCGGCCGGCCGCACAACAACCCGACGTTCGCGTGCGGACGAATCGACGATGCGGGCGTGATCACGGAAGTGGCAACGGCGTAGTGTCCGGCTTCAGCCGGACCACGGACATTGCGTAGGTCCGGCTTTAGCCGGACCGTATTGGTGCTACCTTATGGCCTGCGAAAGCGGGGCTGCCGATGCGCGCTGTGCACGTAAAGCTCTGGGTCTTCATTGTCCTCGTCGTTGTGACGTCCTGGGTTCCGTCATCGGCCCGCGGCGTTGCTGAAACCGGACAGGGTCCGGCACTGACCTCAATCGGGCCGCTGACGTTTGGTCCCGACGGAACGCTGTTCGCCGCGGACAACCAGGCGGCGGCGGTGTTCGGTCTCGATCTGGGCGCACAGGCCAGCGGCGCCGTCGCCGGCACCAAGGCCATCAACGGCATCGATCAGAAGATCGCGGCAATGCTCGGCACCGGCGCGGGCGAGATCACGATCACCGATCTTGTCGTGCACCCACGCTCGCACAACACGTTCGTCTCGGTGATGCGCGGACAGGGTACCGGCGCCGCGCCGGCGCTCCTGCGTGTCGACGGGGCGGGCACGATCGACGTGATTCCGACCCAGGCGATGAAGTTCTCGAAGCTCGAGTTGCCCAACGCGCCGACGGCCAATCCCAGCGATCGGCGGAACGCGCGCGGCAGCGCAATCACCGACATGGCGTTCAGCGACGGCCGGCTGTGGATCGCCGGGCTCTCCAGCGAAGAGTTCAGCTCGAAGCTGCGCTCGGTGTCGTATCCCTTCAACGCGATCGATCGCGGGACCAGCGTCGAGATCTTCCATGGCAACCATGGACAGCTCGAGACCCGCTCGCCGGTCTACACCTTCCTGCCGTACACGCTGAACAATCAGCCGCACCTGATCGCCGGCTATCTCTGCACGCCGCTCGTCAAGTTCCCGATCGCGTCGCTGAAGCCGGGTGACAAGGTGCGAGGCACAACCATCGCCGAGCTCGGCGCCGGCAACCGCCCGCTCGACATGATCCTCTACAAGAAGAACGGCCGCGACTTCCTGCTGATGTCCAACAACAGCCGCGGCGTGATGAAGATCGCCACTGACGGCTTCGCGTCGGCGTCGCCAATTACCTCGCCGGTATCGGCCGAAACCGCCGGCGTGGCGTACGAGACGATCGCCAGCATGAAAGGCGTGGAACAGCTCGATCTTCTGGATGCACAGAACTCGATCGTGATCGCCCGCGCGGGCGCGGCGCTCAACCTGCAGATCGTGCCCTTGCCGTGACCATCCACGTGCTGCGCGTCGTGGCGCTGGCGACCCTCGTCGCCTGTGCCGCGGCCTGCAGCCGTTCGGCCGCGCGCGAATCCACGCCGGCCATTCGCCTCACAACACCCACTAGCGGAACTGCATTCGTCGAAGTCGTCGGTCTGTCGGACGCGACGCTCGGTCGTCTCGCCGCCGCGCGCTATTCGCCGCAGGAGTGGGCGTCCATCCTGCGCGTGGCGGTTGACGGGACGTCGCCGGCCGTCGTCGGCCGCTACGACGTCGCCGACGAGGCGCTCCGGTTCACACCGCTCTTTCCGTTCGAACGCGGACGCAGCTATCAGGTCCGCTTCGATCGCTCGCGCGTGGACGGCGAATCCGCGGCCAGCGAGCCGTCGCTGACGGCCACCGTTGGATTGCCCGCGTCGAGCACCGTGCCGACCACGGTCGTCAGGCACGTGTATCCAAGCGGCGACGTGCTGCCCGAGAACCAGCTGCGGATGTACATCGAGTTCTCCGCGCCGATGGGGCGACGAAGCGGCCTGGAGTACATCGCCCTGCTCGACGAGAACGGCAAGGACGTGGAAGGGCCATTCCTTCCGCTCGATTACGAGTTCTGGAACGCCGACCGCACGCGGTTCACCGTGTTCTCGATCCCGGTCGCGTGAAGGACGGCATCCTGCCCAATCGACAAATGGGCCGCGCGCTCAAAGTCGGCGCCAGTTACACGCTGCTCGTTCGCGCTGAATGGACCGACGGCAATGGGCTGCCGCTCAAGGAATCGTACCGGCGCACGTTCCGCGTCGGACCGCCGGATACTCGTCCGCTCGATACCGCACTGTGGCGTATCACATCGCCCAAAGCTGGCGCACAGACGCCGCTCATCGTCACGTTCCCTGAGCCGGTCGATCACGGTCTTCTGTTCCGCGCGCTGGGCGTGCGACGCGGCGGCGAGGTCGTCGGTGGCGACGTCACCGTCAGCGCGAATGAGACACAGTGGTCGTTCACGCCGCACGAGCCGTGGCGCGCCGGCGCTTACGACCTGCTCGCGCTCTCGATACTCGAGGATCGCGCCGGCAACCAGATCGGCCGCGCATTCGAGGTCAACAACTTCGACACCGTGGACAAAGGTCCCGATCCGCGAACCGTGACGTTGCCTTTCCGGGTACAGTAGCCCGGTCGATGACGGGTCGAGCATTCGCAATCGCCGCGGCGGCGGCGCTCAGTCTGTCACTCTCAACCGCGCACGCTCAGTCGATGGCGCAGCTGCGTCTCATCGCGCCGGCCGCACCGGGCGGCGGATGGGATCAAACCGCGCGCGTGATGCAGCAGGCGCTGCAACGAGAAGGCCTCGCGCGACTGGCGCCCGTCGAGAACATCCCCGGCGCCGCCGGAACCATCGGCCTCGCGCGATTCATCGGCGCCGAACGCGGGCGCGGCGACGTGCTTATGGTATCGGGGCTCATCATGCTGGGCGGCATCGTCACCCATCAATCACCCGTCACCCTGCGAGATGTCGTGCCGATCGCGAGGCTGACCGGAGAGTACGAAGTGATCGCGGTGCCGGCCGCCTCTCCACTTCGTTCGCTGCAGGATCTGATCGCCGCATTCAAGGCGCAGCCTGGCTCGATTTCGTGGGGCGGCGGCTCGGCAGGCGGCAGCGACCAGATCCTCGCCGGCCTGGTCGCCGATGCGGTGGGCGTCGAGCCGAAGCGCGTCAACTACATCGCGTTCTCGGGTGGCGGCGAATCACTGTCGGCGATTCTTGGCGGCACCGTATCCGTCGGGATTAACGGATTCGCCGAGTTCGCTCCGCAGCTCGAGGCCGGCACGCTGCGGGCCCTGGCCATCTCGAGCGCGGAACGCCTGCCGGGCGTCGAGATCCCCACCCTCCGCGAGCAAGGCGTCGACGTCGAGTTCGAGAACTGGCGCTCGCTGGTTGCGCCGCCCGGCATCGCCGCTGCCGATCGCGCCCGCCTCGAAGCCGTGCTGCGCGCGATGGTGCAGTCGCCAACCTGGCGGGAGTCGCTGGCACGCTATCGCTGGCTCGATCGCTATCTCGAAGGCGATGCCTTCGCCCGCTTCGTCGACGCCGAGGAAGCGCGCGTGCGATCGATTCTGAAAAAGCTTGGGACCGGCGCCACCGAGTCGAGCTCGTTCATTCCATCGGGCGCCTATCCTCGTCTGGTGCTCGGCGGTCTGCTGATCTTCGGAGTCGCCGCGCTGATCAGAATACGACGCGCACGAGGGACATCGACCGACGGCTCACCATCCTTTGGCGCCGCTCCTGTGGCACTTGTCGCTACCGGTGTCGTGCTGCACCTGCTTCTCGCCGAGCGCGCCGGATTCGTGATTGCGGCCTCGGTGCTGTTCTGGTGCACCGCGCGCGCGTTCGATCATCGGCATCCCGTGCGCGACGCAGTCGCCGCGCTCGCGATCTCGCTCGCCTCGTACGTGCTGTTTGCGCAGGTGCTGCAGCTGTCGCTGCCATGAACACGCTGGAGCTGCTCCGCGCCGGGTTCGCCAGCGCGTTGACGTGGGCGCACCTCGCCTGGGCGTTGGCCGGCGTCACGCTCGGCACGGCTGTCGGCGTGCTGCCGGGCATCGGGCCGGCGCTCACCGTGGCACTGCTGCTGCCGATCACGTTCAACCTCGATCCGATCAGCGCCTTCATCATGTTCGGCGGCATCTACTATGGCGCGATGTACGGCGGATCGACGACGAGCATCCTGCTCAATACGCCGGGCGAGACGGCATCGATTGCCACCGCGATCGACGGCTATGCGATGGCGCGCCAGGGACGGGGCGCCGCCGCCCTGACGACGGCCGCGATCGGATCGTTCGTCGCCGGCACGCTCGCCACGGTGGCGTTGACGTTCTTTTCGCCGCTGCTCGCCCGCGTGGCGCTTCGCTTCGGGCCGGCCGAATACTTTGCGCTGTCGGTGATGGCGTTCGCAGCAGTGGCCACACTGCTGGGAGGGTCGCTGCTGCTGGGCCTCTTCAGCCTGTTCCTGGGACTGACGTTGGGCTTGATCGGTATCGATCAGCTCACCGGTGATGCGCGTTTCTCGTTCGGCATCCCGCAGCTCCTCGACGGGATCGACGTGCTGATTCTGGTGATCGGGCTGTTCGCGGTGGGAGAGACGCTCTATCAGGCATGGCGCTACGGGCGTCAGGAATTCGAGGCGGTTCCGGTGCGCGGGTTCGTCGGCATGAGCCGCGAGGATTGGAAGCGCTCGTGGAAGCCGTGGCTGCGGGGAACTGTGATTGGATTTCCGCTCGGCGTGCTGCCCGTCGGCGGATCGGTGATCCCGACGTTCCTCTCCTACACCACCGAGAAGCGGCTGAGCGATCGGCCCGAACAGTTCGGCCACGGCGCGATCGAAGGCGT
>Ga0209382_10011982_pt1 | contig 10732 bp, 10 predicted proteins | sample SoiMetdeltSBSDD5_FD_187599 | JGI IMG/M metagenome (GOLD analysis project Ga0209382, IMG submission 187599) | Bulk soil microbial communities from a Populus tree surrounding site in Tennessee, USA - Soil MetaG P. deltoides SBSDD5 (SPAdes) (version 2) | ecosystem: Environmental > Terrestrial >...
GCGTCATGCCGGCGAGGTAGAGGCCGCCGAGCGCGCCGACCATCGAGAAGGGCAGCGCGAGCATGACCGAGAGCGGCTGGAGGAAGCTCTCGAACTGCGCGGCAAGCACCATGTAGATGACGAGCACCGCGAGGCCGAGCATCAGCGCGAACTGGCGGCCGGCCTCCTCCATCTCCGCGGCGTCGCCGGCCACGCGCAGCACGACGCCCTCGGGCAGGATCTCGGCGGCGTAGTTGCGCGCGCGCTTCACGGCGTCCTGCAGGACCAGTCCGTCGAGGTTTCCGGTGATGCTGACCGCGCGCTGGCGGTCGATGCGCGTGATCGCAGACGGCGCCGCGCCCGTCTCGAGCGACACCAGGTTGCGGAGCAGGTTGAGAGAGCCGTCCGCGCTCCGCACGGTGAGCTCCTCGATCGCGGTCGGCGTGTCGCGTTGATCCTGGTCGAGGCGCATGCGGATGTCGTAGCGGCTGCCCGACTCCTTGAATGTGCCGACGTCGAGGCCGCCGATCATGACCTGCACGACCTGTGCGAGCGCCGTCGCGTCGACGCCGAGCGCGGCCGCCTTCTCGCGGTCGGGGTGCACGCGGATCTCCGGCAGGCCGAGCTGGAGGCTGCGGTCGAGATCCACGAAGCCGCCGCTCGCGGCGAGGCGGTCCTGGAGCTCCCCGGCGTAGCGGTCGAGGTCGGTCAGCGGCAGGTGCCCGCGGATTTGCACGTTGAAGCCCTCGGAGCCGGTGAACGCGCCCGACGGGTCCATCACGCGCACCTTCTGCCCGGGGATCTGCTCCATGTACGCCCGCGCCAGGCGCACGATCTCCTGCGTGGTGCGATCGCGCTCGTGGACCGATTTGAGGCGCGCCGTGAGCACGCCCGCGTTCGTGCGGCCGATGTCCATCGCCGACGCGCCGCCGATGTTCGCGAACGTGCCGCTGAGCTCGGGCAGCGCGAGGAAGAACTCCTGGTCGCGCGCGAGCACGTCGGCCGTGGCTTCGAGCGACGTGCCGGCCGGCGTCTCGAAGCGCGTGAAGATGATGCCGCTGTCGGCGGGCGGGAAGAACTCCGCGCCGAGCCGCGAGCCGAAGAAGATCGCCGCGGCGAACGACGCCAGGGCGATCGCGAAGGTGGCGAGCCGGTGGCCGAGCGCCCAGTCGAGCGCGCGCCGGTAGAACGCCTCCGTCGCCAGGAAGCCGCGCTCGAGCCAGTGGTAGACGCTGCCGTGCGCGCGCTCCTTCGGCGGCGGCATGCGCGCAGCCAGCATCGGCGTGAGCGTCAGCGCCACGAAGAGCGAGATCACGACGGAGCCGGCGACGGTGAGGCCGAACTCCCCGAGGAAGGAGCCGAGCAGGCCCTCGGCGAAGACGACCGGCACGAAGACCGCCGCGACGGAGAAGGTCGCGGCGCTCGCGGCCAGCGTGATCTCACGCGTGCCGTCGATGGCGGCAACGCGCGCGGACTTCCCGCTCTCGCGGTGTCGCTCGATGTTCTCGAGCACGATGATGGCGTCGTCGATGACGACGCCGATCGCGAGCGCGAGCCCGAGGAGGGTCATCGTGTTGAGCGTGAAGCCGGCGAGCCAGACGAGCCCGAAGGTGGCGATCACCGACATCGGGATCGCCGCGGCGACGATCAGGGTGGGGCGCACGCGGCGCAGGAACGCCCACACCACGAGCACCGCGAGCACGGCGCCGAACCACAGGGCGAAGATCGTCTCGTCGACCGCCTCGCGAATCGAGAGCGAGAAGTCGATGAAGCCGCTCTGCTCGACGATTTTGACGTCCGGCGGGAGCAGCGGCCGCAGGGTATCGAGCCGGCGGTACACCTCGTTGACCACGGCGACGGTGTTGGCGTCGGACTGCTTCGCGACACCGATCACGACGGCCGGCTTGCCGTTGAACTGCGTCAGCGTGCGCACGTCCTCCGTGCCGTCCTCGATGCGCGCGACGTCGCGCAGGAGCACGTTGGCGCCATCCTTCTGGGCGACGACGAGCCGCTCGAGCGACTCAAGCGAGCGGAACTCGGCGTCGGTCTTGACCGACCACTCGATGCGGTCGCCCTCGACGGTGCCGCCCGGGAGATCCACGTGCTCGCGGCGGAAGGCGCGCAGCACGTCGGTGGCGGAGAGGCCGCGCGCGCGCAGCGCGTTGCCGTCGATCCAGATGCGCAGGTTGCGCTCGCGCCCGCCGAAGGTCTGCACCGCCGCGACGCCGGGGATCGTCTCGAGCACCGGCTTCACGTGGTTCTTGATGTACTCGGTCACCTCGACCATCGAGCGCTCGGAGAAGACCGGCGCGTAGATCACCGCGTACGAGGTGTTGTCCTGGCGCGTGACCGTCGTCTCGGTGCCGTCGGGGAGACGACCCTGCGCGACGGCGACCTGATCGCGCACGTCCTGGATGGCGACGTCGAGATTGGTGCCCAGCTCGAACTCGACCTCGAGGCGCGCGATGCCCTGGTACGAGGTGGACTTCAGCGTGCGCAGGTTGCCGATCGTGTTGAGGCGCTCCTCGAGGATGTCGGCGACGTCCTCCTCGATACCCTCGGGCGAAGCACCCTCGAGGCGCGCGTCGACGGTGACGACGGGGAACTCGAGATCCGGGTACTGGTCGACGCCGAGGCGCAGGTAGCCGAGCACGCCGAAGACGAGCAGCGCCAGGGTCATCATCCAGGTGAGGACCGGGCGTCGGACCGAGATCTCGGAGAGCGTCACAGCGTCGGGTCGCTCGGGCTCAGCGCGTTCGCCACGCCTTCGGCCTCTGGCGCGTCGGTCGGCCCGGAGCCCGCGGGCTCGACCTTCTCCGTCACCTTCACGACGACGCCGTCCATCAGGCCGCTGTGCCCGCGCGTGACGACCACATCGCCGTCCGAGAGTCCCTGCGTCACTTCGACCCCGTCGCGGTGGAACGTGCCGACCGTCACGTCACGACGCGTCACACGGCCGTCGGCACCGACGACGAACACCGCCGGTCCACTGGCGCGCTGGAGTACGGCCTCCGTCGGCACCACCAGCGCGCCGCGGCGCAGCGCGACGCCGAGGTCGGCGCGCGCGAAGAGCCCCGGGCGCAGGAGGCCATCGGAGTTCGGCAACGTCGCCTTCACGCGCAGGGTGCGCGTGCCGGGGTCGATGGTCGGCGACACGACGTCGACCGTCGCCTGGAACGTGCGGTCCGGATACGGCGCCACCTGCACCTCGACCTTCTGCCCGAGCGCGACGCGCGAGGAGTCGATCTCGGCGAGGTGGAACACGACGTCGATCGGGTCGAGCGAGACGAGGTCGAAGAGCGGCGCGCCCGCCTGCACGTACTCGCCGACGTTGACGTGGCGGCGCGCCAGCAGGCCTGCGAAGGGCGCCGTCACGCTCGCGTCGCCGAAGGCGCGCTTCGCGACCCCGAGCTGGGCCTGTCCCGCGAGGGCGTCCGCCTCGGCGAGCTTCAGCGCTGTCTCGGCGGCCTCGAGCTGCGACTCGGAGGCAACGCTCTGCTGGTGGAGCGTGATCACGCGCTGCGTCTCGCGACGCTGTGTCTCGAGGCGCGCCTCCGTCTGCGCGGCGCGCGCGCGCGACTCGTCGAGCGCGAGCTTGCGGCGCTCGGGATCGATCTCGACGACGATCGTGCCGGCAACTACCGGGTCGCCTTCCTCGAGCACGATCGTCGTGATGCGCCCGGCGACCTCGGCGGCGAGCGTCGTGTGGAGCTGCGCCTCGAGCTCGCCGCTCGCAGAGATGCGCTCCTCGAGGTCGCGCGCGACGACGCGCGCCGTCGCGACGGGCGGCGCCTGCGTCTCGGGCTCCGCCGTCTCGCCGCCGCAGGCAACGGCCGCGAGCGCCACGCACAGCGCGGCGCGCAAACTCGGGTGGAACTTCCTCACGCGCGCACCCTCCCGCGGCGCGCCGTAGCGTCGCCGCCGTCCGCGTCTTCGCGGACCAGCCCGCGCAGCATCGCCTCCACGGCGATCTCGGTGAGATTCGACACCCACTCGTGGTCCGGGCGGGCGACACGCAATACGGTCAGGCCGTGGATCAGGCCCCAGAGCGACTGCGATGCCGCCTGCGGCTCGACGTCGAGCCGACCCGCAGCGCGCAGGTCCTCCCACGGCCGCATCATCACTTCGACAGCCGACTCCACGCCGGGCGGCAGGCGATCGGGCCCGTTGCGGCGGCTGGTGAGGATGACCCGGTAGAAGGTCGGGTTGGCCGCGGCGAAGCGGAGATAGGCGTGAAGCATGCCGCGCAGGTTGTCGAGCGGGTCGTCGCCTTGCGGGACCGTGCGTACCTCGGCCAGCAGGCGCGCGAAGCGCTCCTCGAGCAGCGCGTCGATCACGCCGTCCTTGTCGCCGAAGTAGTGGTAGATGGTCGGCGCGGTGTAGCCGCAGCGCGCAGCCAGGGCGCGCACACCGAAGGCCTCGCCTCCGGCTTCGAGCAGCAGCTCCTCGGTCGCGTCGAGGATCGCCCGGCGCGCGTCCTCGCGTTGGCGCGCGCGGCGCGTCTCGGACGGCGATAGCCCGGGCGGAACCTTCTCGTCTGGGTTTAACGGTGTTAAAGACATCGGCCATCGTTATAGCGACCGAACACTGTCCACGCTAGAGCGGACCTCTCAGTACCTGGGCTTCCTGTCGGAGAAGAAGAGCCGTTCCGCGTTCGAAAACAGGTACTTGTCCAGCACGCCGGGCCGCAGATCGAGGGCCTGCGCCTCCGTCACCACGCGCTTCATCGGGAGCACCGGATGGTCCGACGCGCACAGGATCTTGTCCTGTCCGCGCGTGTTCATGAAGTGGACCAGCTCCGCGGGCAGATACCGCGGCGCGTAGGCCGACGTCATCAGATGGAGGTTCCGATACTTGAGCATCAGGCGGATCGCGACGCCCCACCAAGGGTCTGCCCCGTGCGCCATGCAGAGCTTGAGCTGCGGGAAGTCGAGACAGACGCGGTCGAGGTACATCGGGTTCTGGCACTCGCCCGGCATGGGCGGACCGGGAATGCCCGTGTTGAGCGAGAGCGGCAGGTCGAGCTCGACGCACTTCGCGTAGAGCGGGTAGTAGACCGGGTGCGTCGGCGGCAGGTCGATCATGAAGGGCACGACGCGCGCCATTACGACGGGCTGGCTCTTCACCAGCTCTTCGAGCCGCCACAGCTCGCGCAGCAGCTTGCGCGGGTCGAGCGTGACGGCGTAGGCGAAGCGCGTCGGATGGTTCGCCGCGAAGGCGAGCGCGCGCGCGTCGGGATTCTTGGCGCCGACGCTGATGACGGCCTTCTCGACACCCGCCTCGTCCATGTCGGCGAGGAGCTTCTCCTCGGAGATGTCCTGGAGGAACTCGTCGCCCGCGCGGAAGTAGTCCTCCTTCACGCGGATCATCCAGTCGGGCTGCGGGCCGCCCATCGAGACGTTGACCCACGGGTCGATCATGCGGACGGCCATGACGCAGGCGCTCCTTCATGCCCTCGAAAGCGAAGGGCGCCGAGGCTACCACGCGCCTCGTGCCGGGCCGCCTAACGGCGGAGGCGGAGGCCGCGCAGCGCGCACAGCCCGAGCGCGAGCAACGCAGCGGTGCCCGGCTCGGGGACGACCTGCACCCTCGTGCCCGGCGCGTTCGTCAGGCCGAAGAACGTGAGCGCCGTCGGACCGACGGTGTCCCACAGGATGTCCGTCGTGCCGATCGCACCGGCGGTGAAGACGATCGTCGAGATGGCGAAGTCGGGACCTTGATCGGCGGGCGCGCCAGGCTCTCGCGCGACCTGGCCGAATCCGAAGCAGGTCCCGCCCCCGCACGGCAGCACCGAAGCTGGCGGCAGGATCCACAGCGGGCCGCCGCCGAAGGCTGTCAGGGCGGTCTGCGTCATGCTGCCGCCGAGCAGGATCGACGGGTCGTACTGGAACGTTCCGCCGACCACGGTGGCGAACCCGCTTCCCCGCGCGTCGACGGTCACTGTGAGCGTGACCGTCTCGCCCACGAGGTAGACGGGCTTGTCGGGCGCGATGGCGACCGAGACGGCATGGGCGGCAGAGGCCAGCGCGACCACGGCAACGGAAAGAGAGAGAGCGAAGCGCTTCATCAGAATCCCCTCCCAGGGTGTCTCCGCAGCGTCTCCACCCTACTCGCAGCGACGCGCGTCTGTCACCAGGAAGTTTCGGCGGCGAACGGTATCAAGGAATCTCCTCGCCGAGCATTCGCCTCCGCACCTCGTCGAAGTCGACCCGCACGAACGTGCCCTTCGCGTCGGCGGTGAGCGTCTCGCCGGCGTGGCAGGTCGCCCGCGCGACGATGCGGCGCCCGCGGTCCTCGGCGACCCACGCCTCGAAGCGCAGCTCCCGCTCGACGGGCGTCACGTTGCGGTAGCGCACCTCGAGGATCGCCGTGACACCGGGCGGCGGCGCGAGGCCGATCGCCGCGCCGAGGATCTCGTCGAAGAGCGCCGCGACGTAGCCGCCGTGCACGCCGTGCGGCGGCCCCTCGTAGGCGCGCGAGAAGACCGCACTGCCGCGCATGCAGGGCGTGCCGTCCGCGCGCGTACCGCGGCCCACCCGCATGGGGGGCGCCAGCGGATTGCGAAGCCCGCGGATCGGACTCATGTCGGCGTACGCGTCGCGCGCACCGGGCGACGCCAGCGGCGAGGCGGGATCGTGGTCGTACCAGCTCGCGCGGCGCGGACCCTCGAGCAGCGCGCGCAGCTGCGACGCCAGCGCGCCCGCCTCGACGAGCTTCGCCTCAGCGATCTCGTGCCGCGCGAGCGCCGCGTTGATGCGCCGCAGATCCTCGGCGAGGGCCACCGCCGCGTTCCTTCCAGCGATCGTCCGGTCTTCCATGAGCGCGAATATGCGACACTCGCGCGCCCGGCGACCAGCGGAGGACACGCACCGGATGACTGTCGACGAGCTCTGCGCGTGCGAGTCGATCCGCGACCTGATCGCCCGCTACAACCACGCGGGCGATCGCGGGCGGCTCGACGAGCTGGTGCGCTGCTTCGCCGAGGACGGCGCCATGGATCTCGAGGGCGTGCCGCCGCTCGTCGGCCGAGACGCGATCCGCGCGCACCTGACGGACGTCGCGAGCCGGCTCGCCGCGCGCACGCAGCGCGCGACCTTGCGCCACCACGTCGCGAGCCTGCGCATCGTCCTGCAGGACGGCGAGCGCGCCGAGGCGTACGCGTACTTCAGCGTCTTCACCGAGATCGGCCTCGATCACTGGGGACGCTATGCGGATCGCCTCGTGCGCCGCGGCGACGCATGGCTCTTCGCCCTGCGCAAGGTGCGCGTCGACGGCGCGGCGCCGGGCTCGCGCATGACGACATCGGGTGAGTCCGGGTAGACTGGGCGCCCCCCGATGGCCGCGCAGACTCCCCGCCCCTGGACGCCGAGCGAAGAGCGCTTCGGCACGCTCGCCGTGCGCATCATGTCGGCCGTCAACACGTGGATCTTCCGGGCGAGCGGCGGACGACTCGGGAACCGCTTCCTGGGCGGCGCGCCGGTGTGCCTGCTGACGACGACGGGCGCAAAGAGCGGCACGCGCCGCACGACGCCGCTCATCTACCTCGCCGACGGGGCGCGGGTGGTGCTCGTCGCCTCGAAGGGCGGCATGAGCCACAGCCCGGGCTGGTACTTCAACCTGGTGAAGCACCCGGACTGCGAGGTCCGCATCGGCGGCGAGACGCGCCGCATGACGGCGCGCCGCGCGAGCGCGGCGGAGAAAGCTGCGCTCTGGCCGAAGCTCGTCGCGATCTACCGCGACTACGACGACTACCAGGCGCGCACGACGCGCGACATCCCGGTCCTGATCCTGACGCCGAAAGGCGCGTGAGCGCGACGAGGAAGCCCATGGACTTCAGCCTGGCGCAGGTGTTCGACGCGGTGGCCGAGGCGTGCCCCGAGCGCCAGGCGCTGGTCTTCCGCGACAAGCGACTCAGCTACGGCGCGCTGCGCGAGCGCTCGCGGCGCCTCGCGAACCACCTGCTCTCGCGAGGTCTGCGCGTGCGGCAGGAGCGCACGGGCCTCGCATCGCACGAGTCCGGCCAGGATCACCTCGCCCTCTACCTCTACAACGGCAACGAATACGCCGAGGGCATGCTCGGCGGCTTCATGAGCCGCGTCGCGCCGCTGAACGTCAACTACCGCTACGTGGACGAGGAGCTCGTCTACCTGCTGAACAACGCCGGCGCGCGCGCGATCGTCTACCACGCCGAGTTCGCGCCGCGCCTCGCGCGCATTCGCGCAGAGCTCCCGCAGCTCGAGGTGCTGCTCCAGGTAGCCGACGACTCGGGCCACGCGCTGCTGCCCGGCGCCGTCGACTACGAGCAGGCGCTCGCGGCCGCGTCACCCGCGCGCCCCGACGTCGCGTGGTCGCCCGACGACCTCTACATCCTCTACACAGGCGGCACGACGGGCATGCCGAAGGGCGTGCTCTGGCGCAGCGCCGACATCTACGTGGCCGCCATGGGCGGACGCCGCTTCGACGGCAGCGAGCACGCGAGCCTCGACACCATCGTGGAGCAGGCGAAGAACGGCGGCGCGCTGAAGATCCTCGTGGGGCCGCCGCTCATGCACGGCGCCGCGCAGTGGGTGCTCTTCATGATGCTGACGTGCGGCCACGGCGTCATCTTCCCGAGCGTGGTTCGCACGCTCGACCCCGACGACTTCCTGCGCACGGCCGAGCGCGAGCGCGCGACCGGCTTCTCGATCGTCGGCGACGCCTTCGCCGTGCCGATCCTCGACCAGCTCGACAAGGCCTCCTACGACCTCTCGTCGCTCATCAGCGTCGGCTCGGGCGGCGCGCCGCTCTCCGTCGCGCACAAGCAGAAGTTCCTGGAGCACTTCCCCAAGGCGATGGTCATCGACGCGATCGGCTCCTCCGAGACCGGCGCGCAGGCCTCGAACGCCGGCACGAAGGCCGGCGGCGTCAGCACCGGCGACTTCCGCCCGGTGGCCGGCTGCACGGTGGTGTCGGCCGAGCTCGACCGCGTGCTCGCGCCGCCCGACGACCAGGTCGGCTGGTTCGCGCAGAGCGGCCGCGTGCCGCTCGGCTACCTCGGCGACGCGCCGAAGACCGCGCGCACCTTCCCGGTGATCGAGGACAAGCGCTACTCGATTCCGGGCGACCGCGCGCGCTTCCGCGCCGACGGCAGCATCGAGGTGCTCGGCCGCGACTCCGTCACGATCAACTCCGGCGGCGAGAAGATCTTCGCCGAGGAGGTCGAGAACGCGCTGAAGCTCCATCCCGCCGTGTACGACGCCGTGGTATGCGGGCGCGCCAGCTCGCGCTGGGGCCAGGAGGTGGTCGCGATCGTGCGCCTGCGTGACGGCGCGAACGTGGGCGAGAGCGACCTGCTCGAGGAATGCGCGCGCCACCTCGCGCGCTACAAGCTGCCGAAGTCGTTCCTGTTCCGGGAACAGATCGTGCGCAGCCCGTCCGGCAAGGCCGACTACCGCTGGGCGAAGGCCCAGGTCGAAGGCACCTGAGGAGGAACCCGTGTACGAAGAAATCCTCTACGACGTCTCGGATCCGGTCGCGACGATCACCTTGAACCGTCCCGATCGCCTGAACGCCTGGACCGACCGCATGGCGGCCGAGGTGCGCCACGCCGTGGCGCAGGCCGAGCAGGACCCGTCGGTGGTCGCGATCGTCATCACGGGCGCGGGCCGCGGCTTCTGCGCGGGCGCCGATCTGAAGACGCTCCAGCAGATCAGCGCGGGGGGCGGCATCGGGAGCGGTCCGCAGGGACTCGACGCCAATCCCGGCGACCCGGAGATGGGCGAGGACTTCCGCGGCACCTACACGTATCTGCTGTCGGTGCGGAAGCCCGTCGTCGCGGCGCTGAACGGACCCGTGGCGGGCATGGCCGTTCCGATCGCCTGCGCGTGCGACCTGCGCTTCGCGTCGGACCGCGCCGTCTTCACGGTGGCCTTCAGCAAGCGGGGACTCATCGCGGAGTGGGGCTCGTCCTGGCTGCTCCCGCGCCTCGTCGGTCCCTCCCATGCGCTCGACCTGCTCTGGTCGTCGCGCAAGGTGGACGCGCAGGAGGCGCTGCGCATCGGCCTCGTGAACCGCGTGGTGCCGCACGACGAGCTGCTGCCGACCGTGCGGAAGTACGTGGAGGAGCTCGCGGCCGAGTGCTCGCCGACCTCGCTCGCGATCATGAAGCGCCAGGTGTGGCAGCAGCTCACGCGCACGCTCGGGCCGTCGGAGAAGGAGGCCGTGAAGCTCATGGTCGAGAGCTTCGACCGCCCCGACTTCAAGGAAGGTGTCACGTCGTTCCTCGAGAAGCGGCCGCCGAAGTTCCGGAGGGTCTGACGGGGTGCTCTCGCGCCGCGCCATGGGGCGCGTGCTCTTCGTCGCTGCGCTGATCGCGCTGCCGCTGCCCTGGTACCTGGGCGAGGTCGAGCGGGCGCCGTGGCTGCGCCTCGCCTTCTTCACGGGAATCTTCGGCAGCGTGTTCGTCGCCGAGGGTGCGACCGGCACCACGCGGCTCTTCTTCGGCCTCGGCGTCGCACAGCTGATCCTCTACGGCGCGGCGCTGCGGCTCGCGGCGGCGCTCGTCGCGCGCGCGCTGGCGGGGCTGCGCTCGCCGACGTGGCGCACGGCCGTCGTCGGGAGCCTCGCGATCGTGCTGCTCGGCGCCGGCTTCCTGCCGATCTACGACACGCCGCTCTCGAGCCGTCGCCCGCACTCGAGCCTGCTCGGCATCTTCGACTGATGCGCGCGCTGCGGCCTTTCTTCGTCGGCGCGGGCGCCGCGCTGTGGATCTCGA
>Ga0209382_10011984_pt1 | contig 10731 bp, 8 predicted proteins | sample SoiMetdeltSBSDD5_FD_187599 | JGI IMG/M metagenome (GOLD analysis project Ga0209382, IMG submission 187599) | Bulk soil microbial communities from a Populus tree surrounding site in Tennessee, USA - Soil MetaG P. deltoides SBSDD5 (SPAdes) (version 2) | ecosystem: Environmental > Terrestrial >...
TCGAGCGACTCGACGCGCGCTCCCGCCTCGCGGAAGAGCTCGACGGTGGCGGCGCCGATTCCCTTGGCGCCGCCGGTGACCACCGCGGTCTTCCCCTCCAGAGTCATAAAACTCTCCGCAGCGCGGCGACAAGGACGGCATCGTCCTCGGGTCGCAATGCCTGCGGGTCGACAATCAGCACGCCTTGCGCGGCGTAGCGCTCGGAAAGGTGCACCGGCGGTTCGCCGGCCTGCAGGCGGCGGCTCGCCTCGTGCGGATCCTTCACGGTGAGATGGAGTTGCGGAACGCGGCCAGTCTCGCGCGCCGACAGGATTTTCTTGTGAGCATCGCCAAGCTCGCGAGCGATGCGCTCGAGCCTCTGTTGGAGCGCGGCGTTGATCGCCTCGTCATCCGCGGCGGCGAAGCGCTCGAGCGCAACGACCAGCCCGACGATCTCTTCCTTCCCGGCCTTGAAGCCGCGCCCAAGGCCGTGGTGCGGAATGCCTTTCATCGCTTTCACATCGATGAGCTCGGGCGGCGACCACGTCGCCGGCGGCACATCCATGTCGAGCTGCTGCGTGAGCGCCGCACCGACCAGGTCGCGGCGTCCGGCAAGAATGCCCGAGGCCTGTGGACCGCCGATCGCCTTGCCGCCGGAGAACGCCACCAGGTCGGCGCCAAGCTCGAAGAATCGTTTCAGGTTCGCCTTCGGCGGCAGCTGTGCGGCCGCGTCCACGATCACGGGGATATTCTTCGCCTTGCATACGCTAGCCACGACCGGAAGGTCGCCGACGTTCGTGGGGTGAGCGGCAAAAGCGAAGGCGGCTGTCTTCGGCGTGATGGCGGCCTCGATCTCCCAAGCCTCGATGCCGCGCACGCCGGCGCCGGTACCGCGATCGTTGTGGCCGATATCGACAAGCCGCGCACCCGAGGCGCGCAGCGCGTGCGCGTACTGCGTGTAATGCGTACGCGGCAGCAGGATCTCGTTCGCAAAGCCCTCGGTGTGCGGCAGCGCCGCCATGCGCGCGATATCCCAGCGCGTCATCGCCGCGGCTGCGGCGAGGGTCAGCGCAGCCGCCGCGCCGGTCGTCACGATCCCCGCTTCCGTACCGGTGAGCTTCGAGATGACTCGGCTCGCCGCGCTCTGCAGCTCGCCGATGTCGACGGAGGCGCGCGCCGCCGCGGCCATCGCGGCCAGGACCTCGTCATCCATCAAGGCGCCGCCCAGGCGAGTGAGCGTCCCGGCGGCATTGATGCGCCGTTTTACACCGAGAGCCGCATAGATGTCCCCGCCTGGGGAAATCGGGCTCTGACCCCGATTTTCGTAGAGCTCCTTCATGCAGCGATAATAAGCGACATGGATCCAATCGGCTTCGAGCTGTTCAAGAACGCGATCTTCTCGATCGCCGACGAGATGGCGCTCACCGTCATGCGCACGACGTACTCGGGCGTGCTCAAGGACAACATGGACTACTCGACCGGGTTCGCCGACGCCGAAGGCAAGCTCGTCGCGCAGGGACTGACGCTACCGGGACACCTCGGCTCGGTGCCGACCGCGATGGCGTCGATCATGCGGCACTTCCGCGACGACATCCGGCCGGGCGACGTCTTCATCATGAACGACCCGTTCGACGGCGGCATGCACCTGCCGGATATCTTTGTCTTCAAGCCGCTTTACCACGAGGGCGAGCGGCTTGCGTTTGCGTGCACGGTGTGTCACCACACCGACGTCGGCGGCCGCGTCGCCGGCTCGAACGCCTCGGACTCGACCGAGATCTACGCCGAGGGGCTGCGCATCGCGCCACTCAAGATGTACGAGGCGGGCGTGCTCAACAAGACGCTGATGACGTTCATTGAGCGCAACGTGCGCCTGCCGGTTAAGGTGTTCGGCGACCTGCGCGCGCAGCTCGCCGCCTGCCATATCGCCGAGAAGCAGTTCGCCGAGCTGATCGCGCGGTTCGGCGCGCACGCCACGAAGGCGTACATGCGCGAAACGATCGACTACGCGGAGCGCCTGACGCGCGCCGCGCTCGAGAAGCTGCCCGACGGCGAATGGACCTTCGAGGACTGGATCGACGACGATGGTGTCGACTACGGAAAACCGATCCGGCTCTTCGTCACGCTGCGCAAGAACGGCGGCCACATGGTGGTGGACTGGACTGGCACCAACCCGCAAGTGAAGGGCGCGATCAACAACACGCTTTCCTTCACTAAAGCAGCCTCGTATACCGGCGTGCGCTCGGTCCTGCCGCCGGGCATCCCCAACAACGAGGGCGTGTTCCGTGCGATCGAAGTGATCTGCCCGCCGGCTACCGTGGGCAATGGCGTGCTGCCCGCGGCGTGCGCAGCGCGCGGCCTCACCGGCTTTCGCATGACCGACTGCATGTTCGGCGCGCTCGCGATGATGCTGCCCGACAAGGTGAAGGCCGCGGGTGACGGCGGCAACACCGGCGTCTCGATCGGCGGCTACGACGCGGAGCGCAAGCCCTTCATCTACGTCGACTTCACCTGCGGCGCCTGGGGTGCGCGGCCGTGGGCCGACGGCCTGGACGGCAATTCGCACATGTTCGCCAACATGGCGTCGCACTCGATCGAGATCACCGAGGCGGAGCAGCCGATCCAGTTCCTCGCCTACGAGTTCGTCCCCGACAAGGCCGGCGCAGGCAAGTATCGCGGCGGTGTGCCGTTCAAGCGCGACTATCGGTTCCTCGAGGACGAGGCAGTCCTGCAGGTGCGCTCCGACCGCCGCACGCACCGGCCCTTCGGCCTCTACGGCGGAAGCCCCGGGATGCCGTCGGAGAACTACCTCAACCCGGAGGGCGAGAACCGCGTGCTTCCCTCCAAGCTCACCATGACGATCAGGCGCGGCGACGTGTTCCGCCACGTGCTTGCCGGCGCCGGCGGCTGGGGCGATCCGCTCGAGCGTGACCCGGCTGCCGTTCTGAAGGATGTCAGGAACGAGCTTCTCTCGCCGGAAAAAGCGGACGCCGACTACGGCGTCGTCATCCGTGGCGGGAAGATCGATCAATCCGCCAGCGCAAAGCGCCGCGCAGAAATCCGCGCCGCGCGCGGCTGGCGCCAGGTCCCGGCGGTTCAAAGGGAAGATCCACTGCCGAAGGCGAGAAAAGCCGCCTAGTGATTCGCTATCGCGTAGGGGTCGATGTCGGCGGCACCTTCACCGACATCGTGCTGCTTGGCTCCGACGGCAGCATCCACACAAAGAAGATTTCCTCGAGCGTCGAGAACTACGCGCAGGCGATCGTTGCCGGCCTCGCCGAGGTGTTCCGCGAGTCGCGCATCGGCGGCGACGCGATCGAGGAGATCCGCCACGGCACCACCGTGGGGTCGAACGCCATCCTCGAGCACAAGGGCGCGCGCACCGGTCTGATCACCACCCAAGGCTTCCGCGACGTGCTCGAGATTCGAACGCTCCGCATGCCGCGCCTTTACGACATCGGCTGGACCAAGCCGCCACCGCTCGTCGAGCGCTACCTGCGCCAGACGGTCGGGGAACGGGTGAACGCGAGCGGTGTCATCGAAAAGCCGCTTGAGCGCCGCGACGCCGAGCGCGCCGTCGATGCGCTGCTCGCCCACGACGTCGAAGCGATCGCCGTGTGCCTGCTTCATTCCTACGCCAACCCCGCCCACGAGCTGCTCATCAAGGAGCTCATCGAGAAGAAGGCGCCTCGGCTGCCCTGCTCCGTGTCGTGCGAAGTGCTGCCGGAGATCAAGGAGTACGAGCGCACTTCCACCACGGTGATCAACGCTTACGTCACCCCGATCGTCTCACGGTATTTGCGCGCGCTACGCAAGGGACTGGACGAAGCAGGCGTGCGCGCGCGCGTGCTTCTCATGCAATCGAACGGCGGCCTGACCACGGACGCAGCCGCCGCCGCGCTGCCGATGCACATCATCGAATCGGGCCCGGCGGGCGGCGTGGTCGGCGCGCAGGCGCTCGCGCGCGCCAAGCGGCTGCCCAAGATCATCACCTTCGACATGGGCGGCACTACCGCGAAGGCGGCAATGGTCGAGGATGGCGAGGTGGCGCGCGCGCACGAGTACTCGGTCGGCGCGGGCATCATGATCGGCTCGCGCCTTCTCACCGGCGCGGGCTACCTCCTCAAGGTGCCGGCGATCGACCTCGCGGAAGTCGGAGCGGGCGGCGGCTCGCTGGTGTGGCTCGACGCCGCCGGCTCGCTGCAGGTCGGCCCTGAAAGCGCCGGCGCCTCGCCCGGACCGGTGTGCTACGACGCGGGCGGCGAGACACCGACGGTCACCGACGCCAACGTCATCCTCGGCTACATCAACCCGGCGCACCTCGTCGGCGGCGCGCTCAAGCTGAACGCCGTCAAGGCGCAGCGTGTTTTCGCAGAGAAGATCGCGAGCCCCCTCGGCATGACCGTGGAGAAAGCGGCCCACGGCGCCCACCTCATCGCGGCTTCGAACATGATCCGCGCGATCAAAGCGGTCTCGACCGAGCGCGGGCGCGACCCGCGCGAGTTCGCGCTCTTCGCGTTCGGCGGCAACGGCCCGGTATTCGCCTGTGGGATGGCCGCGGCGCTCGGCATGGAGCGCATCGTCGTGCCGCCCTCGCCCGGACTTTTTTCTTCGTTCGGCCTGCTCTATGCCGATGTCGAGCACCACTATTCGCGCAGCCTGCGCCGGCTCTTGAGAAACACAAACCTTCAGGAAATCGCGGCGGCGTGGGATGCGCTCGCGCGGCAAGCGCGTGACCAGTTGGCTGCCGAAGGCTTCACGAAAGACAGGGCGCGAATCCGCCGCTCGGCGGCGTTGCACTACCACGGTCAGACCTACGAGCTCACCGTGTCGGTGCCCGACGGGCCGCTCGACGTAGGGCACCTTGAGGAAGCTTTCGGCCGCGAGCACGAAAAGACCTACGGCCACCGCGCCGGCGCCGACGAGCCGGTGGAGCTCGTATCGATCCAGGTGGTCGGCCAGGGCCTGCGCGAAGGGCCGAATGTCCCTGAGCGTGTGCACCCGACCCGCGCCGAGCCGGCGCCGCCGCGGCCGCGCAAGGCCTATTTCGGCGCGTGGATCGAAACGCCGGTCGTGCGGCGCTCGGAGCTGGGCAAAGTCACAACAGGTCCGCTCATCATCGAGGAATACGACGCGACCTGCGTCGTGCCCCCGGGCGCCAGAGCGGAGCTCGACGCCGGCGGGAACATCGTGATCCAGCTCTAGCTGTGCGAGTAGTCCAGCTCCTGTGCCGCGAAATTGCGGCGCACGGCGCGAAGAAGATCGAAGCGGGTGATGGCCCCCACGATGCGCCCGTTTTCAACCACCGGAAAGCGGCGGAACGAGACGTTCATGAAGAGACCGGCGCAATAGTAGATGTCCATGGTCGGCGGGATCGTCTTCACGTCCGCGCTCATGAAGTCCCGGACCTTGCCTCTCGGCGCTTCACCCCGCGCGTCGCCGTGCGTGAGCAGCCGCAGGCAGTCGAACTCGGTCAGCATCCCCACCAGCCTGCCGCTCTTGTCGGCGACGAGCGCGCCCGTGACGCGCTTCTCGAGGAGGAAGTCCACGGCTTCCATGATCTCGGCGTCGGGGAGGATGGTCTCGACATGGCGGTCCATGAATTCGGCGACGGTCGGTAGGCGGCTCATACGGCCTCCTGATATGCGGGTGGAACGGACATTGTGCCTCAACTCAAAACCCTTCGGACGCCTCCGTCAGCACGCGAAGCTCGTCTTCCGAAAGCCGCAAATGCGCGGCGCGCGCAAGGCTATCCACCTGCTCCAGCGTCGTGGCGCTCGCAATGGGCGCGGTCACACCTTCGCGCGCGATAAGCCAGGCAAGTGCGACTTCGGCCGGCGTCGTGCCGCGCGCGGCGGCAACCTGGTCCAGCGCGGAGAGGATTCGCATACCTCGCGGGTTGAGATACTTCTCTACCGCCGCTCCCCGGGCGCTCTTTCCGAGATCCGCCTTGCTGCGGTACTTGCCCGAGAGGAAACCCGACGCGAGGCTGTAGTAGACGATGACCCCCATTTCCGCCTGCAGGCAGAGCTCCCGCAAGCCGCTTTCGAACCGCTTGCGTTCGTACAGGTTGTATTCCGGCTGCTCGACCTCGTAGCGCGGTAGCGTCTTGGCGGCGGCCGTATCCAGCGCCTGCCGCAGGCCCTCGACGGTCGAGTTCGAGGCTCCGATGGCGCGCACCTTTCCGGCACGGATCAACGCTTCATAGGCGCTCAATGTTTCTTCGATTGGCGTGGCGCTATCCGGTTTGTGGCTGAGATAGAGGTCAATGCGGTCGATCTGCAGGCGCCGCAGCGAAGCCTCGACGCCGGCGGCGATGCTCTTGCGCGACAGGCCCTTGCCGTCCTCCCCCGGAGCGGCGCCGACTTTCGTGATGAGCACGACCTGCGAGCGCCGCGAGGGCGAGGCTTTGAGCCAGTTCCCGATCATCGTTTCGGACTCACCGCCCTTGTTGCCGGGCGCCCAGCGCGAGTAGACATCCGCGGTGTCGATGGCGTTCAGGCCGCTGTCGACGAAGCGATCGAGCAGGCGAAAGGCAGCAGCCTGGTCTACGGTCCAGCCGAAGACGTTGGCGCCCAATACGAGCGGTGCGATCTCGAGACCTGAGCGGCCCAGCTTGCGCGATTTCATCCGCTAGCCGACCGCCCGGGGCAGCCACATCGCGATGTCGGGAAAGGCGCAGATGAGGGCGATCATGACGAGGAGCGCGACGACAAACGGCGAGGCGCCGACCTCGACGTCCGAGAGCGTGCCGCGCGCGCGGATGCCGTGGATGACGAAGATGTTGATGCCGAAGGGCGGCGTCACCATCGCCGTCTGGATGAGGAGCACCAGGAGGATGCCGAACCAGACCGGGTCGTAGCCCGCCTGGATGATGAGCGGCGTCGTGATCGGGATGGTGGAGATCATCATCGAGAGCTCCTCCATGAACGTGCCGAGCACGATGTAAAGGACGATCACCGCGGTCAGCACCTGCGCCGGCGTGAGCTCGTGCGTCTTGATCAGCTTTCCGAGTTGCTGCGTAAGGCCGATGGTCTGGATCACCACATTGAGGAAGAAAGCGCCGATGAGGATCGCCACGATCATCGCCGTCGTGCGCACGGTTCCCTCGCACACTTCGCGCAGCATGCCGAGCGTGAGGCGGCCGCGCCAGGCGGTCATCGCGAGCGCGCCCATGATGCCGACCGCGGCCGACTCGGTCGCGGTGGCGAGCCCCAAGAATATCGCTCCGACCACGATGAGGAGCAGCACGAGCGGCGGTAGCAGATCGGGCAGCGTGCGCCAGCGTTCTGCCCAGGTGGTGCTCACTTTCTCGCCACCCCACCGCGGCCTCCACAGGCAGGCGATCAGTACCGTCAGGCTGAAGAGCAACGTCAGCACCAGGCCGGGAAGAAAGCCGGCGAGGTAGAGCTTCGGCACCGAGGTGTCGGTCATCACGCCGTAAATGATCATGTTGATCGACGGCGGGATCAGGATGCCCAGCGTGCCGCCGGCGGCGAGCGTGCCGAGGAAGAGGCGCTCGTTATATTTGTGCTTCTGGATCTCGCCGATCGCAACCACGCCGATCGTTGCGGCCGTCGCCACGCTCGAGCCCGACACCGAGCCGAACATCGCGCACGAGCCGATATTGGAGTGCATCAGGCCGCCGGGCAGCCAGGACAGCCACTGCACCATGGCGTTGTACATGCGCTCGGCGATGCCGCTCCTGAGCAGGATCTCGCCGAACATGATGTAGAACGGAATCGCGGTCAGAATGAAATTGCTCGTGGTCGACCAGGCGAGCTCGCCCATCATCCGGGTGAGCGGCATCGGCGAATAAACCTGGTTGAGGACGAGGCCGGTGAGGAGCATGCCCGCCGCGACGGCGATCGAGCTGCCGAGGACGAGCAGCAGCACCGCGAGCGAGATACCGGCGCTCATCGCTTCTCCAGCGCCTGCTCGACCGCGGCGATCTCTTCCTTCGCCTCCACAGTGGCGGATTTCGAGCCGATGAGACGGAACAGGCCGTCGAGATCGCCGCGAGCCCATGCCACGAGCGCACGGGCGAGAAGGAGCAGCGCGACGGCGACAAAGAACGCCAGGCCCGCCAACCACACCGCCTGCGGAATGGCGAGCGGCGTCTCCAGCGCCGACTGCGAGCGCGACCCGGACTCATACGAGAGGCGCAGCACACCCCAGCCGTGCCAGGCAACCAGCGCGGCGAAGACCGCGAATGCCGCGACGCTCAGCACGTCGAGCGCGGCGCGCACGGCACGGCTTTTCACGCGAACGTACACGGTATCGATGCGGATGTGCGAGCGGCTGAGGAGCGCCATGGAGAGGCCCCACGCGCCCGCGATGGCGAGCGCATAGCCCGCGAGCTCGTCGGCGCCGCCGACGGTCCGCGCGAACGCGTAGCGCAAGAAGATATCGATGCAGATGGTCACGGCGGCTGCGAGCAGCATGGCGCCGCCGACCAGGGCGCCGGCGCGCGAGACGCCCGCCGCGATCGACTGCAGGCGCCTCATTTGCGCCCTACGGCGCGGGTGCCCTCAGATTCAGCGCTTTCCCGACGGTGTTGTTCCACTCGGCCGCGCACTCGCCGCCGCAGCGCTTGGCCCAGCCGGCGAGCACCGCGCCTTCCACCAGCTTCTTGTGCGTCTCCGCTTCGGCCGGTTTCACCGGCACGATGGTGACTTTCGCCGGCTTGCCCATGGTGCAGGGCTGCTTCCCGGTATTGCAGTTGTCGGCCTCGCTGGTCGCTTTCTTCAGCGTGGCCCACATCTTGTCTTCGTAAGCCTTGACCTGGTCGAGCATGAAGCTCTGCACCCGCTTGTCGAGCCGGTTCCAGGTGGCGAGATTGACCGCCATCACGTTGATGCTCCAGCCGAGCGACATGGGATAGAGCGACTTCGCCACTTCCGGCCAGCCGGCCGTGTTGCCCGAAAGGCTACCGGTCACGGCGCAATCCACCACGCCGCTGTTGAGCGCCGGCACCACTTCCGCGAATGCCATGCTGACTGCGGTCGCGCCAACCCCGGAAAGGAAGTCGCGCATCGTGTTGTTGAACACGCGCACCTTCTTGCCCTTGAAGTCCGAGAGCCCGCCGATTACGCCGCGGCACCAGAACACCTGCGGCGGGTTGCCGCCGAAGGCGAGCAGCTTCGCGTTCCAGTTCTTCTGCATCTGGCGGTCGATCACCGCGCGGTACGCATCGCAGCCGGCGCGCGCCTTATCGGGATCGAGCGTGATGCCGGCGAGATCGCAGCCCTCGAAGCGCGGGTCGTCGCCCGCCATCTTGGAGATATCCATGCCGGCAAAGTCCATGACGCCCAGGCGCAGGAGCCGCAGCATCGTCTTGTCGTCGATCCCCATCTGATCGAGCGGGGTGATGTCGGCGGTGATCGCGCCCTTGGAGGCCTTCGGCAGCGTCTCGCGCCAGAACGGTGCCTCGTCCACCGTGTGCGCGACCGTCGGGCTGTTCAGGCCGATCACTTTGAACTGCGTCCGGGGCAGGTCTTGCGCGACCGCGGCAAACGAAACCAAAAAGAACAACGCGCCGAGCGTTCGGGTCAGCATTGGCGTCTCCTCCTTGCGGGTCATACTATCACTCCCATGTTCGACCTCCTGATCCGCGACGCGCTGCTGCTCGACGGCCTCGGCTCGGAGCCGCGGCGGGGCAGCGTGGCAGTGAAGGACGGGCGCATCGTCGCATTGGGTTCGCTGCCCGGCAGCGCAAAGGAAACGGTCGACGGCGACGGGCTCGCGCTCATGCCCGGCATCATCGATAACCATACGCACTACGACGCGCAGCTCACCTGGGATCCCTGGGCGTCGCCCTCGCCTTCGCTCGGCGTCACCACGGCGATCATCGGCAACTGCGGCTTCACCATCGCGCCCTGCCGCGCGAGCGACCGCGAGCTCGTGATGAAGAACCTCACGCAGGTCGAAGGGATGTCGCTCGAGGTGCTGCGCGCCGGCGTGCGCTGGGACTTCGAAACCGTCCCGCAGTACCTGGAGATGCTCGAGCGCCAGGGCAGCGCCATCAACATCGCGGTTTTCGTCGGCCATTCGTCGATCCGCACTTATGTCATGGGCGACGCGGCGACCGAGCGCGCGGCGAAGCCTACCGAAATCGAGGCGATGCGACGCCTGGTCGTTGAAGGAATCCAAGCGGGAGCCATCGGCTTTGCGACGAGCACCTCGCCGGCGCACAACGGCCACGGCGGGAAACCGATGCCCTCGCGCCTCGCCGACGACGCGGAGCTGCGGGGGCTCGTCGGCTCGCTGCGCGAGGCGGGCCGCGGGATTTTCATGCTCACGAAAGGCGGACATACCCAGATCGGTTTTCTCGAGGAGCTCGCCGCGGCGTCGGGACGGCCGGTGGTGATCGCCGCCCTCCTTCACAACAGCACGAATCCGGATGGGGTGTTCCAGGATCTGGAAAACATCCGCAGCGCGAACGAGCGCGGACGAAAGCTGGTGGGAGCGATTTCGTGCTGCCCGCTCGCCATGGATTTCACCTTGCATTCGCCTTACGTCTTCGAAGGGTTGGACAGCTGGCGTCCGGCGTTGCCGCTCAAGGGCGAGGCGTTCAAGGCGAAGCTGCGCGAGCGAGCGTTTCGCGACAACCTCCGCGAGGAGATCGCACGGCCGGCGCATTTCCGGCTCTTCAACGGCCAATGGCAGCAGGTCCACGTCATTGAGTCCCGCCGCCGGGAACATGAGCAGCGCTCAGTCGCCGAGCTCGCGCGCGCCGCCGGCAAGGATGCGCTC
>Ga0209382_10011986_pt1 | contig 10731 bp, 8 predicted proteins | sample SoiMetdeltSBSDD5_FD_187599 | JGI IMG/M metagenome (GOLD analysis project Ga0209382, IMG submission 187599) | Bulk soil microbial communities from a Populus tree surrounding site in Tennessee, USA - Soil MetaG P. deltoides SBSDD5 (SPAdes) (version 2) | ecosystem: Environmental > Terrestrial >...
CGGCCGGCCTGCTGCCGTGGCATCGGCTGGCGCAGCTCGGCCTGCCCTCCACGGTGGTGTGCGATGCGACACGCTTCCAGCCCGGCGACCCGCTCGACGGCCCGGACTACGCCGCCACCGCACTGTTGAACCACGCGCAAGCGGCGCTCATCGCGCGCTGGCCGCTGCCGCCGCCGCTGCGCCAGACGCAGGTGCAGCGGGTGGTCGACGGCCTGCGCGCCGGCGCGAGCCTGCCCGAGGCCGTGGCGGCGATGCAGCGCGAATACCTCGACGCGGCGCGCGTCGCCGGCGCCGGCGAGCAGGCCCTGCACCCGCGGAGCTGGGCGGCCCTGCTGCCGTACGGCGGCTGAGGCGCGCGGCGGCGGCTCACTCGCCCAGGAGCCGCGCCCTCACCGCCCGCGCCTCGGCCGCGTCGCGCGTTCCGCCGACGATGACGCGCCCGTCGCGGAACACCAGCACGCGGCGAGGCGGCGCGGCGCCGCGCGCCGGCAGGTCGACGCGCAGCAGGAAGGCGGAGAGGTTCAGCGGGCCCTCGGCGGCCAGCGCGCGCGCGAGCGCCGGCAGGTCCACGTCGCCGCCGGTGGCCGGCAGCTGCACCGCCTCGCGGCCGCACAGCTCGGTGGCCTCGGCCGCCGCGGCGGCGCGCAGGAACGGGAACTGCCCGCCGCCGCAGCACGGGCAGCGCGGATCGCGGCGCAGGCGGAGGCGGCGCAGCTCGCCCTGCCAGCCGTCCAGCGCCGCGACGTGCGCCGTGCCGGGCTCGTCCGCCGTCGGCGCGCCGAGCAGCACGCGCAGCGCGAGCGTGGCGGCGTACGAGGCGATGGTGCCCACCACGCTGCCCAGCACGCCGGCCGTGTCGCAGGTGGGCAGGCTGCCGGGCGGTGGCGGCTCGGGCACGTAGCAGCGCAGGCAGGGGCCGCCGGGCAGGATGGCCAGCGCCTGGCCCTCGGTGCCGACGACGCCGCAGTAGATCCAGGGCAGGCCGCGCGAGACGCACGCGTCGTTGAGCAGGAAGCGCGTGGGGAAGTTGTCCGTGCCGTCGAGCACGAGCAAGGCGCCGTCGAGCAGGCGCGCCACGTTGTCGGCGGTCACGTCCTCCACGCGCGGCTCCACGTTCAGGGCCGGATCGATGCGGCGCAGCGCGGCGGCGGCGGCCTCGGCCTTGGGCCGCACCTGCGCGGCGTCGTCGTCGACGAAGAGCTGCTGGCGCGGCAGGTTGCTCTCCTCGACCACGTCGCGGTCGATGAGCCGCAACCAGCCGCCGGCGCCGGCGCCCACGCCCGCGCGGCCGAGCGTCTCGGCCAGGTGGCTGCCGGTGGCGCCCACGCCCAGCAGCGCCACGCGCGCGGCGAGCAGGCGCGACTGGCCGGCGGTGCCCACCTGGGGCAGGCGCTCCTGTCGGGCGAAGCGCGGGACGGTCTCGGTCACGGCCGGCTCACCGGATGCGCACGAGCCGCCCGCGCGGCGCCACGTGCTCCGGCACGGCGGCCACGTCGCGCAGGAAGCGGTGCGCGTCGGCGTGATAGCCCGCGGTGGGGCGCACGCCCGGGATGCGCTCGGCGAACCAGCCGTTCAGGCTCTCCATGAACAGCTCGCGCACGCACTTGGCGGCCAGCGAGGCCAGCGCGACGGGCGCCTTGCTGGCGTCGGCCTCCACGTGCACGTGCACCAGCACCGGCGGGCGGTCGGGGAAGTCGAAGCTGTAGATGGACTCGATCGGCCGCTCGCGCAGCACGCGCAGCGGCGCCAGGGGGAAGAAGCCCTGCAGGAGCTCGCCGTAGTGGATGCGGCCGCCCTGGCGGTCCACGTGGATCACCAGCTCGTCCTTCGGGAAGCGCTGCATGAGCGTCTCGACCAGCCGCGCCGCCGCCAGGAACAGCGGCCAGGCCTTGGTGCCGTGGTGGCGCGTGGCCTGGTTGAAGCGCGGCTCGGGCACGGGCGCGAGGAACACGCCCGCCACGGACAGGCCGCGGTCGGCCAGCAGCTCGGCCTGGCGCTCGGCGCGCGCGAGCAGCTGCCCCACGTCGGCACGTCGCGGCAGGCGCAGGGAGAGCAGGCGGCCTGCGTACCACGGCAGCTCCTCCACCTCCTCGGCCGAGAAATCCACCGCGCCGTCCAGCAGCGTGGACACGCGCAGGGGCAGGAGGCCCCGGCCCAGGATCACGTGGCCCAGCACCGTGGTCTCCAGCACCGGCATGCAGCGCGGGCCGGTCCACACCTTCTTGCTGTCGTCGATGGGCAGGCCGCCGCCGCCGTCCTTGAGCGCGACCAGGCGGTGGAGCGCGGCCTCGCGCGCGCCGTCCTCCAGCCGGAAGGCCGCGGCGGCCACCACCAGCGGCCCGAGCCACGGGCCGTAGCCGGCCTCGTCGATGCCGGCGACGATGCTCACGTGGCACCGCCCGCCGGCCCGCGCAGCCGGAACCGCAGCAGCAGCACGAGCGCCAGCGCCGCCGTGACCACCGACCACCACTGGGCCGTGGAGAGCGCGCCGAAGAAGCCACGCGCCGCGTCGTCGCCGCGCGTGAACTCGATGAGGAAGCGGCCCACCGCGTAGAGCGCCATGGTGAGCACCAGCACCTGCCCGTCCCAGCGCCGTCGTGCGAAGACCCGCGCCGTGATCAGGAAGATGAGCAGGTCCATGAGCGAGAGGTACAGCTGGCTGGGGTGCAGCGGCACGCCCACCAGCTCCGGCGGGATGAGGCCGCCTTCCTTCGCCGGGAAGGCCACGGCCCACGGCCCGTTCCACGGCCTGCCGTAGTCGTCGCCGACGAGGAAGCAGCCGACGCGCCCGAAGGCCTGCCCCAGGAACAGCGCCGGCATGAGCGCGTCGCCCACGCGCGGGATCGGGACGCGGCGCTTGCGCGCCCACCAGATGGCACCCACGGCGCCGCCGAAGAAGCCGCCGTAGCTGACGATGCCGCCCTTCCACAGCGCGATGAGGTCGATGGGCGACTGCAGCGCGTCAGGGTGGATGGCGAGGTAGGTCCAGCGGGCGCCGAGCAGGCCGGTGACGACGGCCAGCGTCACCAGGTCCGAGGCCGCGTCCTTGTCCGTGATCCCGAGGCGCCGCAGCGCGCGCGCCAGCCACAGGCTGCCGGCGATGACGCCCAGCATGACCATCACGCCGAAGGTGCCCACCGACCGCTCGCCCAGCCAGGGCAGAGTCACCTTGAAGAGGATCGGGTGCAAGGCGCCTCCGCGTCAGACCACCAGGCCGATGACGTCGCCCTCGAACACCAGCTCGTCATGCACGAAGGCCTGCGTGCGGAAGCTGCCGAGGTTCGAGCGCAGCCTCAGCATCCGGGCGGCCAGCAGCATGCGGTCGCCCGGCTGCACCGGCCCACGGAACCGCACGTGGTCGAGGCCGCCGAACCCGAAGAATTGCCCCTTCTCCAGGGGCAGGTCGAACGAGCAGAGCCAGGCGCTGAGCTGCGCCGCCATCTCGACCATGACCACGCCCGGCATGAGCGGCCGGCCCGGGATGTGGCCGCGCACCCAGAAGTCCGTGGGCCTGCTCTGGTGCACGCCCAGGGCCAGCCGGATCGTGGGGTCGTGGTGCACGATGCCGTGCAGCAGGAACATCTCGTGGCGCTGTGGAATGCGCGCCTGGATGTGATCCACGCCGTGCACGATCGGGGCGTCGTGCCACTCGCGCGGGTCGCACAGCAGCTCCGGCATGTCCTCCTCCCGGTGGCGGGGGTCGATGGGCGCGGGATTCTATGGAATCGCCACGCACGGGCACCAGCGAGGCGGAGTCGGGGGCGGGGCTCTCGCACGGGCGCGGCGCGCCTCGCCGGCGCCTCGGGAGGGCTCGACGCGTGAGAGCGCACCGGGGCCCTGCGGTGCGTCGCGCGCTTCGCCCGACTGGCAGGCTGCCAGCCGGAGCCGTTGCGGCTGGCCAGGCCCGGGATGCTTTGAATTCCACGGCGCTGGTTGGTGCGGTCGGGGGGCGCGCGAACTCAAGGGCGCGGCGCCAATCAATGGCTGCCGTGGGTCGTCGAGACCGCCATCCATCGTCCTTGCAAGCGCCGCGCCCTTGCGAGAGCGCGCCCCCCCGACCGCTCCAACCAGCGCCACGCGTCGATCCGCCGGTCCTTTGCCGCTATGGCTCCGGCTGCAGCGTGAACCAGCGGACGACTTCGCCGGAGGCGCTGAGCAGCTCGAGGGGTTCGGTCAGGTCGACGTAGCCGTCGCGCGAGACGTGCAGGTCGTAGCTGCCGGGCTTGATGAAACGGAGCTGGGCCTGGCCGGCGGCGTTGGTGCTCTCCGTGACCACCATTCCGGGGCCGCGCAGCTCCACCTGCGCGTCGCGCACCGGCCGGCCCCAGGGGTCGCGCACCGCGGCCACCACCTGCTGGCGCGGCGCCACGTACACGGCCACCTCGGCCGTGCCGCCGTCGAGCGCGATGTCGTGGACCACGTCGGCGCTGTCCGGCTCGAGCGCGGACACCGAGTAGAGCCCGGCCGGCAGCGGCGAGAAGCGGAAGCGGCCGGCGGCATCGGTGCGCGCCAGCGTGGCGCGCGGGGGCTTGGCCGCGCCGGACAGCCGGGTCACGTGCAGGAACACCGGCACGTCCGGGACGCCGAGGTTGTTGTCGTCGTAGACCAGGCCCGTGATGGATGGCCCATGGGAGAGGCGCAGCTCGATCGGGCGCGCGTCGGGGCGCGGCACCTCCACGTCGATCAGCGCTCCAGGCTTGTAGCCGGCCGACTGCACGACCACGTCCCAGCGGCCCCGGCTGCGCTCGAGCCGGAAGATGCCGGCCACGGCGCGCACGGGCTGCGGCTTGCCCGGCACCTCGTCCAGACGCTCGATCGGCGGGCGGTCGGAGTGCGGCACGGCCTCGATCGTGAAGCTCGCCACGGGCGCGCCCGTCTCGTCGTCGACGACGCGGCCGATGATGGTGTTCGGGCCCGAGGCGGCCACCGCGGGAGCCCGCAGCGGCTCGGGCGGGGCCACGGGCTCGCTCCGGTCGCTCCCGAGCGGCTCGGGCAGGCTGCCGTCGGCCGCTGCACCGTCGCGGCGCGCGATGAGCTCGGCGTGCGGGCCCTGGTCCTCCAACGGGGAGGACGAGCCCAGCGTGAGCACGCCTACCAGGGCCGCCACCAGCAGGAAGGCGGCGCACAGGACCGCGAGGACGAGCGCACGCTGCTTCACGATGAGACTCCGCCGTCCGTCCGGCCGTGCTGGATCAGGACCCGGCTGCACCTTACTTTAGCCCGCCGCGGCCGGCGGCCGCTCCCGCACCGGAGAGCCCGATGACCCGATCGCTGATCGTTGGCCTGCTGCTCGCGTCGGCGGCGGCGCTGCTGGCGTGGTTCCCGGTGCGCGCCGCTCCCGCGCGCCCGGCCGGCCCGGTGCCCAAGACCATCATCCTGGGCTTCGACGGCATGGACCACGCGCTCACGCAGCGCTGGATGGACGCGGGCGACCTACCCAACTTCAAGCGCCTCGCGGACAAGGGCGTGTTCCAGGAGCTCGAGACCACCAACCCGGCGCAGTCGCCGGTGAGCTGGGCCGTGTTCAACACCGGCTGCAACCCGGGCAAGACCGGCGTGGCCGGCTTCGTCTCCCGCTACTTCGAGCGCGACGAGTCGGGCAAGGTAAGGGCGGAGCCGAAGTACAACGACCAGGGCCAGCTCGTCTTCGATCCGGTGCCCCGGCCCCGCTCGATGCTGGGCGAGAACGTCGAGGTGGACGCGCGGGACTTCGTGGCCTTCCCGTGGGCCATCGACAACCGGGCCTTCTTCCTGCTGGGCGTGGCCGCCGCCGCGCTGGTGGCCGGCCTGCTCGTGTTCCGGATGCTGCTGCGGCTGCCCATGCCGGCGGCGCTCGTCATCGCGCTCGGCGCGGCGGCGGGCGGCTACTGGTGGGCCCGGAGCTACGCCGACAGCCTGCCGGCGGACGGCAAGCTGCCCTACGTCATCAACCCCATGCAGGGCGAGAGCTTCTGGTCGTTCCTCGACGCGCGCGGCATCCGGCTGCGCGGCGTGCAGGTGGCGTCCACGTATCCGCCGGACCACGAGGGCGAGCACACCGAACTCCTCTCGGGCCTCGGCGTGCCGGACATCACGGGCTCGCCGGGGAGCTGGACCGTGTACACGACGGATCCCTGGCTGTTCGGCGACAAGGGCACGCAGACGTCGGGCCTGGTCGTGAAGCTCTTCGAGGACACGCCCGGCCGGCTGGAGGCCCAGCTGCTCGGGCCGCGCAACTGGGTGCGCGAGGCGGAGCTCACCGAGCACAAGGCGCAGCTGGCGAAGCTGCAGAAGCAGCCGGGCCTCTCCACGGGCGAGATCGACCGCGTCACGCAGGAGCTGCAGGACGTGGAGGGCGAGCTGCGGCGCTTCTCGGCCTCGGGCAAGAACAACGACCGCGCCAAGGTGCCGTTCAGCATGACGCTCGACAAGGCCGCGCGCTCCGTCGAGTTCGACGTGGCCGGCCAGCGCCTGCGCGTGCAGCAGGGCGGCTGGAGCCCGTTCGTGCCGGTCGAGTTCGAGCTGAACAGCCGCTACTCGGCGCGCGGGCTGGCGGTGTTCCACGTGGTGCGCTGCGACGACGAGGAGGTGCGCGTCTTCGTGCCGCCCATCAACATCGACCCGCTCGCACCTCCGCCGCAGCTGCCCATCTCGGCGCCGGCCGACTTCGCGGCGCGGCTGCAGGAGTGGGTGGGGCATCCCTACGAGACGCTGGGCTGGGCTTGCATCACCAACCCCATCAAGGACCAGGGCGACAGCAAGATCCCCGAGCAGTCCTTCCTCGACGACATGGTGTCCACCGAGGCGCTGCGCGAGGACCTGCTCATGGCCAGCCTGTCCCGGCCGGACGACTGGGACGTGTACTTCCAGGTCTTCTCCACGCCCGACCGCGTGTGCCACATGCTGTTCCGCGAGTTCGACCCCGGCCATCCGCTGCACGACGCGGCGCTGGCGGCCACGCAGGTCACGGCCTTCGGCCGCACCTTCCCGCTCAGCGACTCCATCCGGCAGGTCTACGTGAACGAGGACCGCATGATGGGCCGCGTGCTCGACCAGCTCGAGAGCGGGCAGTTCGGCGACGACGCCCTGCTCCTCGTGGTCTCCGACCACGGCTTCACGTCCTTCCGGCGCGGCGTGAACCTGAACAACCTGCTCCACGAGCTCGGCTACCTGCAGTTCAAGTTCAAGCTGGACGACGCGGGCCAGCCCACGCAAGAGCGCCAGACGCTGGAGGACCTCATGTCCGGCTCGTCGCGCCAGCGCGATCTGCTGAGCTACGTGGACTGGACGTCCACGCGCGCGTACTCGCTCGGCCTGGGCGAGGTGTTCGTGAACCTGCAGGGCCGCGAGCCCAAGGGAATCGTGCCGCAGTCGGAGTACGACGCGACGATCGAGGCCATCCGCCGCGACCTCCTTTCGCTCAAGGACCCGCGCGACGGCGCCGCCTACGTCACCAGCGCCTCGCGCCGCGACCAGTTGTACAACGGCCCATGGTGGAAGGAGGGCACCGCGCCGCGCAAGGGCCTGCGCGGCAGGGTCGAGGAGGTCGGGCACGACGGCTTCGGCGACATCTTCCTCGGCTTCGCGCCTTGTTACCGCGTCTCGTGGGCCAACACGCTGGGCGGCCTCGACGAGTCCTCCCTGGTGGACAACGACAACCACTGGTCGGGTGACCACGTGTCGGTCGATCCGTCGCACGTGCCGGGCGTGCTGTTCGGCAACCGCCGGCTGCCCGCGGGCACCGCGGCGGGGCTGATCGACGTCGCGCCCACGGTGCTGGTGCGCTACGGGATCGACCCCGCGCCGCCGAACACGCAGATGGACGGCCACCCGCTGCCCTTCGAGAACCTCACGCGATGAGCCTCACGCTCGTGACCGGCGGCACGGGATTCCTCGGCCGCCACCTGGTCGCGCGGCTGCAAAAGGACGGCCGTCCCCTGCGTGTCCTGGCGCGGAGGACGTCCGACGTGGCCGGCCTCGATGGCGTGGACGTGCTGCGCGGCGACGTCACGAGCCGCACGGACCTGGTGACCGCGCTGGAGGGCGTCACGCACGTGTTCCACTGCGCCGCCGAGACGCGCGACGACCGGCCGCGCGCCGAGTACCGCGCCGTGAACGTCGAGGCGGTCGAGAACCTGCTGGAGCTCGCGACCGAGCGCGGCGTGGAGCGCGTGGTGCACACCAGCAGCTACTTCGCCATCGGCCGCACCGGCCCGCCGCGCAACGCCGAGGGCTTCGTGGCCGACGAGTACTGGACCCACGACCCGGCCGACTTCCACGACGAGCACGAGCACAGCAAGTACGACGCCGAGCACGCCGTGAACCAGCACGTCTCCGTCGGGCATCCGGTGCTGGCGCTCATGCCCACCATGATGTACGGCCCCGAGCTGCGGCCGGTGAAACGCCTGCAGGACCTCGCCCATGGCAACCGCATCGTGCGCATGCTGGCCGAGCACGCCGCCGGCCGCTACGGCGCGCTGCCCGGCGACGGCCGCCAGCTCTGGAACCTGGTGCACGTGGCCGACGTGGCGGCTGGCCACATGGCCGCGATGGATGCCCAGCCCGCTGGCCGCTGGCCGCCGCCGGGCTGGCAGCACTGGCACTACCTGCTCGGCGGCGAGAACGTGGCGGTCGCCGACCTGTGGGGAGCCTTCGCCGAGCAGAGCGGCGTGCAGCCGCCGCAGCCCGCGCGCGGCCTGCTGAAGAAGCTCTTCGGCGGCAGCGCCGCTGTGGGCCGCAGCCGGGATCGCGAGGCCCTCGACAGCCACAGCTGGGCCTACACCTCGGCCATGGCCGGCAGGGATTTCGGGTACGCGGCGCGCCCGCTGCGGCAGGGCCTGCAGGAGACCGTGGCCTGGATGCGCACGTCGGGCCTTCTGGGAAGCGGAAAGGGCCGATGACCGTCCAAGGCCGCATGCCGCGCCGCCTCGTCCCCGCCCTGCTGCTGCTCGCCGGCTGCGGGCTGCCCCCCGGGCCGGAGTTTCCGACCGACAGCGTGGCCACGGCCGAGGGCACGCGGCTCCTCATGTCCGAGCCGGAGGACCGGGAGAGCATGGCCGAGTCCCTCGCGACCCAGCCGACGCTGCCGCTGACGCACGGCGCGCTGTCGCGCGAGCGCAGCGCGGAGCTCGAGTCGCGCCTCGACCAGGTGCTGGTCATCGTCCAGCCGCAGATCACGGAGCTGAAGGACGATCTCTCGGCCGCCGTGGCCAGCCTGCCGCGCCCCGAGCGCCTCGCGATCAGCGATCCGGTGCTCAGGACCTGGCGCGCCGACCGGCGCAAGTCCTACCAGGAATCGGTCGCGCTCTTCCACGACGAGGCCGCGCGGCGGCTGACCGAGCTGCGCGATGCCGCCATCGCCGAGAGCGTCGAGCAGGCGCAGACGCTGGCCGCCGCGCGCGGTCCCATGGACGCGGGTCCCACGGGCGACCCGGCCCTCGACGAGGTGCTCGCCACCTTCGCCGAGGTGGTCGACGGGATCGTCGGCCTGAACGAGCTGTCCGTGCACAGGAGCCAGGACCTCGAGCGGCGGGTGGACCTGTTCGAGGCCTTCTCCTCGTTCGGCCGCGAGGAGGAGGCGGACATGGCTGGCCGCATCCACCTTTTCGTCGGTGGCGACGAGACCGACGGCGTCCCGCGCGCGCTGCTCGCCTTCCGCGTGGACGACGGCCGCGAGCCCTCGGCGCTGCACTTCGTCCAGGCGCTGCGCCACCGCATCCTGCGCGGCAACACCGTGGTGGCGGACCTCGGATGGCACCTCGCGCCCTTCGCCGATGGCAGTCCCCACGGCCGGCCGTCGACCGAGGTGCTCGACAACTTCCTCATCGCGCCGCAGGTCGAGCCCGTGATCGACCGCGACGCGCCGGCCTACGAGCGACTGAAGGACATGCGCGTGCAGTGCGACGTGCAGTCGGCCGTGTTCGAGGGCGACAAGCTGCTCGGTGGCGTCGACTGGCGCATCGAGTTCGTGGTCTCGGTGCGCAGCGAACTGGCCTGGCAGGTGGCTGGCGGCAAGCCGGTGTTCGATCCGGGGTGCGCGGAGGTGATGCGGGTGATGGGCAACTAGCCACTCACCGCAGCAGCATCTCGTACCGCGCCCGCGTCTCCTCCGCCGCCTGCTCCAGATCCACCAGCAGCAGGTGCCCCGCGTCGCCCTCCGCGGTGTCCGCATACCCCAGCCGCAGCGCCAGCTGCCGGCACGCCTCGGCGTCCTGCGGGATCTCCTTCGTGTCCAGCCCCAGCGCGATCTGCAGCCGCGTCTCCACGCGCCGGAAGAAGAGGTAGGTGTCGCGCAGCCACAGCGCGTCGGCCTCCGGCAGGACGCCCGCCTCGGCCAGCAGCTCCAGCGCGTGTGGCGTCTCGGGCACGAGCAGAGCCGGCAGCCGGCCGCCATGCCGCAGCTGCAGGTACTGCACCAGGAACTCGATGTCCACCATGCCGCCCGTGCCGCGCTTGAGGTCGCGTGCGCCGGCCTGGCTCTCGATGCGCGCGCGCATCTCGCGCAGGCGGCCGCCGAGGTCGGACACGGGGCCGCCGCCCGCGTCGGTCTGCAGGCCGCGCACCACGGTGCGCACGAGCTGCAGCAGCTCGTGCGCACCGTCGGCGTCGCCGGCCGCGACGCGCGCCTTGAGCAGCGCCTGCCGCTCGAAGAGCGCCGCGCGCGGGCCGCGGTAGTAGGCCTCGAAGGCGCGGAAGGACGTGACCAGCGGGCCCTTGGCGCCTTCCGGGCGCAGGCGCGTGTCGATGCGGTAG
>Ga0209382_10011987_pt1 | contig 10731 bp, 6 predicted proteins | sample SoiMetdeltSBSDD5_FD_187599 | JGI IMG/M metagenome (GOLD analysis project Ga0209382, IMG submission 187599) | Bulk soil microbial communities from a Populus tree surrounding site in Tennessee, USA - Soil MetaG P. deltoides SBSDD5 (SPAdes) (version 2) | ecosystem: Environmental > Terrestrial >...
TGGGTATTGTTGTAGGTGGTATCGCCGATCGAGCTGTTGAAGTTGCCCACCAGGTTGGCGCCCTGTTGCGACCAGCCTTTCGACAACGTGTAGTGAAGCGCCAGGTCCAGGCCATGGAACCGGTTGAGCCGGGCGTTGCTCTCGAACGCGTTGTAGGTCATGGTCTGCCCGTCGGTGATGTACCACCCGCCTGGGGTGACGTTCGGGTTGGGCCGGGTGCCGGTCACTCGATTGTAGGCGTTCGCAAAGTTCACGAGGATGGGCAGGTTTTCTCCGCTGGTGTGGACGTAGCCGCCTGAGACCGACGCCAGGCTTCCGATCTGTCGCTGCACATCGAAGGTGGCTTGCACGGTCTGTGGACTCTTCATATCGGTCTGGAACAGGTAGTAGAGGTACTTCTTGCCCGCCGCGTCGCGGGTCGCGATCGCCTCGGCGTCCTCCGCATAGGTGAACGGCCAGCCGACGCCGCGCGCCTCCTGCTCCGTGCGATTCCAGCCTTGGCGGATCGGGGTGAAGGGGCGCGCCACCGCGTTCTGGAACAGCGCCATGATGTTGCCGGTCGTGAAGACCCCGACGCCACCACGCAGGACGGTTCTGCCTGCCCCATCAACCGTCCAGGCAAATCCGGCGCGCGGGGCGAAGTTCAGCGCGTCCGCGTCGATCACATCGTGCAGGTCGCGCGGTGCGCCGAAATCCATCTTGCGGATGTCGGTCGGATTGTTCAGGTTGTTGACCTCCGCCGGATCGGCGGAATCGGTGGACTTGTAGCCGAACCCCGGATAGTAGTCGTAGCGCAGGCCCAGGTTGAGCACGAACCGATCGGTGACGCGCCAGTCGTCCTGGATGAAGCCGCCGAGCTGGTCGACCCACGCGCGATGCGGCGGGTTGCCCATGGCGAGCAGGAAATCGCTCGCCTTGTTGGCCAGCAGGTCGTTGAGGTTGGCGAAGGTAAACCGGTTGGTCTGCGGATTCGACTTGAAACCGATCTCGCGCGCCCAGCGGAACCCGAACTTCACCGAGTGCGGTCCCATGAGCCGGGTGACCTTCTGATCCAGGTTATAGGCGTCGTAGGTCAGGGCGAGGATTTCGGTATCACCGCTGGCAAAAAAGCCGGTCACGTTGAAGGTCGGGATGCGCTTGCGTACGTTGTAGAGGTCGTCCTGCGCCCCTCGGGTCGGCGATTCCGCCAGCCAGAACGCGTCGAACCGGTCGAGCGTATTGCGATTCCAGCCGAACCGGCTTTCGGAGACCCACGAATTGCTCGTCAGCACGTAGTTGGTCGAGAGGCGCTTCGAGCCGTTGGTGTACTGCTGATCGTTGTTGATCTGGATTCGCGGAACGGAGGCGAAGGGCCGCATCCGGGATCCGGTCACCGACAATCGGCCCTTGCCCGCTTCGAAGTCCACTTTCCCGAGAAACGTGTTGTCATTCCGGACGAGCGTCTTGGCGTCCGTATATCGGCCAATCGCGTCGTTGATTGGCGCGTTGGGCAGCGGCATGTTATCGAGCACGAGCCTGGTCTCGGGATACGGCAGCGCCGCCAGCATCCGATCGCGCGTCGCCTGCGTCGCGACGTTCCCCTGCACCGTGACACCCGACTCCTCGCGATAGCCCTCGTAGCTGCCGAAGAACAGGAGCCGGTTTCGCAGGATCGGCCCGCCGAGCGATCCGCCGAACTGGTTGAACTTGATCTCCGGCTTGGCGGTCGTCGGCGACAGGAATGGATCGCGCGACGCGAACGCGTCGCTCTGGAAGTTTTCGAGCAGCGATCCGTGGAACTGGTTGGTCCCCGATCGCGTGATCATGTTGACCTGCCCGCCGATCGAGCCGCCGTACTCCGCCGCCAGCACGCCCTTGACGACCTGCACCTCGGCGACCGCCTCGACGCTCAGGATCTCGATCTGGTTCTGGCCGCCGTAGTTGCCGAAGCCGCGGTTTTCCGGGTTGGTCTGGGCGCTGCTGCCGTCGACCGTGATCGCGCTGCCGCCGTCGCCGACGCCGTTGACGCGGAACGCCCGGCCGCCGCCAACGGCCTGGTCGCTCGAACTGACACCCGAGCCCAGCAGGACGACGTTCTGCAGGTTCCGCCGGGACACCGGAATCTCAGTCACCTCGGCGCCAATCGTCTGCATCTGCGCGGTCGAGGTCGTCTGCACGAGCGGCGTCGATTCGGTGACCGTGATCGTCTCTTCGAGCGCGCCCACTTCGAGCAGGTAGGACTGCCGCACTTCCTGGCCGGCGCCGAGCCTCAAGCCCTCGCTCGTGTATGTCTTGAACCCCGAGAGCTCAATCTTGATCGCATATGGGCCCGCAGGCAGCGCTGGCAGCGCGAATTCCCCGCGGGCATCCGTAACCGTTTCTCTCGTCAGGTTCGTGCCCTGATGAGTGACGGTCACGCTCACCCCGGGCAGAACAGCCCTGGACGTGTCCTGCACGACCCCGTAAAGGGTGGCAGTGGTCACCTGTCCCCGCGCAGCTGACGCCGCCACGAGCAGCGATGCGATGCCGAGGAGAAAGGAAGCAGGAAGTCGGCGAAAGGTAACCATGCTAGACCTCCAAGTTGAGCGCCGCCCGAACCGGTCGCCTGACATCGATGGTCAGATCACGCGGCTTTGTAGCATCGGGGTTGGCGCGGTGTCTACGGCAAAGACACCTTTGGATCAGGCTGCTGCACGAGAAATCGGGGCGAGTCTTCCAGCGAAACCCGTCGCCTGTCAGCTCATCGGAATAATCCGAATCTCGCGCCATTCAACGCGAGGAGCCTGATCGCTTCCGGACAATTCTTGTAGGCGGCGCCGTGCTTGACGGCGCTGCCGTCAGAGACATCTGTTCGCGCCACGGCAATTGATGCAGACTCCGGCTCTGATGTAGTGTCCGACTAGCTCCGGTGTCCGCTGTGGGCGGGCCGTGACGCGCATCATCACTCTCCGGCGACTATGCGAACAGCCCTCTGGTCGTGCCTCCTCGCTGGCGCCGCGCTGTCGTTGTACGTCTCGTACGGCATCGCCACGCAGACAGTTTTCGTCGGCTCCCGCGAAGGGAGCTGGGTCTACCCGTACCTGCGGCCGTTCGCCTGGCGCATCATCGCGATCTGGGCGATCGCATTGGCGATCATGGTCGGATTGCTGCGCCTGTCGACGCGCTTCTCCAACGGGCGCGAGTGGATCTGGCTCGTGTTCTGTTTCATCGCGGCGCTTGCGGTCGAAGGGCTGATCTGCTCGCTGGCGCCCTACCGGTTCGCACGCATCTTCACCAGCGACGGGCCGAACTCCTTTCATAGCGTTGCGGCGCGCTACACGCCCTCGACGATGCTGGGGGATTTCGCGGCGGTGCGGAAGTACTGGCCGCCTCACGGCCAGAGCAACATGCCGGGCAAGTCGGTCCTGGTCTACTGGCTGCGCCGGATCTCGAGGAGCCCGTCGATCATTCCCTGGCTGGTGGTAATCGTCTCGAATCTGGGGATGCTGCTCCTGTATGGTCTCGCCCGCGATCTCTTCGACCGGCAGACGGCGATCTACGCCTCGCTCCTTTACATCGTCACGCCGGGCAAGATGTTTTTCTTTCCGCTGCTCAACACCGTCACACCGGTCGTGGTGTTGTTGACGGCATGGCTGTTCGTGCGCTGGCTGCGCAGCAGCAACGTCCTCTATGCGGCGGCCTTCGGTGCATCGATCTACGCCATTGTCCTCTTCGAGCCGGCAGGTCTGGCCATCGGCGGCCTGCTCGCGGGCGTACTCGTCGGTGGGCTCGTACGAGCCGAAATTCGGGTGTCGACGTTCATCTGGCAAGGTGCGGTCGCTGTCGCCGCGTTCGCCGCGATCTACACGGCGATGCGCGTGTCCTTCGGCTTCGATCTGTGGTCGACCGTGCGGCTGCTGGCGGAAGACGCCGGCCGGTTCAACATCGACGCGCGGCGCCCCTACGACATCTGGGTGCGGCAGAATCTCTTCGACTTCCTCATTGGCCTCGGTGTCTGCCAGGCCGTGCTCGCCACGCCGGCCATTCTTGACGGCCTGATGTCAGACGGACCGCTGCGCCAGCGCCTGACGACGCCGGCGGTGATCGTGACGGGATCGCTGGCGGCGACCGTCGCGCTCACCGACCTGCTCGGCGTCAACCGCGGCGAGGTCGTGCGGCTATGGATCTTTCTCGCCTGCGCGGCTCAGCTGCCGGCTGCGTATCTGTGCGCACGGCTGAACGGCCAGCTCGCGATTGCGATCGTGCTGGCAGTGACGCTGCTGCACGATGCGCTCGGTACGTCGATGATCGGGTTCATCATCCCCGGATAACCAGCGACCACGCCCTTCGCTGGTCGGCGATGCCGGCGGATCGCTTAGTTGCGGTTGTACGTCCACAGGTCACGATCCGGCGCCTCGGCCAGCGCCAGCGTATCGATCATCTTCAGCATCGCCCGGAAACACTGCGGGCAGAGGTTCGGCAGCGCGTCGCTGCTGAAGGTATAGAACTTCGTGACCTCTTCCCCGCACCGCCCGCAGGACATCGGCGCGCTCAATTCCCGGCTGTACATGCTCGACTCCAGTCCACTGCACCACGCCGACGCCGGCCGCACTCGAGGAGTTTGACGCCGCTCATCGGCTATCGTGTCTCTCCCGTTGGTCTGTGGTGGCCGCGCCACGGAAAACGTGTCGGTCCGACCACGCCGACCAAGCGGCCTGGTGACCGCCGGCAACGCGAATGCGCAAACAACGAGTGACCGTGTTTTGACGCCAACCAGCCGCGCGAGTTTCTCGGCGGCGCCGCGGGCAGACCGTTCAGGCAGCCCCAACCGGGGAGAGCGGAATTCTTCTGGTCGACCCTGGAATTTACATCGCCTCAGCCGTAATCGGCCTCAACATAGACGACGCTCCCACGTGACCGAGGCTGATATATGAGATGTGTCGCGCTCGGGCCCAGATCGGGCATGCTGGGCCTCCTCCTCCTCGCTGCTCTTGTCGCATCGCACCGCGAGGGTCGCGGCGCGGCGGCGCAGCCGACGCCGCTGTTGCAGTGGTACAAGGGCAACACCCACACGCACACCCTGAACAGCGACGGCGACTCCACGCCGGACGATGTCGTGCGCTGGTACCGCGAGCATGGGTATCGCTTCCTGGTCCTGAGCGATCACAATTTCCTGACCAGCGTCGACGGCCTCAACGCGGTGCACGCGGCCGACAACCAGTTCCTGGTGATCAAGGGCGAGGAGGTCAGCGACCGCGCCGACACCACGCCGATCCACATCAATGGCCTCGACGTCTCCGCGCGGGTCGAGCCGCAGCACGGCAGCTCCGTCGTCGACATCGTCCAGCGCAACGTCGATGCGATTCGCAAGGCCGGCGGCATCCCGCAGGTAAACCATCCCAACTTCGAGTGGGCAGTCTCGGCCGACGACCTGCAGCGCATCGAGCGCACCCGCCTGTTCGAGCTCTATAACGGCCATCATCTGGTCAACAACCTGGGCGGCGGCGGCATTCCGGGCATGGAGGAGGTGTGGGATCGCCTCCTCTCGAGCGGCAAGGTGATGTACGGCATCGCCGACGACGACGCGCACGTGTTCAAGCAGCCGGGGAATCCGGATGTCGCGGGACCTGGAAGGGCGTGGGTTGCCGTCCGCGCCGAGCGGCTGGCTCCGCGGTCGATTGTGGAAGCGCTCGAGCGCGGCGATTTCTATTCGTCCACGGGCGTCGAGCTCAGCGACTACCAGGTGACTGACAAGGCGATCACGATCACCGTCAACCAGAAGCCGTCGAGCCGATACCGCATCCAGTTCATCGGCAGCCACGGCCGCGTGCTGTCGGAAACGACGGCAAGCCCCGCAGCTTACGTCTTCACCGGGGACGAACGCTACGTGCGTGCCAAGATCTTCGAATCGAACGGCCGAGTCGCCTGGACCCAGCCGGTGTTTCGGGTAAGCCGCTGAGAGCACACCGCTGCGGCTGACGACAATGAGGACTGCGACTGACGACTGAGCGCGGACTGCGCCTGAAGACTGACTACGGCTTCTTCTTGACCGCTCGCAGCTTCGCCAGGATCCCCTCGTTGAGCGCGACGACGATCCGGCTCGCGAGCGCGGATGGGTCGGCGCCGGTGAAAATCTGGTGGTCGTTGACAATCTGGAGCGCCATCATCCGCTCGGCGATGTCGTCCTCCTCGATCCCGAGCACCATCAGCGTCTCGCGGTCGTAGCGCTCGGTCACCATCATCGCCGCCGCGAATGGCGGCCCGGTGGTCCCGGCGACGATCCACACGATCCGGTTCGCCCGGCGATCGCGCGGGTTCACCTCGATGTCGGGCGACGCCTCCAGCCCCTTGCGCACCTCGTCCAGGAGCCGGGCGGCCATCTGGTCTCGTGTGCCGACCCCTTCGCTCCTCACCTCCAGCGCGACGGTGATCTTGTCAAGCTGCTGGGCCGGCTGGGCCGTCGCGGGAGGCGCGGCCACCGCAATGACGGCCGCCAGAACGAGCATGGATTTCACGGCCGAAGTATAGCCGCGGCTCGTGAACGCCGTTCTTGGAACTGATGAGGTCGGCCCGCCATTCATTTACGGCGCTGGTTTTGCGTCGGCTCTTCCATGCTTCGTGTGCTCGAGCCGGCGCTGGCCACAAAACTTGCCGAAACGCGTGAGCTCCTTGCCGCGGTCCGCGACGCGCTAATCGACTTCGGCGCCGTCGGGCCGGACCAGGCCGCGCTCGCGGCCTCGATGCGCCAGCTCGACGACCTCTTCCTGCTGGTCGTGGTAGGGGAGTTCAATGCCGGCAAGAGCGCCTTCATCAATGCGCTCGTCGGCCAGAACGTGCTCGAAGAGGGGGTCACCCCGACGACGGCGCAGATTCACCTCCTGACCTACGGCGAGGCGGTCAGGCGCGAGATGCGGCCGGACGGCCTGCAGGTTGTTTACGCGCCGGCCGATCTTCTACGCGACGTCCACATCGTGGACACTCCCGGAACGAACGCCATTTTTCGCGAGCACGAGCGGATCACCGCCGAATTCGTCCCTCGGTCCGACTTCGTCCTGTTCGTCACCTCGGCCGACCGCCCTTTCACTGAATCCGAGCGGGTATTCCTGGAGGCGGTGCGCGGCTGGGGCAAGACGATCGTCATCGTCCTCAACAAGATCGACATCCTGGGGAACGCCGCCGAGATCGAGAAAGTCGTGGGCTTCGTGAAGAACGCCGGCCGCGATCTGCTCGGCTACGAGCCGCACGTGCTGCCAGTCAGCGCGCGTCAGGCGATGCGCGCGAAACAGGGCGACCCGGCCGCGTGGGCGTCGAGCCGGTTCGAGCTGTTCGAGAACTTCCTGCGCGACACGATCGATGCGCCGGCGCGGTTTCGGCTGAAGCTCGCGAACCCTATCGGCGTCGCGCAGGCGCTTGCCGGCCGCTACGCCGGCATCGCCGGCCAGCGCCTGGCGCTGATGCAGGAGGACACGGCGCTGCTCGGCGACATCGAACGGCAGCTGACGTTGTATCGCGAAGACCTGGCGCGCGGCTTCGAGCTGCGGATGGCGGCGGTGGAAAAGGTGCTCGCCGACATGGAGGTGCGCGGTCACCGCTACTTCGAGGACACCCTCCGCATCGGCCGCGTCGTCGATCTGCTCAACCGGGCGCGCATCCAGAAGGAATTCGAGGACCGCGTCGTGGCCGATGCGCCGGCGCTGATCGAACGCGCGGTCAACGAGCTGATCGACTGGCACGTCGATCAGGAGTTCCGCCAGTGGCAGGCGGTGACGAGCAAGCTGACCGAACGCCAGCGGCAGCACGCCTCCCGGATGCTCGGCGCGCCGGAAGTGGGCACCTTCCACACCGATCGGGCGCGCTTGATCGAGTCGGTCGGCCGGCAGGCGCAGCAGGTCGTGGCCACCTACGACAAGCGCCGCGAAGGGGAGACGATCGCCGATCAGGCGCGGGTCGCGGTTGCCGCGTCGGCCGCGGCCGGTGGTGCGGCGCTGGGGCTCGGCACGCTGGTCACCGTTGCGGCGTCGACGGTTGCCGCTGATGTCACCGGCATCCTCCTCGCGAGCGTCGTCCTCGGCGTCGGCTTCCTGATCATCCCGGCGAGACGGCGGCGCGCCAAGGCGACACTCCAGGAAAAGGTCACCGCCCTTCGGGGGCGGCTGATCACGTCGCTGACCGCCGAGTTCGCGCGCGCGCAGGAGATGAGCGCGCAGCGGCTGCAGGATCTGGTCGCCCCGTACGCGCGATTCGTGAGAGCGGAGGAGACCCGCTGGCGCGACGCCGAGCGGAGCCTGACCTCGCTCCAGCGGCGGACGGCCGCTGCGCTCGCGGCGCTGGGAGGCGTCGAGGCCGGAACCGCTACTTCAGCGCCGTCGTCCAGTTCAGCACCACGGTGAACGGCGTTGTGCCGGTCGATCCAACCGGCGTCGTGAGGAGAAACCGCTTTCCATCGCCAGACACGTCGCCGAGGTTCTCCGGCTTGAGATCGCGGTGCGTGATGTTTTTCGCGTGCGCGGCGGCAAGGCCGTGCGCGATCTGGAGCGCATACCCAAGCGCTCTGCGGATCCCGATCGGCCCGGCGGTGATCCGCTCCCGAAGCGTTTCCCCTTCGAGCAGCTCCGAGGCGATGAACGGTGCGGACTCATGGGTGCCGAGGTCGTAGACCGCAAGGATGTTTGGGTGGTTCAGCGCGGCCGCCGCACGCGCTTCCTGCTCGAAGCGGTTGAGTCGATCGGCGTCGGCGGAATAGGCGGGTGGGAGGACCTTGATGGCCACCTCACGGGCGAGGCGCGGGTCGCGCGCGCGGTAGACCTCGCCCATCCCGCCGGCGCCGATGAGCGCGACGATTTCGTAAGGGCCGAGGCGGGTGCCGGTCGCGAGAGCCATGGAACGATGCTGATTCTATGGGGCGAGCGCCTTCGACCGCCAGATCGGGTACAGTGCGCCCACGCTCCTTTTCACCCGGAGGAACCAACGTATGGCGCGCCGCTTCGCTCTTCGGTTCGCATTCACGGGCTTTTTGATCCTTGCGGCCACGGCCGCGTCGCCACAGCCGCCGGGCGGCGGCCAGCAGCCTCCTCCGGTGAATCCGAATGCGATCGTGCCGGGCGAGTTCGTCATCGAGCCGCCGACGCTCATCAACCTCGGCTTCGAGTGGTTCGTCCAGGGCGACGACAACCGCAACGCGTCGGTCGCGGTCTCGTACCGGAAGAAGGGCGACACCGCGTGGAAGAACGCGCTGCCGCTGCTGCGCCTGCAGGGCGAGCGGATCTACGGCGAGTCGAGAGTCGACTTCATCGCGCCGAACATGTTCGCCGGCAGCATCCTCGACCTCGATCCCGACAGCGCGTACGAAGCGCAGTTCGTCGTCTCCGACCCGGACGGCGTCACCGGTCCGGCGCGGAAGACCGTCGTCGTTCGCACGCGGCCCGAACCGATGCCTTACGACGGCGGCCGCGTCTTCCACGTCTACCCGCACGGCTTCAAGGGCGCGAAAATCGAGCCGTCGTTCGAAGGACTGATGTGCGCGTACAACTTCTGGTGCGCCGGCACCGACTGGGCGACGAGCGGGCGGCCGCGCGTCCGGGCGGGGGACACGATCCTCGTGCACGCGGGACTCTACAAGTACAACCGCTACGAGTACACCAACGATCCGACCGTCAACCGCACCGTGCCGCTCGACGGCACCTACTATCTCACCGCTGACGGCACCGCCGAGATGCCGATCGTGATCAAGGGCGCGGGCGACGGGGAGGCGATCTTCGACGGCAATGGCAACTTCGCGCTGTTCGACGTCCGCGCGGCCGACTATACCTACTTCGAGGGGCTGACCTTCAGGAACAGCGAGATCGCGATCTCCGCCGGGACGCAGTTCATCGCCGGATCGAAGGGGCTGACGGTGAAGCACTCGCGCTTCGAGAATGTCGGTGCGGCCATCTTCACGAACTACTCGGGCTCGAGCAACTTCTACATCGCCGACAACCGGTTCATCGGCCGCAACGATCCGAAGCACCTGATCGGCTGGTCGGGAAACTTCTGGACGAAGTTCAACGGCGTCGAGGGGCAGACATTCCCGCCGCCGATGTCGTCGTACGTCGCCATCAAGCTCTACGGCCCCGGCCACGTCGTCGCCTACAACTACATCACCGATTTCCACGACGGCATCAACGTCGAGACCTACGGCAACCCGGACGGATCGTCGCCGTCGGGACCGGGCATCATCGACGGGCCGCACTATCCGACGCGCGAATACTGGGATCGCCGACCGGTCGCGATCGACTTCTACGGCAACTACATCACCAACAGCCACGACAACCCGATCGAGGCCGACGGCAGCATGCACAACATCCGGGTGATGCGAAACATGCTGATCAACCACGCGTCGCACGCGCTCTGCAACCAGCCGACCCTTGGCGGGCCGGTCTACTGGATCCGCAACATCGCCTATCACCTGCCAGGCGGATCGACGCGGCTGACCAACGGCGCAGCGGGCGCCATCTTCTACAACAACACGATCCTTTCGGAAACCCAGGTTGCCGGAGCATCGAACATCCACTGGCGCAACAACCTGATGCTCGGCGAGAACTCTGCTCCGGCGATTCTCGCGGTGACGACCTACACCAGCTACACCTCGTCGGACTACAACGGCTTCCGGCCGAATCCCGCCGCAGAATCGTCGTTCACGTGGAATGCGCCGCGCGGCGCGGTGGCCGACTTCCCGGGCCCGAATCACAACCCGGCGATGGAATCGCGGCAGTTCAAGACGCTGGCCGAGTACAG
>Ga0209382_10011988_pt1 | contig 10730 bp, 6 predicted proteins | sample SoiMetdeltSBSDD5_FD_187599 | JGI IMG/M metagenome (GOLD analysis project Ga0209382, IMG submission 187599) | Bulk soil microbial communities from a Populus tree surrounding site in Tennessee, USA - Soil MetaG P. deltoides SBSDD5 (SPAdes) (version 2) | ecosystem: Environmental > Terrestrial >...
GCCCGAACAGTGTGATCTCACGATCGGGCCACTCGGCACGAACCTGTTCCAGGTCGTGATCTGCTTCTCCGCGGCCGCGTCCCAGAGAATTCGCAGCTCGGGAACGGTGATCGAAGACGCCCAGGTGTTCTTGCTGTTCACGACGATCGTGATGGCGTCATGAGCGACCGGCAGCTCGACGAATGCGACGTTGGCCGACTCGCACGCCTTCTGCTCGTCGACGGTAATCGGTCGCGATGCATTGGCGATGTCCAGCTGTCCGCGGCAGAACTTCACGAACCCCGTGCCGGTACCTGAGAACGCGACGTTGATCGCCGTCCCCTTGTTGGCCTTCATGAACTCATGCGCGACCGCCTCGGCCAGAGGGAAGGCCGTGCTCGATCCGTCGACGACGACCGGGTCGGCTGGGGCGCGCTCGTGGCACGCGGTGAGAAGAGTAAAGGAGAGACACAGGGCGATAGCACGCAGCATGCGCCGCATGCTAGGTACGGCGAGTATCGCCGTTGTTGCCGTTCGGAAAACTCGGTGTGACGTGAGTGGGCCGCCTGAAGGCGGCCCCTGCGTGAAGGCGGTCCCTATTTCCTGCCGACCCAGGTGAAGTTGACGCCTGCGCCACCGGGCGCGGCCGCCGGCGCGACCGCGAAGCGGGCATCTCCTCGGCCGATCGTGACCGTCCGGCCAGCGACTATGCCGATGGCGGCGCCGAATGCGACATCGCTCAGGTAATGACGCTGCACCTGGATGCGCGACGCCGCGACATAGGCGGCGACGCCGTAGGCCGGGATGCCGGCTTTCCATCCGAGATGACGCTGCAGCACGGCCGCGGTCGCAAACGCCGATGCCGAATGGCCCGAAGGGAACGACAGTGATGTGCCATCCGGACGCGTGCGGCCAACGCTCAACTTGATCACCTGGGTCATCGTCTGCGAGACGAACTGCGCGCGAACGAGATCCGCGCCAATCGTGGCGACCTTCGGATTGCCAGTCATCCGCCCGATCGAGTAGGTGGCAAACGCTCCGGCCAGCTGCGTTGCCGCGGCGCCAATCGTCTGGCCGGCACTGAAGGGGCCGCTCATCGAGGCTGAACTCGAAAACGTCTGTGACAGACGTGTGTCGGCTCCATGGCCAGCCAGGGCGGTCAGGCCGCCCATCGACAGGATCACGGCCGAATCGATCGATGGGAGGCGTCGGAAATCCGTAATCGTGTCGGCGAAAATCCGTCCGAGGCTGGGCGTGAAATCCCCGGCCGCCGGCGTGTCGAACGTGGTCGGCGCAATCGGGGCAACTGGAACCGGCGCAAGGGTTTGCGCCGAAACAACGCGAGGACTGGCGGCAATCCCGACCGACAGGGATGCCGCGATCATCAGGGCGTGAACAGTGTGCTTCATGGAATCGAGCTCGCCTGGTGCAAGTGGCGATCCCCTTCGTCACACCCTGGTGATTGAGGTCTCAGGAACGTAACAACGAGGGTCTTACTTTCTGACGACGGACTTGTCGGTTCGGTCGAGACCGACGGTTTCCCACTGCGTGCCGGCGCGCCGGAACGTGAAGGTCACGGGCGCCGACCAAGCGGGGTAGTCGGGATGAATCGTGCGGACGCTGACTCTGATGAACGGGGCGTCGAGCAACATCTTGGGCGCTTCAGCGCGCGAGCCAGGAAGCTTGCCGTCGGTTCCGGCCACGCTTCCAGCCTCGATGCTCTGTGAAATCTCCCCCGTCGCGTTGTCGAAGCGTGACCATGTGTATCGATACTCAGCCACAGGCTTCGCGATACCAGCGTCGACGGCGGCGTTTTCGAACGTCAGGACCCCGTCGTTCGACAGACGCGCGTTGACGAGCGGGTTCACACCGGTCAGCCAGGCACGCAGCACTTTGTCGCGCCGTTTGATCAACGTGTCGGCAATGTGATCGGCGGCGCCCGGTTCGCTGTATCGGGCCTTGGCCACGACGGCGCGAATGGCCTCGTTGCTGAACTTCGACACGAGACGCGCGCCCCAGAAGGCATCCTCCGGCGTCATGTTCTCGAAGGCCGGGTTCGGATACTCGGGCCGCCATTTGACGGGATCGAAGAAGTCGCCTTCGAAGCGGCCGACCGATTTCGCGCCCTCCCAGTAGTCGACGAGGATCCACGGCCTGACGTAGAGGCCGAGCGTCGCCAGCGTCTTGAACGCCGGCCCCCACTCGAGGATGTACTCGTTCCCCGCCCGCGGCACCTGCGGCATGGTGCTGCCGCTGCCCATGATCGAGCCGAAGTCGAACATGTAGTGACGAATGAACTGACGTCCAGCCGGACCCTCCAGCATGTCGAGACTGTTGAGCCCTCGCGAGTCGTCATGGTTCAGCCACGCCGCGAACACACGGCTGCCACGCAGCTCGCGGCGATGCTCGTGCGGGTGGATGTCGTTGGGATCGTCCGGCCGCGTGCCGTAATACTTGAAGTACCCGAGCGGCCTGCCGTCGGCGAAGCGGCTGAGCGTCGCGCGGTACTTGCCATTGGGAAGCTTCGCTCCGCGCGCCAGCAGCTTGTCGATGTCATCGCGCGTCATCGTGCGCTTCCGTCCGCGCATGTCGACCGTGGTGGCAGCCGGATCGATGACGATCTTCGCCGGGTCGATGTCGACGATGTAGCCCTGCACGACGTTGTAGCCGATGGCGTGATAGAACGCCGCGCCAATGACCTCGGCGCTGCTGGCCATTTCGGGATTGCCCGGCGGATCGAGCTTCAGCTGATACAGCCGCCCCTCGGGAGAGCGCACGCGGTAGCCAGGCGTGATCCCCGAGCTCTTTTCCTCGACGATGGGCCAGTCGTCGATGCCGGGCGCGTCGGCGGCGTTTGGTCCGCGCGCGATCTCGTCGATCGACATCATCTGCCGCCCGATGCGGTTGGTGAACCACGACGAATCGGCCACCTCGTCAAGCGTATTCACGTTGACGGCACGAATCGGCCGGTGATCGCCGGGCTTGAGAAACGTGTGCTCGGCGAAGTCGTAGGCGTTGCTGCCGTCGACCGGCCTGGCTTTGCCGGCATCAAGGGCGCGATCGTTGTCCACCTGCAGCGGATCGTCCGGGAAATACGCCGGCGTCGCGCTCCGCGTCGTCAGCGCGAGAGCGGCGCAGGCCAGAGTCACGACGTAGAGGCGAGTCTTGAGACTCGTCTGTGTCAGCCACCGCCTAGAAGACATGGCCGAACCTCATGATGAAGTGCGCGCCCGCGGAGCTGCCGAATGCACCCTCGATGCGGAGAAACACGCCGTTGATCGTGCCGAAGCGAAATCCGATGCCGTAATCGGATTCGAGATCGCGCAGGTCGAGGTCTTCGCGCCGGGACGCGACCTTGCCGGCGTCGTAGAAGATCGCGCCGTCGACGGCCGTGAAGATCTCCCAGCGATATTCAGCCTGGAGCAGCAAGGCGTTGCGATCGCGGAAGCGGAAGTGGCGGAATCCGCGCAAATCGTCCGGGCCGCCGAGCGTCGGCTGATAGTAGAACGGCACGACGGCTCCGGTGTCGGCATCGGTCATGGCCGCCCGAGCACGGAGTGCAAGGACTCGGCGGTCGCGCACGAGCGGTACGTACTGCTGCAGGTCGATGTCGACGCGGTTGAACGAGTAGAAATCCGTGTCGGTGTCGTCGTAGCGCTGATAGGTGACCGCGTAGCGGCCACCGCGCCGCGGGTTGCCGCGCGGGACGCGCATGTTGACGTCGACCATCGCGGAGTACCTGAGGAAGTCCGGCTGCACGAGGACACCCGGCGCCTGCGACGGGTCGAACCGGCTGAGCAGACTGTCAGGTTCCGCCGTCGCGTCGATAGTGGGCTGCAAGTGATCGACGCCGGCACTCAGATTCAACCATCCCGTTGGACGAACTGTTCCCGACCCGCCGAGGACCGTGTTGGCGAGCCCGTAGATGACTTCGTCGTCACGATTCGAATCGGGCCCGAGGCCGAAGAAATCTTCCTTCGGAAAATCGTAGCGCTGCCCGTGGACTTCGACCGCGACGTGATTGTTTGCGAGCCGTGGAAACTGCAGCCGGGCGTCGATCATCCAGTACTTCGAGAATGACGCCGCGGCAAAGGTGCTGAAATCGGCATGGCCGCCGAACATGCCCGCATGCCGGTAGCCGGGACCCACCGAGAACCCGCTTCCGGTCGTGATGTTGCCAATCTTCGGGTAGAGCCCTTCGGCGGGATTGAGCAGGCGCTCGAACAGCCGGCCGCTCTCGAGGTCTTTCAGCGTTCGCTCGAGACGGTTCTGCGCGGGCGGTGCCAGTTTCCTGGCTTTCTCCTCGCGCTGCTGCTGCAGCGTCTCGGCGCGCGTCGCCGGCTCCTGCGCGTAGACGAACAGCGGTGCGCACATGCAGATCGCGACCGCGATGAACCAGACAACCGTTGCGTGTGCCATTACGCTGCGTGCCGAGTGGAAGTTTCCGATCCGACGAGCTTGCGATGCTCGCGGGCAATACCCGCGGCGAGGAGCAGCCACACGCCGACGAGCACCACGTTGACGAGCGCGAAGTTGCGAATCGAAAGTGAGAGTACTTCTGTTCCGAGGAATACCACACCTGCCTGGAGCAAATCGCCAGTTCGAACGAAGAAGGCATCGATGGCCTGCTTCGCGTTGTACTTGGCCTCCCGGCTCGTCGGAAGGAAGAGGGCGTGCCGGGTGGTGTTCTGGATCGAGTAGTCGGTGGCGTTCTCGAAAATCTTCGTCCACTGCAGGACGAGAAGGATCGGGACGAACAGGACAGCGGTGTATCCGCTCAGCGCGATCAGCGGCAGGACGAAGAGCGCGCCGCGCACGCCGATGTATTTGAAGATTCTCGAGACAGCGAACGTCTGCAGGATGAACGCGAGGATGTTGACCGACGTGAGCACCGTGCCCGACAGGCCGGCGATGATGGCGCGCCGATCGGCCGCCGCGGCGGTGCCGGCGGCAATGCGCGCGTCGGCGGTCTGCGTGATCATGTCGTTCAACATGAACCCGCCGAGCGTGTTCACGAGGTTGAAGACCAGCACCATCAGGGCGATGAACAGGAGATAGCGGTTGGTGAGCACCAGCTTGAAGCCGTTGCCCTTTGCCAGCGGCTGCTCGCTGACGGCCTGGGCTTCGCGCCGGGTCGCGATCTCGCGCCGATTGACGACGACCGTCAGGATGACCGGAACGAGAAGTCCGGCAGCGGCGATCAGCATCAGCACGTAGGGTCCGATGCCGCCGAACACGAGCGTGGCGAACAGCGAGCCCAGCGCCGCACCCAGCGTCGCGCCAACGCCGACCAGCGGAAACAGCCGGCGGCCACGCTCGCTCGTGTAGACGTCGTTGGCGAACGCCCAGAACTGGGCGACCGCCACCATGTTGAACACGCCGATCCAGATGTAGAAGGCCACGCCAATGCGGACGCCCGCCGAGCCGAGCAACCAGAAGATCAGCAGGTGGGATGCGAAGAACAGCGTGACGCCGCAGACCAGCCAGACGCGATTCACGCGCGCGGCGAAGGCACTGTACGCGGGCACGAACACGAAGAGGATTGCCGCCATGCCCGCCGCCGCGTAGCTGGCCGCGACGGCTCCCGACTCGCTCAGGATCAGCGCTTCGCGAACCAGCTTGAGCACCTGATAGAAGGCGAGAAGGTAGAAGCCGTTGGCCGCGAGCAACAGCGCGCTGACGCCTTCGCCGGCGCGCACCTCGGTGACGACCGACAGTACACGTTCGAGGACGCTCTTTGATCGTACAGCGGAAATATCGGCCATCAGCAGATGCTACATCGTTGCGGCTGCGGCTGTATCACGCCGGTGGTCGGCGACCTGCAGAGGGCCGGTCAGCTGGGGCAGGTGGGCCCGCCACCAGCGTTTGGCCTCGCTCGAGGTCCATTCGTCGCGAACATGGACGTGTGACGTCAGCCGATACAGCTCGCCGGCGTCCTGCGGGCGGTGGCTCGGGTCCTTCTGCAGGCAGGCGAGCACCATGTCGTCCAACTCGCGCGGCACCGGCAGCTCGGTGCGTTCCGACGGCGGCACCGGCTGCGCGTGCAGATGCTGCATGAGCATTTTCATCGACGAATCGGCGTCGAACACGAGTTCGCCGGTGAGCAGGAAATAGGCAACGCAGCCCAATGAGTAGACGTCGGCTCGGCGATCGACGTCCGTGTTGCCGAGGATGATCTCGGGCGCCATGTACGCCGGTGTGCCCGCGACCGCCGGTGCGGTTTCCAAGGTCGCCAGGGTCTGCTGGTCGCGGGCGTTGTTCTTCCCTTGAATTTTCACCAGGCCGAAGTCGAGCACCTTCGCAAAGTCGTACTCGAGTCCCATGCGGCAGAGATAAATGTTGGCCGGCTTGATGTCGCGGTGCACGAGCCCTCTCGCGTGCGCATCGGCCAGCGAGTGGCACACCTGACGCAGCAGGTAGAGGACGCGGTGTGGTGGCAGCGGCCCGAACTCGCGGACCAGCGACTCGAGATCGCGGCCCGTGAGCAACTCCATCACGTAATAGAACGAGCCGTCCTGGGTCACGCCGAAGTCGAACACCTGGATCGTGTGCGGCGAGCTCAGCGCGGCGGTCGCCTGCGCTTCCCGCTCGAACCGCCTGAGCATCATCTGCGCCTCGCTCGCGTCTCGGACGCCGAGCACTTCCGGCCGAATCAGCTTGATTGCCGCGTCGCGGGCCAGCAGCCGATGCTCCGCGCGCCACACTTCACCCATGCCGCCGGCACCGAGCCGCTCGACGAGCTGATAGCTGCCAAGGTCCTGCGCTTCGCGCAGACGCCGGCCGAGACGTTGAAGGACACGGGCCGGCACCACCGCGACGAACGCGCTCGCGTAGCTGGGCCAGCAGATCACGAACACGTAGGCCGGATTGAGCGCCCGGCCTCCGGCCAGCCACGCCAGCCAATACGCCAGCGGGTCGAACGACGCCACCACCAATGACGCGATCAGCATGCGCCGCGGCGTGCTCGGCGCGATCATCGCGAAGATCAGAATCAGCAGGCTGATCCACGAAATGCGCATGATGTCGTCGCCGGCCGGCGGAACGGCCCACGCGTTGAACCCCGCAATCCCCGCGCCGTGCATCAGCATCATCGTGATGCCGGCGTTGGTCTTGTTCTCGAGTGCAATCGTGGACTGGCGCAGATACCAGTACATCACCGCCGATCCGGTGACCCCGCCGAGCTGCAGGCTGATCGACCGCCAGTTGCGCACCCAGCCGTCCCACAGCCACGGCATGATGAACGAGTCCAGCATCAGCGCGAACGTCCACAACACCAGCGCGACGGTGCTGAACACGACCAGCCGCTGCGCCTGCTCCGACAGCAGCTCGGTCGGCAGACGCGTGGTCCGGCCGGAGTCGCCGAGCGACGATGCGGGTGTCTGGTGCGGCGCTATTCGTCGGGGTTGTTGGCTCGTGTTCATCTGGCATTACATCAGGCGCCTTTGTCCACGCGCCTGCGGAGCTCTTCGAGGTTCAACATGATCGATTCGTTCGAGCGCAGCAGGTCGGCAAGAATCTCGTCGCGCGCGCGCACGTCGCGCGGGGCCTGCTGCTCGCGGCCGAGGAAGGGCCACAAGCGCTGACTGAGGTCCTGCGGCAGCACGCCTTCGAGATACTCGAGCGCCGTGCCGCGCAGCTTCGGATCGTCGGTGTGCAGACCGCGATACGCGATCTGCAACGGCGCCGTCGGCAGCACGAGCGAGAGCAGCGTGAAGACGTGCGCCAGACTCTGGCCCGCGCGATCCTTCAGGAATTCGTCGACGAACGATCGCTGCTCGGGATCGATGCTGTCGAGCAGCCGATGGCTCTGCCACACCGGACGGCCCACGGTCACTTCTTTCCTGACCACATCGAACACCCGCTCGCGGTCGATGCGCACGCGCGGGTTCTTCTCGATGATCGACGCCAGCGAGCGGCCGCATTGGAAGCGCACCTCGAAGCGCAGATCCTCGAGGCCGAGCATCAAGCCGTCAACCGCCCGCTGCGAGACGCATATCGAGAACACGCGCGCCAGACGGCGGCGAACCGCGAACGGCTGATTGGGATCGAGCAGCGCGTCGATCAGCTCGCCCACCCGCTCCTCGGCCACCTTGCGCAGCGCCCGCACGGCATCCTCGGCCACCGGGTCCCAGGCAAGGAGCGGAATGACGTGTGGAACCAGCGTCGGCGGGAGGCCTTCTTCGCCGCGCAAAACGCCGAGGACGCGATCGCGATTGCGCGACTTCAGCGCCAGGATCTCCATCACCTCCGCATCGCCAACCGGCGCCGCATGCTCGGTGGTCACGGCGGTGGTGATGACGGAGCGGTCGCGGGTGAGTCCGGCCGTGAACGGCGTGCGCAGCGTGCGGAGCACGGCGGTCCGTGTCGTGATGTCTTCCACGTCGGACAGGTCGAGTTCGACCGCGCGATCGAGCAGGCTGCGCTCGAGTGTCTGGATGTACCCGGTACTCAGTCGTCTGGCGACGACGATCGCCACGGCGGAGCATCCCACGGCGGCGAGAAGAATCGCCGTGTACTGCTGCATCGCCGGCAGCAGGATCAGCAGTCGAACGAGAGCGCCGCCTACGGCATCGCCGAGCCGATCGAAGCCGACGTCGATGATCGATTTCGCGGCGCGCTTCTCCTCGGCCGGAATCGGTGTGTAGAAGATCTCGTAACCAGTACGGAACAGCGAGCCGCGGAAGACGGACTCGCCGGTGCGGGCGATGATTGCGCCGGCAAGTCCCGGGAAGAGCAGACCTCCAAGTCCGCCGACCGCGAGCGCGATCGATGGCGTGCTCGCGGTGAGACCCAGTCCCAGGCGCTCGAGCGCCAGCGCACTCGACGTGGTCTGGACCAGGAACGACAGCAGGCTGACGCCGGCGTAATAGAGCGCGAAGAAGCGAAGCAGACTGTCGCCGCGTCCAAACACCTCGACCGCCTGCGCCTTGAACACATAATCGGCCAGCGCCGCGGCCACCGTGCCGAGCAGGACGAGCCCGGCCAGGTTTCGCAGGTACGGCGCCTGCGCGAGCACGTGGAGGCCTGACTGCGGTGACGAGGGCGCCAGATCGGGTGGCGCCGCGTCGAGCGTCTGATGCGTGGTTGCCGAAGCGGACAGCGCGAGCCGCCGGATCTGCCAGGCGCAGAACAGATTGACCACCCCGAGGATCGGCAGCATCGCCGTCACGCCCGCCACCGCGGCAACGCGCTCGGCAACGAGCGCGCCGGCAAGGCCGGTCAATGTCCCGACGCCGGCGATCCGTCCGAAGTGATGCCGCGCCGTGTGGGGATCGAACCGTTCGGTCGCGATCAGCCAGAAGCTCGATCCCAGGAGCGGACCGAAGCCCGAGATCTGCAGATACACCAGACGCGCGGCAAGCACCGGCATCGAATAGGTGAGCAGCCAGCAGCCGAACAGCATCAGGCCGCTGAGCAAGAACGCCAGCGGCACGAACGTCACCGGCGACACCTGCCGCAGACCGCGCGAGACGGCAAACACGAGCGCGATCGAGAGCACGGCCGTCCCGATGACGATGGCCGGGAGCGTCGTCACGTCGAGGTTGGCGAGGTACAGCGCGTCCCGCGTCGCCTTGCCGGCGATGAACTGGGCGCTCACGGCACCCGAGCAAATCATCGCGACGAGGACCGCCGGATCGGGCCGGGTAGCAGATGACGTCATCAAAACAACAGGGTTACGGGCATCGTATCATCCGCCTTCGCCATGCGGATTGCGTTCCACGTGCTCGGCCATAGCTCACGCCGGTCATACGACGCGAAATCATCCCAGGAATTGAGGACGAGACGCGAGCGCGGCGAGTTCGTCGTGGCCGATCACCCCCTGTGTGGATACGGACAGGTGGCTCGCACTGGACAGCTGCAGGCGTCCACGACGTTCTTCGTGAATGAGAGGAGTTGAGGAATTGCGCGTATTTCCAGGCTCAGCACCGCATGGCTCGATGTTTGCCCTTGGCCGCGCGCATGATCAACCTCCGATACCTCCTTGCTTTCGCACTGGCGATCGGAGCTGCGGTTCCGTCGATCGCTCGCGCGGGCCAGAACACCGACACGCTCTCCCGCGAGGTGGCACTTGCCGCCGAGCGTGAAGCCAAGACCAGTGAGCTGACGCCGCCGCAGCGCTCGTTCCTCGAGCGCAAGCTCCATTGGTACGACAACCAGCACCTGCTGGACAAAGTCTTCAGTGGGTGGCACGGCATCCATCTCGCCGGCGGCGACTTCCCGGCCGGCGCTGGAACGAAGTTCGGCGTCGGCGTGGATCGAACGCTCGGCGCGCCGAGCGAGACGCGGGCTAATCGCATCGATCTCAGCGCGCGCGCCGCGCGCAGCACTCGCGGCTACACCCGATTCGGGAGCTCTGTTGCAGTTCGCCGCGTCGCAGGGATGCCGATCGATTTGACCCTCGCCGGCGATCGCCACGAATTTCCAGAGGAAGACTTCTTCGGCTTCGGCGCCGACAGCAGCAACGGCAACCGCACCAACTACCTGCTCGAAAGCACCGGGGTCGGCGCCGATCTCCAGTGGCATCCGCGAAAGACGTTGACCATTGGTGCGGGTCTCTGGCATCTCGACGAGCAGACAGGTGCCGGTGCCGATCCGCGCTACCCGTCACTCGATCTCGTCTTCGACGGCACGACCGTACCGGGCTTCGGCGTCGACACGAAGTTCCTCCGCACCGGTGGCAGCGTCGTCCTGGATCTGCGCGACAACCCGCTTCATCCGCATGCCGGGAGTCAATTCGAGGCACGCGCGTC
>Ga0209382_10011989_pt1 | contig 10730 bp, 4 predicted proteins | sample SoiMetdeltSBSDD5_FD_187599 | JGI IMG/M metagenome (GOLD analysis project Ga0209382, IMG submission 187599) | Bulk soil microbial communities from a Populus tree surrounding site in Tennessee, USA - Soil MetaG P. deltoides SBSDD5 (SPAdes) (version 2) | ecosystem: Environmental > Terrestrial >...
TCGCATCGGTCGGCGGCCGCTCGTGAAAGACAGGGCGCACTTCTACGTCGGCTACGAGCGCGTGGACCGCGAGCTCCAACAGGACCGCGTCGTGACAGTGACGCCAGCGAACGCCGCCGCGCTCGGTCTCCAACCGCCGCCAGGATTCATCCCCGCCTCGCAGCTCACCAACTTCTTCATCGTCAGGCCGGATTGGAAGATCAACGCGAACCAGGAGCTATTCGGGCGCTATACGCTCTTCACCAACAACTCGCCGAACAACATCGGCGGCGGCCTGAACACGCTTGAGCGTTCGATCGACTTCAAAGACAACATCCAGACGGGAAACGCGCAGTTGATTTCGATTCTCAGCCCGAGGCTGCTCAATGAATTCCGGTTCCAGTATTCGCGCCGCAACCAGCCGAGCGTGCTCAACGATCTATCGGGCCAGGGGCCTTCGATCACGATCCCCGGCGTCGCGCAATTCGGCGCGCCGGCGGCCACGGACGGGCCGTTGCTCTTCAACGAACGCATCACCCAATTCCTAGACAATGTGACCTGGAACACCGGCGCCCACAGTTTGAAGTTCGGCGGCGACGTCCAGATCGTCCGCGACCGGCGCGAGGTGGCGCTCGTATCAACCTACACCTTCCCGAGCATCTCCTCCTACCTGGACGCGCGTAACGGGACGAATCCGCGCAACTACTCGCAGTTCTCGCAGATCGTGGGCGACCCGAAGATCGAGTTCGGCTCGCAGTACTACTTCTTGTTCGCCCAGGACGACTGGCGCGTCCGTCCGAATTTCAAGCTGAACTTCGGCGTGCGCTACGAGCTTTATGACATCCCTGACGCGCGGGCCAATGCGCCGCTCGCAATTTCGCAAAAGTTCAACCGCGACACGAACAACTTCGCGCCGCGCCTGGGGCTGTCTTACAGCTTCGGCGGGACGCGCAAAACCGTAGTGCGCGCGAGCGCCGGCGTCTTCTACGACGCGCCGGGACTGCTCTTCTACCAGAACGCGATCCAGAACAACGGCGACCCGCTCACTCGCACGTTCACGCTGCGCCCGACCGACGCCGGCGCGCCGGCATTCCCGAATTCAGTGAGCCTGACCGGCCTCACGCCGCCAAAGGTCTCGATCGATGCGCTCGCGCCCGATTTTGCGAACCTCTATTCGTTCAATCAGAATTTACAGGTCGAGCAGGAGATCAGCCGAGACTTTTCGGTGACGGCCGGTTACATTCATGTCGCCGGCAATCGGATTCCGGTTGTGCGGATCACAAATCTGCCGCCGATTAGCGGAACGCTCGCCGACGGCCGAGCGGTTTTTGGCGCTGGCGCGCGCCCAAATCCGAATTTCAATAACATCAACATCACCGAGTCGGTCGGCAGGTCCTCCTATCACGCAGGCTCGCTCTCGCTCAACAAGCGCTTCTCGAGGAGCTATCAGTTGAGCGCGTCTTACACCTGGTCGCACGGCATTGATGACGCGCCGGAGATCAATGTGATCGATTCGACGGAGTTTCCCTCTGACCCGACCAACCGCCGGCGCGACCGTGGGAACTCACTCGCAGATCAGCGACATACATTCATCTTCAGCGGCGTCCTCAACCCGAAGTTCGACGTCAGTAACCGGATTGCGAGCGCGCTGGCGAATAATAACCAGATCGGCGTCATCGCGCGCTTCAATAGCGGATTCCGACAAAAGGATGCGCTTTCTCTCTCTGTTGGAGTTCATCATACCTTTTGTTCGCTCAGTTTTTTTGTCGTTTCTTTTGTGAAGCTACCCATGAGCATTTTTTCCTGTCTCTCTTTCGAAGTCAAAGAAATCAGCGCGAAAAGTGTGAGAAGCCCAGGCGGTGTTATAGCGGAGTCGGGCCGCCTATCACTTTCAAAACGCCGCGAGGCTCGCAATGTTTGCGCTTACGGCTTCGACCAGCGCCAGGTTTTTGTATTTAGTTATGTGGCAAAGCCTGGCGTTCGAGGTTTTACTGACCGGTCAGGATCACGCTGCTTAGCAAGCGCGCGCTTAATCGCCTCAAAGAGTTCGTCGAGGTCGAACGGCTTGCGAACGGACGCGGCGACGACGCTGCGCGCGGCGTCTTTCAACGATTGCGGTGAATCGGCCGAGAGAAAAATCACAGGCGGGACCTCAGGCAGGTTCTCTTGCAACTCCTTGACCACATCAACACCGGTCATATCCGGAAGTCTCAAATCAAGCAGAATCAGGTCGGGAGGTGGGTCCGGGGTCTCATCCGACAGCGCCGAGACCGTCTGTATTGCGCGGCGGCCCGTCTCGACGGATTGCACGCTGTAACCTTCATCCTCCAGAATCATTTGCAATAATTCCACCGACTCAGGATGATCTTCGACAACCAGAATCTGTTTGCCTTTCCGAACGTGTTCGTCATCCATGACTTCCCTCGGTTGATATTTCTTCTTTTACAACCACTTCGTTCGTCAGTGGCAAACTGATCAAGAATGCGCTGCCTTCACCCGGTTTCGATTGGACGGTGATCGCGCCGCCATGTTGTTCGATAATGCCTTTGGCGATGTATAGTCCCAGCCCCAGACCCTTGGGTTGCCGTCCATCCGCTGAGATCTGATTGAAACGATTGAAGATTCTTCCCAGATTCTCCGGCGCAATGCCGGGGCCGTAATCGCGTACTTCGATCTGGGCATGCGCGGCGGCGCCGTCCGTGTTTGCGCGGCTCAGCCGCAAATCGATCCGGTCGCTTTCCGGAGCGTGTTTGATCGCGTTGTTCAAAATGTTGTTCAGCGCCTGTAGCAGCCGCTCCTCGTCGCCGCGCACCACCAGCGGCTGGTCTTTTTCTGTCCGCTCCAGCCGGATCACGAGCTTGGGGGCGATCAGGCGAGCCTCTTCGATGGCCTGATTGACGACTCCGGTCAAAGCCACCAAATCATCCCGCAGCGAAAATTTGCCGCTCTGCAACCGCGACACGTCCAACAGGTCGTCCGTCAACCGAACGAGGTGTTTGATCTGGCCACGAAACTTCTTCACCATTTGAAGTATTCGCTGGTTGCGTTCATCCTCCTCGCCCGAGGCGGGCGGCTTAGAGACCAGGCGCATCAGGGCCTCCGAATAACCCGCCAGCGGCACCAGCGGCGTGCGCAGTTCGTGGCTGGCGAGCGAGAGGAATTGATCCTTCAAGAAATCAAGCCTTTCCAGTTGCTCGCGCGCACGAACCTGTTCCGTGACCTCGACGGCCGAGAAGAGGATGAAACTCACGTTGCCACTTCCGCCGCTTCCCGCAAAATGGATCGGCGTTAAGGTGCGGCTCCATATGGTTTCCCTGTCTCCCATCTTGATGCGGATTTCAACTGGTCTGCTAGCGGCGCCGGTCTCGACAACCGAATTGAACATCTCGACCGCCTCGTCCGGATCGCTGAATGTCAACTCGCGCCACCTGCGCCCGATGATCTGGTCGCGGGCGTATCCGTGCCCATGTTCGAGCTTCTCCATGTAGCGCGGGCTTGCCTGAAGCAATTCCGTCGTCTCGGCGTCGTAAAGCCCGAGCGCCGTCTGCTCGGCATTCTCGATCATGATCTTTAGATGCTCCCGCCTCTCGGCCGCCTCTCTGGCTTGCAGCCCTGTCACGTCTTCGGCGTAGATCAACAGGCCGTCAACCTTCCCCTCGCTGTCGTGCGCGGGGACGATCGTGTAGACAAAATAACTCTCGGTCATCTTTCCGCGTTCATCCGGCAAACGCGTGCGTATGCGGGAGGTCGTGTACGATTGATCCTTCCGGTAGGCTTCGCGCGCCAGGCCGACCAGTTCGGCCATCTCCGGTTCCTGGAAGATTTCGGCGAAGGGTTGGCCGATCACCCCGCGGCCGCCGAGCTGTCCTTCCGGGCGCGAGTTGGAGGCCTCAATGAGCAGCCCCGGCCCGCGCAACAGCATAATGTAAAATGGCGCCAATTTGACCATCTCCGTCAACCGGACGCGCTCGTCGGCCAGGGATTTGCCCGTCTCCAGCAATTCGTTGCTGAGTTCGGTCAGTTCCTCGTTGGTCGTCTCGAGCTCTTCGTTCGCGGCCTGCAATTCCTCGTTATTGGTTTCGAGCTCTTCGTTCGTGGCCTGCAACTCTTCGTTGGTCGCCTCGATCTCTTCGTTGGTCGCCTGCAATTCCTCCTGCGCCAGCATCATCTCTTCGTTGGCGGCCTGCAGTTCCTCGTTTGCGTCCTGCAACTCCTTATTGAGGTCGTTGAGCCGGGTGTTGGCCCCGCTCAGATCTTCCACCAACCGTTTTTGCTCGGCCTGCGCCGCCTCCAGCCGGCGCCGCGTCAGGACTTCCTCGGTGACGTCCTCGATCGTGATCACGGCCAGATCCACCATACCGGATTCGATCTGCATCGGCGCGATCCGCAGACTGAAATAGCGTTCGTCGCCTCCCTTTAGCGAATCCACGGCCTGGGGCGGGAGCGTCACCGTCGCTCTTTCCCGAAACACGGTGTCGATCGCCGTCCGCACCTTGTCGTAAGGCAGAATGCGCACCATGTGCAAGAAGTCCCGATCGTGCGCGAGGTCACTGAAAGTCAGCAGCCGCCGCGCATTCCCGTTCGCCGTCAGGATGCGATAATTGCGGTCAATAATCACAATCCCGGAGGGAAGGAAGCGGAAGATCAATTCGTTGTAACGGCGAAGTTCCTCCAGGTCAATTTCAAGTTCCGGGTAGGTTTCCTGCGCGGGCGCTTCTCTTTCAGTCACCCTGATCCGGCGGGGAGGCTTGGCGTCGCCGTTCACATCGTAGTCATACAGGCTTATCCAGGAGCGTGGCATGGCGTAGACACCCTGCTCGTCCTTTTCGGGGTGCGGGCTGCGCAGGCACCGAAAGACCTTCAATCGCTTGTCAATCTGTTCGTAGAACGATTGCGACGGGCGCACCGTCTCCGCCTTGCCCAGGAGCAGGTAACCGTTGGTGTGGTGCAGCGAGAAGGCGAAGAGATCGAGCACGTGCTGCTGCAACTCGGCGTTGAAGTAAATGAGCAGGTTGCGGCAGACCACCAGGTCAATGCGCGGGAATGGCACGCCGCGGCTCAAATCCTGATGGCCGAAGATCACCATCTGGCGGAGGGTTTTCGAGATTCGGTAATCATGATCTATCTTCTCGAAGAAGCGGTCGCGGTAACCGTCAGGCAATTTCTCCAGCACGTTGGGCGGATAGAGGCCGCGCCGTGCGAAGTCGATCGCCCCTTCGTCCAGGTCGGTGGCGAATATCTTGACGCTCCAATGAGGCAGTTCGGCGCCCAACATATCGGCCACCAGGAGCGCCAGCGTGTAAGGCTCTTCGCCGGTCGCGCAACCGGCCGACCAGAAACGCAACGTCTTATCGCCCTCCCGCGCCCGCTCGATGATTCGCGGCAGGATATTTTTCTTGAGGTAGTCGAAGGCTTGCGCGTCGCGAAAGAACTCCGTCACCTTGATCAGAAACGACATCACCAGTTCCGCCGCTTCTGCCGGGTTATCTTTCAGGTATATCGCGTAATCGCGCAGGCTCTCGTTGTGCGTCACGGCCATACGCCGTGAGATGCGCCGCAGAATGGTCGCGGGTTTGTAGGGGCGGAAATCGATGTGGGCATGGCGGTTGACCAGCATCAACACGTCTCGCAACGTGTCATCAACCTTTTCCTGTGGCTTGGGCAGGTCGACGCCCTTGGCCAGTTCGTAGATCAGCGATCCCAGTCGTTCGATGTCGGCGATGTGATCGACGGCGGTGGGAGGCAGCGACATCGGCATCGAAGGATAGCGGGCAGTCTCGGGATTCTGAATGATCACCGTCCCGCCGCGCTTCTTGACGTCTACAGCGCCCGCCACCACGTCCGATCCGTAGCCGGTCAGGATTACGGCGATCAATCGATCGCCGTAAGATTCGGCGGCGCTCGACAGCAGCAAATCCACCGATGAGCGCGGACGGTTGCCGTGATCGTCTTCGAGCCTGACCAGCCCGTCACGGATCGCCACATGGCGGTTCGCCGGCGCCACGTAAACCTTGCCCACCTCAAGCGGGGTGCTGTCCTGCACGACGACTATCGGCAGCGTGCTGCGCCGTTCCAAAATATGGTCAAGATTGCTGGGCCGAAAAGGATCCAGGTGTTGCGCCAATACAATCGGCGCAGGAAAGTCTTTCGGCAGAGAACTGACCAGAATCGAAAGGGCTTCGATCCCGCCTGCTGAGGAACCGACAACTACAAGTTCATTGAACTCCGAAGATGTTTTTTCATCCACATGCGTCACCTTCCTTACATCATCTAGATCTCTGGATTCCCGACTGATCTTGGGAGTCCAGCCTCTCCCCCCCGACCAATGCCGTGCGCTACGTCTCTGGCGCGCGTGAGAGGTGAGAGGGAATCATCATCCGACCCATTCAGACCTCTTATCCATCGGTAGCGCTGAAGTAAAATCCAGAGAAATTATTCAAGAATTATATTGCCCCTTCGGGTTGGGAAATTCAACACATGGTTGAATGTTTCATTTCGCGAAAAGAAGCATAACCGTCGCCTTTGCTTTACCTTTGTCATAAGGGCAGCGGACATTAGCTAAATCAGGCCAAGTTAGGACACGGGTACAGTAACGCGCGCGTAAGCAAGCGGCTGACTCATCGGTCAGCCGCTTGCTTACGCGCGCGTCACTGTACCGAGCTTGCGTGGCTCGAATTGGCGATAAATCCCACTGATTGCGACTGTTGTATGGTTAAAACCCGACCCATTTTGATTTCGCGTACCCTGAAGCCGCTTCGCGCCAGCCGTTCTATCACTCCTCCACAGGCGCCTTGTCGCTATTTTGAAGCGCCTGACGGATGACCGTCGCATGTTGTTCCACTCGCCGCGCGTTTTCCTCGAACTGCGTCACTGAGACAGTGTGATTGCGCTCGCGCGCGCGCGCGGCCAGGCGGCGCGATAGGGCGGCGTTTTCTTCGAGCGAACGGAGCGCGGCCCACAGGGCGTTTTCCAATTCCTCGGATTGATTCGCCATCAGGCTTTCGGCCGAGAACGCATGGCCCACGTGGCAGCGGAACCGCAACAGATCGCCGTCGCGCAGTTCCCAGAGCGCGCCACTGCAATCGGGACAAGTGAAGGCGGATAGCTTCCCTATTTTCTCCACGTCTTCCATCTCGGATTCCTCCAATCGCGCGATCTGGGTTTCGACCTTCAAAATTTCAGGCATCGGGTAAACCGCATCGTCCTTCGCCTGGACGGACGCCAACCGGGCGAGCAGCGGGGCGATGCCGGCCACTGGCAGGCAATGATCCAGGGCGACGTTATCCATGGCGTTTCGCGGCATGCCCGGGTAAAGCGCCTCTCTCGGGTCCTGCGCCACGGTCAGGCCGCCGCGCCGCTTGATGGCCGCTAGCCCCGCCGTGCCGTCGTCGAGCGTCCCGGACAATATCACGCACACGACGCGAGTCCCGTATGCATAAGCCGCCGAACGAAAGAGCGGGTCGGCGGCGGGTCGCGCGCGGTTCTCTCTCGGGCCGCGGACAATGCGCACACGCTCGCGCTCGACCAGTAAATGGTGATCGGGCGGCGCTATGTAGATTCGCCCGCGTTCAATCGCCTCGCCGTTAATCGCGTGGCGGGCGCGCAGCGGACCGCTGCTGCTCAATATCTCCGGCAACCTGCTTTGGCCGGCGGACGGAACGTGCAGCGCGATAAAGACCGCGGCGGGTAAATCAGGCGGCAGGCCGCGCGCCAATTCCCGCAACGCTTCGACTCCGCCGGCCGACGCCCCGATAACGATGATGTCATGGCCAGGCATTATTTTTTGTTTTAGTCCGCCCGGCGAAATTGCCGCCGAGAGACACGGATGCCTTTCACACCCCTAATCTAAATTTGGTTTGGGTGAAAACCGAGGAGATCGCATGCCGAAGGGCGTGTCGAGATGAATATGTTAATCCGGTTATATATATTGATGCTTACCGGATCAATCTTCCGTTAGTGCAATTATTATACCTTGGCAAAAGAAAAGCTCCGCTAAGCGCCGGCTTCAAATGGCTGAAAACCTAGTAGGCTAACGTTCTGAAAAAGCACATATATTCGTGTTCAAACATAAATCTCTCCTGCGATTCTCTCTCCCTGTAGCTGGCTCAGACTCGGGTTAATGCAGCCATACGTCACATTGAGCGTGGTAGAAAGCGACAATCAACAAAATAGATCATCGCGCCGGATCAGTACCGCGAGCGGTAGCGAGCGTGGCATCCGTAAATAGCCCTCTCTGCAAACCACGCTTGCTACCCTTGCGGTACTTACCCGCGCGCTTTTGCGCGACATAGTGTGAGAGCGTCGCTCGTGATGGCCGGATTTCGCGCGCATTAGCGTCGTCATTGCGCACCTGAAGGCGGGGCGCCTGTCAGCAGCGTTCGGGGGCGCTCGGGGACGATTTTGCGAAAAAGCTCACTGGTCTTATGGATCATTTAGGGGGGATACATTTAAGGGGATACATTCCACTATGAAAGAGGCGACGAAGAATCAGAACCTTAATAAATCTGAGACAACGGGTGATGGAGGCCTCGATGGAACTTATCCGGGCGCAACGCGCCTACCTGGACGCCGCGGGAAAGTCGGAGTCGGAATTGAAAGAGGCCGCTGAAGATTACCTCAAAGCAACCGGGCCGTATGACGCCGCCCTTCAGGAGTTCCACCAATACCTGCTCTCGGCAGAGCCGTCTGAATTGATAGCCGTAGAGCTTGAGCATACGAGCGACTCATAGAGGCGCTCAACAAAGAGAAAAAGGTGGGTTCAAAGTTAATCGAGCGCCACGTCGAGACGAACGCCCAAAATCATAGGTTAACCAGTCGTTACGACGAGGAGGGATAAAGCGCAACGCCCTGCCAGCCCCCAACTCTCCGCCAATCGAAGCCTGCCTGCGCAAACATTGCGAGCCTTGCGGCGATTTGAAAGCGATAAGCAGCCCGACACTGCTATGACACCGTCCAATTTTTTCACTTTTTGCGCCGATTTCTCCGGCCTCTAGAGACAGGAAGAATGCTCAGTGGTATCTTTGACAAGACACGCAATAAAACTGGAATGAACAAAAGGTATGATGAACTCTAACAGAGGGAAAAAGCGCATCCTTATGGTCGAAGACCACGAAGACGCATGGGAAATTGCGGCGCTCAGTCTCGAAGAGTATACACTCATCTACGCCCGCAACTTCCAGGAGGGGCTGCGTTTAGCTCGGTGCGGGTACTTCGACCTTTACATCTTGGACAACTGGCTGCCTGACGGGAATGGGATCGAGTTGTGCCGCGTCATTCGCGAGTTCGATCCGCACACTCCGATATTGTTCTACTCGGCCTGCGCATATCCGCGTGATTTGCAGACGGCTTTTAGCGGAGGCGCGCAAGCTTACCTCACCAAGCCGGTCAGTTCCGAGGACCTTATGCAGGCGGTTACGCAACTGATCTCTGTTACATCCGAAACGGCTTTTGAAGCTCGGCGGATGGAGATTGCCGCCATACGAGAAGAATTGGCTATCCGAGGGACGGAAATTGCCGAGCGGGTAGAGAAGGCTAAAAAGAAGTATCTGCGCGCCAAAGAGAAAGCGCTTAGGCTCAAGGCAGAGATGGCCTTTCTGGCGGCTGGCGGCGCCAGGGGCGATTTCGCGCGGGAATGGCCGTCGGTATTTTTAGAAGAAGTGCGCGGCGCCTGTACGTCTGGCGCCGAGAGTGGCGATTGAACACGAACGTCAGAAGACAGGCGAAGCCGAGAAAAACATCGCCGACCGTAATGAGTATTTAAGCCGACAGGCCCAGGTATGCCTTCAACTGAGGCGGAGCGGGCCGGCGCCTCAAGGCTTTCCTCGCCTGCCACCCCGCCGCCTTTTTACAGATCGACTAAATAGCGTTCCTGGCCGGCCTCCAAACCCGCGATCGAAACTCCGTCTCTGTACAGGATGCGATTGGTCGGAATCACTGGAACGCGGGCGCCGGGTAAAACAATTCCTACAAGGTTAAGCAGATCAGCGCGCCGTCAGGTTCCTTCCGCCGTATGGAACGAAGGGCGCTGACAGCTTTGTTCAGGGCAAATTACTGACCTTCGACGCCCGCGACGAAGCGCCCTCCGCGAATCTCGCCTCGGGCCTCTAACCTCCTTAGCGCCCTTAGCAATTCACGCCAGGGCAACGTCATTCCCTCACGATCCATCAGCTTGCGAAACACGACTCCGTAACGACGTAACAACACTCGAGCTATTCTTTCTACCAGCTCGGCTTGCGCTGCGGCGCCGTCTGTTTGAAAGAGACCCAACGCCGGCCCTTCCCGTAGCGAGAAAACAATTCAAGATTATTTTTTGTCCTATAGAGAATGGCGAAACAGTGGACAGAGAGAAATTACTGTGGCACTTTAAGCTGTGGTAATTTTTGTTCCGATGATCAAAAAGAAGCGGCGGCGACTCCATCAACTATGTCCACTGATAACTATCGCCAGACTGCAACCGAACCTTTGCCTCCGGCCGAGCCGGAGATCAGAGCGGCTCTTTCGGCAATCATCGGAGGCCGCCAGTTTCAGGGCGCGAGCCGGTTATCCTCATTCCTCAACTACATCGTCCAAGAAACTCTCAAAGGCAATGACCACTACCTGAAAGAGTATGTGCTCGGCACAGAAGTCTTCGGTCGCGCAGCGGATTACGATCCACGCATTGATCCGATCGTCCGAAACTATGCCGTCAGATTACGCAAAAAGCTGGAAGAGTACTATGCGGAAAATCCCGACGCCTGCGATGTGATCATCTC
>Ga0209382_10011991_pt1 | contig 10730 bp, 10 predicted proteins | sample SoiMetdeltSBSDD5_FD_187599 | JGI IMG/M metagenome (GOLD analysis project Ga0209382, IMG submission 187599) | Bulk soil microbial communities from a Populus tree surrounding site in Tennessee, USA - Soil MetaG P. deltoides SBSDD5 (SPAdes) (version 2) | ecosystem: Environmental > Terrestrial >...
GCGGGTCGTTCTTGCGGCCCCGGTGGCCGAGGGTCTCGTTCTGGACCCGGCGGCGGCACTCGTCCAGCTTCGAGTTCGCCAGCTTCACGACGTGAAACGGGTCCGCGACCTGGGTGGCGTCGGGGAGGTGGGCAAGTGACGGATAGACCACACGGTGCCGGTCCGGTTCTCGGGCTACGCAGGCATGGACATCGGGCGCGACAACGGTGGCGTCGTCGACCTGGCCTACGAGCGCGAGAAGCCGTTCCCGTTCACCGGGACCGTCAAGAAGGTGGTGTTCGACCTCAAGCCGCACGTCGTGGACGAGGGCGAGGCCGAGCTCCACGCCGCCGCGCTCCAGGGACACGCGGCGCACGGCTTGTCGGCATGACCCGGAGCGCGAGGAGGATCGCAATGCCACCCGATGAGGAGACGACGGACGTGCTGATCGGCGGCCACATGTCGACCGACGCCGCCCAGGAGGACTACGAGGCCGTCCTGAACTGGGGCGCCCGGCTCTGGAGCGCCGTCGTGGTGAGCAAGGATCTCGAGGGCAACGTCTCGGTCGAGCAGACCGATCACATGGTCGAGGTGGGCGTCGCGGGACTTGCCGCGGTCGGCTTCGCCGTCGGCCTCTTCGCGCCGCCACTGCTCGCTGCCACCGCCATCGGCGGGGCGGCAGGGTGCTGCACAAGCGGACGGGCAGCAAGATCGAGCAGGCAGCGGGCGCGACGATCCCCATCGCGGGCGCCGGCCTGATCGTCGCCTACAAGCACGCCGATGCCCAGACCGTAGAGCCGGCCGTCACCCGTGCGATCAAGAAGGTCGTCGGCGAGGCGGAGGGCCACCATGTCAAGGCCCTCCGGGGCGCGCTCGAGGAGGCCCAGAAGAAGATGGCCGAGGCGGACGGCTCGTAGGCACGGTCCTCTCGCACGTAGAGCTCGCCCTTGGATCGACGCTCACCCGGGATGGCTCCTCACGCTGCATCCGGCTCGTGACCTCGGCGCCCCGGGCGACCTCTCGATCAGCTCACGACATCTTCGTGCGGCCGTCACCGTCCAGTCAGCTTCGGTTCATCTGGCTCCAGCCGTGCCGTCATTGGGCTGGGTAGGCTGACCGCCGTCGGTGGCCGTTAGAAGGTGGCAGATGGAAGGCTTCGTCCAGTCGCTCGTCATCGCGGCGCTGGTCATGCTGGCGGAGCTGGCGATCAGGGAGCTGTGGCCGCGGCTGTGCCGGCTGACGCTGGCGCTCTGAGTCCAACCGCCGGTCCCACCCTCCGAGCCGCACGGCGGAGCCGACGCGCGGCAACACGACGGCACCCGCGGTCGCGGCGACCGAGGCTGCCGTGCTGAGGGTCCAGCCGACCGGCCCGAGCGGCCGACAGCCGAACAGGTGGGACAGGCCCGGCGTCTGGACGATCCCCGCCAGGATGCCGGCTGAGCCCAGCCCGGCAGCCAGCACCACGGGATCCCGTCCCCCGACCAGGATGGTCTGGCCGAGTTGCGTCCCGACCACAGCGGTCATCCCGACGGTGCTGGCGTGGGCCCGCGTCCCGGTGGCCCGGGCCAAGAGCCACGCACCCGTCGCTCCGGTCGATGTCAGAGTGGCCCGCAGCGCGATGTCGCGGGTGAGCGTGCCCAGCGACGCCTCCGGTCCTTCCCGAACGAGCTGCTCGGGGGCGGGGCGCGAGGGTTGACGGACGGCGATCGCCAGGGCCGGCGCAGTGTCGGTGAGCAGGTTCACGAGCAAGAGCTGACGAGCGTTGAGCGGCGCCCGGCCGCCGATGGCCGAACCGGCGACCATGAAGCCGATCTCGCCGAGGTTCCCACCCACCAGGATGGCGGCTGCGTCCCGGGCCGAGGCCCACAGCGCCCGGCCCTCGAGGAGGGCGTCGACGACGGTCTCGACGCGGTCGTCCACGACCACCAGGTCGGCGGCGTCCTTGGCCGCCGGTGTGCATTGCTCGCCGAACGCGATCCCCACGTCGGCCAGCCGGATGGCCTGTGCGTCGTTGGCCCCGTCCCCGGTCATGGCCACCACGCGCCCTGCCTGCTGGTAGGCCCGCACGATCCGCACCTTGTGCAGAGGCGTCACGCGGGCGAAAACGGCGACCCCGGGCAGCACGTCGGCCAGCTGCTCGTCGCTCATGGCGTCGACGTCGGGTCCCGTCACCATGCGCTTGCCGTTGAGGAGATGCAGTTCCGAGGCGACGCTGTCCGCCGTGCTGGGGTGGTCACCCGTGACCATCACGACCTCGACCCCGGCCCGCTGGAGGTCACGGAGAGCCGCGGCCGCCTCCGGTCGCACAGGGTCGCTGTAGGCGATGAAGCCGATGAACGTGAGCCCGTCGATGCCGTGGTCCTCAAGGCTCGCGGCTGGGGGCAAGCTGCGCTCTGCCACCGCGAGGACCCGCAGGCCGCGTCTCGCCATCCGGTGCGCGTGCTCGGTCAGGCGTCGTCGTCCCTGCCCGTTCAGCCGGTTGGTCCCTCCGCGGGCGGGCCAGGTCACGCACCGGGCGAGGACGACTTCGGGGGCCCCCTTGACGGTCAGGCGCTTCGTCGCTCCGCTGCCGTTGCCGAGCACGGCATGGAACGCTCGCCCGGGCTCGAACGGCAGCTCCGCCAGTCGTCGCCACTCCTTGGCGTCGTCGCTCGTCGTGACGTCGGCCGCACCGGCGCGATGGACCAGCGCGCGGTCCTCGGCGTGCACCAGGCCGTCGCCAGCGCTCGGCGAGGCGCGGAGGCCGGCGGCCAGGATGCGGCGGGCCTCCGGGGAGATGCACGGCTCGTCGACGGCCATCTCGGTCACGCCGTCGGACACGACGATCAGGGCGATGCGTCCTTCGGTCAGGGTGCCCGTCTTGTCGACGCAGGCAACGTCGACGCGACCCAAAGCCTCCACCGCACGGCGAGAGCGGACCAGCGCGCCCCGGTCGGCCAACCGTCGCGCCGCACTGAGCTGGGCGACCGTGGTCAGCAGTGGCAGTCCTTCGGGCACAGCGGCAGCCGATAGGGCCACGCCTGATTCAACGATCTCGGTCAACGACGCGCCACGTAGGCCGGCCAGGACCGCCAGCAGGCCGGCGCTGCCGACCGCTACGGGGCCGGACACCCGGCTCAAGGTACGGAGGCGCGCCTCGAGGCCGCTGGGTGGAGGCTCCCCTCCCGGCAGGTGCGCACTCCGTCGGGCCTCGGTGTCCGGCCCGGCGGCGACGACCACGGCGGTCGCCTCGCCGGTCGCCACCGCGGAGCCCTCGAACAGCATGGAGGACCGCTCCGCCAGGGCGGCGGCGAAGGACGGTGCCGCGTTCTTGGGCACGGGGAGAGACTCGCCGGTCAGGCTCGACTCATCGACCTCGAGCGACCGCGCGCCGACGATCCGGCAGTCCGCAGGCACGGTCTCTCCCGCTCGCAGCCGAATCAGGTCACCGTCGACGAGGTCGCGCGCGTCGACGAGGATCTCCTCGCCCTCCCGGATGGCGACGACGACCTGCCCGGCTCGGGCGTCGAGACGCTCGATGGCGCGGTCGGCGCGGTGCTGCTCGACCCCACCGATCAGCGCGTTGAACAGCACGACGCCGCCCACCATCAGCGCGTCGACCGTCGAGCCGACCGCGGCGGCCAGGCCCGCTCCGGTCGCGAGGATGGGCGTGAACGGGTTGATCAGCTCCGCGGCCACCGCTCGGGCGAGCAGCAGCGGGCCCGGGACCAGCGTGGGTTCGGCGCGCCGGCGGTTCACGGCTTCGTCATGCGACAGGCCCGCGGCCGAAGTCCCCAGCCGCTCGAAGGCCGTCCGTGTCTCCAGCTCGTGCCAGGCCACCGACTCGGGCCACGCGGGGATTGGCCGCCGCGCCAGCTCGATCCCGGATCGGATGCCATTGGCCAGCGACACCGCCGACGCGGTGTTCACCGCGTTCATCGTCCGTCCGACCGCTTCGGACGGGCGTCCCAAGAGTCCGGCGACAGCGCCGGTCCCTGCTCCCAGGGCCGCCACCACCGCGCTCTCACGAGCTACGCGGCGAGACACGGAGCACGCCTGGACCATCAGATATGCGTGAGCGAGGTCGTCGTCCTCGGCGAGCACGTCGGCCTCCCACGGCGGCGGGCCCGACCCGATCCGGAGTCCCAACGCGACGTCAGCCACCGACAATCCGGGCGATCCGCCGGCCGCGACCAGGAGCACGACCGCGTCGTCGCGCTGCAACGTCTGGATGCCCCGCGGGAGAGCGGCCGCGTCGGGCAATCGATCGCAGCCTAGTTCTGCGGCCGCGCGGTCGTCGTGCCCCGCGATGACGATCTGGAGGCCGGCGAGCCGGGCCGCGGCCACCAGCTCCTGGGCGCCCGCTCGCAGGCGCGGCCGACTGCCGGTCAGCGCCACCAGCGCGTGGCAATGGACGAGCCCGAGCAGCTCGCCGCGCTGCGCCATGGCGGCCGCCGCTCGTTTGCGGCCGCGGGGGACGTCGAAGCCCAGGCGCTCCATGGGCGCCAGCGTCCATCCGCCGGTGCGCCGGACCGCATGCGGCCGGTGGCTGAGGAAGAGAGACTTGGCACGGCGCTCGGCCTCGCCGGCGTCAGCAGCCCCGTTGGCCCCGGCGGACGCGACCATCACGATCTCCGAGAGCTCGAGCTCGTCGGCCAGCAGCACCGCCTCGTCGATGACCACGCAGGTCACGCGGTCGAGGCGCCGGAGGGCGCCAGGGTCGAGGGGGAGGAGACCGCGTGCGGTGAGCACGCGGCCGAGATGGGCCGCGAACCCTTCGCGGCCGTAGTGGGCCGCCTTCGGCAGGCCGGCCTGCAGCACAGCCGCGGCCCGGGCAAAGCTCCGGGTCGCGGCCAGGGCGATCCCCGCGCCCCCCACGGAGGCGAGCGCCGCCCGATCCGCGAGCGCCTCAATGGGTCCGTCGGGGAGTCGAACGTCACGCCGGTCGAAGTCCGGTGCCGCCGCCGGATAGCCCGACGGGGCCGCACAGAGCGCGGGCTCGCGTTCGATCCACAGCCTGCGCCGCGCGCTCATCTCCGCCAGCACGGCTGACCGCTGCGCGAGGTCGACGACGGGACCGAGCGGCGAAGCCGCAATCCCTTGCATCACGCTGTTCCCGACCGCCAGAGCCACCTGGGCAGGGCCCGTGCCGATGCCGGACTCGACGAGGCGCCGGAGCCTCGGCTGGTGCTCGAGCGCGGACAGACCCGCGGCGGCGTAACCGACGAACGGGATGGTCGGGAGAGGGACGACCCGCCGGACGGTGGCGACACCCACGCCTACCGCCGATCCTCCAATCATGGAGGCGCTCCGTACGAGCGGTTCGATGTCGGCCGGGTGCGGAGGCCTGTCAGCATCGAACGGCCGGTCCTGGACGCCGAACTCTGCCTCGACGGACGCCACCACTTCGACGAGGTCATCCGCGCCGGCTGCCTGCTCGTCGAACGCGACGACGACGCGCCCCAGCGTGCCGACGGCCTCGACCCAGCGCACCGCGTCGTGAGCGCCGAGCTCCGCTTCGAGCCGCTCGGCGAACCGTCCGGCGTCCGCGGGATCGACCGGCCGCACCTCGATGTGCGCGTGGCCCTTGCTCGACCACGCCCGACGGGCGCGTCGCCGACGTGGGTCGAGCAAACGGCTCAGCGGGTCGAGAATGCCCACGGCGGCCTCGCCGCCTCGGTGCGTCGTACCCAGTTCGGGAGGTGCGAGTGCGGTGCCGGGCGGGCGGAGGAGCACCTCCCGGCACAGCGCTCTGGAAGGACGGCCCGGCGCCTGCTCAGAATTGCCATACCGATCCCTCCTGCCCATGCCTACGGCCGGGAAGTGCCGCCTGTCCTCGAGCCCATCGCGTGAGAGCGGGGGCGCCGGCTCATGAGACAGCGGGGGTACGCCCGTCGCATCGTCCGTTGGGGATGAGTCGCGCTATCCCTCCCCGGCGCGGCCTGCCGCCTCGGTGGGCCGAACGGTCGCCCGCGTGGGCACCATGGGGCCTAGACGCGTCGCAACGAGCTCGGCCAGCCGCTCGTAGTCCATCTGGTCGCGAGGGGGCGTGCGTGGCGGCGCGGCGAAGTCGTCTGTCATCTGACGGACGAGCGTTGCCAGTCCGTCGAGCAGCCGCGCGTTGGCCCGGATCACGCCCGCCACGGACCGGCCCATCAGTTCGGCGATCCGGCTCGTCCCCGCCAGCTCGTGCGAGAACGCCTCAGACGCGTCCGTGAAGCCTTCCACCACACCCCGCGTGAGCCGCGTCGACACGCCCTCGTCCAGGCGGAGCCGCTGTCCTTCCTCGGTCAGGTCGCCGCCGGGGTCAGGGTTCGTCGACATGGCCTCTTCCTTCCCGTGTCGCCGTGGCTCTAGCTCTTGGCGGATGCTGGCGGTCAGCGGCGCGTGCGTCCTGACGTCGCTTTCGCCGGCGTGCGTCCGGCGCCGGTTGACCGCGTCGTGGCGGGAGCGCGCCGTGCGCGCTCCGACGGTGCTCGGGCTGGCTTGCCCTCCCCGTGGATGGCGGCGTCGACGATCCCGAGCGTGCCGGCAACGCCCGCCCCCGCGACGGCGACGCCGGCCCGCCCAACGGCCTTGGCGACGGGCATGACACGTTGCCGTGCCGGCTTGACGAAGGCGGCAACGCCCGCGACCAGTGCTACCGGAACGGCGACCAGAAGAAGCTCGTCCATGACGTACTCCTCTCTCTGAGCGCCCCAGCATGAGCACCGGGGGGGGTGCTCAGCGACACAGACGTCCAGCCGCATCATGTAGGACGCCGGGGGCCGAGGGACCATCCTGGCAGGATGAGGCACCCGCCGAGCCGCGACCTGTCCGATCATCTCAAGGGGATGATGACTACACGAGCTGCAATGCCGTGGCGCGACGGACAGCGGCGGATCGGTGCGGCACGTCGAGCTTCCGGTAGATGGCCCGGACGTGCGTCCGTCACGGGTGATCCGGACGCCCGACGCCTGTCGTCGGGGCGGTGACCCCAAGGACGGATCACCGGGGCGAGGGATCATCCCTCGGGGATGACGACACGAGAGGACACCACAGAAATCCTCGGCGGAAGGTGCCCAGATGTCACCTCTCCGAGCGAGAGCGGACGAGAGGATAACCGCATGACCACGACCGCCGCCGCGCGCGCACACGTCATGAGGCGCCTGGTCCAGGCCGCTCTCACCTGCGACCGCGATGTGATGGCCGATCTGGTCACCGCCGACGTGACGGCTTGGTCCTCCAGCCTGTTCGTCACCTCTCGGGACGACCTGCTCGCGGCTCTCGAGCGCCGAGACGACGCCCTTTCGGGCGTCGACATCGAGGTACGAGTCTGCGCGTTCCGGACCTACTCCGATGACCTCGCGGTAATTGACCAAGCCCTGGCCGACCCATGAGCGACCGACGCGCGCGACGCGACTTAGAGGCAGCATTCGTATGACCGCGATCACGAGACCTGAGGTAGCCACGGGCCCCGCTGGATCGACGAACCGGACGTTGGTGGGCGCTGCTCCTCCTCGGGATCGGCTGGTTCATCGTGGGGGTGGTGGTGCTCGACTTCGACATCGACTCGGCGATGACGATCGGTTGGCTGGTCGCCGGCTTCCTGATCGCCGCCGGGGTGACGGAGGTCGCGATGGTTAGTGCCACCGAGAGCTGGCGGTAGGTCCACGCCCTGCTGGGCGTCCTGTTCATCGGGGGCGGGATCCTCGCGTTCCTCGAGCCGCTGCAGACCTGTCGCGTCCCGGGTTGCCGTGCACGGAAGAGCCCGCCGGCGGCCGAGGCCGCGACGTCACTGCCGGGCGCGTAGGACCGCCAGTGCCTCGTCGGCGTGCTTGTCCATGTTGATCTCTGACGAGATGGTGGCGAGGATGTGGCGGTCCTGGTCGATGCCGAAGGTCGATCGCTTGCTGAAGAGCGGGCCCGGCCGCTTCACGCCGAACGCCTTGGCGATCCTCTTGTCGGTGTCGGACAGGAGGCGGTAGTCGAAGCGAGGATCCCTCCCTTCGCGGAAGGATCGGGCTACACGGTCTTCTTCCTCCCTGGTGTCGATCGGACTGTCGCCGGCATGGTGCAGATGGACGAGCTGTGGCCGGAGGACATCCCGCCGCATTGGATGATCTACTTCGCGGTCGCGGATACCGACATCACAGCCGCTCGGGCAGCCGAGTTGGGGGCCACGATCTCCGTAGAGCCCTTCGACCTGTTCAACGTGGGACGTGTCGCTGTCCTCGACGACCCCGAAGGTGCCTCCTTCTCCATCCTCCAATGGAACGAATGAGTCGCCGCGTCCCGGTCTATCGTCGCGGTCCTCCCTCCGTGGAACCGGCGCAGCATCTACTCCCGCCACCGCTGTCCCGGACCGCCCGCACGCCGGGCCGTCGCGGGCCGCCTGCGGCACTACCTCCCCGCCACCGCCAGACCGAGCGCTCGCCCCCCGGGCTGCCTCGATCCGACGGGACAGCGCCGCCGTGATCTTGCGCTCGCGCTTCCGGTTCGCGTCTTGGTAGATAGGGCCGCACGAGCTCGCGTGACTCCTCCGCGTCATCAACTCGCGCTCCGGAGCCGCTACCGGAGGACGAGGAGATCGAGTCCGAGCGGCCAGGGGCGTTCATTCCTGTCGCGTGCCTGGCGGAACGTGGCGATGCCTCGCGCCCACTGCTCATCGTCGATGCCGATGAGCGCCGTGTCGCTTTGGCGCATCGTCGGCAGGAACTCCAGGAATTCGTCGTAGGTGTCGAAGGTGGGTTCGCGCACCCGTTCGAAGGTGTCGCAACTGAAGCCCGTCTCCTCGAAGACAGTGATCACTTCGCCGAGACGGGGCCATGTCGAGGCCAACGCCAGCGCATCCGGGAAGCGCTGGAAGTGCTCATGTTCGTCGTGACGACCCGGGAAGGAGCTGCGGATCATGACCGGTGCGCTGGGGACAAGCACGCGACGCAGCTCACTCGCCGCGGCCCGCAGGTCGGGGAACTGGTGGATCACGGTGGACAGCCAGGCACCCGAAGCAGAGTCACTGCGCAACGGAAGGTTGTCGGCGCACCCACCCACGTGGCGGACACCTGTGTGCCGATGCGCCGTTGCGGCACGAGCGCGCATCCCGGTCGAAGGCTCGACACCGATCACCGAGACACCGCAATGAGCCGCTATCGCTTTGGACCAGATCCCTGTGCCCGAACCCACATCGACCACCGGCAGCCGAGGCAGATCGTGACAGTTGTGGGCGTCGAGATGTATGGCGATGTGCCGACACCAGATCTCGACGATCTCGGGTCGCCGATCGCGAACCTGATCGAATTGAGTCGCAACCTGGTTCTGGTCATAGCGCACATTGCTCACAAACATCCCCGTTTCCCTTGTGTTGGCTCTCTGTTTACCTGCCGGCCTGTTGCCACACACCTCGTTCGCCAAGGCCCGGATGGAGCCGCGATCCGAGACGCGACCCGTATCCGCTCCCGCGCACAGAGTGGGTGCTGTTGGTTGGCTGGGTGGCGCGGTGCCACGTTCGGTGCCCAGGTCGAGGGACGATGCTCAGTGCCCAGTTGGGCTGCCCGTGAGCCGGTTCTCTCCGCTAGATGAAGGGGCCGTCGTTACGACACGAGACGCAGAGCGTGAGGGGAGTGGCCATATCGCCTGTCCCGAATCGCCGAGTGGTGGATCTGGAGCTGCTCGGATCGAAGTCGGCGGGTGGGAATGGTCACGACCACCAGATCACTGCAGGAGGTCGCGATGGGTGACGCACAGCCGGCGCACCCCAGCCGCTCGTTCCGGGGCGTCGACCAGGTGCGCGAGAACCGGGCATCGGTCTTCGCCGGGATCCCGGATCTGGGCGTCGAGTTCGGGGCGTTGGCGACAAACTCGCGACGGCGTCGAGGTGGGCGAGTGGCATTGGTATGGGAAGCATGTCGATGGGTCGGAGTTCGCGATGCGAGGCGTCATCGTGCTCGGCATGGACTCGTCACGTGAGGCCGCGGCCGCCGTCGACCACGAGGCGCTGGCCGGTGACATAGCCCGCCGCCTCTGAGGCGAAGAAGCTCACGGCGTGTGCGATGTCGTGCCCGGTGCCGAACCGGCCGGCCGGCACCGAGGCGACGTAAGCGCGCCGGACCTCGTCCGTCACGTCGGCGTGGCGTTCGACCGGGACGAACCCGGGCGCGACCGTATTGACGGTGATGCCGAAGGGCGCCAGCTCGCGGGCCCAGCTGCGGGTGAGGCCGATCTGCGCGCTCTTGGCAGTGGCGTAGGCGGACCGGCCGGGAGGTGGCCGGTCCGCCACCTCCGAGTCGATCTGGACGATTCGTCCCGACCGTTTGGCCCGCATCATCGGGAGTACGGCGCGCCCGAGGAGCACGGGGCTCTTGACGAAGAAGTCGAGCTGCGCGAGGTGCTCCTCCCATGGCACCTCGTCGAGCGGCGCTTCCGGTTGGGAGCCGGTGGCGTTGAGCACTAGCACGTCGACCGGGCCGAGCGCCTCGGTCACAGCGGTCACCAGCTGTGCGACCTGTCGCTCATCGGTGACGTCGGCCCGGAACGCCCCCGCCACGCCGCCGTCGTGCCGGATCGCGTCGACGACGTCCTGGACCCGCCCGTCGTCGTAGAGCGCGTTGACGGCCACGGCGAGGCCGTCGCGTCCCAGTCGGCCGGCGATGGCACGGCCCAGCCCCCGAGAGCTGCCGGTCACGAGCGCGACTCGCCTGGTCGGAGGCACGGCCACGATCATTCCATCCGATCGACTCCGGGTTCTCGGCATGCGTACCGGGGGTGCGGGGCGTAGAACCCTGGCAGCCGCA
>Ga0209382_10011993_pt1 | contig 10729 bp, 6 predicted proteins | sample SoiMetdeltSBSDD5_FD_187599 | JGI IMG/M metagenome (GOLD analysis project Ga0209382, IMG submission 187599) | Bulk soil microbial communities from a Populus tree surrounding site in Tennessee, USA - Soil MetaG P. deltoides SBSDD5 (SPAdes) (version 2) | ecosystem: Environmental > Terrestrial >...
GCGCAAAAGCCGTCGACCGCGTCGGTGACCGCCGCGCCGACGAGCGCTTGCCGCTCCGGCGAATTCATCACCAATTCCTCGTCACGATTGATGATCGACCCGGCCTCGAGCAGCACGGCGGGCATGCGTGTGGACTTGAGCACGATCAGCTGATCGTATCGGTAGACGCCGGCCCTGACATCGACCAGCAGTCGTTGCCGGTGGCCCATGAATTTTTCGACGTAGTGCGGCGTGTATTGCAGGCCGCGTGCTTTCAATTGCTCGCCGAGCATCCGGCCGAACTCGAGGCTGCCATCAGGATCGGCATTGTCGATGGAGAAGAAGAGTGAGTGGCCTTTGAACCGGTCGCTGAAGTGACGCTCCTCGCCTTCGTACTCCCATGCTTGCAGAAACGAGTCCGGCACGGAGTCGTGATGAATGGACAGGAAGAGATCGGCCGACGAGGCGTTGGCGCGCGCGACGCGGTCGAACAGGCTCTTTCTGGCCGGACCGTCGGTCACGAGCCGAATCGTCTTGGTAAAGCCGGCGGCGAGCAATTTCTGCTCGATCAGTGTCGCGAGGCGAAGGTTAAAGTCATATTCGTAGAAGCCGCGCGCGCTGATAGCGCCGGGAGCCTTGGCTGTATGCCCGACGTCCACGACCACCCGAAACGCCGCCCGATCGCAAGCCGATTCGGGCGACTTCTTGCTGGGACCGCCGGCGGGGCCGGCCCAGCCGGAATGCCACGCGCCCGGCCACGCCACGAGCGCAGCAACCACAATGCCGACCGGTCCGATTCGCCGGAGGAAGTCCATCAAACGTAAGCCCAATCCCTGGCCGCCGGCGTGCCCCTAATAGGACTTCGGCAGCCCCAGAACCTTCTCTGCAATGAAATTGAGGATCATGTGTGGCGTAACCGGCGCGATTCGCGGGATCATGACCTCACGCAGATAGCGTTCGACGTGGAATTCCTTGGAATAACCCATGCCGCCGTGGGTCATGACGGCCGTCTCGCAGGCTTCGAAGGCGGCCTCGGCCGCCAGATACTTCGCGGCATTAGCCTCGGCGGCACAGTCCAAGTTGCGATCGTAGAGGCTTGCCGCCTTCATCACCATCAGGTTGGCCGCTTCCAGATTCATCCAGCAGCGCGCGAGGGGATGCGCGATTCCCTGATTCTGGCCGATCGGCCGCCGAAAAACGACCCGCTCGCGTGCATAGCGCGCGGCTTTGCGCAACGCTGCGAGCCCGATGCCGACCGCCTCGGCGGCGATCAAAATCCGTTCCGGATTCATGCCGTGCAGGATCGCGCGGAAACCGCCCCCCTCGGCACCGATGCGATCAACAGCCGGGACCACCATGCCGTCGAAAAACATCTCGTTCGAATCGACGGCATGGCGACCCATCTTGTCGATGACACGAATGGCCACCCGGCTGCGATCGAGGTCGGTGTAGAAGAGGCTCAAGCCTTCGGTCTTGCGCTTGACGCTCTCAAGCGGCGTGGTGCGGGCGAGGATGAGAATTTTGTTGGCGACCTGCGCGGTCGAGATCCAGATTTTCTGCCCGGAGAGAACGTAGTGATCGCCGCGGCTCTCGGCGCGCACTTTTATGGCGGTGGTGTCGAGCCCGGCGTTGGGCTCGGTCACGGCGAAGCAGGCCTTGTCTTTTCCGGCGATCAGCGGCGGCAGCATACGCCGCTTTTGCTCGTCGGTTCCGAACACAACGACGGGCTGCAGGCCGAAAATGTTGATGTGAACCGCGGACGCTCCGCTCATGGCCGCGCCGGATTCGGCAATCGTCTGCATCATGATCGCGGCCTCGGTGATGCCGAGGCCGGCCCCGCCGTAGTCTTCCGGCATCGCGATCCCGAGCCAGCCGGCGGCAGCAAGGGCGGTATGAAGCTCGTGCGGGAACTCGCCGCTGCGATCCCTGTCCAGCCAATACGCGTCGTCGAATTGGAGGCAGAGCTTGCGGACTTCATCCCGGATTTGCTGCTGCTCCGGGCTCAAGGAAAAATCCATTTGTCCCACCTCGCCAATGCCGACAGCACTATTCTAGCTGATTTGGACAGGGCCCTACGCCGTCATTCCGGGGCGCGCCGAAGGGGCGAGCCGGGAATCCATAATCAGATGCTGTGGTTATGGATTCCGGCTCCCTCGCTGCGCTCGGGACCCAGAATGACGACTGAGGCCGGGATCGAGTTCATCACATCCCAACACGTGCGGGCATACGCCATTAGACCCCACCGCAATATGCCCTACGCCAAACGCGGCGAGACAACCGCCTCCATCGCGGCGGCGATGGCCAGCAGCCGACGGTCGGCGCCGTGCTCGCCGATCAGCATGAGGCCGACCGGCGGATCGCCGGCCTGGTGGCATGGGATCGAGACCGAGCAGCGGTCGAGGAAATTGGCGATGGACGGATTGCGCAGCACGAGAAAGTTGGTGTGACGGTAGGCGTCATCCGCTGCAAGATCGGCAAAACGCGGCGCGGTCACAGGCACAGTCGGCATCACCAGCGCGTCATACGGCGCGGTGGCAGCGGAGACGCGACGGATGAAATCGGCGCGCGCATTGACGAGATCGATGTAATCCGCGGCATCTTGCTCCTGTCCGCGCAGAATGCGGGCGAGCACGCGCGGATCATACATTTTCTCCGCTTTGAGGATGAGCGCGCGGTGGATGGCGTAGGCCTCGGGGGCGGCCAGTCCGCCTTTGGCATTGATCTGCGGCAGCTCTGCCAATTCGCGCAGCGGGATGTCGACGATCCGCGCACCGACTTTTCCCAACACCGCGAGAGCGGACTCGAACGCGCGTGCCACCGCGGGCTCGAGATTCTCGAGCACCATGGTCTGCGGCACCGCCATGCGCAGCCCGGCGAGCGGGAACGGCGGGAGATCCATCACCGGTTCTCCAGCGAGGACGGCGTCGAGCGCGGCGCAGCACGCGACGGTTGTCGCCAGCGGCCCGACCGAATCGAGGGAACTCGACAGCGGGAATGCTCCCGCGATCGGAACGCGATGCGCCGTTGGCTTGAACCCAACGATGCCGCACAGTGCCGCCGGAATGCGGCATGAGCCGCCGGTGTCGGTGCCGAGCGCGCCAAACGCCATGCCGTCGGTGACCGACACCGCGGCGCCCGAGGACGAGCCGCCGGGGATGCGTGCGGCTGCACGGTCGTAGGCGTTCGATGGCGTGCCGTAGTGCGGATTGATGCCGAGCCCGGAGAATGCGAACTCGGTCATGTTGGTGCGCCCGATTGGAATGAATCCGGCCGCGCGCAAGCGCGCCACCGCCGGCGCGTCGTCTCTCGCCGGGCTCGCATCTTTCAGCACGACGGAGCCGGCCGTCGTCACATCGCCGGCGATGTCGAACAGGTCCTTGATCGAAACCGGAATGCCGGCGAATGGAGAAGGCGCCGCGCCGTTCGCGCGCAGACGGTCATAGAAATCCGCGGTCGCGAGTGCGTCCTTCGCATGGACCTTGAGGAAAGCACGCTGCCCTTCCCCAGATTGGTCGGCGATCCGCGCCAAGCATTGCTCGACCACGCCGCGGCTTTTGCCGCCGCGGGCAAGGTCGGCTTTGACTTGGGCGAGCGATCGCATTGGCCTTTCAGCGAGGGACGGAAGTCTCAAGTCTAGAGCTTGTTGAAATGACGGCGTCAATGATATCAACGCGCACGGGCACTTTCATCCGTGGCTGCTTGCGAACACGCCCGTCCTGGGGATGAGTCAAGAATGATTGCCGGAGACGAACCATGCCGATGAATAAGCCGCATCTCGAGTTTACTCGCGTGGACATGAACAGCGGGTGGGCGACGCCGCCCGGCTATCCGGCGGGGATCAAGCAGAAAGTTCTCGCGAGCGACCTCGACGAGGGGCGCAAGATGGGAAGCCGCACCCGGCTCCTGCGCATTGAGCCCGGTGTCTTCACCACCGCGCCGTTCGTGCACGACCATTGGGAGGAGGTCTATCTGGTCTCCGGCGATCTCATCGTCGGCAACGATGAGCAGGGCAAAGGCGGCGAATCTTTCGACGCGCCGACCTATGCCTGCCGGCCGCCGGGCGTCTACCACGGTCCCTTCAAGTCCGAGCGCGGCTGCCTGCTCTACGAGATCCACTACTACGACGAGAGCAAGAAATAAGTAGCAAGAAGAAGTAGCCCGCATGGAGCGAAGCGACATGCGGGAACAGATCACCAGGTGACGGCAACCCGGATTTCGCTTCGCTCAATCCGGGCTACAACGTTTGTATACCGAGAGGGCCTCCCGATGCTGGCGCCGGACGACAAACTGAAGCTTTCACCCAAACCTTTCCTTTTGGCAACCGCGCGCTTCAAGCGAGGCGACGATACGCCGCGCGACTTCCTCGAACGCTGCCTCGCGGATCTTTCGGCGCTCGAACCCAAGATCGGCGCCTTCGTCAACCTCAACCTCGACGGGGCGCGCGCAGCCGCCGACCAATCGACTGCGCGCTGGCGCGCCGGCAAGCCGCATTCGCCGATCGACGGCATGCCGATCGGCATCAAGGACATCATCGAGACTGCCGACATGCCGACCGAAAACGGCTCGCCACTGTTCGCCGGCTTCCGCTCCGAACGCGACGCGGCGAGCGTGGCCGCGCTGCGCGAGGCCGGCGCGGTCATCGTCGGAAAGGCTGTCACCACCGAATTTGCTTCGACCGAGCCGCGCGGCACGCGCAACCCGCATGATCTACGCCGCACCCCGGGCGGATCGAGCAGCGGCTCGGCAGCCGCGGTTGCGGCCGGCATGGTGAGCACCGCGCTCGGCACACAGGTGATCGGCTCGACCATTCGCCCTGCCAGTTACTGCGGCTGCATCGGCTTCAAGGTCTCGGTCGGGGCGCTCAATCGCGGCGGCAGTCATGACGGGTTGAGCCAGAGCGCGACCGGCGTTCTTGCGGTGACGCTCGAGGATACCTGGCAGGTCGCCTACGAGATCGCGGTTCGCGCCGGTGGCGATCCCGGCTATCCCGGTCTGTTCGGACCGGCGAGCGCGCCGGCGCCGCGCAAACCGCGCCGGCTTGCGTTCCTCGAAACCGCCGGCTGGGCCGCCGCCTCGCCGGGCGCCAAGCATGCCATGACCGATGCGCTGGCACGGTTGAAGGCCGCCGGCATCGATGTGCTCACGCGCCACTCGCATTCGCAGGTCGCCGCGGTCGAGGCGGCGATCGCGCACGCGCGCCCGCTGTCCATGCGGATCAACAGCTGGGAATCGCGCTGGCCACTCAATACCTACCGCGAACGCGACGCGAGCAAGCTCAGCCGCACCATGCTTGCTCGCCTCGCTGACGCCGAGGCCATGAGCCTGGATGATTATCGCAACGATCTCGCCCAGCGCGACAAGGCGCGGGCGCTCTATGCGCAATTGGACTGCGATGCCTGCATCAGCCTCTCCGCCCCCGCCGCGCCGCCGCTCGGGCTCGACTCGACGGGCGATCCGGCTTGCACCGCGCACGCGTCATTGCTCGGCATCCCGGCGATTTCGCTTCCCCTGCTGCAAGACGACGGGCTGCCGCTCGGCCTGCAAGTGACGGGATTCATCAACGGCGATGCGGAGGCCTTCGGCGTGGCAACCGCGGTCAAGGCTTTGTTCTAGGGCGCAGTATCACAAGTGAGTATTACGGACCTGAGCGCGAACACCGCGCGCTGCCCAAGCGCGAATTCCTGGAGCAGGCGAGGCGATCTGGGAATAGCTGCAGGAGAATAGGCAATGAAACTCGCCGTGCCCGACATGATCTCGAACTCGTATTTCCCCGCGATCGCCGCGATCGAGCTGGGCTGCTTCAAGCAGGAAGGCCTCGATGTCTCCCTCGAGCTGATCTATCCGGTCGACAAGTCTTACGCGGCGTTGCGCGACGGCACGGTCGATTTCGTCGGCGGATCTGCGCATTCCGCGCTCTCAGCGTTTCCGTCGTGGCAGGGCGCCAAGCTTTTGTGCGCGCAAGCGCAAGGGATGTATTGGTTCCTGGTCATGCACAAGGATTTCGGCGGCAAGCGCGGCGATTTCAGCGTGGTGAAGGGGCGCAGCATCGGCGCGGCCCCTTGGGTCGAGATGGGGCTGCGCCGCCTACTCATCGAGGCCGGCATCAATCTCGCGCGCGACCAGGTGAGGATTGCGCCGGTGCCGGGTGCGCAAGGCGCCGGCGTGAATTTCGGCGTCACCGCGGCGAAGGCGCTGGAGGAGCGCAAGATCGACGGCTTCTGGGCGAATGGCATGGGCGCCGAGGTGGCGGTGCGCCGCGGCGTCGGCACCATGGTGCTCGACGTGCGGCGCGGCGACGGGCCAAAGCGGTGCTTCAACTACACCATGGCCTCGATCGCCACGTCCGACCGTTTGATCGAGCGCTCGCCCGAGGCCGCTGCTGGCGCCGTTCGTGCCATGGTCAAGGCGCAAGCCGCGCTGAAGGAGAATGTGGCGCGCGCGACTGACATCGGCCGCAAGCTGTTTCCGCCGTCCGAGGCCGAGCTCATCGCCGAGCTCATTCGGCGGGATCTCCCCTTTTACGATGCCTCGATCTCGCGGGACTTCGTCGCCGGCATGAACCAATTCTCGCGCGACGTCGGCATCCTCAGCGGGGACGTGCCCTATGAGGGCGTCGTCGCGACGCAGTTCTCGCATTTGTGGAATGGCTGATGCCGGCCTTCGTAATGATCGATACTCCCGAGGCTGGCTCAGTCTGCTCCCTCTCCCATGGGGAGAGGGGTGGGGTGAGGGGTTAAGGTCTCTCGATAGGCTTCGAACCCCCTCACCCCGACCCTCTCCCATCCAAAGTCGGGTTCACCCGACTTTGGCCACTTTAGGTGCTGAACTCGGGCAAGCCCGAGTTCGGATGGGGAGAGGGAGCGCACCGAGTGCGCGGCGCTGTCGTGTCACTCCTCCGCCGGCGGCGGCATATTGAGGGCGGCGTCGACAAGCGCGCCCGCCCGCTTGAAATCGAAATTGCGATACACGTTCTGCTTCACCAGGAAGGAGGCGCCGCCGTAGAACTTCTCGTATTGCTGGTGGCGGCTGCCGAATTCCGATCCGATCAGATCCCAGGCGAGCCGCATCAGCGCCACCTTGCGTTTCGCGTCGGAGGAGGCCGAGCGCATATAGCGCTCGACGTCGCGTGAGGTCTCCGCGCTCTCGAAATCGCGCAGCGAGGATGGCAAGGTGATCATGGCGGAGCCGGCGAGCTCGCGGATCATTTCGAGCATGCGGCCGTTGAGCTCCGATTGCAGCGCCATCGCCGAATAGAGGGCGGTCTTCGACGGCCACAGTACGCCGTCGTTGTCGATGACCGCCGTGACCTCGTGCGCAAGAAGCATGTGCTCGTAGATCGAGACCCAGGCGGCAAGCTCGCCCATCATGATCTGCACCGCCGGGTTGGCGATGTTGCCGGTCATCCCGTTCATGCGTTGCGCCACGCCGATCATGAAGCGCAGCTTGGTGACGTAACGCACTTGCGCCTGGTGGTTGCCGTAAAGATGCGACGGCGTCTTCCACCATTGATCGCGCGATGCGTCGAGGTTGCGATAGATGAAGACCCGCTCCCAGGGCACGAACACGTTGTCGAACACGACGTAGCTGTCGCTTTCGTCGAAACGGCTCGAGAGCGGATAGTCGAAGGCGTTCGTCGCTCCCAGCGCGAACGGCCGCCGCGGATAGAGCTTGACCCCCGGCGCGTTGACGGGGACTGCCAGGCAGTTGGCGTAGTTCTCGTCGCCGGGCTGCAGCGGATGGATGCAGCTCAAATGGATGACGTCGGAAATCACGCCGCCGGTGGCGAGCTGCTGCGCGCCGGAGATGACGATGCCGTCCTCGCGCTCCTTGACCACGCCGGCATAAAGCGTCGGATCGCTCTGCTGGTGCGCGGGCTTGCTGCGGTCGATCTGCGGCGGGACGATGGCATAGGACGCGTAGAGGTGATTGTCGCGCAGGTGTTCGTAGAAGGCGACCACGTTCTTCGCGAAATGTTGGCCGGCTGCCGCGAACACGCTCGGCGTTGCGGCGTAGCCGCAGAAAAATCCGGCGACATGGTCGGGCGTGCGGCCCATCAGACCGAACGTCGCCTCCGCCCAGGTCTCGGAGAACAAGCGGCGCGCCCGCAGATCGGCGTGGCTGCGCGGGATCTGATAGGCGCGCAGAACCGGCTCGCCGGTCTTGGGCGAGACGAAGGTCATGCGCTCGCGCATCTGCGGCTGTGCCGCGATGTCGTAAAGCCGCGCGATCGAGCGCGCCGCCTCGCGGAAGGCGACATGCGCAGTGACGTCCTTGACGCGCTCGCCGTCGACGAACACCTGCCGTCCGTCGTTGAGCGAGCGAAGATAGTCGGAGCCGGTTCGCATGACCTAGGACTCTCCACGTCATGGCCGGGCTTGTCCCGGCCATCAACGTCTTTCGCGTCTCAAGAGACGAGACGTGGATGCCCGAGACAAGGTTTACACTCGGGCCGGCCGGAGGCGGGACCCGGGTGCCGGGCATGCCGAGTTGCAGGTTCAGGACTTTACGCCATTGGTGATGAGCTCGACTAGCTTCTGCGGCGTGACCGGCGTTTGTGTGATGCGGACGTCGAAGGGCTGCAACGCGTCCTCGATTGCGGAGATCACCGCGGCCGCGGTCGGAATGGTGCTGACCTCGCCGGCGCCCTTGGCGCCGAGCGGATTGAGCGGTGATGGCGTCTCTTTATAGAGCGTCTGAATCGCCGGCACTTCCGTGGCGCTCGGCAAGAGGTAATCGGCGAAGCTCGTGGTGAGCGGCTGGCCGGTCGCGTCGTACCCCATCCACTCCAGCACGGCATTGCCGAGGCCATGCGCCACGCCGCCGCGTACTTGGCCGTCGACCAACATGGGATTGATCAAGGTGCCCGAGTCCTGCAGCGCCACGTAGTTCAGAACCTTGACGCCACCGGTGTCGGGATCGACCTCGACCTCCGCGACATGGCAGGCATTGGCGTAGGCGAGCGCGTCGGTGCGCCAATTCACATTGGCATCGAGGCCCGGCTCGATGTCCGCTGGAAAGCCATAGCCGGGCGCGCCCTTGAGGATGCGCGCGAGCTCGCCGAGCTTGATCGAAAGCTGCGGCGCGCCGACAACGCGCACCTCGCCGTTCGCGATCTCGAGATCGTGCTCCGCCGCCTCGAGCATGTGACTCGCGAGTTTCTTCGCCTTCTCGGCAACCGCTCGTGCCGCAAGGAGTACGGATGAGCCCGCGGTCACGGTTTGTCGGCTGGCGAAAGCGCCGAGCCCGAGCGAGACGGTGCCGGTGTCGCCCGGCACGACGGTGATGTCCTGCGCCTTTAGCCCAAGCTCGTTCGCGCAAATCTGCGCGAGCGCGGTGCGCAGCCCCTGTCCGATCGCGGCGGCACCGGTAAACACCGAGACGCGTCCCGTGTTCGACACCCGCACCAGGCCGGATTCGAACGGACCGCGCCCGGTGCCCTTGATCCCGTGCGCAAGGCCGATGCCGATATAGCGGCGCTCTCCTCGCGCGGCGGCTTGTCGCTTGCGGAACTCCTCCCAGCCCGCCGCCTGCAGCACCTGCGCCTGGCAGGCGGGATAATCGCCGCTGTCGTAGCACATGCTGGCGCCGGAGCGCGCCTTGAGCGGCTTGGTGTAAGGCATCTTCTCCGGCGGGATGAGATTGCGTGCCCGCACCTCCGCGCGGTCGAGGCGCAGTTCGCGCGCGACGCGGTCCATGAGGCGCTCCATGGCGAAGGCCGCCTGCGGGTAACCGGCCCCGCGCACCGACGACACCGGCGTCTTATTGGTGGCGGCAACCACGACGTCCATAGTCAATGCCGGAAGCATGTACGGCCCGCTCAGCATGGATGCCGAGTTGTAGGGAATGTTGACGTCCTGCAGGGCATAGGCGCCGAGGTCGTGGATCAACCGGCCGCGGATGCCGAGAAGCTTTCCGTCCGCGTCAACCGCCACATCGAGCGACCAGTATTGGTCACGCTCCTGGGCGGCGTTGGTGAAATGCTCGCGCCGGTCTTCGATCCATTTGACCGGCCGCTCGACGAGCTTGGCGGCCGCGACGACCGCGATGTCCTCGGGATAGACGCAGAGCTTGGGACCGAAGCCGCCGCCGACGTCGGGGGTCGCCACACGCAACCGGCTTTCGTCGAAATCAAGCAGCGCGGTCAACGACTGGAACAGGTCATGCGCTTTCTGCGTCGATGCCCACACCGCCATGGTGCCGTCGCGCCATTCGGCCAAAATGCCGCGGCCCTCGATCGGATGCGCGCCACCACGATGCTGCCATAGCTCCTGGTGAAAAACGTGCGCAGCCTTGGCAAACGCTGCTTCGAGATCGCCATAGGCCACCTTGTAGGCGGCAGCGATGTTCGTATTCAGCTCGCGCCGCACCGCGGGCGCGCTCGGCTCGATCGCGCTGCGAGCGTCCGACACGGACGCAAGCACCTCATAGTCGACTGCGACCATTGCCGCGGCATCCTCGGCGACATAGCGGCTGTCGGCGAGGACGATCGCGACCGCCTCGCCGACATAGGACACTTCGCCGTCGGCGAGGGCAAAGGACCAGTAACGATCGAGCGGCGCCCCGGAATTGGAGTGGCGCAGCATGCGGCGGTTGGCGAGGACCGCGGCGAGATCGTCGAGGGTGAACACCGCGTGTACGCCCGGCAGCGCCATCGCGGCATGGGCGTCGATGCGGCGGATCGCGGCGTGCGGATGGGGGCTGCGCACGAACGCCGCGTGCCACATGCCGGCAACTGCAATATCGTCGACGA
>Ga0209382_10011994_pt1 | contig 10729 bp, 3 predicted proteins | sample SoiMetdeltSBSDD5_FD_187599 | JGI IMG/M metagenome (GOLD analysis project Ga0209382, IMG submission 187599) | Bulk soil microbial communities from a Populus tree surrounding site in Tennessee, USA - Soil MetaG P. deltoides SBSDD5 (SPAdes) (version 2) | ecosystem: Environmental > Terrestrial >...
CCGTGTCCGGTTTCCCGTTTCGGTGAGTCGGCTGACCTCGCAGGTATAGCCTCCACCTGCGGTACATCATGTACTATCCTTTCTGCCGTCGTGCGGCGCACCCATTCTTGATTTGGCTCGTTCGCAGGCTCGAAGGCGAACTCGCTCCAACCTTGGCTAATGTTCTTAGAATGAATGGCGTTCATCTCCCGCGCAAGGTCATCTATCGCCCGGAAATAGTCCGAGCCTCTGGCTTTGCTGGGATCATCGCCGGGGATCGGATCCGCACAATAATCTCTGTTTTCCGGTGTTTCTCCCGGTGTATAAAGTAAATTGTGCAGCTTGTCAGTGATTATGGCATCTTCGAAATTCCCCGGTGAGGGATAGAGACGAATGATAACTTTCGTTCCGGCCTGAGCCGCCTGTTTCAGGTAAGCGAAGACAAAGGGGCTTCTGATCTCCGCATTACTGACCGTGCAGCCTGGGCCATTTCGCTGAATATCGTACATCTGATTGCTTAACACCACGACCGCCGCAGGCCAGTCGCCCTGCGTCGTGCCGCGGAGCCGCGCCAGAAAATCTACCGGCGTGTTCCAGTCACTTCCGCGATTTCCCAAGTGTATTCCACTCTTGACTTTCATCGGCGGGTAGTCTTTGAAGATCACAGGCAAATAGACTCGCGGAATCATTGGCCCTGGGGTTGGGGTGTGGGTAGGCGTGCGCGTCACAGTCGGCGTGAGCGTGCGGGTGAGCGTCCGCGTTCGCGTCGGCGTGCGCGTCATCGTTCGAGTGGGTGTGGCCGTGGTCAGATTGGGCACGAATTTCCACACATGCACGTCATCTATCCAAGGGCCATCATAGGTCAGGCTGTCATCGCTGTAGAACCGCCACGCGATCCAGACCGAGCTATCGCCCACCTCATTATGATAGGGAACATCCTTCCAGCGCCACACCCGGTCCGTGGTAGTCCAGCGCTGGAGTTCCTGAAAGTGTACGCCATCGTGGGATAGCTCGAAGGCGAGATAGTCACAGCACTCTTCCAATTCACGCCAGAGATAAAAGTCCGTGTCAGCTTGTGTGGCATCGCTCAAGTCAAATGGGCCATAGATCAGCCGCGTGTTCAGGTTGTTGAAGTAGTTGTTGTTGCCCGAAACCGGATTTAGCCCATTGGCTCCCCCGCGCGCGGGCCAGGCCGCCCAGGCGCCCAAGTGTGCCCGGTAATTGTCGTCGTCCCAGAAGCGTTCAAAGCCATCGCCGCTCAAATCCTGCACTGTCCAGCCAGGAGCTGGAAACACGGGTTCCTCGAAGTTCTCGGTAATATACGTCCATTGGCCGGAAGCGATGCCAATGCCACCCGAATCTCTGGTAGGGAGTGGCTCCGGCGTAGCGGGCGTGTTGGCTTTGGTGGGTTCAGGCAGGTCCGTTGTGGGTGGCTCAGTTGGCGCGGCGGAGGCCGTGGCCTCCGAACTAACTTTGGTTGGATCAACCTGCGCGGTGAGTAGGGAATGAGAATTCCAGCCGGGAAGGATGAAGACCAGGAAAGTCAATAGAAGCGCTTTGAGGCTCGTTAACGCGAGCGGTTTAAGTTGGTGTTTCAGCGGAGGTCCCCCTTCGTTCTGAGGCGGGTCTGACTGTCTATTTAGGCTGAAGTTTGGTTCGCTCCCGAATTGTACCCCGAAAGAGGAAAGGGTAAGAACACAAAAAGTAGGGGGGACCAGCGCAAAACTATTTGGCCTCCCCAGTGGTCTTTTGTCCAAGAAGAAAATACTATTATCCAACAAGTAGATTTTTTTGTCCTAGAGGCGAACCCCCTTTTAGGTTACTCTCAATCTAGGTTTCTTGGGTGATCTCAAATCGAATCATTTCGTTTCCGTATCCGATCTTTCCCGAAGGAGAAAGCTAAATGAAGACTCAACCTTTCAAGACCCTGTTCAGTGTCGCGCTAGCGGGGGTTGTCCTCGCTTCGTTGATCGCGATTGCCGTCGCCGCGCCGGCCGGCCCGCCCGCGCGGCCCTCCGCCGGCCCCGCGCCGGACGCCAGCCTGACGGTCCACCCGCTCACCTTTGCCGCCGGGCCGCTAGATAATCCGGTCAAAGGCTTTGCCCCCTTCTTCTTCCAGCGAACAAACTATGAAAGCAAACCGCTGCCGCACAGTATGATCTGGAGCTACTTCGCGATGAGCGAAGTCATGACTAGCGCGACCGACTGCAACTTCTTCAACTGGGCCATCCTCGAACAAGCGTTGGATGAGACGGCCTCCACCGGCCGGCACGGCGTTTTCCGCTTTTACGTGGAATATCCCGGCGGCTCCGGCACTCATCCAGCCAATGGCATTCCCCCCTGCTTGAACGGCAAAGTGACCATGCGCACCAACGGCTTTTGGGGCACCACCAGCCCGGATTACGATGACCCCGATCTAATCCAGGCCTTCACCAATTTCATCAATGCGCTGGCGGCGCATTACGATGGTGACCCGCGCGTCGGCTACATTCACATGGGCTTGATCGGCCTGTGGGGCGAGTGGCACACCTGGCCCTATGACCGTGACCTGGCCGATGGCTATCCCAATCTCTTCCCCACCGATGCCACACTTTGCTCCATCATCAACGCCTACGATGCCGCCTTTAGTCAGACCAAAATTGAGATCCGCTATCCTGATCTGGCTTGCGGAACAGCGGCCAACATCGGTCACCACGACGACTCCTGGCCCTACAAAGAATTTCGTCAGGGCACCTCCGGAGCGAAGGGCATGACCCTGCCCATCTCCATGGGCGGCTGGCCGGATGCATTTTTAGAGCGCGCCATGAACGGCGCGGCGGAGAACAAGTGGATCAACCAAAGCATCGGCGGCGAAGTGCGCCCGGAGATTCAGAGCGGCTTGCCCGGCGCGTGGCCCAACGGAGCCGGTCAAGTGGATAACGTCAAAGCCGCGATTGAGCTTGGACACTTCACGTGGTCTATCAACGAGCAAGGCGTCGGCGGCTACAATCCCACCGATGCCAACGTCCAAGCCATCCTCCACACAATGGGCTACGAGTTGTTCGTGAAAAATTCCTACTTCAACAGCGGCTCGGGCGGTTCGCTTAAAGTGGGGGTGCAGATCGAAAACCGTGGCGTCGCCCGTTTCTATTATCCCTGGACGGTGATCTTGGGCGTCAAAGACGGCAGCGGCAATGTGGTGCAAACCTGGAATACCCCCTGGGACATCACACAAGTCCAGCCACTGCAGATCCGCGCCTTCCCGGATTGGAACGTTGGCGCTGATCCGACCTACCTGCCCTTTGGCTATCCTCTCTACTACGACACGACCGTCAGTACCGTCGGACTCAGCGGAACGTATACTTTGGTCATGCGCGTGCGCAATACACTCGAAGGCGTCACCGAGGCGAGTGTGCGCGATAACATCGAATCCTGGCAACCATTCTTGCCGGCTAAGAAGTTCCGCTTTGCCAATGCCGCGCAGAACGCCGACGGCTGGTTGAGCCTGGGCAGCGTTACCATTGGCTCGTGCGGCGGCTGCCCAACCCCAACCGCGACGAAGACCTTTACCCCTGCTCCCGCCACGAGCACCTTCACCCCGCTGCCACCCACGAACACGCCCACCCGCACCAACACGCCGACCGTCGGGCCAAGCCCCACGCCCACACGCACATTAACGCCGACTCCGGTCGGGGTGCATTCCTATGAAGCCGAAGCAGCCGGTAACACGCTCGCTGGCGGCGCTGTCATAGCGAGTTGCTCGGGCTGCTCCAACAATGGCAAGGTGGGATGGGTGGGAAATAATCAAGGCACGCTGCAGTTCAACGGCGTCACACCGGATGCGGCCGGAAACCACACCCTGACCATTTACTATACGAACGGCGACGCCAGCCGCACCGCGCAAGTGAGCGTCAACGGTGGCGGTGGCGTCAATCTCACTTTCCCGAGCACTGGCGGCTGGGAGGTTGTCAGCTCGATCAATACCACCATCAGCCTGAACGCAGGTAGCAACACCATCAAGTTCTCTAACCCCGTCGCCGGCAGTTGGGCCCCGGACTTCGACCGCATCACGATCGCGCCGACCGGTGGGCCGACGCCCACAACTCCGCCCACGGCGACCAAGACGAATACGCCTCTCCCGCCGACTCCGACGCCCACCACCCCGCCGACCAACACGCCGACGAATACGCCCGTTGGCCCGACCAACACGCCCACCAATACGTCAGTTGGCCCGACGAATACGCCGACCAATACTCCTGTTCCACCTACAAACACACCAACGAATACACCCGTCGGCCCGACCAACACGCCGACTAATACACCTTCCGGTGGAACGTCTTACGAAGCGGAAGCGGCGGGCAACACCCTCGGCGGTGGCGCGACCATCCAAAGCTGCCCGGCTTGCTCCGGTGGGCAGCGCGTGAACTCTATCGGTTGGGGCATCAACAACGCCTACTTGATCTTCAACAACGTGAATGTGGCGACCGCCGGGAACCACACGGTTGTGGTGTGGTACACCAACGGCAACAACACCAGCCTGACCTTCCATGCCGATCCGAACGGCGCTTCCGGCCCGACGACGACCGTTCCTTCGAACGGCGGGTTCGACTGGACCCAACCGGTGCTCTCGATCAACATCACGGTGAACCTGAACGTGGGCAACAACACCATCCGCATTTGGGATAATGGCAAAGCCCCGGACATTGACCGCATCGTCGTGCAATAAGAAACGAATTTTAGTATAGAGAGGTAACTATTGAGCCTCACCCCCGGCCCCTCTCCTGAAGCGGAAGTTCTCGCTTCAGGAGAGGGGAGAAATACAGAAGGCTCTTCTCCCCCTCTCCTGACGACGCATCCTGAGCGGAGTGAAACGAAGTCGAAGGATCGTCGTCAGGAGAGGGGGCCGGGGGTGAGGCGGGCTGATAGTTACATAGAGAGCCTGCATAAACGCAACAGCCCCCACACCTCAAGTAGGGGCCGTTCATACCCATAAGGAAGGTCAAAATGAAACACCGATTTTTCAAATTCTCGATGATCCTCATCGTTACCACACTGATCATATCTTCGGCGGTCAATGCCGCCCCCACTAACGCACCCACAACGGCGCGGCTGGCGGCCACCGTAAACTACACGGCGGATTTCCCCACCGCATTCCCAAACCCGGAACGGGGCTACCACAATCGGTACGAAATCATTGACGACACGAGCGTCAATCCATACGTGGGCACGGGCATTCCCGGCTTCAGCCCGGACGCGATTGATCGCACCTTCGCGCGCGCCAAAGGGTTGGGAAACACCATCATCCACAGTTACATCCATCTGGACATGTTCAAGGAGACGGACACATTGCCGGCGGCCTTGCTCAATAATCTTGGAACCGGGCTGGCAGCGATCCGCACCGTCGGCTTGAAGATTGTCTTGCGCCCGGCCTACGAATGGGCCGGTTCGCCCTCCGTCCCTGAAGCGCGCATTCTGGGGCACATCACCCAGATCAATGCCGTCGTCACGGCGAACGCCGACGTCGTCTTACATCTGGAAACAGGCTATCTCGGACCGTGGGGCGAATGGCACACCAGCCTGTATACCGATCCATTCAATCAGGAGAATGCCTCCCCGCGCTATCACATCGTCAAGAAAATTCTTGACACCACGCCCGACACGATCCCGGTCGTCATCCGCTATCCCATCTTCATCAAGGAATTTCTCTTCCCGCCCTCGTGTGTGGTCACCGGCGGCTGCAATATGACGCAAGTGCAGAAGGACCGCATCGGTTTCCACAACGACTGCTTCCTCTCCGATGCCGCCGACATGGGCACCTACGACAACAACTCGTGGATGGGCTGGTTCTACATCGAAGAGAAGCGGCAGTGGATGTATGACCTGATCACTTCCTTTGGCACGAATAAGATGATGGGCGGCGAAACCTGTGATTCGGCCGGCGATAACGACGCGGCCGGCGTCAAGGTTCAGAACTATATGAGTCTGCTGAACACCACGGAGATGAACGAGGACTATGCGCCGGTCAATACCAACCTTTGGAAGAACGCGAATTTGGCCGCTTCCGGAAATGATCCGGCCGAGACCGCCTTCGTGCGTCTCAAGCGCAAGATGGGCTACCGCCTGCGTCTGACGGACGCGACCTTCCCCACCTCGGCCTCGTCGGGCGGAAGTTTTACTTTCTCCGCCAACTTGAGCAACGATGGTTACTCCGGGATCATCAAGCCCCGCCCGATTTACCTGGTCTTCAAGAGTGGCGCGAACCGCTTCAATGTTCAGATGAGCAATGTAGATGTGCGGAGCTGGTTGAGCGGACCGGTGACTCTAGCCCAGCAGACGGTGACTCTGCCATCCAACATGCCGGCCGGAACATACTCTCTCGCCTTGTGGCTGCCAGACTATTACACTGGCCTGCAATCTCGACCGGAGTATTCCATCCGTTTCGCCAACCAGGGTATCTGGGACGCGACGAATGGGTACAACGTCCTCTCCAACTCCATCACCATCGGCGGCGGCTGCGCGCCCAATTGCCCGACGAACACGCCCGGCCCGACGCCAACCAACACGCCCCTCCCCACCAATACCCCGACCGCGACCAACACACCCAGCGTGTCTCCGCTGATGATTGACTCGTTCTCCGACGCCACCAAGTGGGGAACCAACCACCTGAATGATCTGAACAAGACGGTGAGTTGGGTCATGGACAGCGCCTACTACAACACCGCCAATCCAGGCGACATCGTGCTCAACTCCAGCCCGGCCAATCAATATTATCAAGAGACCATCACTCAGAGTCTCAATGGCGTGAACCTGGTGCTGCGGCTGCGGGACTGGAGCAACACGGACACAGAAAATCACTGGAACATCGTCTTGAATGACGGGACGGATCACCCGGTGTCATTGAGCACCTATGCCAACGTCACCGGGACCTACACCGACTTCAATATTCCGTTGAGCGCGTTCGGCGCGAATCTGGCGAACACGCAATACCTGCGAATCGTCCACAAGGATGCGACCTATGCCGTGTTGCTGATTGATACGATTAGCATTGACGGCGGCGCCGGCCCGACGCCAACCCCTGGCCCGACGAATACGCCCACCAACACCGCGCTACCTACCAATACGCCAACGAACACCTCGGTCCCGCCGACGAATACCCCGACGCGGACGAATACTCCGATCGGCCCCACCAACACACCGACGAATACGCCGGTTGGCCCGACGAATACGCCGACGAATACGCCCCTCCCGCCGACGGCGACTCCGACGTTCACGAATACCCCGACCGGCCCGACTAACACGCCGACCAATACGCCCGCCGGTGGAACGTCTTATGAAGCGGAAGCGCCCGGCAACACGCTCGGCGGCGGCGCGACCATCCAGAACTGCACGGCTTGTTCGGGCGGCCAGCGCGTGAATTCTCTCGGCTGGGGGATCAACAACGCGTACTTGATCTTCAACAACGTGAATGTCGCAACGGCTGGCAATCATACGGTCGTGGTGTGGTACACCAACGGCAACAACACCAGCCTGACCTTCCACGCCGATCCGAATGGCGCTTCCGGCCCGACGACGACCGTGCCTTCGAATGGCGGGTTCGATTGGACCCAGCCGGTGCTCTCGGTCAACATCACGGTGAACCTGAACGTGGGCAACAACACCATCAAAATCTGGGACAACGGCAAAGCCCCGGACATTGATCGCATCGTCGTCCAGTAACAAGGAAGGATGCATTCGCCAATTTAGACCGACGCGGTTTTCGTACCCTGAGCCCTGAGCTTGCCGAAGGGTCGAAGGGCGAAACCGCGTCGGTCTCGCACCAACGGCCAAAAAACTTGAATGCACCAGAAAGGAAATCTCTAATGTATCGTCATTTCTCTAAGCTCAACAGCTTGCTCATCACCATCGTTATACTGACGTTGTTGTACACCTCTCTCTACCTCGGTTTTTCTGGGCCGGTGGTGTACGCCGCGACCACCACCTACACCGCCGACAGTTCGGTTTTCCCCAATCCCGAGCGCGGCTTCTACAATCGTAAAGATGTGGTCGTTGACCGTAGCTTTGCCTCCCTTTCAAATACGATTGTCCACAGCTACGTGCGCATTGACGCCTACAAAGGCGGCGGCGACATTGGTTTCAACGACTCCGTGATGAGCGGACTCCGCGCCGGGCTTAACGCGATCCGCGCCGACGGCAAGAAGGTCATTCTGCGCTTTGCCTACAACTTTGGCGATTATGTTCCCTCCCCGCCTTACTGCACCAACGCCGACGCGAATCAAGCCACGATCGTGAAACACATCGGTCAGGTTATGTCTTCGCTCGAACCCTACAAAGACGTCATTATGGCGTTTGAGGCTGGCTTCATCGGCTGCTGGGGCGAATGGCACTCTTCGTGGTATCAAGGTGACGCCGAGATGCCACCCAAGATCGCCATCACTCAAAACATGGCGGATACCTTTAACTGGAGCAACCCGGGCGATCCGAGTTATCCCTTTAGCCCGCCCCTTGCCATCCGCTACCCCAACTTGCTGCGCAACTTGGTCAATAGTTCACTCTCCACCTCGGCCAAGAACCGGATCGGTTCTCACCAAGACTGTTTCCTGGCGAGTGAGCCCGACGACTGGGGAACCTGGAGCCGCGACCCCAGCTTTACGCCCGACCAAGACAAGCAATTCGTCGCTTCCATGGGCGTGGATCACCTCGTCGGCGGCGAGACCTGTAACGTCAGCTCGCCGCGCGTGAACTGCCCCACTGCCCGCAGTGAAATGCAGTTGATGCACTTCACCTATCTCAACGAGGACTACGAGCCGGGCGTCATCCAAGTTTTCAAGAACCAGGGATGCTTTACCGAGTTCCAGCAGAAGTTGGGCTATCGCCTACGCCTATCGGATGCCACTTATCCAACCAGCGCCGCGGCCGGATCAAGCTTTAACTTGCAAGTGAACCTCGCCAACGACGGCTATGCCTCGCTGGTGAGCGCCCGGCCAGTCTTCGCGGTCTTGGATGGCAGCGGCGGCACCTTCACCTTCCCCCTTTCTGCCGACCCCCGCACGTGGGAGTCTGGCCTGTCGGCGGCGATTAATCAGAGCTTTACCTTGCCGGCTAATATGCCCAGCGGCGCTTACCGCCTCTCGCTCTGGTTACCCGACAAGGCCACGAACCTGCGCACGGATTCCCGCTACTCCATCCGTTTTGCCAACCTGAACACCTGGGATGCGAGTAAGGGCTACAACGTCTTGGCGACCAATATTCAGGTGGGCGGCGGTGGTGGATCAACCGCTACCTGGACAAATACCCCCACCGGCCCGACCAACACCCCGACGAATACCGCTGTGCCACCGACTGCGACTCCGACCTCGACCCCCAGCAGCACGACATCCTACGAAGCGGAGTCGAGTAGCAATACCCTGGCGGGCGGAGCGGTCGTATCGGCCTGTGGGCCATGCTCCGGTGGAAATAAAGTCGGTTACGTGGGCAACAACTCCGGCACCCTCCAGTTCAACGGTGTGAACGCTAGCACCGCCGGGAGCTACACCTTAACGACTTACTATACGAATGGCGACACTGTCAGTCGCTCAGCGAGCATTAGCGTCAACGGTGGCGCTGGCACAAACGTGACCTTCCCGGTGACCGGCGGCTGGACCACGGTTGGCTCTGTGCAAACGACCATCAGCCTAAATGCGGGCAGCAACACGATCAAGTTCTCCAATGCCACCGGCTGGGCTCCGGACTTTGATCGCATTACCGTTAATACCAGTTCCAGCCCAACGAACACACCGGTGCCGCCGACCAATACACCCACATCTACGCTGACGCGTACGAATACCCCGACCGGCCCGACCAACACGCCGACGAATACGGCGGTTGGCCCAACCAACACACCCACGAACACGCCGGTTGCCCCAACGGCGACGCCGACCAGCGGCGGAGCCAGCTTGTTGCTGGATAACTTTGATGGAGTACCCGTCTGGTCTACCGGGACCACCAACGATCTGGGTAAATGGGCGGGCGCCAATGGCTTCGTTAATGGCGCGGGTGGCGCCGGGGTAGAGACTGGCGGCGCGTTAGTGCTGCAATACAACAACGCCGGTTGGTTTGGGAGTGATGTGTTGCAGGATGTCTCCAGCAAGACCTACCTGGTCTTTGTCATCAAAGGCGCGGCGGGCGGGGAGCAGAACGCCTTCCATATAATCCTGGGCGGCGTGGAGAAGACGCTGGGGGCGTTCAGTGGAGATACCATTACGACCAGCTATAAGACCATCCGCATCAACATGGCGGGGCAGGGGATCAACCGGGCCGCGCCGGGACAGTTGCAGTTGACCTTCTGGTGGGGCAGCAGTGGAACGGTCACGATAGACGAGATCCGCTTCGAAAATTAGGTTGCGATTGATAAGCTGTCTACATGCAACCAAACGGCCCCCACTGATCGAGTGGGGGCCGTTTGTGTCAAGTTCCAACGGCTTTTTTATTTATGGCTTAGCGGCGTTAGCTCGCCGCGACAGTCACGTTCACCCCTAACGTTTCCTTGGCGCTACCGGTGTAAACACCGCGCGTGGGAGGCACATCCGCATAGTCACGTCCCACCGCTACCCGCACGTAGTAGGCCGTTTGTTGGCAGTTGTGCGTTGGGTCCAGAGAAATCCAGCCCGGCCCCGGCACGAAGACATCCACCCAGGCATGCGAGGCCGTCTGTTCACTCTGGGGAGCGTACAAATAACCGCTCACGTAGCGCGCCAGGAGATTTTGACTCCGGCAGGCGGCCAGCATCAGATGC
>Ga0209382_10011996_pt1 | contig 10727 bp, 7 predicted proteins | sample SoiMetdeltSBSDD5_FD_187599 | JGI IMG/M metagenome (GOLD analysis project Ga0209382, IMG submission 187599) | Bulk soil microbial communities from a Populus tree surrounding site in Tennessee, USA - Soil MetaG P. deltoides SBSDD5 (SPAdes) (version 2) | ecosystem: Environmental > Terrestrial >...
CCTCGTCGAGGCGGTCACGCGGGGGACGACCGTGGTCGAGGTGCCGGTGACGGTGCGAGCGCGCGCGCACGGCACCACGGGCAAGCCGCCGACCCTGCGCTACGGCGCGGGCTTCACGAAGGCGATTGCGGCCGCGTGGCTGCGGTCGGTGCGACGTAGAAGTCGACGTAGCGACCGCACGCCGCTCGCAGTGGAACGAGCCGCCCCCGAGCGCCCGCGCGGGTGAGCGCGACGCCGGACAGCGGCAAGTTGCCGGGCGAGTTGAGCGCGCGCGTGCGTGCGGATGCGCCCAGCAGGCGGCCCAGCGCGGTCGTCGGTCGCGCGCGCACCTCGACGGTCAAGGGTCCGGTGCGCGGCTGGTGCACCCGTCCGACGGCCCAGAAAGGCCCGACCCGGTCGGCGCTCGGCGCAAGGCGCGCCGCCAGGTCGCCCGCCCGCACGTCGAGCCCGGTCACCCCCGCCCATTGCAGCGACAGGTCCCAGGTGCCGGCGGGGACCGTCAGCGTCTGGCGGGCGGACTGCCCGGGGCGGACCGGCTGCCCTCGCCAGCCCGCTTGAGCGCCGACCACAGGCGTCGGGAGCACGGATGCGACGCCGCCGCTCGCCGCCAGCGCCCGGCCCGCGGGAGTGGTGCAGTGAAGCGTCGCGCCGGGGGCGCCGTTGCGCTCCATCGGCGTGCGCGCCGGCGTCGGGCCGGTGCGGTGCCACAGGTCGTAGGACGGCGTGCTCGCCACGAGGCGGAAGTTGCGCGGCGCCTGGCTGGCGTAGCCGCTGTGCGGGAGCACGACGTCGTCGAACGCCTCGAGCCTCCTCGGCGTGAAGCTGTCGAAGTCGAGCGGCTCGCCGCCGTGCCACCGCTTGGGCGGCCCGGTCGGGACCTGAACGGGCGCGTACAGGAAGGGGCCGAGGGTGAGCCGGCGCGCACCTCGTAGGTGCCACTGGGCGAAGTCGTCGATGCCGCCGAACAGCACCGAGCGGTTCTGAACGAGCGGGCGCAGGCGGTCGAGGTCGTTCCCGTGGGCCGCCGGACCGACGAGCCCGTCGCGCAGCACCAAGAACGTGGACGCCGCTGCGCCGGCCAGCAGCACGGCGCCGAGCGCCTGCGGCAGCCAGCGCGGCAGCAGCTCCCGACGGGGTCCCCACGCCGCGACGAGCGCCGGCACCATGGTCAGCATGGCAACGGGTGCGAGCACGACCAGACCCTTGGCCGAGGCGTAGATGCCACGCCCCAAGGTGAGGGCGAGGTAGATGAGCAGCGCGCCGGCGAACGTAGCCGGCACGACGAAGTCGCGACGCCGCATCCACCACACCACGCCGAACACGAGGGCCGCCAGCGCGAGCGCGCCGAGGACCAGGCTGAGTCCGAGTGGGTGCGGCGTCCGGCGGAAGTCTCCGACCAGCCACACTCCGAGCGCCTCGAACGGAACGGGATAGTGCGACAGGTTGCCCTTGCCGGACTCGTTCGCGAACGACGACCCCGCGAAATCCACCATCCGCGGTATCTCGGCCGCCGCGGCGACGGCGAGCCCGAGGGCGGCGCCCGTCGCCGGCCGTCTGGCGGCGGCAAGCATGGCGCCCAGCGGCACCTGCACGGACACGCGCTCGAGGACGACGAGCGCCGCGACGGCCGCCGCGGGCCAGATCAGCCCGGAGAAGCTGTAGGCATAGATCGTGCCCGCGAGGAGCAGGCCGAGTGGGACGCCGCCACGGACCGACGGTCGCCGCCGGCCGCGCGCGAGGTCGCGGACGGCGAGCGCGAGGGTGACGAGCAGCAGGCCTTCGATCGGCTCCTTGAAGCCGCCGGACACGGGATAGGAGACGGTCAGGTACGACAGCGCAACCACCGCCGCGCCCACCGGGGCAAGCGCCCGAGGCCGAGCGGGCATGGCCGCCATAGCCGCGAGCGCCAGGATCGGGGTGATCGCCAGGAGCACCGCGTCGAAGGCGTGCACGAGGGAGATGTGGAGCCCCCGTGCCAGCGCGGCCGCCAGGGCATGGGGGCCAAGCGGATAGCCGCTCGCGTAGAGCGAGTCGTGTGAGGCCGACACCGGCTCGAAGCCCGCGTGGGTTCCCAACCACCACGCGGTGGCCAGGTGGGCGCTCATGTCGTCGCTGCCGACCGCGCCCGAGATACCGTCTCGCCCCGTGACGAGGTGCGGCAGCGACGCGAGGAAGGCGGTCAGAACGGCGAGGGGAAGCCCGACGCGGGCCGCCACGCGTAGGGCACGCCGCACCGGTGCGAGCGCGAGCGACGCGACCGTCAGGACTGCCAGGGCGACTGCGGCGGTCGTGACGCGGCCGGGGACGTGGACGAGGATCCCCCCCACGGCGAGGAGCACCGCGAGCCCGACGGCGGGTGACCACCAGGCCCAGTCGGGGCGGCCGCAGAGGTATAGCGCGGCCTGTCCGACGGCGGCCGCTGAGACGACGATCGCGACCGTTGCCAGGTAGATGGCGACCACCGAGGGCCGGAGCATAGGAGGATTCCGCCCCATGCCCATGCGGACACTCGTCATCGGCGGCGACGGCTACCTCGGTTGGCCGACCGCTCTCCACTTCTCTGCCCGCGACCACGAGGTCGCCGTCATCGACAATTTCTCGCGCCGCCGCTGGCACAACGAGCGCTCGACCGATTCGCTCACGCCGATACGCCTGCTGGACGAGCGGATCGCGGTCTGGCGCGAGCTCTCCGGTCGCGAGATCACGGCGTTCGTGGGCGACGTCGAGGACCCGGCCTTCCTGGACCCGGTCATTGCGGAGTTCCGGCCCGAGACCGTCGTCCACTTCGGCGAGCAAGCCTCAGCGCCCTACTCGATGATCTCCCGCGCCCACGCGCTGGAGACCCAGGGCAACAACGTGCTCGGCACGCTCAACCTGCTCTTCTCCCTGCGCGCCCACGTGCCGGCCTGCCACCTCATCAAGCTCGGCACGATGGGCGAGTACGGCACGCCCAACATCGACATCGAAGAGGGCTTCATCGAGATCGAGCACAAGGGGCGACGCGACACGCTGCCCTTCCCCAAGCAGCCCGGCTCGCTGTACCACCTCTCGAAGGTCCACGACTCCCACAACCTCCATTTCGCCGCGCGCACCTGGGGACTACGCGCGACCGACCTCAACCAGGGGGTCGTGTACGGCATCGAGACGGACGAGACGGCGCTGGATGAGCGGCTGATCACCCGGTTCGACTACGACGAGGTCTTCGGAACGGCCCTCAACCGGTTCTGCGTGCAGGCCGTCATCGGGCACCCGCTCACCGTCTACGGCAGCGGCAGCCAGACACGCGGCTTCCTCAATCTCCGCGACACGCTGCAGTGCGTCGAGTTGGCCGCCGAGCATCCGCCCCGGCTTGGCGAGTTCCGCGTGTTCAACCAGTTCACCGAGCAGTTCTCGGTGCTCGAGCTCGCCGAGCTCGTCCAGCGCGTCGGGCGCGAGCGCGGCTGCGAGGTCGAGATCGCCCACTACACGAACCCGCGCATCGAGGACGAGGACCACTACTACAACGCGGTCAACACGAAGCTGCTCGACCTCGGCCTCGAGCCGCACTACCTCGGCGACGAGCTCCTCGTCTCGATGCTCGAGATCATCGGCCGCTATCGCGACCGGCTGATCTCGCGCGCGATCGAGCCCCGCGTGCAGTGGCGCGCCGGCGAGCTGGAAGGCGAGTTGCCCGTCGAGTGAGGCGCGTCGTCGCGCGTCGCTCATAATGAGGCGGTTGCTTCGCACCGTTTTTATCGGGTCGCGTAATCGGTTCGACGAGACGATTGTTCACTGGCTGTCCCAGCAAACCGACGTAGCCGGCGTTGTCTGGACGACCTCGACGAAGTGGCGGTCTAGCTGGCGAGGGCGCGCGACGTTTGCATGGTGGCGACTGAAGCGCCGCGGTCCTCTTAGGGCGCTGGATGAGGCGGCCTTTCTGGCGTGGTCCCATCTGCGAACGCATGCACACGATGCGCGATCCATAGAGCGTGAGATCCTCGTGCCGTACCGCACACGGCACGGCCGGGTCGGTTGGACTGGGGCGGCTGTTGAGACGGCGAACGTCAACGGTGCAGATGCGCTGCGATTCGTCCGGGATTGCCGTCCCGATGTGATCCTCGCAATGTGCACGAACGACTACTTCTCTCGCGAGCTCCGCGAAATCCCGCGGTTCGGCGCATTCCTTTGGCACGAGGGGTTCACCCCGGAGTATCGCGGTCTCTACGCCCCCTTTTGGACCGTCAGCGCCCTCGACTTCGATCGCATCGGCTCGACGCTGCTGCGGATGAGCGACTCGTTCGACGCCGGAGACCCCTTCGTCCAAGAACCGGCGCGCGATGTCGATCCGTTCACGGACGGGCCGCTCTTCCTTGGGCACAAAGCGATCTATGACTCCTTACCCGCCGTCGAGTGCTTCCTCAAGGAGCTCGAAAATGGTATCGCCCGGCCCCTGGATCACGCAGGCAGGGAGTCCCGCATCTACACTTACCCAGGGCTGTCCGACCTGATCCACCAGCGCCTGTCACTCCGGCGCGTCGCGTTTAGTGCCAGCCCTGGCCGCTAGCTCATCCGATCCAAGTTGCGAGACGGGCGTGGTCGATTCGCGCTCAGCGTCTAGCCGGCCTTGAAAGCGTAATACCCGGGCTTCGGGGTCCCGTCGGCGAAGAGGAGCCCTTCCGATCTCATCGGCGCTCCGCTGGTTGACGGTGGCTCGTCGTAGAGCGAGTACCACGCCATCGTTGTGATGCGCCGGAACGCGTGCGCCACTTTGAACGCGCTCCGAATCCATTTCGCGGCAACCGCGGGAGGCTCAGCGAATGTTCCGAACGCAACGTCAGGCGCTTGGGTAGGGATCGTGAACTCCGACAGCCAGAACTTGACCCGGCCGTGGCGATAGTGATCGATGTACTTGGCGAATCGTTGCATGTCGGAGAAGTCAACCTGCCCGTCCGGCGATGGGGGACGATGGAGGCCTGGCTCGCGGTACGAGAACGGGTTGTGCCCCCAAAGGTCAAGCCGAGGTGGCTTCCCGTTGGGCAGCTTCATGTACCGAACCCAATTGAACGAGTTGATCGCCAGCCCCAGGTTGTATGTCATCCCGCCGATGACGACGTTGCCAGGGTTGACCGCTTTGAACGCGCCGTACGCGGCGTCAAGCACTTCCGCATAGTGGCGCGGTGCCTGCGCCTGGGCGGGGGTCAGCCGTTTCGCCCCGCGACGCTGAGGAATCGATGGCTCGAAGCTGGCCAGACCGTTCGGTTCCCCCCAAACCATCCAATGATCCACGGTGGGATACCGTTTACTGGCGGCGGTGGCAAAGGCCGCGTAGTCGTCGGCGCTGAGGGGTGCAAAAAACGGGTCGTCGTGACCCCCGTTCGCCCACGAAGGCGCCCCCATGAGCATCAGCGCGTAGTGAATCCCGACCGCTTCCGCGTTGGCGATGTCTTGGTCAAGAGTCTTTGGCCACTTATACGCCGGATCATTGGGATCGCTCGGGTTCGCTGGCCGGGTCGGGGCGATCCGGTCCCAGCGGAGCTGGAGCTGGAGGTAGTTGACGCCCAGGTCTTGGTAAATCGGGAGCTGCGACTGACCGTTGACCTGCGCAGGACCCCAGAACACCTTTGTGATCGCTTTTGCGCCCGGCGCGGCCCAGAGTGCCAACACGGCAGCAACAGCGCCGGCCGCCGACGCGGCGCGGCCCCATCGGATTGGAGCGTGAAGCATGCCCCAACAACCGAACTCACGCCTAGGAGTTGCGCGCTGCGCCATCCGCCGCACCTCGGTCGACTGAGCCTAGACTCCCGGCCCGTGTTCGCCGACCTTCACTGCCATTACCCCATGCATGTGGTGATGCACGACCCGCGCCATCGGATCGAGCACTTCGTCAAGCGCATGCGGCGCGACCAGGCCGGGGCGGCGGTGCTGCGCGTCGCGAGCCGCCTGCTCAACGACCCTCACGTGTGGTCGACGGAGCGCGTCAGCATCGAACGCCTGCGGCGGGGCAACGCGCGGCTCGTGTTCTCGGTTCTGCACAACCCGTTCAACGAGATGGACCTCGACCTTCGCTACGGCGCGCCTCCCGCGGACGAATACTTCGAGAAGGTCCTCTCGCAGATCGCGGAGGTCGAGCGCAACCTCGACCAGTGGGATGACTCGGTCGTGACGCTGGTCCGGGACGTGGACGCGCTCGATCGCGCACTCGCGTCCGGGGCCATCGCAATGGTCCATTGCCTCGAGGGCGGCGTAGACCTGGGGTCCTCCCCCGACACGATCGAGCGCAACGTGGAGGAGCTCAAGCGACACGGCGTCGCCTACATCACGCTCGCGCACCTCTTCTACCGCCAGGTGGCGACCAATGCCCCCGCAATCCCGTTTCTGCCCGACGACGTGTACCGGCGGGTGTTCCCCCAGCCGCGCGACGTGGGCCTCACCGAGCGCGGCCGCGCGGCCGTGGAGGCGATGGCGCGAAGCTGCATTCTCGTGGACCTCGCACACATGAGCGGCCACTCGATCAAGGAAGCACTCGAGATCCTTGACGCGGAGGCGCCCGACATGCCCGTCATCAACTCGCACGCCGGATACCGCTTCGGGACGCAGGAGTACATGCTCGACGCGGCGACGATCGAGCGGATCGCAGAGCGCCGGGGTGTCGTCGGGCTGATCATGGCCCAGCACCAGCTCAACGACGGAGTCAGCAAGCGCGAGCACAGGTTCGACGACTCGTTCGAGGTGATCTGCGAGCACGTGGACAAGTTCCACGAGATCACCGGCAGCCACGAGCACGTTGGGGTCGGCAGCGACTTCGACGGGTTCGTCAAGCCGATGATGGGCGGGCTGGAGACTCCAGCGGCCCTCGGGGGGCTCGCAGAACGACTCGCCGACCGCTATGGCAGCGAGGACGCGGAGCGCATCACCTCAGGCAATGCGATCCGCGTCCTGCGCGAACTCTGGCGCCACTGAGGGCCGGCAGGCAAGGCTCCGGATAGGGTCGGTGGTCATGGCTGCCGGCGGGGCTCGCAAGCCGTTGATCGTGGCCGTCGTTGGCGACGCGAGCGTCGAGCAGCGGCTCGTTGCCGACCTGGTGCGCCGCTTCGGCGGCGATTACGAGGTGGTGGGCGAGACCTCCGCCGACGCGGCCCTCGAGACTGTGGCCGAGTCGACCGAGGTCGCGGTCGTCATCGCCTCCCAGCGCCTTGCCGGGGTGACCGGCATCGAGTTCCTCGGCCGCGCCCATGCCGTGGCCCCGGCGGCCAGGCGGGCCCTGCTCATCGCCTATGGCGATCCCGGCAGGAACGATGCCGTGATCGAGGCGATGACGTTCGCACGGATCGACCAGTGGCTGTGGCAGCCGTGGGATCCGGCTGAGGAGCTGCTGTACCCGTCCGTCAGCGCGCTGCTTGCGGCGTGGGCGCGTGGGCGGGACGTTCCGCGCTTCGAGGCCGTGCGGATCGTGGGTGAGCAGTGGAGCGCTCGGTCTCACGAGCTGCGTGACCTGTTGCAGCGCAACGGCGTCCCTCACGGCTTTTATGCCGCCGACTCGAGGGAGGGTCGCGAGTTGCTCGGTTCGGCGCGACGGGATGGGTCGCGGCTTCCGGTGACGGTGTTCCCCGACGGCCGGGTGCTCGTCGACCCCTCCAACGCCGAGGTCGCGTCCGCCCTGGGCGTCAGGACCCGGCCCGAGGAGAGCAGTTGCGAGCTTGCCGTGGTCGGCGCAGGTCCAGCCGGGCTTGCGGCCGCCTTGTACGGAGCGTCGGAGGGCCTGTCGACCGTGCTGCTGGAAGCGGAGGCGCTCGGCGGGCAGGCGGGGACGAGCACGATGATCCGCAACTACCTGGGCTTTCCTCGCGGCATCAGCGGCGAGGAGCTCGCGCGGCTGGCGTCGGAGCAGGCGACGCTGTTCGGGGCGAGCTTTGTCTACTCGCGCGTGGTCGACCTGCGGTCTGGCGGTGGCGCCCACGAGCTCGTACTGAGCGACGGGACGACGATCACCGCGAGGGCCGTGGTGCTGGCGACGGGGGTCACCTACCGGCGGCTCGACGTGCCCGGGACGGACAGGCTGATCGGCGCCGGCGTCTTCTACGGCGCCGCCGCGACGGAGGCTCAGGCTCTTGCCGGGCAGCCGGTCTTCGTCGTGGGCGCGGCCAACTCGGCCGGGCAGGCAGCCCTCCATCTGGCTCGCTATGCCAGCCGGGTGACGCTTGTCGTCCGCGGGCCGTCTCTGGCGGCGAAGATGTCGAACTACCTCATACGGGAGATCGAGCGTGCGAGCAACATCGCCGTGCGCACACAGACCGAGATCGTCGAAGCCACCGGCGGCGGGCGCCTTCAGCGCCTCACGCTTCACCACACAGCCAGCGCAGCAGAAGAGGTCGTAGACGCGGCGGGGCTCTTCGTTCTGATTGGCGCGCTGCCCCACACCGACTGGCTCCCCACCACCCTGATGCGCGACGAAGACGGCTATATCCGCACGGGCCGCGACCTCATCGACGGTGAGGGGAACGCACCCGCGCACTGGCCCCTGCGCCGCGCCCCCGTCCTCTACGAAACCAGCATGCCCGGGGTGTTCGCCGCCGGTGACGTCCGCCATCGTTCCATCAAGCGCGTCGCCTCAGCCGTGGGAGAGGGCTCCGTGACCGTTCAGCAAGTCCACGAGCACCTCTCGGAACTCTCGCCGACCGCACCGCGACACCACGCTCGGCCCCGCGGCATCGCGAGCGCGTGAACAGCCGGCCGCGCTTCAGGCCGTGTGCCGGTTTTGCGAGTTGGAGGCCGGAGGCGATGTCGTGTGCCGGTGGGGGCGGGCGCTGGCGCGCGGGCTGACGAACTCGCTGCCGCTCGGGCCGGTCCGCACCGCCTTGTTCAGCGCGCTGCCACGCCAGTACCTGCGCCAGGGCAGGAACCACATGGTCCAGCCGTTGTCCCACTGGCCGGACTTCGGGCTGCCCTTGATCTTCACCGGGTCGCCGGGGACGGCCATCTTGTAGAAGGTCTCGGCGTTGGCGGGCGACATGTTCACGCAGCCATGGCTGACGTTGCTGAAGCCCTGATCGCCCACCGACCAGTAGGCGTCGTGCAGATACTCGCCGCTCCAGGTGATCCGGACCGACCAGGGCACCGAGATGCTGTAGCCAGGGCCGGTCATCTGGACCGGGTTGGCCTTCTCGATCGTCAGGTAGGTCCCGTTCGGGGTGTCGTCACCAGGGCGTCCGCTGCTGACCGGCCAGCGTGCGAACCGTTTCCCGCTTCGATACACGTTCATGTAGTGGCCCGAGGTGCTGACCACCACGTTCAGGGCCCGCCCGATCCTGAAGCTCTGCCTGAGGGTGTGGTTCCCGTACACCCCGGCGGCCCCCTTCACGCCGTTCAGATGCGCGGTGAAGCTCACGCGCGTGTGCGGCTTCCAGTACCGGCGCGGGCGGAAATACAGGCACTCCGGTGCCAGTCGGCACTGGCCGTCCCAGTACCACGCGCCCACCGTCGGCTTCGAGGTCTTCACCTCGAGCGCCTTCTCCACCGCCCGCCGGTTCCTGATCGGCTGGTCGAAGTAGATGATGATCGGCATCCCGACGCCGTAGGTCTGGTGGGACCCCTCCACGATCCTGGCCGTGAACGTCTTGCCCGGCGTGAACGTCCGGAACGTGCTGGTCCGCTTCACCCGCTGGCCCGACGCTCCGACGCCCGTAGCGGTGACCGTGTAGCGCCGCGAGACGTTCAGCGCCCAGGCGCTGTGCCAGACCGTCCCCGTCGCGTTGAGCTTCCCCGTGACGCGATCGCCCCGCGAGCGCACGACCACGCCGCTGATCCTGCCCCCCGTCGCCCTGACCGTGATCCCCCGATTCGGGCGTCTATCCGTGCTCCCGCTTGCCGGCGTGATCGACAGGCGCACGCCGCTTGCGGTCGCGCCGGTGCGGGCGTGGCCGGCTCCCTGGCCGGCCGGCGGCGTCGAGCTCCCCGAGCACCCAGCGACGAACACGCCAACCGTCGCGCAGATCGCCAGCCCTGCGAGTCCCGTCAGATGCGGCCGGAACGAGTGAGAAGGGGTCGCCTTTCGGCGCAAACTCGGCCTCCGGAGTTTGACTCCCGGCAGCTTACGACGCTTCCGCGCTCGACTAGCGACGGCGGCGCGCCAAGAAGTCGGCTTCGGCTTGCCCGAGCGGCGTTGCAGGGGGCTCGCCGTGGAGGTATTCGGCCGCGATGCCGCCCCAGTCTGCGCCGGCTCGCAAGTTGTGCAGAACGATCGCCACCATGGCGTGCATCCGACGGATCAGGACCGACTCGGGTGGCAGGGTGAACTGGTTGACCTGGCCCTTGATCTCGCCGCGCTCCTCCTCGCTCGGTCGCTCTCGGTCGCGGCCGCGCTGCTCGCGGTTGGTCGAGAACCGGCGCTCGCCCGGCACGGCGTACCACTTGATCGCGTGCCGCAGCAGCCTCAGTGCGAACGTGGCGTCGACCGAGTCGGCGCGGTCCGCCGGGAGATAGCCGCCCGCGACGAGCGCGTCCTTCAGGGCTGCGGCGTCTTCCTCCCGGGCTGCAAGAGCGATCGCGGCCTCGGCGTCAACGTGCCCGCCGTCGATGTCGCGAAGCAATCCGAAGTCCAGAAAGCACACCCGGCCGTCGACGCGAAGAAGGTAGTTCCCCGGGTGAGGGTCGCCAAGAGCGATCCGGTCGCGGTAGAGCAGTCCGAAGAAGAACCGGAACACGATCTCCCCGTAGCGGTCGCGCTCGGCCTCCTCGGCACGGCGCACGGC
>Ga0209382_10011997_pt1 | contig 10727 bp, 7 predicted proteins | sample SoiMetdeltSBSDD5_FD_187599 | JGI IMG/M metagenome (GOLD analysis project Ga0209382, IMG submission 187599) | Bulk soil microbial communities from a Populus tree surrounding site in Tennessee, USA - Soil MetaG P. deltoides SBSDD5 (SPAdes) (version 2) | ecosystem: Environmental > Terrestrial >...
GGTGGGGTCCTTCAGGCGCACGACGGTGGTTCCCCTGGAACACATAGCGATCAAGCCTTGGACCGCATAATGGTGTCGCGGGTGAACCAGTCCCAGTAGCTGGCCGGGCCAGCGGCGGCGGCGAAGCGGCCGAGCCGAGCCGCCCACTCGCGCTCGGCGCCGAACTCGTCGCGCCACGACCAGAGCCGGGTCGTGAGCCGGTGGAGCTGATGCTCGTGGGTGAAGCCGATCGCGCCGTGCAACTGATGGGCGATCCGCGCGCCGGTCGAAGCCGCCTCGCCAGCCCGGACCTTCGCGGCGGCCATCTCCATCGCACCATCGCCACGACTGGCCGCCCGCACCGCGCCGTCCACGGCAGCAGCGGCGGCCACGGTCTCGCCGGCCAGGCGCGCGAGCTCGTGCTGAACCGCCTGGAACCGCCCGAGCGAGCGCCCGAACTGGGTCCGCGCCTGGACGTACTCCACCGTCAGCTCCAGGACGCGTTCCAGTGCGCCGACCATCTGGACCGAGCGGGCCAGCGCCCCCCGCGCCAGCAGATGGTCCCATCCCGGCGAGACGGACCTCGCGGCGTCTGCCGGGAGCCGTACGTTCCTGAACGTCAGCGTGTCGCGCGGCTCGCCGGCGAGGTTCACCCCCGATTCGACGCGGCACGCCTTGAGCGGAACGGTGGCGACGGCGTGCCCGCGGCCGCGGCGGGCCAGCACCACGATCATCCCCGCCTGCGACGCCCAGGGTACCCGCGCGGCCTGGCCGTGCAGCCGCCAGCCGTAGGTGGTCAACTCGAGATCGATGCTCTCCCCGAACCGCGTCGGCGCCACGGTCAGCGGACCGGACGGGACCGGCAACCCGGCTTCAGCCAGCAGCCAGCCGGCCAGCGCGGCCGTCTCGGCGAGCGGGACCGGAGCCGGGAACCGCCCGAGCGAGCGCAGCACGGCGGCGATCTCCGGCCAGCCGCCTCCCGCACCGCCCCGCGCCTCCGGCACGCCGACCAGCGGCAGGCCGGCCGCTTCGAGCGTCCGCCAGAGCGCCGGCGCCCAGGCGTCATCCGGCGCGGAGCTGGCCCCAGACGCCGGCTCGCGCCGGGCCGCGTCGTCGCGCAGGATCTCGGCGGTGACCTGCTCCAGCAGCGCCGTCTCGCTCACGGCGTCACCAGCGCCGTCTCGGGCCTGGCGACCCGGGTGCAGGTGCAGGCGACGTGTATGCGAAGGTTCTGGGACCGCCGCGATCCTCGCGGCAGCGGGCGCAGCCCGCTCCAGCTTCCGATGCCGGATGTCGCCGGGATGGCCTCGCTTCGCGGGATGCCGCGAGGATCGCGGCGGTCCCAGGAGATAGGCACGCATCCAACATGCCCGAACAGCCGATCTGGGGCCGCACCAGGAGCGATCGTCATCGGACGCCCAGCGCCCGCGCGACGATCCCCCGCAGGATCTCGTTGGTCCCGCCCCGTAGCGTAAATCCCGGCGAGGCCGCGACCGCCTGGGCCAGCAGCACCTCCAGCCGGTCGGCGCTCTGAGGATCGGGCTCCCCGCCGATCGCGATGCGGAGCGCGTCCACCATGTCCTGCTCCAACGTCGTGCCGAGATCCTTGACCAGCGCCGCGCTGATGGCGACGTCGTCGCCGCGCTGGAGCCCGGCCGTCACCGCCAGCGAGAGCTGCCGCAGCGACCAGAGCCGCGCCGTCAGCCGGCCGAGCAGCTCGGCACTGGCCGCGTCCGGATCTGCGCCGAGCGAGCCGAGCCAGGCCAGCAACAGCGGCATCGGGCTCATGAACCGCTCGGGGCCGCTCCGCTCGTAGCCGAGCTCAGAGGTGACCTGGGCCCAGCCGTTCCCGATCTCGCCGACCACCAGATCGTCCGGGATGAAGACGTCGTCCAGGGTCACCTCGTTGAAGTGGGCCTCGCCGGTCAGCAGGCGGATCGGGCGGACGGCGACGCCCGGCGCTGCCAGGTCCAGGATGAACTGGCTGAAGCCGGCGTGGCGGTCCTCCGATGGCGGCGCGGTGCGGCAGAAGAGGATGGCGTACTGGCTGCGGTGGGCGTGGCTCGTCCAGACCTTCCGGCCGGTCACGGACCAGCCGCCCTCGACCTGCCGTGCCCGGGTCTGGACCGCCGCCAGGTCTGATCCCGCGTCCGGCTCGCTCATGCAGATCGCGAAGTAGCACTCGCCCCGGGCGATGGCCGGCAGGAACCGTTGGCGCTGCTCCTCGGTCCCGAAGCGCAGCAGCAGCGGCCCGCTCTGGCGCTGGGCGATCCAGTGCGCCGCGACTGGCGCCCCGGCCCCGAGCAGCTCCTCGGTGATCGCGTACCGCTCGATCTCCGGCCGGTCCCGCCCGCCGTACCTGGCCGGCCAGTTCAGCCCGATCCAGCCGCGTCGGCCAAGCTCCCGACTGAACGCCGGATCGTGGCCGGAGAGCCAGGCATCGCACGTCGGCGTGAACCGGCCGGCCGCGAGCGCCTCGGCGAGGAAGTGCCGGACCTCGGCACGGAGCGCCGACGTATCGTGCACGGGCGGAATGGAGGCGAACGCGAGCAGGCCTGCAGGCATGGCCACACTGTACCTACTTTTGACGACGGCCTTCATCCGGTCGACGACGCCGGCATGGTGGGTGTTCACGCGGTGGTACACGTGGGTCCCGGGGGTGTCCGGCGTGGTCCCGGGGTGGCCACGGCGTGTCCTCAGGTGGCCTCAATTGGCACAGTGCCAATCCGACCGGGGTGGCTGACTCGAAGGGATAGGTCTGGCATTTTGGGTTCGAATCACCGGAAACGAGGGTGTTGGGTGCCGGGATCTCGGTTTTGGAGGTGATCTCGCGGCGCGTTGCTGGACCGGTGAGGGGTGCGCGAGCGGGCATGCCGGGCCTCCGTGGGTTGTGCTGTCAGGTAGTACTCCTGAACGTGGCGTGAGGCCGAACCAGATGGGCGGATGATCGATCGGGTCGAGTGCCACAGCGCGCAGCCGCGTATCACCATGGTCCGGCCCGCGAAACCGCCCCGACGATATACTGACCCAAAAGTCCTGTTATTCCGCTCATCCGGGTTTCGGGATGCCGGCTGGTATCATCCGGACGTGCGGTTTGTCGGATGCCGGCATCCGTGCACGAGTTTCGACGGCGGACGCAGTCGCCGATCGGAGCCGATACGTAAGTCGCTCGCGGAACGCTATCGGATAGACGCGCGGAGTGTCGGTGCCGTCGTGGCGCCGGTTCACGTGAGGGGCCACGTGATAGAGCCGCTGTCTGGAGCACTCACCTTTCTCGCCACCGATATCGTCGGCAGCCTCTCGCACTGGCAGCGCAACGAGGCGGCGATGTCGATCGCACTTGCACGTCACGATCACCTGCTGCGCGAGCTCATCGCGCGGCACGGCGGCCAGTTCATCAAGGGAACCGGCGACGGGGTCTGGGCCGCCTTCGAGCAGCCGGCGGCTGCGCTCGACGTGGCGCTGGCGATCCAGGCCGGGATCCGGACGACCTCGTGGGGCGAGGTCGGGGAGCTGCGCATTCGCGTCGCGCTGCACAGCGGCGAAGCTGAGGCCCGCGACGGGGACTACTTCGGGACGAACCCGAACTTGCTGGCGCGCCTGCTCGAGCGGGCGCGGGGCGGCCAGATCCTGATCTCCGAGGCAACCGTTCGGCTCGCCAACGTCGAGGATTCGGCGGCCTACGCCATCCGGAGCGTCGGGGAGCTCCGGCTCCGTGGTGTGCGCGAGACGACGCAGGCGTTCGAGCTGCTCCAAACTGCGAGCGACGCCGACGGGGCGTCGCCCTGGCAGGACATCGGTCTGTCGTACGTGCCGTCGTACTCGTTCCCGATTCCAGGTCACCTGGTCGGTCGAGCGCGCGAGCTTGCCAGGTTGTGGGCCGTACTGGAGCAGGGGCGAGAGGCGCCACAGGTCATCCTGGTCAGCGCTCCCGCCGGCACGGGGAAGAGCACGCTCGTCGGCGACCTGGTGCGACGGGTGCAGGCAACGGGGACGCTCTGTCTGGCCGGGGGTGCGTACGAGCAGGCCGGCGTCATTCCGCTGGGGCCGATCCGTGAGGCACTCGCGGACTACCTGCTGAGCCAGCCCGCCGACAGCCTGCACGCGCTCCTGGGCGACGTGCTGGCGGACCTGGCGCTGGTCATGCCCGAGCTCACCCATCACCTCGGCGGCCCGCGGCGCGACGAGGGGCGCCCGGACCTCGACCGGCTCTCTGGCGCGGTCCTCGCCTGCTTGAGCGCGCTCGCCGAGCAGCAGCCGGTCCTGCTCTGCCTGGAGGATCTCCACACGACCGACGACGGCACGCTCGGACTGATCCGGTACTTGATGCGCCGGGCCGGTAAGCAGCGGCTGGTGCTCTGCCTGACGTTTCGTGACGAAGAGGTTCAGCCGGGACAGGAGCTGGAGCGGCTGATCGCGGCGTTGACGCGCGAGGGCGCCGCCCGGATCGACCTCGCGCCGCTCGACCGCGATCAGACCGGGGAACTGATCGCCAGCCTGCTCGACGGGCCGGCCAGCGAGCGCCTGCGCGATTCGCTCTACGCGACGACGGAGGGCAACCCGCTCTTCCTGGAGCAGTCCGTGCTGGCGCTGCGCGAGCAGGGGAAGATCAGCCGGGCCGGCCGCGTCTGGTACGACACCGGCGACGTCGACCTGAGCCTGCCGCCGGTCTCGCGCGACCTGCTGGGGGAGCGCCTGAGTCGATTGAGCCAGCGCTGCCGTGCGACGATGGCGATGGCGGCCGTGCTCGGCCAGACGTTCGAGTACGAGGCGCTGATCGCGGCCGTCGCGCCGTCGGACATCCTGCACCTGGTGGAGGACCTGGAGGAGGCCGAGCGGGCACACGTGTTGCGCGAGATGCCGTCCGGCTACGCGTTTACGCACGCGCTTCTGCGAAGGGCGCTCTACGATTCGCTCAGCCCGGCGCGCCGGATGTGGCTGCACGGGCGGGCCGGCGAAGCGCTCGAACGGCTGGCCGGTCCACGCGCCGACGAACGGTCCGCCAAGCTGGCGCACCATTTCGTCAACGCCGTACCCGGCGCAGAGAACCGTGTGAAGGCGCTCCAGTACAGCCTGGAGGCCGGGCGCCGCGCCGCCGCCCTCTTCCAGCATCACGAGGCGCTGGAGCACTTCAGACGAGTCTGCGAGCTCGCAGACCGTCACGGTGTGGCGATCAGTCTCGAGACACACCTGGAGGTGCTCGAGGGCCGTCAGACTGCTGAGCGAGCACTCGGCGAGTGGCAGCAGGTGGTTGAGACGTCCGAACGGATCTTATCGTTGGCTCACGACCCCCTCTTGCGAGCGCGAGCTGGCAGCTCAATCGGCGATGCGCGCCAACGTGTCGGGGACCTGGCTGGAGCCACAGACGCCTGTGACCACGCCCTCGCGGAGCTGGACGGCATCTCCGAGCAGACCGAGACGGTGTCGGCTCGATTGCAACTGCTGTCGGACAAGACGTACCTGCTATTCCTCCAGGGAAGGTATAGCGAACAGGCGGCCATCGGAGCCGAGATGCTTCCGATAGCGCATCGGCTGGGGACGCCGCTGGCACTCCAGCAAGCGCACAACGCACTCGCGTCGTCGGCAATGGGACGCGGGCAGGTCGACGAGGGGCTGGCACACTTCGGCCAGTTCCTAGCTGCGGTCGAACGCTCCAACGACCGGCTGAGCCAGGCGCTGGCGCATTCCAACCTCGGCATCCAGTACCAGTTCGCCGGTGAGTTCGGGCCGGCCCAGGCCGAGTTCGAGCGAGCACTGGAGCTACGGCGCGATCTGGGGGCCGACGTACGCAGCGTCAACACCATCCAGCGGCTCGGGTGGGTGGCACTGGGGGAAGGCGATCTCGAACGGGCGCTCGAGCTGGGCGAGTACGCCCGTGATCTGGCAACACGGGCGAAGGATCGCTGGGCGGCCGACTGCTACGACTTACTCGGCACAATCTTCACGGTCAAGGCCGAGTGGTCGGCAGCGATCGACCACTTCGAACTGGCACGACGCCTCCGGGAGCGCGGAACACACGTCGTCGGTTGGGTCGAGACACTGATGGGACTCGGCACGGTGCATCAGCAGACCGGAGATCTGTCTGCTGCGCGGGCCAGGTTCTCGGAGGCGCTCGACATCGCCAACTCAATTGACCCGAGTCCCTGGCGTGTGGCGGCACTGCGGCACCTTGGGCGGCTCTGCTACTTCCTGGGAGAGCCTGAGGGATCCGCGCTCATACGGGCAGCCCTGGCGCTGGCGCAGACGATGCCTCGCTCGATTGAGTTCGGTCCAACCCTCCTGGCGGCTGTGGAGTCCGGCTGTTGGAGTGACGATCCGGCTGGTGCGGCGCAGGCACTGGAGGTCGCCCTGACCTCGGGCCTTACGGCCGTTGGCAGGGTCGACGTGCAGTGCGCGCTCGCTCGTCTCCAGATCGAGACCGGGGATCTCACGGCAGCGTGGGGCCAGATCCGGAAGGCCCAGGTGCTCGTCGACCGTCTCCGCAGCCCTCGGTCGAGCTGCATGGTGATGCAGGCTACAGCCCTTGCCACTGTCGCGGCAGGAGACCGGGGAGCCGCACGTGATGCCTTTGAGCACGCGCTGAGCGTAGCGCTCGCAGCCGGCCTCTCGGCCGAACGGGAACGCGTGTCGTCCGCGCTCGCCGAGCTCGATCGGACCGGCGTGTTGATCCCCTGGCAACCGCTCACAGTGCCTGGCAGCGCGGTGTGACGCCTTCCCCCATGGGCCCGCTCGGCGGGCCCATCTTCGGGACACGCACGTCAAGGTGACAGACGGGACCTCCACGGCCGTCGTGGTGGCCCCGTCTACGGGCTTTCCGTACCCTAACCGTTGTTGCTGCCGGAGTAACTGATCAGGATATAGCCAATCTGCAAGTCACGAGGTGTGCCCGATCCCTCCTCCGGCTTTGGGTAGCGTCGGTCCTCCAGCGTATAGCGCAGCCTGATGCTCTTGACGATATTGAGGGGGTACACTATGTTCTGGTCCGGAGGGAGTTCGCCGGTGGGTTTCACGGAAGTACCGACTGGCTTTACGAACTGACCGGGTCCGGTTGCCGCTTGGAGATACGGCCACTCGGCATACGAAAAGTCCACGATATTGCCGGCCGGAATCGTATCTTTCTGCGGCAGAATGTTGTCGGCCGTACGGTCGACCAGCACACCAGACTTGCGAACCCAAGGATTCTCGGCGTTGCTGGTCGGGGCCGGAAGGTTCGGCAAGTCGAGCTGATCGACTGGCAAGTATGGGTTCTGTGCGAGGATATACGTGCCGAGCTCGAACCCATACTCCAGCACCTCAGCTGATATCGTGGCGGCTCGTTCTGAATCCACTTGCCGGTACTCCTCTAGGGCCTCCGTGAGGTGTTTGTTGACCAGACTGATGAACTCTGGAGCGTACACGTCGTCCTCCTAACTTGTGGCGTCACACGGTGCCGCGGGTGCTGCCATTGGCGCGCGATACGCGCGCACGATAGAGGTAGCTCGTCGACGAATCCGGATCATCATGAAAAGAGCGCGGGTGCCTCGTGGCTCACCATCCTTTCTGCTGCGAGGCGACTCGGCAGGCCGCGCCGTTCAGCATACGCCGCGACGCAGTCGGCCTCGGGGAGCTTCAGGATTGCAGCGGCGCTACCTCGGCCAGTTGAAGAAGGCTGCCCATCTTGAAGTCGATCGGTCTCCCGCCGCCGACGGTCGTGGGAAGGAAGTCCGGCTTCGCGTTGAAGTACGACGTCGGGTCGTACTTCAGCAGGCCGAGGATGACCTCGGCGACGATCCTGCTGCCGACCTGTCCGAGATGCTCACCGCCGGCTTGTTGGCGGGCCTCCTGAAGGATGTAGAACCAGAGGGGTGCCTGATCCTTCCATCCGGGATTGTTCAGGCTGAGGTGCGGACTCTCTTCGCAGAGTTTAGCGTTCGACAATACTTCGGTCTCATCGAACTTCGTCTTGATCGCTCCTGCGACGCGCTGACCCGAGGGCAATTTACGATCTACGCCCTTCTGGAGATCGCGCAACGCGAGCGAGAACGTCTCAGGACTCGTGTCGGCCGATCCCGGCGAGAATTGAACAGGAATCCGACCGAGCGATTCCGGCATGCGCGCGTCGATCTTCTTCGCATGGTTCTTCAGCTCCACCGACGCAGGCGGCAAGTCGTGGAAGAAGCGTGACCACACGACCACGTGCGAGCTCGTGATCGGCCGGAGGCCGCCAAGATGGTCGTCGCCGTTTGAACGGGGGAACAGCCGGACAGCGAACCCGCCTCTGCCGACGCGGTAGACGGGGCGAATCATGCTGTGGCCGAAGCGAAACGCTGCCACGGCGAACTCGAGCGGGATCATCGGTTTCGCGGGATCTACGGGCTTGTAGAACTTGAGCCTGACGTTGGGCGGATCGCCTGGCTTCGATAGCAGGATCTGCTTGAGCACTTTCTCGTCAACTATTTTCGGCAGGTAGTCATTGACGACGACCCACTGGAAGTGCCAGCGGCATTGTTCCTGGGCCAGCTCGTACAGCCTTCCTTCGTCCCGCTCGCCATCAGCCCAAAACTCATCCACGAATCGGTTGTGAAGCTTCAGAAACGCGAGGTGGAGCTGGCAGAGCACAACAGTCTCGTCGTTGCGCGGGTCGCCGATGATCGCCCTGCCCGCCGGCCGTTCGGGATCAGTAGAGCCCTGTGGGTAGCGTGGCAGGTCCTCGATCGTCTCGTCCTGATCGCTCCGGCTGTCGATGGCCATCTTTGCGCCGTTGCGTTTTGGCGGATCTTTCAGCGTCGGCGACTGGCAGTACACCGAGTCGAGGTCCAGACGGGGCGTCCGATAGCTGGAGGGTGCCTGCTGGTCATTCGCCTGATCCTGGAGCGACGTCGTGTCGAACGTCAGGTCATGGGTGATGAACTGGCCGAGGAACGTGTAGCCGGACGGTATCTCCGAGTCGTTCTCCTCGTCGCCGGCGACCACAGGATCGACGGTCATCCGACAGGCCAGGTCTTTGAGCAGGTCAGGCGACGGGTCGAACGCGGGGAGGTCGAAAATCCGCCCGAAGCGGCCCGGGAGCGCCTGGCCACCGCTCGGGGGCGTGTTCTCCCGAGTCCTGATGTCGCCGCCCCGCGACTCCTGGTAGTGAGTCGACTGACCGGGCACGATCATGGGGCACCTCCTCTGCACGTCGGCGCATGCACCGACGGTCGGCAGCCTCGGACGAGATCCACGAGCGGCATCTCGTATCAGTGGCGGCGCGAACCGTAGCGTACGCAATCCGTGACGGGCATGCTGTGACGCGAGTCACACTTCTTGCGGAGTTCAGCGCGAGATCAGCTCTGACCTCAGCCAAAGAGTGGACAAGAATCGAGATATCCGTGCAGCGTCGGAGACGTCAGGATCCAGCGATCCGGACCGGCGATTCGTCTCCTGGAGCTGCCACGGCTACCAGCCGAGGGCGTAGCTCTCCCGCCGGGTCTCCGCGCCGCCCGACAGGACCCCGGTCTCGGGGTTCATCGCGACGACGCCGACGCGGCCGGCCGTCAGCGCCTTGGTCAGGAACCGGCACGCCTCGGCCCGCGGCGCCGTCGTGTTGTGTACGTTACCGTCGTTGGTATAGGCGAGGAGTCCGTGGAGCATGCCTTGGGGTGCCACACCATGCGGTCGGAATGTCATGGCGGTCCCGCACGCGTAACCGCCCCGACGATATACTGACCCAACAGTCCTGTTATTCCGCTCATCCGGGTTTCAGGATGCCGGCTGGTATCATCCGGACGTGCGGTTTGTCGGATGCCGGCATCCGTGCACGAGTCTCGACTGCGTTCGCGGTCGCCGATCGGAGCCGATACGTAAGTCGCTCGCGGAAGACTAACGGATAGACGCGCGGAGTGTCGGTGCCGTCGTGGCGCCGGTTCACGTGAGGGGCCACGTGATGAAGCCGCTGTCTGGAGCAATCACCTTACTCGCCACCGACATCGTCGGCAGCCTCTCGCACTGGCAGCGTAACGAGGCGGCGATGTCGATCGCGCTTGCGCGCCATGATTACCTGCTACGCGACCTCATTGCGCAACACGGCGGAGAGGTCATCAAGGGAACCGGCGACGGCGTTTGGGCCGCCTTCGAGCAGCCGGCGGCGGCGTTCGACGCGGCGCTGGCGATCCAGACCGAGATTCGGACGACCTCGTGGGGCGAGATCGGGGAGCTGCGCGTTCGCATCGCACTGCACAGCGGCGAAGCGGAGGCCCGCGACGGGGACTACTTCGGGATGAACCCGAACGTGCTGGCGCGCCTGATGGAGCGGGCGCGAGGCGGCCAGATCCTAGTCTCCGAGGCGACCGTTCGGCTCGCCAACGTCGAGGATTCGGCGGCCTACGCCATCCGGAGCGTCGGCGAGCTCCGGCTCCGTGGTGTGCGCGAACCGACGCAGGCGTTCGCGCTGCTCCCGCCTGGAAGCGACGCGGCCTCGTACTGGGATGACCCGGGCCTGTCGTACGTGCCGTCGTACTCGTTCCCGATCCCGGGTCAACTGGTCGGCCGAGCGCGCGAGCTTACCAGGCTGTGGGCTGTGCTGGAGGAGGGGCGAGAGGCGCCGCGGGTCATCCTGGTCAGCGCGCCTGCCGGCACGGGGAAGAGCACGCTCGTCGGCGACCTGATCCGACGGGCGCAGGCGACCGGGACGCTCTGCCTGGCCGGGGGTGCGTACGAGCAGGCCGGTGTCATTCCGCTGGGACCGATCCGTGAGGCGCTCGCGGATTACCTGCTGAGCCAGCCCGCTG
>Ga0209382_10011998_pt1 | contig 10727 bp, 11 predicted proteins | sample SoiMetdeltSBSDD5_FD_187599 | JGI IMG/M metagenome (GOLD analysis project Ga0209382, IMG submission 187599) | Bulk soil microbial communities from a Populus tree surrounding site in Tennessee, USA - Soil MetaG P. deltoides SBSDD5 (SPAdes) (version 2) | ecosystem: Environmental > Terrestrial >...
CGAGGCGCTCTACCAGGCGGGTGACGAGGCGGGGGCCGGGCCGGGCTACCCGCGCTTGTCGATCGCCACGTAGTCCCGCCGCTTGGGGCCGGTGTAGATCTGGCGCGGGCGGGCGATCTTCTGCTCCTCGTCCGTGACCATCTCCTCCCACTGGCTGACCCAGCCCACGGTGCGCGGGATGGCGAAGAGCACCGGGAACATCTCCACCGGGAAGCCCATCGCCTCGTAGATGAGGCCCGAGTAGAAGTCGACGTTGGGGTAGAGCTTGCGCTTGACGAAGTACTCGTCCTGCAGCGCGATGCGCTCCAGCTCCAGCGCGATGTCCAGCAGCGGGTTCCTCCCGGTGACCGCGAACACCTCGTCGGCGACGCGCTTGATCACCTTGGCGCGCGGGTCGTAGCTCTTGTAGACGCGGTGGCCGAAGCCCATCAGCCGCTTCTCGCCCGCGCCGTCCTTCACCTGCTTGATGAAGTCCGGGACCTTGGAGACGTGGCCGATCTCCCGGAGCATCCGGAGCACCGCCTCGTTGGCGCCGCCGTGGAGCGGTCCGAAGAGCGCGGTGATGCCCGCGGTGACCGCGGAGTACGGGTCCACCTCGGACGAGCCCACCAGCCGGGTGGCGGTGGTGCTGCAGTTCTGCTCGTGGTCCGCGTGGAGGATGAAGAGCACGTCCAGCGCGCGCTCCAGGATCGGGTTCATCCTGTAGGAGGTGGTGCCGATCTTCTTCACCATGGCCAGGAAGTTGCCCACGTAGGACAGCTCGTTGTCCGGGTAGACGTAGGGCAGGCCCATCGCGTGCCGGTAGGAGAACGCGGCGATGGTGGGCATCTTGGCGATCATCCGGATCATCTGGATGCGGCGGGACGCGGGGTCGCGGGTGGCGCGGGCGTCCGCGTAGAAGGCGGCGAGCGCGGCCACCGTCGAGCCCAGCATCGCCATCGGGTGCGCGTCGTAGCGGAACCCGTCCATGAACGCCTTGATGTTCTCGTGGACGTAGGTGTGATGCGTGATCAGGTAGCGGAACTCGTCCAGCTGCTGCTTGGTGGGCAGCTCGCCGTTCATGATCAGGTAGGCCACCTCCAGGTAGGTGGAGCTCTCCGCCAGCTGCTCGATGGGATAGCCCCGGTACTCGAGGATGCCCTTGTCGCCGTCGATGAAGGTGATCTGGCTCCGGCAGTTGGCCGTGTTCAGGAACGCCGGGTCGTACCCCATCAACCCGAAGTCCTTGTCGTCGACCTTGATCTTCCGGAGGTCCATCGTCCGGATGCAGCCGTCCTCGATGGGCAATTCGTACGTCTTGCCGGTACGGTTGTCGGTGACGGTGAGCGTATCCTTGGCCATGGCTCCGGATTGCACTCGATGAAGGGGCCTTTCAACAAGAAAATTGGAGCGCTGCTGTTCGCGGTCGTGACGATCGCGGCGGTGGTGTGGATCCGGATCTCGCTGGGGGAGATGGACGCGGCGCGCGCGGTGGGCGCGCTGCGGGGGGTGCAGGATCGGTGGTGGGCGCTCCCGGTCTACTTCGGGTGCTACGTGGCGCTGACCAGCGCCTTCTTCCCGGCGCTGCTGCTGCACATGGCGGTGGGGGCGGTCTACGGCTTCCCGGCGGGGCTGCTCATCAACCTGGTGACCTTCAACGTCACCGCGTCGCTCCAGTTCGCGGTGGCGCGGCGCGCGGGGCGCGAGCGGGTGGCGGCCTTCCTGGCGCGGCGCCGGGTGACCGCGCTGGACGACCTCTCCCGCGCGCATGGGTTCCTGGGGGTGGTGCTGATCCGCTTCCTGCCCATCCCCACCGCGGCGGTGGCGGCGGGGCTGGGGGTGTCGCCCGTCCGCTGGCGCGACTTCGCGCTCGGGTCGCTGGTGGGCGCGTCCTCCTATACCGCCGTGTACACGTACTTCGCCGCCGCGCTGGTGGAGGGCGAGCCGGGGGCGGAGCAGGAGGTGCGCTGGCGCCTGGCGGTGTCGATGGCCGGGGTGGTGGCGCTGGCCCTGGGCACCGCGTTCATCCGCGCCCGGCTGGCTCGGGGTAACGTGCGCCCATGAACGCGCGCACGCTCCGGCTGTTCGACGAGTACGCCTCCTCCCACCGGCACCCGACCAACCGGCTCACCCACAAGATCGCCATCCCGCTGATCGTCTTTCACATCATGGCGATGCTGGACTGGGTGAGGCTGTTCGCGGTGCCGGGGATCCCGGGCGGGGTGGTGACGCTGGGGATGGTGTCCTATGCCGCGGCCGCGGTCTGGTACCTGCGCGCGGACGTGAAGCTGGGGCTGGTGGTGATGGCGCTCTCCGCGCTGTCGTTCCCCATCGGGCGGGCGCTGCCGTGGTGGTCGGTGGTGGCGGTGGCGGTGGTGGGGTGGCTGGTCCAGCTCGCCGGGCACGTGATCTGGGAGAAGAAGCAGCCGTCGTTCCTCACCAACATGGTGCACGCGCTGGTGGGGCCGCTGTTCTTCGTCGCCGTGCTGATGGGCGCGTACCGGCCGGGCGCGCGGCAGGAAGGGCAGCCCACCCGCGCCGCCGCCTGATTTTTTGACGGGGCGCTACGCGTCTGTAGCGTCCCGTGCGTGCTCCCCCCGCGCGCCGCCGGACCGTTTCGCGAGTGTCGTCATGTCTTCGCGCGTGGAGGGTGCCGCTTCCACGAACGCTCGCGGCGCTCCGGACCGATCGAGCGGATCAACTTCGGCGGCGCGCCGGATCCCAGGCTGGCGCGCCCGGCGTGGGTCGACGCCGTCCCGCGAGGACCGGGACAGGCGAGGCCGCGGAGGTGGCGAGAGTGGGCGGCGGAGGTGGGGCGGAGGGTGAAGGCGTGGGCGCGCGCCGCCGCGGAGCAGGAGGGCGTCTCTTCACCGTGGATGGCGTCGGAGGCGATCGCGGGCGGGGAGCCGCTCTGGCCCGCGTCGTGAGGGCTTCAGGGTTTGAGGGCCTTCGGGCCTCCCGGCTTCGGCGGCGGCTTCGGGTTCCCCGGTTCCTTTGACTTGCCGTCCTCCAGGGCCGCCGCCACTCCGACGATCACGGCGCCGAGCAGCAGGCCGAACCCGAGGACCTTCCACCAGCCGGCGCCCTTCTCACCCGTCCTGGAGCCGGGGCCGAGCCTGGGCACGGCGGCGCTCGCCGCCTTCTGAGCGATCTCGAGCGCCCGTTCGACTCGCGCTCGGAGCTCGTCGAGCGTCAACCCGAACGACTTCGAGAGGCGGGTGAGCAGGAAGAAGTCCGGATGCATCTTTCCCGCCTCGAGCCGCGAGACCTGGGGCTGGGCCAGGTCGATCCGCTCCGCCAGCTCGCCCTGGGTCCACTTCCGCTGCTCCCGCAGCGTCTGGATCACCTTGCCCAGCACCAGCGAGTACAGCTCGTTCGCCTCGAGCGCCCTGGGGTCCACGGTCCGTTATTTTATGCAGATCGGCATGAAGGTGGGGCCCGGGTGTTAGGAGATGAGGGCGCCGATCTTCCGGAGCTCGTCCCAGAAGCCGGGGAAGCTCTTGCTCACGCAGGTGGGGTCGGTGATCCGGGCGCGGCAGCGTCCGAGCACCGCGAGCGTGGCGCCGGCCATGGCCATCCGGTGATCGCCGCGGGAGTCGACCTCGAGCTCCTCGGGTGGGCGGAGCGCCGGGTGGATGCGGAGGTCGTCGCCTTCGAGGTCCGCCCGCGCGCCGAAGGCCTTCACCAGGGCGGAGATGCCCGCCAGGCGATCGCTCTCCTTCGCCTGGAGGATGGAGACGTCCTTCAGCGTCGAGGGCGCCTGGAGGACGCAGGCGATGGCGGCGAGCGTGGGGAGCAGGTCGGGGCAGCTCCGCCCGCTGGCCTCCAGCGAGCCGGAGGTGACGCCCTCCACCGCCAGCCCTCCGGGACGCTCCACCAGGTTGAGGCCGATGGACTGGAGGTGGCGGACGATCTCGCGGTCCGGGTGGTCCGCGCGCAGGTCCACCATGGCGACCACCGTGCCCCGCGCGCGCCAGGCGATGGGGAGGAGGTAGCCGATGGACGACCAGTCGCCCGGGACGCCGGGGAGGGTGGGCACCGGGGTCCCGGTCTCCACCGAGATCTCCCTGCCGCGGGATTGCACGGCGAGCCCGGCCGCGCGCATCCAGCGCAGGGTGAGGTCGAGGTACGGCTCGGACGCGATCGGTCCTGAGAGCGCCACCGTCCAGGGGCGGTTCTCGCGGCGGGCCAGCGCCCCGGCGGCGAGCGCCAGGGAGGAGGCGAACTGGCTGCTCTCGGAGGCGTCGATCTCGAAGCGGGGATCGCCGGTGCTCTCGGCGCCCGTCACCTCCAGCGGCCACGGGTCGCCCAGGAGGCTGGCGCGGAAGCCGTGCGGCCCGAGCGCCTTGATCAGCGCGGAGAGGAGCGGCGCGCGCGGCCGCTGGCCCAGGCGCGGCGTGCCGGTGAAGCGGACCCGGGCGCGGGGCGTGATCGCCGCCTGGCCGAGCAGGAACCGGAACGGCGCGCCCCCGTCGCGGCAGTCGATGGTCTGCGGCTCCGACGCGGCGAGCGGGAGCTGCTGCAGCCCGCGCGAGAGGACCTGAAGATCGTCCGGCCACCCGGAGGGGGGCAGCTCCAGGGTGGACCCCAGCGCGGACGAGAGCACCAGCGCCCGCTGCGCGTCCGACTTGGAGATGGAGGGCACCAGCGTGGCGGGCTGGAAGGGTCCGCGGGCGTCGACGAGGGCGGCGCTCATGGAGATACCTCTCGGCGCCAGGCGCTGCGCAGGAGACGCGCTGCGCCGCCGGCGCGAACCGCGGAGGATCCCGGCCAGTCGGAACTGGTGAGGTCGCCGCTCATGGCCGCGCTCCGCGCCGCCAGGCGCCGAGCAGGCAACGTTGTTTCGTTTGCGCGGTGGCTCGCCGCGAGCACTCGCTCGCTCACAAGGATCGCACCACTCATGGCCGCGCTCCGCGCCGCCAGGCGCCGAGCAGGGGCCGCCAGGTGCGCGTCTCCACGGGGTGCACTTCGGCGTCGCCGAGCCGCCGGAGCAGCACCATCCGCAGCGCCCCGGCGGCGCCCGCCTTCTTGTCCGCGCGGAGCAGTTCCGCCACCGCCCCGGCCGGCGCCCGCCCGAGCGCCTTCGCCAGCGCGCCGCGCCCGAGGATCCGCGCACCCTCGGCCAGCCCCTCCTCCACCTCCAGCGCCACCGCCTCCGGCGTGACCTTCAGCGCGCGCCCCACGTCCAGCGCGCAGAGCATCCCCAGCCCCACCGCGTCGCCATGCGACAGCCGGAACCGGGTCAGGCTCTCCAGCACGTGCCCGAAGGTGTGGCCGAAGTTGAGCACGCGCCGCGGCCCCTTCAATTCGTATGGATCGCCGCGGCAGACGGCGTCCTTGAGCCTCCGCGCGTCCCGGATCATCCGCTCCAGCGCCGGCGGCCGCCGCCGGTATCCGCGCCACAGCCCGGGCGCCAGGCACGCCACCATCTTCCACGCCTCCGTGGCGCCCTCGCGGTGGGCGCGGGGAGAGAGCGTGGCGAACAGCTCCGGGCAGATCCAGCACTCGGACGGGTAGTGGAAGACGCCCGCGGCGTTCTTCACCGCCAGCCCTCCGCGCGCCGTCGCATGCACCGCGCCCTTGCCGCCCACGCTGCTGTCCACCGCCGCCAGCACCGTGGTGGGGACGTGGATCAGCCGCACCCCTCGCTTGAGCAGGTGCGCGGCCACCGTGCACAGGTCTCCGACGGTGCCCCCGCCGACGGCGATCAGCGTCCCCGTCCTCGGCAGCGGCATCCCCGCCGCCAGCACTCGCGCCAGCGCGCCCAGCGTCTTGGCGCCTTCCCCCGCGCGGAGCGTGAGCACCACCCGCGCCTGCCGCCGGCACCGCGCGGCGACCCGCCGGTGGAGCGCCGCCACGCGCGCGTCGATCACCACCAGCGCGTCGTCCGGGAGCCGGTCCGCCGCCACCCGCTCGAACGGGGCCCAGAGGTCGCGGAGCGGGAGGAAGGCGCCGGGCGCGCTCATGCCCGGTGTGGCCTCGCCAGCATGAGTTGCCAGAGGTCGGCCACCACCAGCGAGGCCATCGCCTCGATCACCGGCACCGCGCGCGGGAGGATGCACGGGTCGTGGCGGCCCTGCTTGGCGTGGTCGCCGAGCGTCGAGGGCGGCTTGAAGAGGATGCGGACGGTGACCGGCTCGCCGTTGGAGAGGCCACCCTGGATGCCGCCGTAAGCCGCCGAGTCGGCGTGGAACGCGGAGCCCGGCTGGTCCAGGCGGCCCAGCAGCTCCGGCGCCCACACCACCCCGGACGCGGCGCCGATGGTGGCCACCGCGTCCGCCAGCCGCGACTTCAGCTTGCCGAAGACCGGCTCGCCCAGGCCGATGGGGAGGTGCTCGATCCGGAGGTCGATGCTGCCGCCCAGGCTGTCGCCGGCCGCCTTGGCCTGGGCGATCCGCTCCGCCATCCGCGCGGCGGTGGCGGGATCCGGACAGCGCGTCGGGTGCGCGTCCACCTGCGCGCGCGTGAGGCCGGGCGCGGGCGCGGGCGCGATCAGCGGGCCGACCTGCGAGACGTACGCCACCACCGCCAGCTCCGGCAGCTCCTGGTGGAGGAAGGCCTCCGCGACGGCGCCGCCGATCACCCGGCAGAGCGTCTCCCGCCCGCTGGTCCGGCCGCCGCCCCGGTGGTCGCGGTGCTTGAAGCGCGTTCGCCACACCGCGTCCGCGTGGCCGGGCCGGTCCACCGTCTTCAGCTGGTCGTAGTCCTGCGAGCGCTGATCCTGGTTGCGGACGATGGCGGCGATGGGCGTGCCCAGCGTCTTGCCCTCGAAGACGCCGGAGAGGATCTCCACCTGGTCGGGCTCCGCCCGCGACGTGGTGAGCGCCGATTGTCCGGGGCGCCGGCGATCCAGCGCGCCCTGGATGCGCTCGCGCTCCAGCGGCACGCCCGCGGGACACCCGTCCACGACCGCCCCCAGCGCCGGGCCATGGCTCTCGCCGAAGGTGGTGAGCCGGAACAGCTCGCCGAAGGTGTTCATGGGGGCTCCAGGCTACAACGCGCCGGCCGGGATTGGACGAGGGTACAGTGGCCGGTGATGAGCGGCCGGAAGACGGAAGGCGTGTACGTCGCGCTCCTGCGCGGCATCAACCTCGGCGGCAAGAACAAGCTGCCCATGAAGGACCTGGTGCTGATGTTCGACGGCGCCGGCTGCAGCGACGTGCAGACCTACATCCAGAGCGGCAACGTGGTCTTCTGCGCCACCGAGGCCGGCGCGTCCCGCGTCCCCACCCTCGTCGCCAAGGCCATCGCCGACCGCCTCGGATTCAAGGCGCCCGTGGTGCTCCGCACCGCTCGCGAGCTGCAGGCCGTCGCGCGCGGGAATCCGTTCCTGAAGGCGGGCGCGGACCCGGACACGCTGCACGTCGTGTTCCTCGCCGACCGGCCGCCCCCGGCCAAGGTCGCCGCGCTCGATCCGGCGCGCTCGCCTCCGGACGAATTCCAGGTGCGCGGCCGCGAGATCTACCTCCGCTGCCCCAACGGGTTGGGCCGCACCAAGCTCTCCAACGCCTACTTCGACTCCAAGCTCGGGACGATCAGCACCGTGCGCAACTGGAGGACGGTCCTGACGCTCGCCGAGATGGCCGGGTCAGCGTGACGGGGCTCCCACCGTCCCGACGTAGGCATATGCCACGCCGAACGTGAGCGGGTGGGCCGCGCGCGCGGAGAACACTCCGGCCTCGTCCATCAGCGCCAGGAACCGGTCCCCGGCGGGGAAGGCTGCGGCGGTGCGCGGCAGGTACTCGTAGGCGGCGCGCTGTCCGGTGAGGAGCGCGCCCATCGCCGGCATCACCGTCCGGCTGTAGAAGCGAAAGAGCACGCCGAACAGCCCGCCCGGCTGCCCGAACTCCAGCACCACCACGCGCCCGCCCGGCCTCACCACCCGCGCCATCTCGCGCAGGCAGCGCGCCGGGTCGTCCACGTTGCGGATCCCGAACGCGATGGAGGCCACGTCGAACAGCCCGTCCGGGTAGGGGAGGTCCAGCGCGTCCGCCACCTCGAACTTCACGTCCAGCCCCATCCGCGCCGCCTTGCGCGGCCCCTCCGCCAGCATCTCCTGGCAGAAGTCGGTGCCCACCACCCGGCCGGCGGGGCCCACCGCGCGCTTGAGCGCCAACGCCAGGTCCCCGGTGCCGGTGGCGCAGTCCAGCACCGCGTGCCCGGGCTGCGCCCCGGAGAGCTTCACCGCGCGCGCCCGCCAGCGCCGGTGCACCCCCAGCGACAGCACCTCGTTCGCCACGTCGTAGCGCGGCGCGATGGCGGAGAACATCTGCTGGACCTGGGTGCTCATCGCGCGGTCCCCACCAGCGGCTGCGGCACCTCCGAGGGCTCCCACAGGTGGCGATCCACCGCCTCCAGCACCGCCGGCAGCCTCCTCATCAGGTCGTGGAACCGGTCCGGCGTGAGCGCCTGGTGGCCGTCACAGAGCGCCTTCTCCGGCCAGGGATGGACCTCGATCAACAGCCCGTCCGCGCCGGCCGCCGCCGCCGCCAGGCTCATGGGGATGACCAGCCGCTGGTCGCCGGTAGCGTGGGAGGGGTCGACGATCACCGGCAGGTGCGAGCGCTCCTTCACCAGCGCCACCGCGGAGAGGTCCAGCGTGTTGCGGATGTCCGGTTCGAAGGTGCGCACCCCGCGCTCGCAGAGGATGACCTGCTCGTTGCCGCCGTCCAGCAGGTACTCCGCCGCCAGCAGCCACTCCTGCACCGTGGCGGAGAGGCCGCGCTTGAGCAGCACCGGCCGCCGCAGCCGCGAGAGCGCTCGCAGCAGCGAGAAGTTCTGCATGTTCCGCGCCCCCACCTGGAGCATGTCCACGGACTCCGCCATCAGCGGGATCTGCGAGGCGTCCATCACCTCCGAGATCACCGGCAGCCCGTGGCGCCGGCCCGCCTCCAGCAGGATCCGCAGGCCCGGCTCCCCCATCCCCTGGAACGCGTAGGGCGACGTGCGCGGCTTGAACACGCCGCCGCGGAGCACGTGCGCACCCGCGTGCCGCACTCCCGCCGCCGCCAGCTCCGTCTGCTCCGCCCCCTCCACCGCGCAGGGGCCCGCCATCACCACGAACCCAGGGCCGCCTACCTCCACGCCGGACAGCTTCACCCGGGTGCCCTGGGGGCGAGACCGCCGAAGCACGCGCTCTGGTCCGTGGTCCTTCACAGCCGCACCCGCTCCTGTTCCGCCTGGTGCCGTCCCGGAGTTCAAGGCGTTTTGAACTCCATGATGCATGTATAGCCCGAATCGCTTAGAAGACAACTGGAAGCGAAATGGACGCGCACGTGGAAAGTCTCCGGGCACGTACGGTGGAAGTGGCGCCCTGCGACCCTCTGATGGGACTGGGCTTCTTCGGCGAGCCGCCGGTCGCGTTCTTCGAGGCGCCGTCGCGCGGGGAGCGGTGGATCGGGTTCGGGACGGCGTGGGCGGCGTCGGCGACGGACCGCGCGTCGGCGCTCGGGCTGCTGCGCGCCATCAGCCGCCCTGATGTGGTGCCGCAGGAGGAGGGCCCGCGCCCGCCAGGACCGTTCGCGGGCGGGATGGCGTTCGATCTCTCGAGGGTGCCGGGTGATGGGTGGAGCGGGAGCGGGTTCCCGGTGGCGCGCTGGCTGCTGCCGAGGATCATCCTCTGGGGACGGGGAGGGCGCTGCTACGTCACCGCCATCGCGCCGGCGGCGGAGCTGCCCGGCCTGCTGCGCGCCGCGACCAGCGCGGCCGATCGGATCCCGAAGGTGCCGGCGGGAGCGGGGCCGGATCCTGGTCCCGAAGGAGTCGAGCTTGCGCCCGGGCTTGCCCTGGCCGAGGACCGCGAGGGCTGGGACCGGGCGATGGCGCGGGCGCTGGCCGCCATCGAAGGTGGCCGGGTCCAGAAGGTGGTGATGGCGCGGGCGATCGACGTGGCGTTGCCGGCCGCGCCGGACCTCGGCCGGCTGCTGTCTCGCCTCCGCAGGGATAGCCCGGCGGGGTTGACCTTCTTCCTGCAGGGAGAGGGGGCGGCGTTCGCCGGCGCCACGCCGGAGACGCTCTGCCGGGTGGAGGGGCGGTCGCTGGCGAGCGAGGCGCTGGCGGGGAGCGTGGCGCCGGAGGATGCCGCGCTGCTCCGCCGGGAGAAGGAGTCGCGCGAGCACCGCGCCGTGGTGGAGGCGATCCGGGAGGGGCTGTCGCCGCTCTGCGAGTGGATGGAGATCTCCGGGCGCGGTGAGGTGGTGAGCGTTCCCACGCTGGTGCACCGCCGCACGCCCATCGCCGCCACGCTCCGCGCCGGGGTGGGACCGGCGGACCTGGTGGACGCGCTGCATCCGACGCCGGCCGTGGGCGGCACCCCGCGCGACGTGGCGATGGCGCTGATCCGGGAGGCGGAGGGGCTGGATCGAGGGTGGTACGCGGGCCTGGTCGGGATGGTCGGGCCGGACGGCTGCGAGCTGCGCGTCGGGCTGCGCTCGGTGCTGCTCCGCGGGACGTCGGCCCGGTTGTTCGTGGGGGCGGGAGTGGTGCAGGGCTCCACCTCGGAGGGCGAGTGGGAGGAGACCGCAGCCAAGGCGCGGACCGTCCTGCGAGCGCTGGGGGGAGGTGGCGGGGGTGGCTGAGCGCGGCCAGCGAGGCCCAGAGACTCTGAACCAGCTCTGGGCGCGCGCCATCATCGAAGAGCTGGCGCGCGGGGGCGTGGAGCACGCGGTGGTCTGTCCGGGATCTCGATCCACCCCGCTGGCGCTGGCCTGCGCGGATCACCCCGGCCTGCGCACCTGGTCGGTGATCGA
>Ga0209382_10012001_pt1 | contig 10726 bp, 13 predicted proteins | sample SoiMetdeltSBSDD5_FD_187599 | JGI IMG/M metagenome (GOLD analysis project Ga0209382, IMG submission 187599) | Bulk soil microbial communities from a Populus tree surrounding site in Tennessee, USA - Soil MetaG P. deltoides SBSDD5 (SPAdes) (version 2) | ecosystem: Environmental > Terrestrial >...
CCTCCGCCGCTGATAACGGCGATGTCCGTCGTGGTCGCGCCCAGGTCGACGATCATACAGGCGCGCGGCTCGCGCGGGTCGAGATCGGCGCCCAAAGCCGCCGCATAAGGCCCTTCGACAAGTCTTACTTTTCTCGCGCCGGCCCGCCTGGCGGTCTCTTCATACGCCATCTGTTCCAGCGGAGTGACGCCGGCCGGGGCGCAGATCAGCAGCGACGGCCGGCGCAAAATGTGTCGCGCGCTGCTCGCCTTGATGAATCTAGAGAGCATCTGTCCGGCAGCTTCGTAGTCTACGACCACTCCATTCTTGATTGGATGTTCAATGCGAAGCTCGCGCGGCCGTCGGCGGCCCAGCCTCTTCGCTTCCTGCCCAACTGCCGCGACCTTGCCGTTGTCGGCGTCGAACGCGATCACCGACGGCTCATTGATCATTACGCCTTTCTCGGGCAGGTAGACGCGCGTGTTGGCGGCGCCGAGATCGATAGCCACATCTTCGCTCAAAGTCAGGTTAAGCTCGTGAAATAACGCCCCCCAGAATCGCTTAAGATGTCCGTTCAAACTCCCGTTATTCATTCGTTACACCTCACCTTTTCGCAATCGTGTTTGTCATTTGGGATCGTCACATATGTTGAAAACTGCAATGCGCGTGCCGATTCACTGACGCCACGCGCTTGGATCATCGTTGCTCGCTTTGTGGCGCCACATTAATGGCTCGCCACTTGCTAATTTTCAGATTGTTTCGATTTTATGTTGTGAGAGGAATGATCAGGAATTATGGCCCCGAACAACCTTCTCGACCGGCTGTTCGCATTAGAACCCACTCTTTTTGCTGTCATCAGCGTCTATCTCAACACCCAAGCCGACCAGCATGGGCGCGACAATTTCGACGCCTTTGTGCGCCGCGGATTGAAGACGCGGGCGAAGAGGCGCCCCATGCGCACAATGTCGCATCTTCATAAACTCCTCAATCGCCTTGCGACTGTGGGCGTGCCTGCCTACGACGTTAGTGAAATCCACGTCCTAAAAGGTAAGGACGACCTTTCCGAATGCCTTTCTCGCATCCAGGTATCGTGTCGCTTCAGAGACCTCAGACATAGGAAATGTCATATCCACTACCGCTCGGTATTTCCTCTGTGCGGCCAGAGCTATCACCTCATCGGCGTCCTTCGCCGAGCGCTCCTCGGGTACCAGAAAGATGTTGAAACCGATGATCGTGGACGGCTTCGAGATGAGATCAAGCGAGTCGATTGTCAAGCTCGTTCCAGCGCTGTATCCGAGGTGAACCAGTCGCCCGAACGACGCAAGCCCGGAGAGCGCCTGGCCCGTGAGCGCGCCTCCCACAGTGTCGAGAACCACATCCGCCCCTTTTCCGTCTGTCAGCTTATTCGCCTGCTCGGCCAGCGGGCCGTCAGACAGCGCCACGACATGGTCCGCCCCCATAGCTTGAAGCCTCTCCGCCTTACCCGCAGTGGATGCGACTGCTATGACGCGCGCCCCGATAGCCTTCCCGATCTGGACGCCGGCGGAGCCGACTCCGCCTGTCGCTCCGAGAACGACCAGCGTCTCGTGAGCTTTCAATCCGGCCGTCCGGAGCGCGCCGTAAGCGGTCACGCCGACATTGGTCAATGCCGCCCCCTCCTCGAACGAGACATCGTCCGGCAATCGCCGCAGCGAGGAAGCCGGAGCCGCAACCAGCTCAGCCCAGGTCCCATCGCGAAACACGCCCCAGCCTCCGCCGTACACAATGACTCGATCTCCTGCTCTGAACCCGCCTCCATTCCGTTCAATGACGCCGGCCGCCTCTTCGCCCAGAATCAGCGGGGGTTCCTTTGCGATCGGGAACTCACCCGTCCGAATGATGCCGTCCAACGGATTGACCGCCGACGCCTTTATGCGTACAAGCAACTCATCAACGCCCGGGTCTGGATCGGGCAAGGCCTTGACCCTGAGAACTTCCAAATCACCATGCGATTGAATCTGTATTGCTTTCATAATCGATTCCTCCCATCTATACGCTTATCATCCGACGGCGCCGACTCGATTCACAGCATCGCCCATTTCGATCTGCCGCGCAAAAAGGTCTATGGCCCCGCGCGCCGCCGATTCCGAAAGAGAGCTTCCGGAGTTTTACACGCCCTCAGCCGACGAATTTGACCTTGTGAACGAAGTCGCCAAAAGCACAGGGCGCAAGAGATTTTGTCTACCCTCTTCCGATAAATTGCGAGATGAGAGGAGAACCGTCGGAAGGTGAATATCAAGTGGCTCGTTCTGTTAGTTTCGTAGCCGGGAGGCGTGAACGTGTAGATCTCAGACGGCGGCGCCAGCCTGCCAGCCAGGCTGTGGTAGCGAGGAATCTGCGACCTGGAATCCTCCTTAAACATGGGTGCCAGTGCGCTCGCGGGCGATTCCATCCGCGCGCCAGCAGTTTCTGTTGCGTCTGAAGTAACGCGCGCATCTTCTCGACAACGATTTCGGCGAGCGGGTAGCCATGCAAGCTCGCCGCCAACTCTTCTTCATAACCGTGAATAAGCGCGCGCCGTTCCGCTTCGAGCAACACCGGCTCGTTATGCGTGATCTCGACCTTGATCCGACACAGCGGGCTCGGATACCAAGGGGTGAGCGGAGAGCAACTTCGTCGCCACCTTCACGGCCTCACGAACAGCTTCTTCCAGCGCCTGCCCGCGCGGAGCATCCACCGCCGAAAAGTCCAGGTCCTCGGAGAAACGGTAGTCGCCGAAGTAGAGCTTCTTGTGCGCCGTCCCGCCTTTGAAGATCAATGTCTCACTCAAATCAGGATTCGCGGCGATCCCGGCGAGCAGGTAGCTGAGCGCGTTTTCCATGGAGAATCCTCGCCACGGAGTGTGCAGGATTCGCCCTCCCGTCACTGGCAATGAAGTGGAATGGAGATGGGCAAGCGCAGTAATGTTTCTCGCGACAGCAAGCGCGTTACCTTCCGAATTTACTGTTTAATGGATTGAACGATTGTGGTATAAAAGAAACGAGCTGATAAGAGTAGCAGCTTTTCATCAGGTCTTGCCAACGAGCACAGTGATTGAGGCATTGCACGCGATGGCCAGTTCCGAAGATACCACAATCAAGACTTTCGAGTTCAAGCTTCGCGTCAACAAATGCTTTGTCGAAGCATGTGAGCGTGAGCTTGAACACTCTCGCCAAATCTACAACGCCGCCCTCTCCGAACGAATATCGTGTTACCAGCTCACAGGCGAGTCTCTTGGCTATGTCGAACAATCGCGCCATCTGACTGAAGCCCGCACGTTGCCGGAAGTCAAAAGCCACTTGCGAAGCATTCAGCAAGATACTCTTGAACGCGTTGACGAAGCTTTCAAGGGCTTTTTCCGGCGTTTTCAGAACGGAGAAAAGCCGGGCTTTCCGAGATTCAAGGGCAAAGATCGGTATCATACGTTTTCGCAAAAATATGAACGCGTCAGGCCTTGCCCGCTCAAAGGCGACAAACTCATAGTCCCAGGCGTTGGTAGTTGCCGCGTCCGTCTCTCCCGTTCGATTGAAGGACAGTGCAAACAGCTTCGGATCACGCGCCGTGTTGACGGCTGGTATGCTCTGATTGTTTGCGAGACGCCCAAACCTGAGCCAATGTCGCCGACCGGACAGACCGTTGGTGTGGATGTCGGCATTAGCAGTTTCGCCACACTCTCGAACGGCGAAGAGATCGAGAACCCGCGCCATCTCAAAAGCGCGATGGACGATCTGCAAAGGCAGCAACGGCGACTTTCGCGCAGACAGAAGGGATCGAAACGGCGGGCGAAGCAGAGAATCAAAGTCGCCAAAGCGCATTTGAGAGTATCGCGCTGTCGAAAAGATTTTCACCATAAGGTATCGACCGATCTGGTCAGACGTTTTGACGCGATCACTGTCGAAGATTTGAACATATGCGGGATGGTCAAGAATCGCCATCTCGCCCGAGCTATAAGCGATGTAGCTTGGGGGCGCTTTTTCGCTATGACGAAAAGCAAAGCTGAGAACGCTGGCCGGACGTTTGAAAGAGTTGATCCAAGATACACGAGCCAGATTTGCAGCAATTGCGGCCACAGGCAAAAGATGCCACTTGCCATGCGCATTTATGAATGCGGCAAGTGCGGCGCTGTAATGGGCCGTGATCATAACTCTGCAATCATGATAGATAGGGCTGGGCAAGCCCGAATATACGCCCGTGGAGAAGGCGCGGTAGCGCATCGAAGAAGCGGGAACGCGAGAGCAGACATCCATTGGAACCGCAGCGCGGTGTAGATGGAGCGCTTATCTGCGAACGCGAAGCCAACTCGACGACCATCTGTGACACCCGCATCCGGAGGGCCGCCTCGCGCAATCTCGTCCGCAACGGCTTCATCGGGCGCCTCCCGAGCTCAAGTTCTCCTGCACCATCCATCGCTCGTTGTATCTCCCCCCGCGCGGGCGCGTCGGATCAAGAACTCTCACCCCGTCCATCGGGAGCTTGGCCAACGGCGCCGTTACGCGGCGGGGCGCGTACAGCCGGTCGAGCGCCCAGCCGAGCCGCTTGGCGACTGACGCCTTGCCATAGCGCAAGGCGTATTGCGCGAGCTTCTCCAGGTCGAATTCGCCGGCATGCTCTTCGAGGATGCCAAGCGCCTCGCTCAAGCTTCCGAAGAGGCGCGGCGCGGCGAAGCAGTCAATCAGGCTCCGCTCCTTGTCATAAATCGGGACTCTGAAATATTCATCAACCCAGACCTCTTCGATCCCGAAGAATCGATCCGAGGTGATGGTGAAATACTCATACTCCACTCCGTTGATCTCCCAGGTGTGTCTCCCTGATCGTCTACCGGCCGGGCGCTCTTCTACTTCTTGATCCTGCGATCTGGCGGCGCGCATACTCGGTGTGACAACCTTCTTCGGCGTGCTTGCCGTCACCTGGCGCGGGATCTGCTCGGTCAACCCATGGTGATGGAGCGCCGACCAGTGGCTGATGGCTGAAGGAGAGACCAGGTTTGTAGCGACCGTAAATGGATGTACTGTCTAGATATACTTGCATAGGCAAATGTATTATTCATGTTTGTTGTACATTACGCCGCGAGACGCGGCGAACTAACGAAAGGGGTTTTATGTCTGAAGCGATAATTGACGCAGTGCGTTCGAGATATGGGGCGGTCGCAACGAGCGGGCTGTCGAGTGAACAGGACGGCGTGCGGGCCGTCGCCGAAGCGTTCGGTTATAGCCAGGAAGAGCTGGCTTCCATTCCTGCCGGGGCAAATCTGGGACTTTCCTGCGGAAACCCGATCGCCTTAGCGGGACTGCGCGAAGGTGAGACCGTGGTCGATCTGGGCTCCGGCGGCGGTCTTGATGTCTTTCTCGCGGCGACCAAAGTCGGCCCAACAGGGCGCGCTGTTGGTATTGATATGACGCTGGAGATGATCGAGCTTGCGCGGCGCAACGCCGCAAAGCTCGAGGTCGGCGCATCGAATGTCGAGTTTTACCAGGCGACCATAGACGAGCTTCCACTTAGTGACGGCTCCGTTGACTGTGTGATCAGCAACTGTGTGATTAACCTGGCCCCCGACAAGAAGGCGGTCTTTCGGGAGGTCGCGCGTGTGCTCAAGCCGGGAGGTCGTCTTGCGGTCAGCGACATCGCGCTCAAACGCCCGCTCCCGCCGGAGGTCCGCGACGATGTGCCGGCATATGTCGGGTGCGTCGCCGGGGCGATCAGTGTTGAGGAATACCGGCAGGGGTTACTCGAAGCTGGATTCGGCGACGTGATGATCGTGGATTCGGGAGCCGATCTCAACGCGTATGCGCAAGTCGAGGGCCAAGCCGGTTGTTGCTCCCCGGCAATGGACGAGGCTGTAAACTCAGAGTCTCAAACTCTCCCATTGGCGAATGCAGGCTCCTGTTGTGGCAATGGCGCCGGTGGAGAACTACATGGCGGACTGAAGGACTTACTTGCCCGCTTTAACGTCAACGACTACGCGGCGAGCGTGAAAGTCTTTGCCGTAAAACCAAGGTGACCGGAGTACCGAAGGCATAAGGCGGCTCGGCGAATGTGAGCCGGATTGGGCCGGCGCTGAGGACCGGGACATCAGGTTCGTAGCGCAGAGGGACGTGGCGCCTCCTCGGTGAGAGGTTGTCCGTTTTCATACCTTCCTCGCTCTGCTCGCTTTGCCCGCCCCGCGCGCTCGGGATGCTTGTCGCCGGGCTGCCGCAGGTGATTTGCCGCGAGAAGGCGGTGGCGCCTGCGTGAGGGCGGGCAGCCGGCCGGTCTCTTCTGCCAGGCACATCCCCAGTGAGAGTAAACCTGGTACGCATGGGTCGATGATCCGATAGTAGATGTGATTGCCCTCGCGGCGTGTGGCCACGATGCGGCGGTCGACGAGGCGGCGGAGTTGGTTGGAGGTGGCCTGGGGAGTCATCTCCGTCGCCGCTGCAAGGTCGGTAACGCACAGTTCTTCAGCGCGGGCAAGCGCATGGAGCAGGCGGAGGCGGCTGTCGTTGGCCAGCGCCTGAAACAGGGCGACAACTTCGGTGGCCTGGTCTGGCGTGAGTAGTGGCCGCTCATGGATCGGCGGTTTGCCCGTGACGCCGGCCACCGGATCCGAACAAGTCTTGTCACATGATTTCATATATATACTATTAAACAATATCGTGTAATAGTACACTATCTGAAATGCACGAGCGCCCCATACATGCGGTCCTCACCTACTCGCGCGGATGATCATGCGTCTTTGGTTTTCCCTCCTGGGCGTCAACCGGCCCGGTCTTAAACTCGAACTTGAGCAGTTCAGCCGGCTCGCCGCCCGGACTTTCGAGTCGCGCTTGCTTACCGGAGGGCTGCCAGCTCGCCTGCCCGAGACTCAGGTTAAGCTTCGGCGCTTTGCCCTTCGGCTCGATCACGATGAGACGCGCCGGCGACAGGCCGTAAAGTGAGGCAAAATGTTCAGCGCATCTGCACAATATGCCACATGATGGGGGCTGTGCCCTGAGGGAAAGCAGGCTGAAAATCAGCCACATAGTCGTGAGATGGAGAGATGGAGCGATTTAGGTTGGGCATCAATTACTGGCCGGCGACGAGCGCGATGTACTTGTGGCGGCGGTTCGACGCGGCTGAGGTAGCCGGCGATTTCGCGCGCATCCGGGCGGCGGGCTTTGACAGCGTGCGCGTCTTCCTGCTCTGGGAGGATTTCCAGCCCGCGCCCGATCAGGCGTCGGACGAGGCGTTGCGGAAGCTCGTGACGGTTGTCGATCTCGCTGCGCGCAACAAATTGTCGCTCATGCCAACGCTCTTCACCGGCCACATGAGCGGCGTCAACTGGATTCCGACGTGGGCGCTCGAAGCGGCCGGAGAGACAGCGCGCTTTCGCGTGGTGTCCGGCGGCAAGGTCGTGCGCGCAAAGCTGAAGAACTGGTACAGCGATCCGAACGTGATGCAGGCTCAGGCGCTGCTCGCGCGCGAAGTGGCGGCGGCGCTTGCCGGTCATCCGGCGCTGTGGGCTTACGACTTGGGTAACGAGAACTCGAACTGCGTCACGCCGCCAACGCGCGACGCGGCGGTCGCCTGGCTTGAGACCATGACGGGCGCCATCAGGGCGGTTGATTCATCGCGCCCGATCACAATCGGTCTGCACATGGAAGACCTCGAAGAAGACCGGCGACTCGGGCCGAAGGAGGCCGCGCGCGTCTGCGATTTCCTGTGCATGCACGGCTATCCGGTCTACGCGGACTGGGCGAGAGGCGAGACTGATGAGATGCTGCTGCCTTTTCTCGGGCTGATGACGCGTTGGCTGGGCGGGAAGGATGTGCTGTTTGAAGAATTCGGCACGCCCACTCGTCCGCGCAGTGGCTTGCAGCCGACGCGGGCAGCCGCGCTTGGCAGGACGCCGCTGCTTGAGGAGGAAGAGGCCGCGCAATACGTCAGGCGGGCGCTTGCGGAGCTTCATCGCTTCGGGATGACCGGGGCTGTGCTCTGGTGCTTTGGCGATTACGCGGAGAAGTTGTGGTCAGAGCCGCCGCTGGACGAAGCCGCGCATGAGCGCTTCTTCGGCTTGTGGCGCAGCGATCATTCGACCAAACCCGCGCTGTCGGCGATCAAGGGGATGGCTGGGGCTACAGTTCGCGAGTGGTGCGATGATTTTGACTGGATCGATGTCACAGAAGCTGAATTTTACCTGGACCCGCGCGGGACGCTACGCCGGCTGTATCAGGAGTTTCTCCGGAAACGTTGCCCGTAAACGTTGTGAGTCACGCGCATCCTATAGGCAGGACGATTCACGGCGATTCGTCGAGATTGCCTGTCGGTATTTTGTATTTTTCCAGTTTGCGGTAGAGCGTCCTGCGGTGAATGCCGAGGATTTCAGCCGCGCGGAGATGATTGCCGCCAGGCTCTTCGAGGATGCGCAGGATGTGTCGGCGCTCGACTTCATCGAGCGTGCGCCCTTCGCCGACCGGCTCGTGGACACCCGTTTTGCCTACCATTCCGCTCATATGCATCGGTAGATCCGCGATTGTGAGTGTGGGTCCCAGGCCGATAGCCAGCGCATGTTCGACCGCGTTCTGCAACTCCCGAACGTTACCCGGCCAGTCGTAATTCATCATCAGCCGCATCGCTTCGTTCGAGAAATGGCGAGTCTCCTGGGCGTTCTCCTGGGCGTATCGTTTGAGGAAATGATCAATGAGCAGTGGGGTGACCTCGCGTCGATCGCGCAAGAGTGGCAGGTAGATGTCGACGACATGGAGCCGGTAGTAAAGGTCTTCGCGGAATTCGCCTTTCTTCACTGCCTCGGCGATGTCCTGATAGTCGCGGCGACCCGCGGACGTCGACTTCTTTATTTTCGCACCCACCGACGCGGCGGATCGTGCGCTCCTGCAGCGCTCGCAGCAGCTTGGAGCGGGGATTGGGTAGAGACAGACTCAATAAGTATGGTGGTTTGACAGCAAGCTGGGGGAGAGCGGGAACGATTATGCCGACAGCTTCTGCAAGAGATCAGCGAACGGTATAACATCGCCAATTCGCTGCGCGGAGTCCCAGGCTTCTGGAAAGATGCGCGCAGGTTTCATCGCTTCCCAAATGCGAATTCCTTTTCTCACAAAGGGAAGCTTACGTTACTGCTGGCTCCCTTCATCTGGCTTGCCGCACGGAACCGGCTCCGGCAGCCCATTACAATTTAAATTCTATTCATCGAACCTTCCGGACGATGCGACTATCGTGATTGTCGAAGGCGCACTCAAAGCGACGTTCTCTCTGCCCTCCACCCTGAGTTGTATGTCGTCGCAACCGCGCGGTCTGTTTGCGGCTGGCCGCACATTGGTTCCCATCTAGTTGATTTTGTTACGAATTGCAGCCACCAGACAGTGCATCTATTGATATTGATTACGGTTTATTTCTATCAATTATTGTCTCAAGATCGTCACAAGAGAAGCGACACAATCCTCGTTGACCGCAGAAATAACATCCGCAATCATCCTTCTTGGCTGAAGTCATGAAGCCGCTCTCAATCCGTTCGTCCAATAAAGGGAGAAACTAACCGCTTTCTTTCAGGTTGTACAGATTAGCTCCTCGAACCGCCGAAGCGCATTGTGACAGCGATCTCTACCCGCACTGTGAGTCCGCTCGGCCGAGGCGTGATGCTTATTCGCAATCTTCTCAATCACCTGCCACAGTCGCTTTATCGCGCAACACTGGCCTTTCGTTTTTGACACGTTCATCGACGTTTGCAAATTTCAGGTAGAGCGCCGGGATGACGATCATGTTCATGAAGGTCGAAGTGACGATGCCGCCGAGGATGACGACCGCCAGCGGTTGTTGAATCTCCTTGCCTGGCTCGCCTTTGCCTAAAGCCAGAGGGATCAACCCTACACCCGTCACCAGGGCGGTCATCAAGAACGATGACCGCGCCGATTTCAATGCGATGTAGAGCAGGATGAAGATGCCGATGATCGCCAGTCCCGAGAGCAGCGTGATCTGGCGCGAGGCCTTCTCTTGCGCCTCGAACTGACCGCCGTATTGGATGGCGTAACCGGCAGGAAGTTTCGAGGGTGACTCTTCGGATTGGGTATTGTTGTTGTGATTCATTGGCGAGAGTATAATCTTCCTAACTCGCAGCGGTTAATTCTTATGGCTGAGGACGCTGTGGAATCGGAGGACCGAAAGGGCCTCCAAAAATCGAAGAGCCGACCAGGCGTTAATACACCGGTCGGCTTTTCTGTTCGGACTAAAGCGAAAGGAAATAGGGCCGCTCACGACCTAGATCGTGAACAGCCCATGCGCAGTTGGACATTCACGAAGTGGATAGGGAAGTCATCACTGAGCGTCGCTTCGTTCGGTACATTACTGTTCAGTTCGCAAAATTATCTCGAAATGCCGGGAAAGTGATTGCCGAAGATCGAAGAGCCGACCAGCAAAGGGCAATGCTGGTCGGCTTTTCTGTTTTTTGTTCAGAGTCGCTTCAACTTCCTGTCAAACCACTTCCGACAGTGCGGGCGCCAGAAGACCAGCGGCTCGCGCTGCTGCGGTTCGAGCGGCTCGCGGCAGGCGAGGCATGGAGGTTTCGAGGGTGATTGCTCGGATTGGGTATTGTTGTTGTTGTTCATTGTCGGGAGTATACTCAAATCAACGGGGCGCGGGGAAACCGGCGCCCATTGGTAGAAAGGCCGACCGGGATGTAAACGTCTTGGTCGGCCTTTCTATTTAGCGGAAATTTTTAGGCGACTATTCCACCCAACTTACACACCCATCGCTTGCACAC
>Ga0209382_10012002_pt1 | contig 10725 bp, 8 predicted proteins | sample SoiMetdeltSBSDD5_FD_187599 | JGI IMG/M metagenome (GOLD analysis project Ga0209382, IMG submission 187599) | Bulk soil microbial communities from a Populus tree surrounding site in Tennessee, USA - Soil MetaG P. deltoides SBSDD5 (SPAdes) (version 2) | ecosystem: Environmental > Terrestrial >...
TCATTGGGCGGCGTGCAACGGTTCCTGCGAGAGTCACGGACGACTGGTGATGTGGCTGGGGCGAGCCGGATCGTTCAGGACCTCGCGTGGTTGGCGGCGCGGGCTGTGCATGATGGGCTCGTTGGGGAGCCGGAGCCGTATGGGCTGATTGTTCCTTCCCTACTGAGTGCGGGCGCAACCAGCGGGGGAGCGACAAACAAGATCGCATTTCTGGCCCCAAGGGGCCGTGGCGAGCAATTGGCTGGCGACGTGGCGGGATTGGTCCGGGACACCTGGCAGAGCTGGGTCGACCAGGTATTTCCCGGGACGGGGGCGGCGACGCCGGGAATGCCGGACGTGTCGTGGGTACGGGTGACTGGCCCGGCGGCCGGCGGTGAGTATGCGCAGCTGTGGAAGCGGGCCCGGGAGTCGCTGGTGGCTCGCCGGCGGGCGCGGGTGTTCGTGCCGGTGTTGGTCAAGCGGGCCAGCTTGTGCTCGCAGGCCCCGCACCTGCCGGCCAGCCCGGTGCCGGTGCGGGCCTATCGGCATGAGCGGCAGAGCCGGGAGCGCCTGTCGGTCGCCGGATGGGTGAAGCGGCTGGCTGCTCGGGACGGCGACATGTCGTTCCCATCGACGGTGGCGATCGCCTCGGCGTCGTTCCGGGCGAGGCTGATCGGGCCGGCGGCCAGCCCGCGGGAGGATCTGGCGGCTGCCGTCGCTGGGCTGGCTTCCTGTGTGGACGAGCTGGACCCGCCGCGGGAGCGGCCGCTGAGGCTGGCGGATGTGCCGCCCGGTCTGGAGCCGCTGGCAACCCGGCTGGGGACCTGGGTGTTCGTGGAGCGGTGGGAGGCCGACGGGCTCCGGAGGGCCGGGGTCATCGCGTCGCCGCGGCTGGTGGAGCGGGGCCGTCGAGCTGCACGCAGCCTTCTTGCGGCCGCGCGCGGGCTGGCGGTGCGGCCGCCGTCGCCGTACTTCGCGGTCGTCGTGCAGGATCTGGACCGGCTCGGGCAGGCGCTCGACGGGTTGAGCCTTGACCAGCACCGCGCGGTCTCCCGTGCGTTGAGCGAGCTGGCTGGGGCGCAATGGCAGCTGGCCTCCTCGGGGCTGCCGCTGCCGGCCGAGCCGATCTATGCGGGCGGGGACGATTTCCTCGCGTTTTGCCCCGCCGCGGGTGCGCTGGCGCTGGCACGTCGAGTACGGCAACTCGTGACCGAGCACCTGTCCGGCACGCCATTGGTCGCCGCGGACGGTGGGCCGGTCACGGCCACGACGGCGGTCGTGTTCGCGCACATGGGCAGCCCGCTGCAGGAGGTGCTCGGCATCGCACACGAGGCACTGAAAACGGCCAAGGACGCCGGCGTTGGCGAGAACCGCAATGCGCTGACCGTGGTGGTACGCCGCCGGGGTGGTGAGCGGGCCCGCACGATCCAGCCATGGGGCAACGGCATGAACGCGGCCGATTTGCTGGAGACGGTGCAACCTGTCGGGCTTTCGCCCTCGCTGGCGTCGCGTCTTGAACTTGACCGGCGCAGCCTGTCCGACCTTGCTCGCGACGAGCTGTGGACAACACTGTCGGCGGAGCTGGCTCGCCTGGTGGCACGGCAGGGCGGTACCCCGCGGGCCGCCGGGGCGCTCGTGGAACTGGGCCGTACCGAGAGGTACCGGCCGCCCGCCCGAGACCCGTTTGACAGGCCGGCGAACCTGGCGTTCGACCCGGTGCCCGCGGCGTTGACGGCGCGGTTCCTCGTGCAGGAGTGCCAGTGAGCACGCGGTGGCTGGCCGTCGAGCCGCTCGACACGGTCATGGTGCGGGACGGCCGGCGCTTCGATGCCGGGGTCAGCGGGCGGGCGGCATGTACTTCGCCCCCACCGAGCACGCTGGGCGGAGCGCTGCATACCGCGCTGGGGGACGCCGTCGATGAGGTGCTGGGCGTCGTGGTGCAGACCAGGTTCGGCTCGGTGTTCCCGGCGCCGGCGGACCTGGTGGTGCACCGGGGCAGGACATTGCGGCTGCCGGTGACGGAACGCGGCAGTGAAGCATGGGATCTCGACTCCGACCACCGGCTGTCGCATCAGCTCGCCGGCGACGGTGAGCCGCTGGCCGGCGGTTGGCTGACCCAGCACGGCCTCGAGGCGTGGTTGCGCGGCGCCTCGCCACTCCAGCCCGGATCGGAGATTGGTCCGGGTGCCGGCGTGGTGAGCGCGCCATGGCTACCCGAGCAGCGGCTGGGGTTGGCGCGCGAGTGGGAGGGGGAGCTGGCCGGGACGGCGTCGCCTGGACTGCTGTACACGATGGCGCACCTGCGGCCGCGCCACGATGGGATGCGGTTCCTGGTGCCATTCCGGGACGAGCGCGACGTCGCCGTAGTCCGGGATCTGCTGCGGCTCGGCGGGCGCGGCCGGCTCGCGCAGGTCGAGCTTGTCGAACCCGATGACGACGTAATGCCGCCACCGCTGGACGAGTACCCGAACGGCCGGGTCGCGGTGTACCTCGCCACGCCGGCGCTGCTCGGGGTCGACCCCGACGCGCCGCACCCGGAAGCGGCGCGGTCGGACCCGTTGTGGGCACCGGCGAACTCCGCATTGTGCGCGCTGGCCAACGGCGGGCCGGTACCGATCGCCACCGCCTCCGACCGCAAAGGCAACTATGGCGACAGCCGCCAGCTCGCCTGGGCCGTGCCGGCGGGCACGGTGTTCTTCCTCGACTTCGGCGGCGACGCCGCGGCCGCCCTCGCCTGGGCTCGCGAACATCACGGGCGACTGCTGCCGGGGCTGTCCAATTCACCGCTTCGAACGGCTGGCTTTGGCATGTGTCTGACAGGGAGTTGGTAATGCATCGGCGGTTGCTCGTCCTCATGGCCGAAACGCCAGTACACGCCGGCGGTAGCGAATCGTTCGGTGCGGTCGACCTACCGGTTCAGCGTGAAGCGGCCACCGGGCTGCCGGTGATCTGGGGCCAAAGTCTCAAGGGTGCGCTGCGCCAGGCGGCGCGTGACGCGGGCGACAAGGTGGTGGACGAGGAGGCGGTCTTCGGGTCCCGCCCGCCAAGGGCCACCGAGGACACGCCGGCCGACGCGGATGAGGACCGGTCGCTCAAGCGCGGAAGCGTGTCGGTGGGAGACGCCCAGCTCCTGCTGTTCCCGGTCGCCGCGTTACGGAACTGCTTCGCCTGGCTGACCTCGCCGCTGCTGCTGGAACGGCTGAGACGCAAGGCCGCGCTGCTCGGGGTCCTGGACGCCGGCCGGCTCGGCCTGCGGCCCCGGCAGGTGCACGCCACCGCGAGCACGGAATGGCGTGGCAAGCAGGTGCTCGGCCCGTTCGTCGCCGAGGTGGACGATGGCGGGGCCAGCATGGCTGCGCTGAACGCCACGCTCGCGTCCATCGCCTGCTCGGCCGAGTTCGCATTCACCCGGCAGAAGCTGCTCGCGGACGTCGTGTTGACCACGGACACCACGCTGGCCAGCGCGAGCCGGATGGCCACCGACATCGTGGCCAGGGTTCAGCTCAACGCCGAGGCCAAGACCGTGGCCAACGGCCCGTTCTACTCTGAGCACCTGCCGGTCGAGACCGTGCTCATGGCCGTGCTGGCCAGCACCAACGACAACCACCTTGAACAGCTGGCCGGCCTGCTGCACGGGCAGCCGCTGCAGCTGGGTGGTGACGAGACCATCGGCAAGGGCGTGCTCTGGTGCCGTGTCCTGGGCCCCGACCAGTTGCGCGAGGCATTCACCGCCGATCCGGCGTCGATGGCGCCCAAGGCCGAGCCGGTGTCGGTGCCAGCGCCTGCACCGGACGAGCAGGCAGCCCCGCCGGTTGCCAGGCCGGTGCCCACTCCGGCGGCCGGAAGGCCTGGGCCGAGCCCGGTGGCCATGCCAAGCAGGAGGCAGCCGTGACCGACGCGATCCGCCTGGACCAGTTGCTGGCCCGCAAGGCCGCGCAACTGCTGGACGGCAAGGTCGACCCCGAGCTGAGGACCCGGATGCGGTCGCTGCCGGTGATGATCCAGACCAACGGACTGGCCGCCACGGTGGCGTTCCTGCTATCCCGGCGCAAGGCCAAGGACGGCAAGGACGCCTACCACCGGGCCGCCCGCCTGATCCTCGACGACGCGGTCGAGGCCGCCGGCATCACCGTCAAGTCGAGGGATCCGGAGCGGATGCTGGCCGATCTCGCCGAAGCCACGCCGGCCAAGTACATGCTGGCCGAGACCCGTGCTCAACTGCTCGCGATCTGGTTGGCCCGGCTGGCGCAGGCCCTTGCCGAGCGGCAGAAGCAGCAGAAGCAGCAGATGCAGCCAGCCCCACCGGCCGAGCCGCGGCCCTCGCCGGGCGCCGCGTGATGGCCAGCGCTCACGGCGTGCTCACCGCGGTGCTGTCCGTCCGCGATGGCCGGATCCGCGCCTCGGTCGGCCGGACGATCTCGCGGATCAACGCAGACCTGCTGCTCAAGCGGCTGTGGATCGGCGAGTCCGACGACGCCACGGTGGACCACCTACGGCAGGTGGCTTCGGCCTGCGGCGCGGTGCCGGCGGCGCTGCTGGACGGGCTGCACGAACGCCGCGGCACCGCGGCTCGGCGGCTCGCGGCCCGGCGTGGTCTCGTGGCCACGCCGGTGCGAATCACGCCGCGATGGCGGATGGTGGTCGGGCACGGCGAGGACACCGCACACGAGACGAGCCTCACCATGTCGCCGACCTGGGGCGTGCCGATCATTCCTGGCTCCGCGCTCAAGGGCGTGGCGGCAAGCCAGGCCCGCGCCGCGCACGGCGACCCCCTCCCGGACAGGATCGCCCGGTTGTTCGGCACCCCGCGGCCCGGCGAGAGCACTGTTGACGACGTGGTGGCCACCCGGGGCGCGGTCACCGTGCTGGATGCCTTGCCGGTCGGACCGCCCGACGTGGTCGTGGATGTCCTCACGCCGCACGTCAAGCCGTACTACGACAAGGACGCCGCCAAGCAGCCCAAGGAACCACCCGCCGAGTACCACAGTCCGGTGCCGGTGCGGTTCCTTGCGGTGGCGGCCACCGCCTTCCAGTGCTGGCTGGTGGGACCGAAAGGCGACGTCGGTTGCTTCGCGGCCCTGCTCCAGGGCGGCGCCGACGATCTGGGCATCGGCGGCAAGACCGCCGCCGGCTACGGCTACTGCGCGGTGGAGGTGCAGCAGTGAAGCTGACCATGCACGTGCTGCCGGTCGGCCGGTCGATCCTCACCAGAGCCGAGGCGGGGGCCCCCGAGCTTCAGCCGCTGTTCCGCGTCCTTCCCCCTGGCACCGACGTCCGCGCCGAGTTGGTGGCGCACACCGATCCGCACGACTACCGGCTTGATCTGGACCGGATCCTGACCACGCCTCAGCAGCGGGCCGCGGTGCGGGGCGGGGAATGGCACCTGTGCGCGGAGTGGCAGTCGGTCGCTGTGGCCGGACGCGACCGCTCCGACGACGGGCGTGCGTACGTGCTGATCGCCTCCGATACGGACGACGGGCTGCGCTCGGCGGCTTTCGTCGCCGGCCAGTACGTGCAGGACGGTCGGTTCTACTACATCCACGAGCCCCTCGACGCGACGCACCTTCGCATCGAGCCCGGTGCTGCGTACATCATCCGCATCCCCGGGCTCGACCTGGCCGCGCGGCGCGCGGACGACACCACGTGGTTCTCCCTCGGCACCGTCGGCCACGCCATCCAGCAGACCGCAGGCCAGGCCACGGCCGGCCGGTGGGAGGTGCTGCTGCACCTGACCGGTGGGTACAAGGCGATGGTGCCCTACCTGCTGATCATGGCCGAGGGCATCAACTCGGTATTCCACGTCGACAAGGATGTGAGCGGCGGCCGGGTGCCCAGCATCCGCGCGGTCAGCGTGCACGAACAGTGGCCCGGCCTCGGGCTCGGCGATCAGATCCTGCTGGACCTGCCCGTCCGGTGGGTCCAGGACACAGCGCTGGACGATCTCCGGCAGATCAAGAAGCACGTCGGCCGCAACGCCTTCCTGCGCGCCGACGAGTGGATCAGCTGGCGTGGCCAGTGGATCGAGGCCGGTGGGGGCAAGCTGACCAGCGCGGGAATGATCATCACGAGGGTGTTGTGAACTCCGTCGACGCCTATGTCGCCGGTGTGTTGCGGACCGGCCCGGTACCGGATGGCACGGTGCTCGCACCACCGCAACAGCCGATGCCGCTGCGTCCCAGGGACGTCGAGCACGCCCTCAGCGATCCCGGCGCGCTGCTCAACGGCGTCGCCAATCCGGTCAGCAAGGTCGAGCGGCTGATGCGGTTCGCGCGCTGGCTGGAAACCGCCCCACCCGGTGAGGTCCCGGCCGAGCTCACCTCCCGCGCGGCGCGTTACCGCTTCCTGGTCTGGAGCCTGCCCTGCCGCCTGACCGGTGACCACTCCCAGCCCATCCGGCCGGAGCGCATCGCCTGGCCGTCCAAGGCCGGCGGCACGACGACTGCCACCCCGACCGACTTTGTGCGCGCCAGCGCACGGCTCGCCCAGCAGGACTGGCTGCAGTTCCTCGCCGCGGCCGAGGACGACCCCTGGTTGGCCGGCCTCCAGGCCGCTGGCGACGAGCTGCTCGAACGGGACCTCCGTTGGCTCACCCGCGCGTGGCCCGACGCTCTGGACGGCGAGCAAGCCGGCTCCCGCTGGATCATGCTCGACCTGGCCGAACCCGGCGCGGCCCGGCCGGCGCGCCGCGGGCAGCATCGGCGGGTCGCCGCGGACGTCGCCGAGGTGCACTGGCTGCCGCGCGGCGCCGTGCTGCCCGCGCTGGCCGGCTTCGCGCCCCACCGGCCAGCCGCCGCCCTTGCGGCGCTGTCCGCCTTCCCGCTGGCCGCTGTGGTGCTGCTCGGCCTGGTCCTCACGCGCCACGCGGACTGGGCCCGCGCCGGATCGGTGTGGCTGCTGGCCGCCGCCGCGGTCACCGTGGCCTTCGTGCTACCGGCCCACATCGACGCGGTGGCGCTGCTGCGGGTGCCGGCGGCCGCGGCTGCCGGCCAGGCCCTGCTTCTCAGCCTCACGCCTCGCTGGTGGCTGGCTCCGGACGGCTGGACCATCGGCCTGGCCATGCTCCTCGCGGTGACCGCGTATATCGCCCTGGAGGCGCGGCGGCACGGAACCGGCCGCTGGCTCGCCGCCTGGCGCGCGGTACTCGTGGCCATCATCGGTGCGCTCTACGCCTTCGTGCTCAGCCTCGCCTTCCTCGGCTTCGTGATCCCTGGCATGGGGGAGGACGGTGGCTGCCTGAACGGCTGGTGGATCGCCAATCCCATGGAGCGACTGCCGCTCAGCCGCGATTGCCAGCTCGACCTGGGCCCAGGCCCAGCCGCCGCCCCGGCCGGCGTGCTGCTCCTCATGACCGGCTGGTCCTTCGCGGTCGGTGTTGCCGCGCAGATCCTCTGGGACGACCGCCCCCTGACCGCACCCCTTGGCCGGCTGCGCCGGGTGAGAGGAGCCAGCTCATGACCTGGACAACCCTGCAGCTGCGGGTCGTCACACCGCTGTTCGGCGGCGACGACCCCAAGGCCGGCGGCTCCCCGGTGCGCGTCCCGTCCATCCGCGGCGTGCTCCGCTACTGGTTCCGCGCGGTCGCGGCCGGCCACGGCCTGCTCACCCCGGCCGAGGTGTGGAAGGCCGAAGAGCGCGTCTTCGGCAGCACCGAACATCCGTCACCCATCCGGCTAAGGCTGAACGGCGACCCAGCTGTGACGCCCGCCGGCCTGCCCCCCGACTGGACCGGCGGCCCCACCTGGGACGTGAACCGCTTCCACGGCGCCCGGTACCTGCTCGGACAGGGCCTGTGGAGCTTCAAGACCGGTGGCCTGACCCGCCCCTTCGTCGCCCCCGGCGAGGGCGTCAAACTGGACCTGCGGCTCAGCGGCGATGAGACCGTCGACCAGCAGTTCCTGCTCAGCGTCTGGGCCTGGCTGACCTATGGGGGGCTGGGCGCCCGCACCCGCCGCGGCTTCGGCCAACTCCGCTGCAGCGCTACCAGCGCCCCCTTGCCCGACCCTTTCGCGACCGTTCTCACCACCGTGCCCGGTCCCGATGACTGGGACGCCCTCGCGACCAACGCCATCCCCGCTCACCTGCGCCAACCCGACCGGATCGGCTGGACCGGATGGTTCGACCAGAAACCAGCCGGCGACGCCGAAGAACCCCAATTCCCCGCACTCACGCCCACCTGGTGGGCGGGTCGGCTTCTGGACGGCCAGCACAAGCGCCTCGGCGACGCCCTGCACGCCGCCGGCACCGCCTGGCGAAACTTCCGTGCCGCCACGGCCGACCTGTCCGCCACGCCGAGCCAGAACACCCGTTCACCCGAATGGACCGGCGCCATCCACGACGCGGATACTCGCTATCCCATCGCCGCCCTCGGCCTACCCGTCGGCTACTACTCAAAGAAGACCAAATTCAAGACCGCCGCCGAAGCCGACCGACCCCGCGGTGATCGCCGCGAGTCCCTTCGCCGCGCCTCCCCGGTCTGGCTGCGACCTGTCCGGCTCGCCGCTGGCAAGTGGCGCATTTTCAGCCACGTATTCCGGGCACAACTTCTCCCGTGCGACGCGGAGATTCACCTGACCGACGACGGCCACGGTAAGCAGCTCGACATTCCCGATCGTGAGCTGACCAAACAAGCCTGGGACGCCTGGATCAGCCAGAAACCACGCATCCCCCGGAGCTTCTATACCAAGCCCGACCGGCAGGGATGACCGATGCCCACCCTCTGGCAATGGTCACTCGACACCGACGGCACACCTGACCGGCGGGCCGTGCACGCACTGCTGTCCGAATGGCTCGACACCGACCATCACACGAGTAGCAAACCCTGGTCCTGGTCACCGGCCGACGCCGGTGGCATCCCCGCACTGTGGATCGGCCTGGTCGACGACACCCTCGTCGAGCGCCTACTCGACCGGTCCGCCGCCTACCACCGGTCCAAGCAGCGGCGCGACGCCCCACCGTTGACGCAGCCGCTGCGCCAAGTAGCCGCGACGACCTGGGCCCAGCTCGCGGCCGCCCGGCCCGAACACAGCGGGCGGTGGCGGCTGAGGTTCGCCACCCCCGTGACCTTCCGCCGCGGCGACCGGTTCATGCCCTGGCCCGCGCCAGCCCCGGTGTTCGGCAGCCTGCGAACCACCTGGCGCACCCACGCCGCCCCGCACGTCGGCGACCTGTGCCTGGACCTCAGCCTCGACCCGCTCGTGGTCACCGGCATCGACGGCGCAAGCCACACCGAACGCGTGCCCCTGCGCAAACCCAACGGCAACCGCACCGACCGCCGCCCTGTGGAGGTCACCGTCAACGGCTTCCTCGGCACCATCACCTATACCGCGGACGGCCCGCTCGACACCGCCGCCGTCGAGTCCCTGACCCGCCTCGCCCCCTACTGTGGCGTCGGCTCCTACACCACCCGCGGCTTCGGAGCCGTCCGCACGCCCACCCGTCCCTGACCCAGCCCAAGGCCCATACTGAGCCCGCTCCGCAGGCCAGGCCCACTAGTCAACTACTCCGTTCAGGGGGAGGGTATCCGAAGAGATCAACAAGTCGCCTCGCGTGCACCTACCCTGACCAGGCCAAACAAGTTCACAGCAGCTCCAGTTCGATCATGAACCGGGTCGGCGGGCGCCACGCGTGTAACGCACCTGCATCACCGCAGGTCACCGGCACCGTGATCACCCATGGGGTCCGAAACCACCTCACGCCGAAGGGCGTATAGAAACGACGGCCAAATGGCCGTCACGCAGCATAATCGTGAACGGTCCGAAACCACCTCACGCCGAAGGGCGTATAGAAACACTCTGGTTGGGTCACCCCTGGCGGACGCTCTGGTCCGAAACCACCTCACGCCGAAGGGCGTATAGAAACGATGGCCTGCCCCCCGGAAGATTCCGAGCTCATCAGTAGTCCGAAACCACCTCACGCCGAAGGGCGTATAGAAACAGCGTGTCGACAGGCCAGGTGATCAGGTTCCACAATCCGTCCCACAGGTCCGAAACCACCTCACGCCGAAGGGCGTATAGAAACCGACCAGGTCGCCCGCATCTCCCCTGGCTTCCACCGGTCCGAAACCACCTCACGCCGAAGGGCGTATAGAAACCATCTGACACTCGGGATACCCGAGCATCCTTGCAGTCCGAAACCACCTCACGCCGAAGGGCGTATAGAAACCTGAAGCAGTTCTGGGTTAGCTCATGCGTTGATCGGGGTGTGGTCCGAAACCACCTCACGCCGAAGGGCGTATAGAAACAGTCCGTCACCTCGCAGTCGACGGATTACGTCTTGGACATGTCCGAAACCACCTCAGCCGAAGGGCGTATAGAAACGGGCCTAGCCCCCTGCCAGTCTTTCTTTAGGAGTCCTCGCTGGGTCGTCCGAAACCACTCACGCCGAAGGGTGTATAGAAACGAACCGGTTCGCGGGGTCGACGTCCATCTTGTGGGTGGTCCAACCCACCTCACACCGAAGGGTGTATAGGAAACTGGGAGATTGGGAGGTATTCTGGTACGCGTTGTCCGTGGTGTATCGGAACCACCTCACGCTGAAGGGCGTATCGTCGCGAGGCTAGGTGTGAGGTTGCTATGGGTGCATTGCTGGGCAAGGCTGCCGATCTGGCGATGTTGGCTGCGGCGTGGAAGCGGGTTTACGCCAATGATGCCGAGGATGATGTGCTGTCGGCTGGGGTTCGCCGGTTCGACGAGGATGCGGAACGTCGGTTACAGGAGCTGGCCGAGCAGTTGGTCAACGGCAGCTACC
>Ga0209382_10012008_pt1 | contig 10722 bp, 9 predicted proteins | sample SoiMetdeltSBSDD5_FD_187599 | JGI IMG/M metagenome (GOLD analysis project Ga0209382, IMG submission 187599) | Bulk soil microbial communities from a Populus tree surrounding site in Tennessee, USA - Soil MetaG P. deltoides SBSDD5 (SPAdes) (version 2) | ecosystem: Environmental > Terrestrial >...
AGGCGGCGCCCCACACGATCTGGCAGCGCGCGCCAGTCCTGCCTCGTCTCCTCGGCCGGATGCTGGTCCGGTCGCAGGCGCCGACCACGTCGCGTCGCTTTACCGCATCAGTCAAGGCCCGGCCGGCCGTCAGCGACATCGCGTCGGATGTGATTCCTCGGTTTGTCGAGCAACATCAGCTCATCGTGACCCGACTTCGGGCGCTCGACGAATCGACAGCGGCACGCACGATCATGACCTCACCGTTCATCACATTCGTCACCTACAGCGTGCTGGACGGTTCCCGGCTGATGTTCGCGCACGATCGTCGCCACTTCGAGCAGGCTCGTCGCGTGACGCAATCGACCGGATTCCCGAGTTCCTGACCGCTCGTCTCACGAGCACCTTTGAGAGGCACCGGATCGCACCGGAACGCCCCGGTCCGCCAGCCGCGGAGTGTCCGATTGCCCCCACCCCCCAACCCTCTTGTCGTGTCCGCGCGTACCCAATACGCTATGGGGCTCACGCGGAAGGACACACATGACGCAGGTTTCCATCACGGTCAACGGCAAGGTGCGCAAGGCGCACGTCGAGCCGCGGCTGCTGCTCGTACATTTCCTGCGCGAGCAGCTCAATCTCACCGGCACCCATGTCGGCTGCGACACCAGCCAGTGCGGCGCGTGCACGGTGCTCATCGACGGCCGCAGCGCCAAGTCGTGCACGATGTTCGCCGTCCAGGCGGATGGCTCGGCCGTCACCACCATTGAGGGGCTCGCCAAGGACGGCCAGCTCCATCCCTTGCAGCAAGGCTTCTGGGAAGAACACGGCCTGCAGTGCGGCTACTGCACGCCGGGCATGATCATGTCGGCGGCCAATCTGCTGGCGGAGAACCCGAAACCGAGCGAGCAGCAGATTCGCGAGGGCATCTCCGGCAACTTCTGCCGCTGCACCGGCTATCAGCACACCATCAACGCCGTGCAATACGCGGCGAACAAGAGGTAGTCATGTCCACTCCCGTATTGCCGAAGCTGGTCGGCCAGCGAGTCAAGCGGCGCGAGGACCCGCGCCTGATTCAAGGCATGGGCACCTACGTCGACGACGTCAAGATCGTCGGGATGCTGCACATGGCGTTCAAGCGCAGCGACATCGCGCACGGACGCATCCTGTCGATCGACGTCAGCGCCGCGCAGGCCATGGACGGCGTCGAGGCCGTGTTCACCGGCAAGCAGATCGCCGAGTTCCTCGCGCCGATGCCGATCGGCACGCCGTTCCCCTCGCCGGAGCATCGCGCTATCGCCACTGACGTCGTGCGTTTCACCGGCGAGCCCGTGGCGGTGGTCATTGCCGCCGATCGCTACCTTGCACGCGACGCCGCCGACGCGATCGTCGTCTCGTACGACCCCCTGCCGGCGGTCATCGACACCGAGCAGGCGATGACCGGCAAGCCGACGCAGATCCACAAGGACTTCCCCAACAACCTCGCGCTGCCCCTGATCCCGAGCGGCACGGGTGTCGCGCCGGACGGATCGGCCATGGACGACACCGCAATCAACAAGGCGTTTGCCGAGGCGGAGGTCGTGATCTCGCAGCGCATGTTGAACCACCGGCTGGCGCCGTCGGCGATGGAACCGCGCGGCGTGGTCGCGCACTACGAACCCGGCAAGGGGACGATGACGATCTGGTCGTCGACGCAGAACCCCCACATCCTGCGCACGATGATCGCGGCGATGAACGGCATGGGCCAGGATCAAGTGCGCGCCATCGCGCCGGAGGTGGGCGGCGGCTTTGGCGCCAAGATCAACATCTACGCCGAGGAGTACGTCGCCGCCGCGGTTGCGAAGAAGCTCGGCATCGCGGTGAAGTGGATCGAGGATCGGTCTGAAGCGTTCGTCGCCACGATCCACGGCCGCGACATCCTCTGCTATCTGGACCTCGCCGCGAGGCGCGATGGCAAGGTGCTCGGGCTGAAGATGCGTCTCATCGCCGACATCGGCGCCTACAACATGCTGCTCACCGCGGCGATTCCGACGCTGACGATGCTGATGGCGAACGCCACCTACGACATCCCGGCGATTCGTACGACGCTGACCGAAGTGTTCACCAACAAGACGCCGACCGACGCCTATCGCGGCGCCGGCCGTCCCGAGGCGACCTACTTCGTCGAGCGGGCGATGGACATGCTGTCGCGCGAGCTGAAGATGGATCCGGCGGAGGTGCGCCGCAAGAACTTCATCCCCAAGGACAAGTTCCCGTTCGCGACGCAGATGGGCGCCGTCTACGACTCGGGCGACTATGAGAAGGCACTCGATCTGGCGCTGAAGAACGCGAACTGGACCGAGCTCAAGAAACAGCGTGACGCAGCCAAGGCGCAGGGCCGGCTGGTTGGACTCGGACTGGCGATGTACGTCGAGGTCTGCGGCATCGGCCCCTCGGCATCGCTGCCGACGGGCGGCTGGGAGCATTCACAGGTCACCATCGAGCGCGATGGCCGCATCAGCGCCACCACCGGCGCGTCACCGCACGGCCAGGGCAACGAAACCACGTTCGCGCAGATGCTCGCCGATCAGTTCAGCGTGCCCTTCGAGCACGTCACGATCCAGCACGGCGACACCAGTGTGGTCAAGCAGGGCATCGGCACATTCGGCAGTCGGTCGCAGGCCGTCGGCGGTACCGCGCTGCACATGGCCGGCACGAAGGTCAAGGCGAAGATGGCCAAGTTCGCGGCCGCGCTGATGGAAGCCAACGAAGCGGACCTCGTCTTCGAAAACGGCAGGATCTTCGTCAAAGGCGCGCCGGCCACCGGAAAGACGTTCGCCGAAGTGGCGAACTATGCCTACATCCCCGTGCCGCTGCCGGCAGGACTCGAGCCTGGTCTCAGCGAAGAGGCGTTCTTCGAGCCGAGCAACAACACGTATCCGTTCGGCTGTCACATTTCGATGCTCGAGATCGATCGCGATACAGGCGAGCCGCGTCTGCTCAAGCTGGTGGCGGTCGACGATGCGGGGAATCTGATCAACCCGCTGATTGTCGAGGGTCAGATTCACGGCGGCCTGGCGCAAGGCATCGGTCAGGCGCTGATCGAGGAAGTCGTCTACAACAGCGACGGCCAGCTCGTCACCGGCTCGTTCATGGACTATGCGCTCCCACGCGCGACCGATTTCCCGCGATTCGAGCTCGACGCCACTACCACGCCGACCCCGGTCAATCCGCTCGGCGCCAAGGGCGTCGGCGAGGCCGGCACCCTCGGCTCGACCCCGAGCATCGTCTCAGCGGCAGTTGATGCCCTGAGCGAGTTCGGCGTGAAGCACATTGACATGATGCTGCGGCCCGAGAAGCTGTGGCGCATCATCCACAGCCAAGCCCCTCAACAGGGCTCGGGGCAAGGAGGCACGGCGTGATCCCGACCGCGTTTGACTATCACCGCGCCACGTCCGTCGAAGACGCGATCCGAAAGCTGCGCGACACCGGCGGCAAGCTGCTCGCCGGCGGACACAGCCTGGTGCCATTGATGAAGCTGCGGCTCAGCGAACCGGCGGCACTCATCGACATCGCGCGCATTCCTGGCCTCTCCGGAGTTCGCGAGAAGGACGGTCAGATCGAGATTGGCGCCGCGACCGTGCACCATGACGTGGCGTCGTCATCGGTACTGAAGCAGAAATGCCCGATCATCTCGGATGCGGCCTCCGAGATCGGCGACCCGCAGGTGCGTAACCGCGGCACGCTGGGCGGCAGTCTGGCGCACGCCGACCCGTCAGCCGATTATCCGGCGGTCATGCTCGCCCTCGATGCGGGCGTCCAGATCATGGGCCCGAGCGGCTCGCGCGTGGTGAAGGCCAATGACTTCTTCCAGGATCTGTTCACGGTGGATCTGGCATCGGACGAAGTGATTACCGGCGTGCAGTTCGCGCCGATCAGGTCCGCCGCCTACGCCAAGCTCCATCAACGCGCGTCGCACTACGCCATCGTCGGCGTGGCGGTGGCGCTGGATGTGCGGAACGGGACGATTCAGTCGGCGCGGGTCGGGCTCACTGGCGCCAGCTCGCATGCTACCCGGCTGGCGAACGTCGAGCAGGCGCTCACCGGCAAGCCGCTGTCGCCACAAACGATCGAATCGGCGGCGCTGCTGGCCGGCAAAGATCTCAAGGAGATCAACGCCGACATCCACGCCAGTGAGGCCTACCGCCGCGCGATGATTCCGGTCTTCACACGACGCGCGTTGGAAGGAGCGGCGGCGCGCGCCTAAGGTTGGTTGGTGGTTCGTGGTTGGTGGTTGGTAGTCCCACGAACCACGAACCGATTCACACACCGAAGTGATAAGCCGAGAGTCTGAGGCCAGTGAACGTGTCGTTGAAGGCGACGGACGCGCGGTCGTCGCCTGCGGCGCCCGAGGCCACCATCAATGGAATCAGATGCTCCTCGCGCGGATGTGCGGCGCGGGCCGCTGGCGCGGACGCCCATTCCGTCAGGCGTTCGTTTCGTGAGTCCGGTTCGAGCGTCATCGTGTCGCGCAGCCAGGCATCGAACGTCTCGGCCACCGGCGCTGCGCGCGGGTCCCGGAACGCACGAAGGTTGTGGAACGTCATCCCGCTGCCGATGATGAACACATCCTCGTCGCGCAGCGGCATCAGCGCGCGGCCGAGAGCGATGTGCTGGTCCGGATCGAGTCCGGCCTTCAAGGACAACTGAATCGCCGGCACGTCGGCCTCGGGATACGTCAGCTTCAACGGGATGAACGTGCCGTGATCGTAGCCGCGCGCCGGGTCTGAGGCGTTGGCGATCCCTGCTTCATCGAGCAGTTCACGCACGCGCGAGGCGAGGTCCGGCGCACCAGGCGCGGGCCAGGTGATCTCGTACGACTCCGGAGGGAATCCGTAATAGTCGTAGAGGATGGGCGGATGCGCCGACGTCATCACGGTCGGCACCGGCTCTTCCCAATGCGCCGAGACGACGAGAAGCGCGCGCGGCGGCCGCGGCGGAACGGACCGCACCGACCGAAGGTAGCCGGCGAGCCGATCGACGTCCTCGCGCGGAAAGCCCATCTCGACGAACGGCCACGGCCCGCCGCCATGCGGAACGAACACCACCGGCATGCGACGGGCTAACGCCATATCAATTCCCAACACACAACTTCCAACTTCCAACCACTCCCCCAATTTTCAACTCCCAACTCCCCAACAACGTCCAATTGGAAATTGGGAATTGGGAGTGGTTGGGATCTGGTCGTTGGTCGTTGGGAATTATGAGTCGTATCCGAGCGCCTTCCACATCATCAGGCGCTGCTCTTTGATCGGGTCGTTCACGACGCGGCTCTCAGTGTTGAAGACCATCGTCGGCCGCTCGGCGGCGTTGTAGGCCGCCCAGCGCGGCATCTTCGGTTGATTCGGATTGCCGGTCCTGGCGAATGCAATCCACGTATCGCTGACCTTGTCAGCCAGCGCGATCGCCTCGGGCCCGCCGCCAGTGAGCCGCGTCGCCGCCTGCACGTTGTCGAACGCGAATGGAATCTCGATCGTGTGCGGTGACTTCAGACGGCCGCCATCGACCGGCGTCTCCCAGCGGAAGTAGTAGAGATACACCGGTCCCTTGCCGAGCGCGGCACGCCGTTCGGCGATCTTCATCACCGGCCCGCTGTAGCGGTAATCGCTGGCGATGAGGAAGTAGATGTCCGACGGCGGCGCGCCGGGATTGACCTTCTGATAGACGCGGATCGCTTCGTCGGCGTGGTTGCCGAGCAGCTGTCGAATCCGAGTGCGCATTCCATCATCGGTCAACGAGAAGTCCGCCGCCTGCGCGCTCGACGTCAGTTCGGTGCGTGTCGAGCCAAGCATCACCGGCACATCGGCGGACACTGAGGATGCGGTCGGATGGAACGGATGCTGCGGCACCGCCAGGCCGTCGACCAGCGGCGAGAAGCCCTGTGTCATCTGGTCGACGTTCATGCGCCGCACCACATCGAAGTACGCCGACATCAGGCGCTCGAGCGGCACCGCCTGCAGATCGCGCACACGATCCTTCGCGATGCCGAGCGTGGACATCAACTCGCGAGCGACGCGCGTGCCCTGAGCCGCTTCGACCAGGCGCAGCGTGGCGCCGCTCTCGATCACCGCGCGGTGGAAAAGCCCTTTGCCGGACGGCATCGCCAGCAGCGTCGCAACCTTCCGTCCGCCACCGGACTGCCCGAAGATCATCACGGTATTCGGATCGCCGCCGAACTCGGCGATGTTGTCGCGCACCCAGCGCAGCGCGGCAACGATGTCCAGCATGCCGACGTCGCCGGATGAGGCAAACTCGGGACCGCCGGCTTCTTCGAGCGAGGTGAAGCCGAGCACGTTGAGGCGATGGTTGATGGTGACGACCACGACGTCGCCGCGGCGTGCGAGGTTGAGACCCTCGGTCACCGGCGACGATCCCGACCCGGTCGCGAATCCTCCGCCGTGGCACCAGAACATCACCGGACGCTTGCGATTGTCGTGAACCGCCGGCGTCCACACATTGAGCACGAGACAGTCTTCGCTCTCGGCCGGCAGCCCGGCGGCCGCAACGGCAATCGCCGACGCCGCACGCCGTGCGCCAGGCTCGCTCTGCGGCGCGCTTGACCCGTAGCTGAGCGCATCGCGCACACCACTCCACTTGGCTGGGGCGACCGGTGGCATGAAGCGATTCTTGCCCACGGTGCTTGCGCCGTAGGGAATGCCCTTGAAGACTTTGATGCCGCTCACATCGACACCACGCACTCGCCCGTACGTCGTCTCGGCGACGACGGAGTCACCTTGCGCGGACGCAGGCCAGTCGAAACTCGATGCGACGGCAATGAGAGCTGACTGTTGAAGAAACTCGCGGCGGGAAGTCATGGCAGTCTCCTTCAGATTTTTGACTGCAAACACGCAAAAAACCTGTCCTGCATCATCTTCGACACGTTGCCGATCAGTCGCTGACCCAGACGCGCGATCGGTCCCCCGGTTTCGACCCTTCCATTGACGTCCACGACCGTCGTCGTGCCATCAGGACGAAGCGCGATCGCGGCATTGCCTTTCACGAAACCCGGCTTGCCCTGCCCTTCGACCGTCAATCGATATGCCGAGTGCGGCACCTTGTCGCTGATCTGGACCGTGCCTTCGTAGCTGCCGGTGATCGCGGCCAGGGCCACAGTGAGCGAGGCACGATACCGATCTTCGCCGACGGGCTCGAGCTTCTCGCAGCCCGGGATGCACGAGGCGATGACGGCAGGATCCATGAGGAGATTCCAGACGCGATCGGGCGAAGCGTTGAATGTATAAGAGCCGGTGATATCCATCAACGTGTGGGGCCGATCCGCTGGGACCGGCCGTGCAAAGTGTTCAAGTGTAGCGCCAGCTCGGCTAGATTCGTCAGCGTGCGAGCTGGCAGAAAATCGTCAACAAACGGCAGCGCCGCCTGAAGGCCTCGCGTCAGCGGCTCATAGCCAACGGTACCAATCAGCGGGTTCAACCAGATCAACCGATGACAGCTACGCTGCAGACGCGCGATCTGGGCGCGCAGCACCTCGGGATCGCCGCGATCCCAACCGTCCGAAATCAACAGCACCACCGGACCGCCGCGGAGCGCGCGGCGCGTCCACTGATGATGGAACTGGCGAATGGCCGCGCCGATACGCGTGCCGCCCGACCAGTCGGGTACGGCCCGGGCCACGGCGCTCACCGCCGCGCCGATCCGCCGCGCGCGCAGATGCATCGTGATTCGTGTCAGCTCGGTCGAGAACAGAAAGGCTTCGACGCGGCGCTGCCGCCTGGTCAACGCATGCGCGAAGTGCAGCAGCATGCGCGAGTAGCGCTCCATCGATCCGCTCACGTCGCACAGCAGCACCAGCGGCCGCGGGCGGATCCGCCGCGTCCGGCGCGGCAGCTCGATGACGTCGCCGCCGGTGCGCAGGCTTCGCGCCAGCGCGCGCCGCAAGTCGATGCGCCGACCGCTGCCGGCAATCCATCGCCGCGTACGCCGCTCGCCGGGACTCCATTCGAGCTGCTCGAGTGCAATGCGCGCGCGCACGATCTCGTCGGCCGTGAACTCGCCAAAGTCCTTGTCGGCCAGCGTGCCGACATCGCTCCAGGTCTGCATCACCTGGGGCGACGAATCGGCTTCCGCCGCCGAATCGATCTCGCCCTGCGCGTGCCACTCGCCTTGGCCAGTGCCTCGATTGGGATCATCACCAGGGCGTGTCGCGCCTTTCACCGACGTGCTGCTTCCCGCCTGCGCGCGCCAGAACACCTCGAACGCGCGATCGAAGATCGGCAACTGGTCGTGACGATGGACGAGAAGCGCGCGGCAGGTGTGATAGACCTCGTCGCGCGATGCGAGATCCACGTGCTGTAGCGCATCGATGACGTCGATCAACCGGCCGACATGCACGTCGATCCCTGAGCGCCGGAGCAGCCGGCCGAAGACGATCAGATTGCGCTGGAGGTTGGACATCGCATTAGAGCGAACGGAAGGGACGGAGGCAACGGGTCAACACGTAGCAACGGAGAAACGGAGCCTTGGCAGCCGTGGGCGATTCAACCTGTGTAGCGCAATACCAGCATGGTGACGTCGTCGCCCTGAGCCGTGCCAGCGCTGAACTCACGAACCGAGGACAACACACACTCTATGATTTCCACGGGCGACCGCGTGCAGTTCGCCTGCACGCACGATAGCAGGCGCTCCTCCCCGAATTCGTCGCCGTTCGTGTCGCGCGCCTCGGTGACGCCGTCGCTGTAAGCGACGAGCACGTCCCCGGGCCAGAGTTGCTGCGTGTCCTCTTCGAAAACCGCGTGCTCGAAGGCGCCGACGATCATTCCGCCCCAGTCGAGCCGACGGACTCCGTTTCGACTCACGAGAAACGGCGGATTGTGTCCGGCGTTGCAGTACGTCAACCGGCCACGCCGGTCCAGCATCGCGTAGACCGCTGTGGCAAAGCGCGCCTCGACTGCTCTGCGCATCAGCGCGTCGTTGGCCAGCGTCACGAAACCTGCGGGTGTACCGTCGCGATACGCGTTCGCGGTGAAGATCCCCTGTAGCAGCGAGGCAAGAAGCGCGGCTGCCGGCCCTTTCCCAGCGACGTCGCCGAGCACGAACGCAAATCCTTCGCGAGGCAGGTGGTAGTAATCGAAGAAGTCTCCGCCAATGGCGCGACATGGAACCGACGTTGCCGCAACTTCGAAGGCTTTGCCCACATATTGCGACGCCGGCAGCAGTGCATGTTGAATCTCGGCGGCAATCTTCAGCTCATGGTCGCGCTGCGCTCGTTCGACCATCTCACGATAGAGTTCTCGACCTTCGGTCGGCGGCGCCGCCTCTCCGGCAAGTTGCAGCAACATTCGACTGAAATCGTAGATCCGCCGTTCGCGCAGAACTCTGTGGTTGTCGTCGAACGTGAAGAGGAAAATCATCGCGGTGCTGAATGGTTTTCCAGTCCGCGGAAGCCCCATGAACCCGCCCGTGTCGGTCCCCTGAGCCTTGCCCGTCCACACAGCCCGGTTCTCGAAGATCAGCAGTTCGTCCGGCACCAGGTTCAGATCGGGAAAAGCGTCGAAAAGCGACCGAAGCGTTCGCTCGACCGCGGACCTGCCCATATGCACACCAGCGATCGGACTATCCACGACGCAGTCCTCGGCGTGGTCGGCGGCGATTGCCGCAGCATCGTGCCGGTTGTAGGCAGAGAACATGCGGGCGATTACTGCCTTGATGCCTACTCTTCTGATGACGCCAGTCGGGTGTGCGTCCATAGTCCCGGTTTGTCACACGCCAGCCAGCGCGGCCAGCTTCAGCACAGTATTCCAGTTCCGCCCGGTTCCTCTGGTCACCAGCTTCTTCTCGATCATCGCCGCCGTCAGCTTCGAGCGGCCAATCCCGTCCGGATAGACGATGTAAGCGCAGCGTCCTTTCCCGCGCACAACTTCCCTTCCCACGATTGCTTTCTGGAGCGCCGTCACGGTTGCCGCGGAGATCTCGTCCTTCATGATGACGGCCAGGAGATGGCCCGGATCTTCTTTGGCCTCGCGCGGAAACGGATTGGCGTCGACAATCGCTTGCCACTCCTTCGCGGTTCGCACGAAGAAGTCGGTTTCAATGCCAAGCTGTTTCGCGGCAGCTCGTTCCAGCGTCTGCTCCAAAGCCGCCGTCGTCTTGTTGCCGCCGCTGAAGACGACGTTGCCGCTCTGCAGCAGCGTCTGTGCATCGGTGAACCCGAGCCCGACAATGAGCTCGCGCAAATCGGCCATGCCGACCTTGTTGTATCCGGCCAGGTTGACCGCGCGAAGGAGCGCGATGTGCTTCACGTTTGCGCTACCGCCAGGCTGACCAGACTCCCGATCGTCTCGCCGCGTACCGACTCGAGATCCTCTTTTGTCTTCAGAACCAGACCGAGCGTGTCGTTCACGGCATCGGGATCGAGCACCTGGCGATCGAGGGCGACGAGCGCGGTGACCCAGTCGATCGTCTCGGACACGCCCGGGACCTTGTAGAGCTCCTGACGACGAAGGCTTTGAACGAGACGGGTCATCTGCTCGGCCAGACGAGCGGACGCGCCCGGCACACGGACACGCACGATCGCCAGCTCCTTCTCGAACGACGGGTACTCGATCCACTGATAGAGACAGCGGCGTTTCAACGCGTCGTGCACTTCGCGTGTACGGTTCGACGTGAGGACGACGAGCGGCGGCTGTTTGGCGCGCACCGTGCCGAGCTCGGGGATCGTCACTTGGAACTCGGCCAGCAACTCCAGCAGAT
>Ga0209382_10012009_pt1 | contig 10722 bp, 8 predicted proteins | sample SoiMetdeltSBSDD5_FD_187599 | JGI IMG/M metagenome (GOLD analysis project Ga0209382, IMG submission 187599) | Bulk soil microbial communities from a Populus tree surrounding site in Tennessee, USA - Soil MetaG P. deltoides SBSDD5 (SPAdes) (version 2) | ecosystem: Environmental > Terrestrial >...
TACAATAAAAAAATGGGTTCGAAATTAAACACGAATAATTAGTTAACAAAAGCTGAGCTCTTGGTTAACTTGTTAATCACTTTAATTGTTAAGTGTGATGTGATATCAAATCCCGATCTGTCAACTGCGAGAAAGAAAATTAAAATTGAATTGGAAGATGAAAATGGAGAAAAATATAATCTAACTCTACAAGGCACTTTATCAAAAGAAAAAATAATGAATGTCATTGAATTTGTACAATTATTTGATAAAAACTCCATTGACAGCAGTTTTGAACATAGAGAAAGCGACACAAGACTGGGTTCCAAATTATGGAATTTGATTATTGAGAACTTTAAACACCACACATTTACTTCCTCCGATATACTAAGAATTTATCAGGATCTGTACTACCAATCCATTCAATTAAGCGTCATCTCTATCTATTTGTCTAGATTTTATTTGAAAAGGCAACTAAGCAGATCAAAAAATGGCAAACAGTGGGTATACACACTTGTTAAAGAAAACTTGCATCATTATCAAGAAAATTATGAAAAATCTAACCACCCAAATTTGCTGTCCGTTCCAACAGTTTATGACCTTCATTTGTGATTTTGTATTTGAACGGTCTGGTACTCCCATCTCTCATCACCATGTTTTCAGAATATAATTTTTTTAATAATCGAGATGTATGTTCACGTGACTTGTTAATTTTTCTCTGAACCTCTCTAGACGTTAGTGGTACTTCAAGCATCCTAAGGATAGAATCCACAGTATTAAGACGCAAAGCTTCATCCCCATCTACATCCCTCTTCTTTTCAGTGATAATCACATCCTTCGTCACAGGAATTATAGTATGTGACATGTCTTGATGTGACTTCTTATTTTCCATATCACTTGTAGAAACAAATTCCTCCTGTTTGCTTTTAATGTTTACCGGATTTATTTTCATTTCAATCATATCCAGTTTAGTCCGTAAATCTGAAATAATCTCATTATATTCATCAAATTTATGAAAATATCCCTCAATCAACATATCTTTAAATTTATGATTCTCTTTTTCTCGTTCTTTCGATTCTCTGAAAAATCCAAAATAAAAAAAGGCCACAAACGATAGCACGAAAAGTGTGATTGAAATTAAGATGTCTGATAATGAATATTGCAAGGTAAAATCAAATATACTCATGTGATATCATGTGATTTAGAGAAACATATTTATTAAAATTTTTCTATATCAACACCAGCTTACTAATCACGTTATCAATCAATGAAATCACATTATCCAATGTGGTTGCATCTATTTCATCACTTGATCTATTTAACATCACATTCAATTGATTATTCAATTGATCCAGCGTAGAAAATGTTTCACTGTCGACAACATTGAGCAGCCGCAATAATATCAATGTATAAACAGCCTTTCTTGTCTTCATCCTACACTGTCCTAATTGTCGATAATACGCACCAGAAGTCATGTTTTTACTGGGTTTCGACTTCAATACTTTATTATAAATAATTGATGTTTGTTTCTCTGTAAATATAGAATTTACAATAAAATGATTCAAAATCACCGAATAACTCAAACTGTTCTTTTCCATTTACTATACAAACTTGTATAGTACAGTATTCTAATTAACTTTTGCATTCAAATAACTAAGCAGTACTTTCTAAGTCTCATGAGATTATTATTATACGAGTAATTACTTTGAGAAATGATGGAAATACAAAGCACCGAAAAATACATTTTGAATGAAATCAAGAAACAAAAAACCTTATGCTTTCCACTAATAGATTCTGAAAACACCTCCAAGACCATAGAATTAGCGAAAAAATTAGAACAGCTTGGAGCTTCAGCAATATTGGTCGGTGGTTCATCCACATCGGATCAAATTGAACTATCTAATTTTGTGACAGAATTAAAGAACAATGTCAAGATCCCCATTATTTTATTTCCAGGAAATATCACAGGAATATCACCAGCTGCGGATGCAATTTTGTTCAATTCATTACTTAATTCTGAAAATCCCTACTACATAACAGGCGCACAAGCACAAGGAGCATTAGTCATCAACAAGTATAATCTAGAAGCAATACCAACTGGTTACCTTATCATTGGTGATGGATCCACGGCATGGTTCATAGGTCAAGCTAAATCTATTCCTTTCAACAAATCAAATATCGTTGTAATGTACGCCCTAGCAGCACTCTACATGGGTATGCGATTTTTATATCTAGAAGCAGGCTCAGGCGCATCACAGAATATCCCACCGGAGATGGTAAGGACTGTAAAAAAATTCTATAAGGGAATTCTAATAGTTGGTGGAGGAATCAATTCAGCTGAGACTGCCAAAAAAATATCTGAAGCGGGTGCTGATATCATAGTTATTGGAACCATGATTGAAAGAGAAAAAGACTGGGAATCAGAATTTGTTAATATTATGAAAGCAATAAGAAATTGAGTACTCATACCAAGGAAAACAAAGATGTCCAAATTCCTTCATCTTATATAGAATATCACCAAAAAATTTCAGAATACATCGATGATTCAATATCTGTTGCGCAAGAAGCTAAAAAACATGGTGTTGATATATCCGAAAAAGTAGAGTCACAGATTGGTTATGACTTACCGGACAGGATAGCAAAGATACATGAAATCGATATCTCAAGTAGGTTAAGAACGCTTCTTCCAAAATTAGGAAAGGAACTAACAGCATTAAAGATATCCGAAGAAATAGCGCTTGGTAAATTTGGAGGGATGACCATCGAGGAAAAACTAAACAATGCAGTAAGAGTTGGGCTTTCTGTTGTTACAGAAGGCGTCACGGTAGCACCGTTGCAAGGGATTTATGATGTCAAAATAAAATCTAATGCCAACAGAACACAGTACCTATCGGTTTCTTTTGCTGGACCAATAAGATCTGCAGGAGGAACCGAAGCTGCCGTAACAATGCTTATCGCCGATCATGTCAGGAAAGTTATGGGATTAGACAAGTACATTGCGAATTCATATGATGATGAAATTAGTAGATATGTTGAGGAATTAAGGATTTATGAAAGGGAGGTCGGCAACTTCCAGTTCAAGGTTTCTGATAAGGATGTTATTCATTGTATAGGATCTCTTCCTGTAGAAATTGATGGTGTTGACACGGACCCTGTAGAAGTGGTAGGTCATAGAAATCTGCAAAGAGTTTCTACTAATAGAGTTCGTGGAGGTGCATTGAGAGTAATGAATGATGGTTTGATAGGTAGAAGCAGAAAGTTATTGAAGATAGTTGAAACTCTAAAATTAGAAGGATGGGATTGGCTAAAAAATCTTGAAGGAGCAATTCAAACCCCAGAAGATGATACAGTATCTCACAGAATGACTGAGGTCATAACTGGAAGACCTGTACTTTCAATGCAGAAAAAAATTGGGGGTTTTAGATTGCGATATGGAAGAAGCTGTAATACCGGATTAGCTACAATTGGAATTCATCCAACCATTCCGATTTTATTAAATTATGCAATTGCTGTCGGTACACAAATAAAGATAGATGCACCAGGTAAGGCTTCTACCATCGCACTAGTAGACAGTATCGAAGCACCAATTGTAGAACTAAATGATGGGAGTGTCAGGAAAATAAAAACAATTAGTGAAGCAAAATCCGTAGCTAATAAAATTACAAAAATTCTCTATTTGGGAGATATTTTGATAAGTTATGGGGACTTTCTCGAAAATAATACTCAATTACTGCCGTCATCATATGTTGAAGAAATATGGGCTCTCGAACTAGAAGGAAAACTAAGTAGCACGGACCCTAATTCATACTCGAAATGCTTTGACAGTGAAAGATTAATTGAGTTAGTACAATATCCATTAGAAAAAAAACCATCCGTTACTGAAGCGTTTAAAATCAGTCAACAGTTTGATATGCCTCTTTATCCTGGATACGTCTTTTATTGGAGTGCTTTAACACTGGATGAATTTAGTATTCTAATCACCAGATTACTAGAAAACAAAGAGATAATAAAAGATACTAATGGAAAAAAGTTTCTTACTAATGATTTAGAATTAAAAAAAATTTTTGAAAAACTTGGAATATTTCATTCACTTTACCTTGATGGCAGTAAAATAAGAATAGATGATCCTGATCAACTTTACATTCTATCAATATTGGTGACCAGATGTATCGAGTACGAATCGAATCTCGATAAATTCTTAGAATCAACTGTTCCCTCAAACTCTGATCCAAATTATGTTAAATCACATATTTTGGATTCTATTTCTAAGTTACTAAATGTTAGTATAAAAGAAAAATTTTCTTCTTCAATTGCTGTTCGAGTTGGACGTCCAGAAAAAGCAGCCGATAGAAAAATGAAACCTCCTGTTCATGTCTTATTCCCAATAGGAACGAATGGTGGCCCAACTAGAGATATTCTGAAAGCAATGCAAAAACCACTTTATATTGAAATTGCTAACAGAATTTGTACGAATTGCAACTCACCATCCATTTCTGTTTGCTGTCAAGACTGTCATTCTAATACCCCAATTAGAATAATGTGCTCCACCTGCAGATACTCAGTTAACAATGAGGAACCAAACGGAGTTTGTCCTATTTGCGGAAATCGTTTAAAAACACATTCACCAACGAGTTATCCTCTCAAACTTGCAGTTGAAAAAGCAAGAAAGCATCTTGACATACCACCGGTTGAGCCATTAAAGGGAGTTAAAGCCCTAATGGGTAAAAATAGATGCGCGGAACCTCTGGAAAAGGGAATCCTGAGACAGAAGCATAACCTCTATACATTTAAGGATGGAACTATACGTTTTGATGCAACAAATGAACCTTTAACCCACTTTAAACCAAAATGGATCAAAACAGATATTACAAAATTAAGAGATCTCGGATATCTCAAAGATCACATAGGGAGTGACCTAGAATCATCAGAACAATTACTAGAACTACTCATACAGGATATAATAATACCCATTCACGCTGCAGAACACCTCGTGAAAATTGCTCAGTTTGTAGATGAAGAACTGACAAGATTCTATGGAGTTGAGGCATTTTATAAAATAGATTCAATAGATGATTTGATTGGACACTTGATTGTTGGCTTAGCACCACATACGTCCGTAGGAATAATTGGTAGAGTCATTGGATTTGTCAATTCCCAGGTATGTCTTGGTTCACCCATCTGGCATTCTGCAAAACGAAGAGATTGTGATGGTGACGCAGACTCTATAATGTTACTAATGGATATCTTTCTAAACTTTTCAAAGGAATATCTGCCTGATAGAATTGGTGGACTAATGGACGCACCATTACTTATTCAACCTTTAGTATTTCCACATGAAGTTCAAAGGCAAGCTCACAACATAGATGTTGATGAGAGATATCCATTGGATTTTTATAGATCTTCTTGGAATATGGAAAAAACCAATGTAATTGACAACATCGATCTTATCAAAAAGAGACTAGGACATGCAAATCAATTCTTTGATTATAAATTCACTCATTCCACCGACAATATTATGCTGGATGAATCACATAGTTTGTATTCAACTTTGAGCACAATGGAAGAAAAGCTAAAAATGCAAATAAGTACTGCCAAGCTAATTAATGCTGTTGATGCTGACGAAGTAATGTCAATGGTTTTAACGACTCACATTTTACCTGATATCATGGGAAATTTGAGGGCCTATTCATCACAGTCATTTAGGTGTACTAAATGTGGACAAAAATATAGAAGAATGCCACTGATTGGTCGATGCCTGGAATGTCATAATGAATTATTACAAACTGTAACACGGGGTTCGGTAGAGAAATATGTACAGACCGCATTAAATATCTGTTCAGAATTTAAGATAAACGAATATCTAACTAGCAGAATAAACACATTGCAAGCAGAATTAAACTTGTTATTTAAACAAGACGAAAAGGATCAGCACACAATTATTGATTTCATCTAATCTCAAAACAGGTATTGTCAATGTTTGAAATTCCGGGTAGTGTACTGATCAAGTGCAGGATATTATAATTTTGACAAGAAAAATCACACAATTTGAGTAATTTGCAATTCATAACACAAACCAAAATAATAATCAGAAATCATGCAATTAGAATATAAAAGACTTGATTGATAATTGAAAATCATGCTCATAATAAGTGGTGAGAGCGCTTTTTGAAGCAGAAAACAGCTCACATTGCTATCTTTGATACTTTCAAAACAAAGAAAAATAAGTTCACTGGTGAGGCTAAGAGACAAAGAGGAATTATGACTCACCTTGTTTTGGAAAAAAATCCAGAACTGAGAACACGGACATCAATTGCACACGCAATAGCAAAGAACAATGGTATATTATGGCAGAATATCTACTCCGGCATATTCAAAGATCTCGATGAAGTATTAATACCATCCGGCGTAGTTAAGGAAGCGGGTCGTCTGCCACTGAGACGTGGACCAAAGGCACTCCAATTAGAGGGAGTTCCTTTCTACGAATTAACAGAAACAGGAATTTTAGTTGCATCATCCATTGAAGAGTTGGGAAATATCAGAATGAAAATACTTGAATCTTACTTCGATAATATGAATAGTAATGCATCTGGTAATGACGTCATGAAAAAAAGTATTTTACTCCTATTAAAAACAATACCTTCATTTGTAATAAAAATTATTAGTGCATATATTTATGCTTACACCACCGGTGAAATAGATACCATCACTCCTATTACTATTGATAAATTTCGTTCCGTCCTAAAAGAACAGATTTATATAGAAAAAGAATTTATCGAATCATATGATGTTCTGTCTCAAAACCAAAAACTCCTCTTAAAAGATTTTTTCAAAATAATAAGCTAATTCCGGTTCAATTCACCATCTTACTCACTAGTTTGCGTTTACAAGACGAAGGTATTGATGATGAGATTTCTCATGGTGTTACTGTTCAAACAAACGCTTATAATTTACTGGATCACTTATTGATGTATAATTTATGGCCGACATGAAGATAGTATTTCTTGGAACATCCGCAGCCATTCCAACTGAAAAAAGGGGTTTATCCTCAATTGTAATTAAAAGAGGAGGTGAATTGTTAATATTTGACATCGGTGAAGGAATGCAAAAGAATTTTCTTCAAGCCAAACTAGGAATAAATAAGAAAATGAAAGTATTCATAACTCATTTGCATATTGATCATTGTCTAGGACTATTAGGATTTTTTCAAACCATGTCTCTTCTCGGGCGCACAAAAAAAATTGATATCTATGGCGAATCAAGATTGAGAGAATTTATCCATGAGAATTTTCGTATTATCAATATTGGATTGTCATTTGAAATCGCCATTCACGTAATTGATAAGGAAGGAGTAATTGCGTCCGAAGATGATTATCAGATCAGCTGTTGTAGAGCTGACCACTCAGTGCCCGCATTTTCTTATTGCATTAATGAGCTTCCCAGACCAGGAATATTCAGTATTGAGAAAGCTTCCAAGCTTTCCATTCCTAAAGGAAAGTTGTATAATAGGTTACAAAATGGTGAAGATGTAGTTATTGATGGTAAATTAATAAAATCAAATGAAGTAGTTGGGCCCAAAAGGAGGGGCCGTAAAATAGGTATATCTGGGGATACCAGACCGTCTTCTAAACTTAAAAATTTTTTTGATTCATGTGATATCTTAATTTTCGAATCAACTTACAACCATGACTACCAAACTAAGGCAATAGAGACATTTCATTCTACATCTGCTGAAGCAGCTCTACTTGCCAAGGAGTCAAATTGTAGCAAGCTAATTCTCACACATTTCAGTTCAAGATATGATGATCCAAACATTCTCTTGGACGAAGCAAGATCTATTCACAACAACGTAGATTTAGCTGAAGATATGAAAACCTTTTACATTCCATATACAGAATAACTAATTCGTTAAGCTAATTTAACACTTTTAAATAGTTGTTGAAAAATATTTCCATATTCTTACATTGCAAAAAAACAACACTGTAATTATTTCGGATAAGCGAAATTCTTCTCTCGCAAACAAAATTTCATTAGATTTGGATGCTCAATATAGGAATGCCGAATTACGTGTGTTTCCAGATGGAGAAAGCAAAATTAGACTAGATAATGTGGCCAAAAGGAACTGTATCATCGTTCATTCTACATATCCTCCTACAGATCAGCATCTCATGCAATTATTCATGATTATCTACAAATGCAGAGGAGACGGTGCAAACGATATTTGTGTTGTTAGTCCATATTTAGCATACACAAGACAGGATAAGGTATTTGTTGACGGAGAGATAGTAAGTATCAATTTAGTTGGACGAATTTTGGAGTCATTAGGAACTACAAAGTTAATAACTATTGATAGCCATAGTCCCAACTCACTTAATTATTCTTTTAAAACAGTAGATTTAACCGCTATTCCATCTTTGGCTAGTTATGTTAAAAAAAATATTACACTAAACAACCCCATAGTCATTTCCCCAGATGAAGGAGGAATAGAAAGAGCTAGAAAATTCGCAGGAATTATCGACGTAAATATGCTATCATTAGTCAAAACACGAGATAGATTCACAGGCGACATATCGATTTCACTTAGTGAACAAAAAACATTGAAAAAAAGAGACGCTCTTATTGTAGATGATATGATAAGTACAGGTAATAGTATTATAAAAGCGACTGAAATACTGAAAAAAAATAATATAGGTGATGTATTTGTAATATGTACTCATGCACTCTTAGTCGATGATGCCAAAGAAAAATTATTCAAAGCGGGTGTTAAGGAAGTAATATCTACTAATTCAATTCCCAATGATTTTGCTAAAGTTGATTTAGGCAGTTTAATATCGAATTATTTCTTAGATCAATGATCCCTAGTTTTTAACAGGCAAGGCAATATTTCCCTTTATAGTTTTATGATTATTGTTACGTGATTATTGACAGTTTTATCCAGCTCGTCAGTTACTGCTTTTAGGACATGTACAGAAGACGACAAACTAGAAAAATCCAAAATTCTTTTTCCATCAACAATATGAATCTGTGGAGCGAGTTCATCTTTTGAGAGACCATGTTCATTCATTAATGAATGAATTTTTTCTTTCATCTCTTGGGGACTACCACTGTATATATCTGCATTTTCAATAGATATTCTAACATGGCCATATTTATCTAGTACTAAAACAGGTTGCTTTCTTGATTTCAAAAACAATTTCTTTTTATGTATTTCACACGCAAAAATGTAATAATCTTTCATATCAAATATTCTATGCACACCTTCATTAATACCAAATAACTCACACGCCAATACCTCTGCTTCCTCATCATCAATTTCTTTTGCATTATTGGTACCCACATCTAACTTCATATTACCATAAACAGTAACACGCAAAAGAGATTTTTCACCTATATATTCGGATTGAGTAGAAATCGATTCAGGAAGTGCACCCTTAGAAATTGCAATTTTTTCAACTTCCTGAACAAAAAGTGATATGTCATCGGGAGTAGGATTTTCTATTATCTTTTCCCTCTCTTCCCGTATTGACGCAGTACAAACACCAATAGAGGAGATGACTTCCGAATTGTCAGCGATTCTATATTGACAATCCAATTTCTTTGCAATCATTGGAACAAGGACCGATGCACCACCACCACCACCTATTAATACAAATTTATTATCTTGTAATTTGTATTCTCTCATTAAAATTCTAATTGTCTGGAGTATCTTTCTACTTGAAATATCAAGAATTTTATTAGCTACTTCTCCCATATCCATACCTAATCTCTGTCCCAAAATTGATAACGCGAGTTGTGCAGATTTTTGATTCCCTTTTGCATAATCATTGTCAGGGACAATTCCTAAAGCGTTGGCAGCACAAGTATTGGTTATTGCAAACCTTTTACCAGCACCAACTTCAATTCCTATATAATCAATCGGGTCTCCTTCTCTAGGCATAAATGTTACTATTTGTCCTCCTTCCAATTCTTGCGGTTCAGCAAAACATGAATATTTCAAACCGGAAATATGAGCAGACCTAGGTCCCACATCGGTTATCTTTTTCCCCGACCATCTCACGAGAGAACCACCAGCTATTCCGACTACTTTCACATCTAAAGATTTTATGCATGTTGGATGTTCCATTATGGTAACGTATTTGACCTCAGGTTTACCATTTTTTATTACACAAATATTTGTTGATGTACCGCCAACTTCTATGAAAATTCCATTAAGTATCCTTAAATGCAGCAGAGCTCCTGCAACACTTGCAGCAGGTCCTGATAAAACAGTTAAAATTGGTTTAGTTTTAAAAGTATTCATATCAGTCAGACCGCCATCACCCTTCATTATTGTAAGTGGAGCAGAGATTTCTTGTTGACGTACCGCTTTCTCAACGTATTTTGCAGTGCCAATAGCCTTTAATAATATACTAGCGTTTATTGCGGCGGTCAAGGTCCTTATTTCAAGACCATATATTCCCGTCAATTCATGTCCTGCAGTTGCTGGTAGGTCTGATTTTTGCATAACGTATAATTCATTACTAGGATCATCAACACCATACGCTTCACTAACTATGAGGACCTCTGCTCCCTCTTCCTTCAATTCTTCTAATATTTGAGAAATCTCTTGTTCATCTAAAAACTTTGAAGTATCCAAAAATCTATAACATGTTTTCAAATATTTATTCGGTCCGAGTTTAACATTACCTAAGTTTGTTCTTTTCATGATATCATTTTTTTCTAAACCTACCCCCATACCAATAATTC
>Ga0209382_10012010_pt1 | contig 10722 bp, 7 predicted proteins | sample SoiMetdeltSBSDD5_FD_187599 | JGI IMG/M metagenome (GOLD analysis project Ga0209382, IMG submission 187599) | Bulk soil microbial communities from a Populus tree surrounding site in Tennessee, USA - Soil MetaG P. deltoides SBSDD5 (SPAdes) (version 2) | ecosystem: Environmental > Terrestrial >...
CCGGATCGGCGCTGGTGTTGATGATGTAGCGGATCGGCTTCGGCGGCGCGGTGATATGCCGCTCGGCTACTGACGACCGCGTTTCCGCACCAAAGCCTGCCGCCTTCGGCTCGTTGCGCGCGACCCAGTCGCGCTGCACCCGCTGCACTGCGGCGAGCAGCTTGTCCGTCATCTCGGCGCGCCCGGCATCGACGAGCATGACGCCGTCATTCCCCATCGACAGGACGACGTTGCCGCCGGCGCCGAAGATGGCGTAGAGGTTGCCGCGAATCGGCAGCACTTCGACTTCGCCCGGCGGCGGGCCCTGCAGCATCGGTGCGCGCGTGAACTTCGATGGCTGAATCGTGCGCTGCTGCGCACCGAGCGGCAGCGATACCACCAATGCCGCGATCGCGACAGCACCAGTCCTGATGAGTGATCGTGGCGTCATTTGCTTTCGGGACCGAGGCCGCCGCGCGACCGGGGGATCTTCGACCGGATCTCGGGATACATGTTGGCCGCCCCTGACATCACCACGTCGAGCGGAATGTTGTAGCGCTTCGCGAACCAGCTGACGTCTGGGTTCGTGCCGGGTAGATAGTGCGGCACGACGCCACGCGGCCGATCCACTTCGGTGACGACCGTGCACGGGTATGGCGGAATCTGCTGGTTGAGCGCGAGCTGGTATTCGGTGCTGCGAACCAGCGGCTCGGTGAGATACACCGGGTCGTAGGCGATGACCAGGTAGGTGAGGTAGTTGCCGCGGCGGATCAGGTACTGCGTCACCTCGATCTCGTCGCTATGAAACACGCCGTTCCGGCGCTGATACTCCTCTTTCAAGTGCGTCACTCGTACGCGCAGCGTGTCGCCGACCCATTCGCCGGTCGAGAAGCCGGCCCACGTGTGTGCAGCGTTGGGCGAGGGGTGCGGACGGCCGTCCATGTAGATCGGCCGGTCCACGGAACGGAGCCACTCCAGATGCCAGGCAGTCACTTCGCGAGAGACCGGATCGACTTCTTTCGAGATCTTGAGCTGCGAGGGTCCGCGCGAGATGTAGGCGCTGCCGTGCGGCCGGCATTGCCATTCGGGCAGCGTGTAGATCGACGCATCCCATGCCGACGACCGCAGCCGCGCGGCGTCGTTCATCGGAATGCCCACCCAGTCGCCGAGCTCGGGGTTGCCGACGTTGTCTTCGGCGCGGACCGGCGTCCATTCACCCGAGAGGTCGACCTGTGCCGCCGCCGGAGAACTCACCAGCAATAGCAGGAGCACGCAGCCAATCCTGCCGACGCATGTGAGATGTCTCATTCCTTGAACTCTCTGAGTGGTCAGCCGTTAGGGCCGGGAGGCGAGTATACTTCGCGGGTTCGGATTCGCAAAGTCTGATATGGCACACGTAGGACGCCTTTTTTGGCGGCCCGGGAGATCACGATGACCCAGCCGGCGGCGAGGACGATCAACATCGGCGAAGTGCTCGAGAACAGTCAGATCGGACCGCTTCACATCCGAGTCTTCGCGCTGTGCATGATCTCGTTGATCATGGACGGCTTCGACGTGCAGGTAATGGGCTATGTCGGTCCCGCGATCGTGGCGGACTGGAAGATCGACCGGTCGCAGCTCGGCCCGGTGTTTGCCGCCGCCAACTTCGGCGTGCTGCTCGGCGCGCTCCTGCTCAGCATGCTGGCTGACAAGATCGGCCGCCGTCCGGTCCTTGTCGGCGCGACGCTGGCCTTCTCGGCCCTGACCATCGCTACTGCCTACGCGCAGACGCTCGAGCAGTTGCTGTGGCTGCGGTTCATCGGCGGCATCCCGATGGGATGCATCATTCCCAACGCCACGGCGCTCGTCGGCGAGTTCAGCCCCAAGGGACGACGCGTCACGCTGATGATGTGCATCACGGTCGGCTTTACCGGTGGCGCGATGCTCGCCGGAGCCGTCGCACTGTGGCTCATCCCCATGTTCGGCTGGCGATCGATGTTCATCTTCGGAGGGGCGATCCCGCTGGTCGTCGGCGTGTTGATGGCCTGGAGCCTGCCGGAATCGCTGCAGTTCCTCGCCGTCCAGAAGACGCGCCTCGATCAGCTGGCGCGCTGGCTGCGGCAACTCGATCCCCGCATCGCCGTCGACAGTGCAACGCGCTTCATTGCCAACGAGGAAAGCCGCGGCGGGGTCCCCATCGTGCATCTCTTCCACGAGGGCCGTGGTCCGACGACGATCCTGCTTTGGATCGTGAACTTCACCAACATCCTGATTTTGTACTCGCTCTCCAACTGGCTGCCGACCATTGTCACCGGCATGGGCTACAACCTGCAGACGGCGAATCTCATCGCCACAGTGATGCAGGCCGGCGGCCTGATCGGCACGTTCGGCCTGGCGTGGGTCATCGCGCGCAAGGGATTCCTGCCGACGCTGGCTCTGACATTCGCGCTGGCCACCATCAGCATCGCGCTGATCGGACAGCCAGGGCTGACGCTGACCGTCCTTGGCGTGATTGTGTTCGTCGCAGGCTGGTGCGTCGTCGGCGGACAGCCCGCGATCAATGCACTGTCCGCCACGTTCTACCCGACCTACCTCCGTTCGACCGGCGTTGGCGCGGGTCTCGGCGTGGGGCGCACGGGCGCGATCATCGGCCCGTACCTCGGAGGAGTGCTGCTCGCGCAACAATGGACGCCGCAGCAACTCTTCTGGGTCGCCGCAGTGCCCGCCCTGGTGTCGACGGCGGTGATTCTGACCATGCGGATCGTGATGCGCCTGCCGGCCGCAGCGAGCGCGAACGCCGCGCCAGTCGCGCACTAACGGACAGCCGTAGGGCGGGTCTTGCCTTTAGACCCCGCCGTCTCAACGTATCCGATACCCGACGGGCCCTTTGGGTGTTTCGAGGCGTTTCCTTGGAACGGCGATTGCGATGCGAACAATCATCATGTCGCGTCCGAAGCGTCTTTCATCGCACAACTACATTGGTCTTGCGCGTAATTCCTAACGTTCTGTACGTTCGAGCGTGTCCAAAGCCTTCGCGGATCCCGAGGTCGCGGCGACGACGCTGGAGCAATTCCGCCGTACTGCCGCACTCGAACAGTTCGCGATCATTGCGAGACTCGACTGTGTAGGGCGGGTCCTGTTCTCCGGACCCGCCGTCCCAAGCATCCCATACTTCGACGGGCCCCTTCGGGCTCTCCGAGGTACAAGACGCCGGGTCCAAAGAACAGGACCCGGCCTACGCTGTTCAGAACTGGTATTTGATCCCCAGCTGCATGATGCGCGGCGGGCCAGCGTTGAGGATCTGACCGAACGTCGCCGAGTTGTTGAACGCCGTCGCGGGCTGACCCCACTGGAACCAGTTGAACGCGTTGAACGCGTCGATGCGCACTTCGATCGCCTGGGTCCCCGCAACGCGAATCAGTCGCGTCAACGACAGATCGAGGTTGCGCGTGTACTGGCCGCGGATGCTGTTGCGGTCCTGTGTCGAAGACAGCGTGCCCGCCGCCGGCTGCCGGAACGCCGCGGGATTCAGAAACCGCTTGCCATCGTTGAGCGGATTGATCGACATATCACCGTACGGATCCTCGAGCACCTGCTCCGCTCGCTGCGTGCCCTGCTGCCCGTTGAGCGCGATGTCGGCGCCGGTGGAAACCGTCAGCCATGGGCCGCTCGCCGTTCGGAAGCCGGCGACCAGCCGCCAGTCGGAGAACGCAGCACGTGCCGCTGCGTTGTTCAACCGGGGCGACATGATGCTGGCCGTCATCGAGAAGTTGTGCAGCCGATCCGCCGTGCAATTCCCGTCGTCGTAGCCCGGGTCCTCGGGCTTGTTGTAGCCGACCGAGACGTTGGTCGTGCCGCCGCCGTTGCCATCGGGCGACCCGTAGCAGTTCGACAGCGTGTAGTTCGCCGTCATCGTCGCCAGACGCGAGTTGCCGCGCACCGAGAGCAACATGCCGTCATAGGCCTGTTCGCCATCGCTGACGTACTTGTCGAGCTGCGCGTAGTAGCGGCCGTTGTTCGGATCGATCACTGTCAACGGACGACGCGCGTTGGTGTTCGCCGTGTTCGGCGCTGCTCCAGTACCCGGGACAGGGATGAACAGCGCATTGTTGAGCGGCGTCGATTCCCAGATGTTGTGATAGCGGCTGCCGACATAGCCGATGGATGCGAACCATCGCGCGTTGAGCTGGCGCTCGAGCGTCACGTTGAACGAATCGACGTTGGTCGCGACGAGGTCGTTGCTCAGCGACAGGAACGGACCATTCAGCGAGAACGGCGCATTCTGGTCGAACGTGACCGGGAAGATGTTGGTCTGACCACCCGGGTTGTCGCGGAACGGATCGTCGAGACCTCCGGGAGGATTGTTGAGACGCACTTCCGAGCCCCACGGCGGCGCGACGGACGTGTTGAGGTGGAACTGCGCGTTGACGAACTCGTACGCCCTGCCGTATGCCGCACGCACCGACGTCTGGCCGGATCCGGTGGGATCCCACGCCACGCCGACGCGGGGAGCCAGGTTGTTCCAATCAGTCTTCATTCCCGCTTGCGACGGGAATCCCGGGTCGCCAGGGAAATACAAGCCAGCGGGTCCGTTAGGGAACACCGTGCTCTTCGTGCCGGCAAGGAACCGATCCATGTCGAATTGATAGACGGCACCGTTGACGAGCTGCTGCGGGAAGAACGGCTCCCAGCGCAGGCCGTAGTTGAACGTGACTCGCGGATTCACTCGCCACGTGTCCTGTGCGTACAGCCCGAGCGACTTGGCTTCCATGTCGAGCGTGTTTGGCGCCGCCTGCACTAACCCGTTGTTGCCCAGCCTCCCGAGCATGAAGTCGGCGAGGCCGAGGCCGGTCACCGTTCCGTCCACCGTGAACTGGCCCGGCGAGCGCACGTTGGCCAACGACAGGGACGTCCAGCTGGCGTACGTCCCGCCGAAACCGAACTGATGACTGCCGCGAACCATCGTCACATCGTCGCTGATCGTCCACAGCGGCGTGGTGAACGTGGATTCGCTCTCCGTGCCGCCACCGAGCTGAAAGCCGCCGGTGATGTTCAGCAGCATGTAGTTCGGCATGTAGCTGTAGATGTTGATGCCGACGTCTGGCGCCGAGAAGAAATCGGTGCTGGTGCGGTGAATGTCAGTCCGGTTGTACGCGAAGCGAACCGCATTCAGCGTGCCCGAGTTGATGACGTAGTTCTCGCCGAGCGTGAACGCGTGCGCCATGTTGTCGCGGCCGCCGATGCGCGTGACGAGCAGGTTCTGCTCCGCCGCCTCGAGACTGAACGGCGGTGGCGTGAACTGCGAGGTCGCGATGTAGCGGCCGAAGAGCGAGTGCTTCTCACCCATCGTGTAATCCACTTTCGCGACCTGCTGCCACTCGTCGGTCTCGCTGGGTAGACCGTAGTTGAGCTGACCGCACGGGTGATCAGTTGTTGGCAGACGTGAGACGATTCGAAGCGCGGCAGGACTGAAGAGCGCCGGATCGACACGGTTGCCGACGAACGGCGTCCCGAGATTGCGCTGCACACCGGCGTTGCAGGCCGGCGACGCGAACGTGGTGAAGTCGCCCTGCAGCATCGCCGCCGTCGGCACGAATGCCCGGTTGTCCGTCGGGTTCACGTCCGTGTTGGTGCCCTGGTACCCGTAGAAGAAGAACAGTCTGTCGGTCTTGATCGGACCACCGATGGTCACGCCGTACTGATTGCGCTTCAAACCGTCGTCCTTACGCGAGCCGTCGGGGTTCTTGGTGGCAAACGGGTCCGTGGCGTTCATGCTGTGGTGGCGGAAGAACTCGAAAACGTCACCACGGAACGAGTTGGTGCCCGACTTGGTCACCGCGTTGACGGCCCCGCCCGAGTGCGTGCCGTTCTGCGCCGTCATCGCGCTCGTCTCGGCGCGGAACTCCTGCATCGCATCGGGGAACGGCAGCGGTAGATTCAGGTTGTCGTAAGGATTGTTATGCGTGGCGCCATCGAGCACCCAGGAGACGCCGAACGACAGTCCGCCGGCGAGCGAGTAGGCCTGGCCCCCGCTGCTGCCGCCCATGCTGCGGCTGGTCGCGTTGTTTTGCGGCATAGGCACCGCCGCAGGGAGCAAGGCGAGCAGATCCGCCGTGTTGCGTCCGTTCAGCGGCAGTTCCTCGATGCGCTTGTTGTCCATCACTTGGCTGATCCCGAGGGCGCGCGTCTCGACGGTCTGCGTGTTCGCCGTGACGGTGACCGCTTCCTGCACGGTGCCGAGCTCGAGGACGACCGGCACGTTCGGAGTGCTGTTGACCTGCAGCACGATGCCGGTCTGAATCGAGGGGCGGAAGCCCTGCAGCATGACGTCAAGTCGATAGGGCCCGATAGGAAGGCTGGGCAATATGAACACGCCGTCGGCGTCGGACACGACGTCGCGCTTGAATCCCGTTTCCGTCTGAGTGGCCGTCACGCTGGCGCCGGGAAGCACGCCGCCGCTCGAATCCTTGACCGTGCCTGTGATCTGAGCCGTCGCTTGCGCATACGACGTACCCGCTGAGAGAAGCACGACAACTAGCCCGCAGAACAACGTACGGAGTACGTGTCTCATCCTGACCCTCCCCGATCTGTCTACCCGCTGTTGAATCAGGGAGCCCCGCCTCCCCTGACTCCGCGCGCGACGCGCGGAACGATGCGCACAACATCATTGTGCGAGGTGCGCGGACCTCGCGAAGTCGCCGGAGTATACTCCCGAGGAAACGGTTGTTCAACAGACTGACATTCCACATCCAACCTTCAATTCGATGAAATACGTGATGTTTTCGCTGGGATTCGATCCGGCGCCCCGTCTTGGCCTGCTTCGCGGCGACGCGATCGTGGATCTCAGAACCGCATCGCCGCGCACCTGGCCCGACGCACCAACGACGCTCGCGGATCTGATTCAGCGCGGACCCGACGCCTGGAAACGAATGGCGGAGATCGGCTCAGACGCCGGCAGCGCGCACAGCCACCTCGCATCGACGGTCACCTGGCACGCGCCCATTCCGCGACCGACAAAGAACGTGTTCTGTCTCGGCCAGAACTACGCCGCACACGCGAAGGAGAGCGCGCAGGCGCGCGGACGTGAGATGAAGATTCCCACCGTTCCGGTGATCTTCACGAAGGCGCCGACGACGGTCACCGGCCCGTTTGCTGATGTCGCGGTCGATCGTCAGGCGACGCAGCAGGTGGACTGGGAAGTGGAGTTGGGCGTCGTGATCGGCAGAAGCGGCCGCAACATCGCCAGGGCCGACGCGCTCGGTCACGTGTACGGCTACACGGTGATCAACGACCTCAGCGCACGCGATCTGCAGCAGCAGCACCTGCAGTGGTTCAAGGGCAAGAGCCTGGATGGGTTCTGCCCGATGGGTCCGGTGGTGGTCACGGCCGACGAGTTCGGCGATCCGCAGACCAAGCGCCTGCAGTTGCGGGTGAACGGCGTCACCAAGCAGGATGGCTCGACGGCCAACATGATCTTTCCCGTGGACGTCATTATCGAATGGCTCTCGAAGGGACTGACACTGGAGGCCGGGGACGTCATCGCCACAGGCACGCCTGAAGGCGTTGGCATGGCCCGCACGCCGCAGGAATTTCTCCAGCACGGCGACGTCGTGGAAACCGAGGTCGAAGGAATTGGCGTCTTGCGGAATCGAATTGTCGATCTCTGATTATTGATTCGTTGTTGATTGGTGATTGGTGATCTTGATTGAGGACAAACTCGCCATTCGCGAGGTGATCGAGAACTGGGCGCTGTGGCGTGACGCGGGCGACTGGGAACGCTTCGCCACCGTCTGGCACGACGACGGCTGGATGACCGCGACCTGGTTTCAAGGTCCGGCTCGGCAGTTCATCGAGGTCAGCCGTGCCGGCTTCGAGCGCGGCGTCAGCATTCTGCACTTCCTGGGCGGCTTCACTTGCGACATCGCCGGCAATCGCGCGATCGCACAGACCAAGATGACCATCACCCAGCGAGCAATGGTAGACGGGCTCGAAGTGGACGTCGTGTGCACCGGCCGCTTCTACGACTTCCTCGAGAAGCGAACGACTGGCCCTGAGCGACCGAAGGGAGTCGAAGGGTGGGCCATCGTGCGGCGACAGCCTATCTACGAGAAGGACCGAATGGACCCGGTCGAGCCGTCGCGACGGCTGATGCTCGATGTGACTGTGCTCGCGAAGTTCCCCGAGGGCTATCGGCATCTCGCCTATCTGCAATCGAAGAACGGCTTCACGGTGAAAGGCAACCTGCCGGGCCTGCGAGGGCAGGCTGTCGAGACGCTCTACGCTGAAGGACGCGAGTGGCTCGCCGGTTCGCCAAAGCCGGGGATTCCGCTATAACAAAAAGGGCTACGGGCTACGGGCTGCAGCCTACGGTCCCAAGACCGCGGACTGTAGACCGTAGACCGTAGACCAAGATCTCATGATGAACACGCGAAGACTAGGACCGTTCACCGTCTCCGAGATCGGGCTGGGATGCATGAGCCTGTCCCACGCCTACGGCATCCCACCGCAACCTGACGTCGCAGCGACGCTGCTGCACAAAGCCATCGATCTCGGGTACACCCACGTCGACACTGCTGCGTTGTACGGATTCGGCGCCAACGAGACGCTGATCGGACGCGCGTTGAAGGACCGGCGGAAGGAATTCCTGCTGGCCACCAAGGGCGGCATGTACGGCAACGCGCAGGGACAGCGCGAAATCAACTGCCGGCCGGAAATGATCCGTCGCAACTGCGACGACAGCCTCACTCGACTGCAGACCGACGTCATCGACCTCTATTACCTTCACCGCTGGGACAAGCGCGTTCCGGTCGAGGAAAGCATCGGCGCGCTGTCCGATCTGGTAAAGGAAGGCAAGATCAAGACGATCGGCATGAGCGAGGTGTCGGCGGCCACCATACGCAAAGCCCACGGTGTCCATCCGCTCACCGCCGTCCAGACCGAGTACTCACTGTGGACGCGCAACGCTGAAGTCGCGGTGCTCGATACGTGCCGCGAACTCGGAATCACGTTCGTCGCATTTAGTCCACTCGCGCGCGGCTTCCTGACCGGCACGTTGCGCGACACGTCGACGATGCCTCCGAAGGACATTCGTCTCGGCATGCCGCGATTTCAAGCCGACCACTTCCCCAAGAACCTGCAGCTCCTCGATGGCTTGTCGGCGCTGGCGCGGGAACAAGGCTGCACCATGGGGCAGCTGGCGCTGGCCTGGGTGCTCGCGCAGGGCTCTTACATCATCCCGATTCCAGGCACGACGCGGATCGACCATCTCGAGGAGAACGTCGGCGGCACCCGTGTTTCGCTGTCACCGGACATGCAGAATCGACTGGACACGCTCATCAACCCGAGAACGGTTTCGGGTGCACGTTACGCACCGGCAGTACAGGCGGAGATTGACACAGAGGAGATGGAGGTGGAAAGCAAGTGACGACATTCCAGGTCACGCCGGGGTGGCTTGTGTATCACGCGAACCCATCGATCCCCGCGTTCAAGGTGCCCCCTGGATCGGTGGATGCCCATTGCCACGTGTTCGGACCAGGCGACCGGTTTCCCTACGCGGCGGAGCGCAAATACACACCCGCCGACGCGTCGAAGGAGCAACTCTTCGCGCTGCGCGATCGTCTCGGCTTCGACAAGAACGTCATCGTCCAGGCGACGTGTCATGGCACCGATAATCGCGCGCTGGTGGACGCACTGCGTGCATCGAACGACAAGGCTCGCGGTGTCGCCACCATCGATCGCGACATCACCGATAACGAGCTCAAAGATCTCCACGACGCCGGCGTGCGCGGCACGCGCTTCAACTTCGTGAAGCGGCTGGTGGATTTCACACCGCGCGAGGTGCTCACCGAGATCGCACACCGCATCGCGCCGCTCGGCTGGCACGTCGTCATCTATTTCGAGGCCGTCGACCTGCCCGAGCTCTGGGATTTCTTCACCACACTTCCGACTTCGGTTGTCGTCGATCACATGGGCCGCCCCGATGTCACCAAGCCGGTGAACGGTCCCGAGTTCGAGCTGTTCGTCCGCATGATGCGCGAACACGACAACATCTGGTCGAAGGTGAGCTGTCCCGAGCGCTTATCCGTGTCGGGTCCGCCGGCCCTGGACGGCGAGCGCAACGCCTACCGCGACGTGGTGCCCTTCGCGAAGCGGCTGGTGGACACGTTCCCCGATCGCGTGTTGTGGGGCACGGACTGGCCGCACCCGAATCTCAAGAACCACATGCCGGACGATGGGCTGCTGGTCGACTATGTCCCGCACATTGCCACCACTCCGGAGTTGCAACGAAAGCTGCTCGTTGATAACCCGACTCGCCTGTATTGGAGTTGAAGTACATTCAGATGTTCTGGCGGGTCTAAAGAACAAGACCCGCCCTACGCTGTCGGTTAGCAGGTTCGGACAGTGTAGGCCGGGTCTTGATTTGTAGACCCGGCATCGAGTGATTCGAACGACTCGGAGGGTCGATGAAGATCTGTTTAGCTGGCACGGGAGCCATGGGCGAAGTTCACGTCAAGGCCCTGGCAAAGATATCAGACGTCGAGGTCGTGTCGATTGCGGCTCGCACCGACGAGAGCGCGAAGGCCTTCGCCGAGAAGTACAAGATTCCCTTCGGGTCCTCGAATCTCGAGGCGTGCATCGATCGGCCTGGCGTGGACGCGGTGATTCTCACGACGCCGAGCGACCAGCATCACGATCAGACGATCATGGCGCTGTCGAAGGGCAAGCACGTGCAGGTCGAGATCCCCATGGCGCTCAGCATCAGCG
>Ga0209382_10012014_pt1 | contig 10720 bp, 13 predicted proteins | sample SoiMetdeltSBSDD5_FD_187599 | JGI IMG/M metagenome (GOLD analysis project Ga0209382, IMG submission 187599) | Bulk soil microbial communities from a Populus tree surrounding site in Tennessee, USA - Soil MetaG P. deltoides SBSDD5 (SPAdes) (version 2) | ecosystem: Environmental > Terrestrial >...
CATGACCCGGATCGAGGCGAGCGCGTCGTGGTCTGCCGACAGGCAGCGCCCGGCGACCAGCACGTTCGGGACGCCCCGCGGTCGCAGGCTACGGAAGGGCACCTGGTAGCTGACCCCGGTGGACAGGAACTCGTACTCGGTCGTCCGGCCGCGCACGTGGTACTCGCGCGGCCACGCCCCCCGCGCGACGGCATCGTCGAAGGTCACGCCGCTCGTCACGTCTTTCCCGGTGAGCACGTAATCGCCGATGACGCGCCGCGTCTCGCGCACGCCGAGGGCGGTCGCGGTGTCGTCGAGGAACGCTTCGGCGAACCCGGGAACGTGCGCCTGGAGGAACGCGGCCGCCTCCTCGGCGAGCCGGCGTCCTTCGAGCTCACCCCACGTCGCTTGACGCACGTCGGTCACGTCGACCGGCGTTCCGTCGGCGTTGCGGACGCGCGTCATCGCGCCGACGAACTCACCGGGCCGGAACGTCGGGATGATGGCGCCGCCGTCGCGCGACAGGTGCGAGCCGTGCTCGCCGATGAGGTCGCCGAGCGTGGGGACGGCCGCCAGCGCGGCCGGCGCGTCGACGTGCTGCATCACGAACTGCATCGACCCGAACTGGCGGGAGCCGGGCGGGCCGAGCTCGGTGGGGACCCCGGCGAAGGTGGCGACGTCGGCGTCGCCGGTGCAGTCGACGAAGACCTTGCCCGTCACTGCGCGCGGGCCGCGCTTGGTCGCCAGCACCAGCGCCTGCACCGCGCCCTCTTCGTCGACGACGACGTCGGCGACGAGCGAGTGGAGTAGCACCTCGAGCGTGTCCTCCTCGGTGACGAGGTGGTCGGCGAGGCGCTTGACCGCCCACGGCACGTACAAGAACACTGCCGTCTCCTTGAATGGCACCGGTCCGACGCCGGCGCCGTCGCGGGCGAGCGCTTCGGCGATCTCCCGTGCGATCCCGCCCACCACGAAGTCGAACTCGCTCCCGTCGTCACGACCGACGTACAAGCCGCAGATCGTCCCGACCTTGGCGACCGTGAGGTTGCCGCCGAGGAATCCGTACCGCTCGCAGAGGACGACCCGGGCGCCGGCGCGGGCGGCCGCGAGCGCCGCGCCCAGGCCGGCCGGGCCGCCGCCGGCCACGACCACGTCGGCATCGGCCAGCACGTCGGCTTCACGCTCGGGCACGCGCACATCGGGAAGGTACCGCCGGTCTCTCGGCGCGCGCTCAGACACCGACGTTTCGGATTTGGGGCCCCGGCCGTGGGTGCGGTGCTTGGGGCGGGCTGGGAGGCTGTTCCACGAGCTCCGCCCATGACGGCGCGGCGCCCGCGGCCCCCACACCCACAGACCGGAACCCCGAATCGCGCGAGGCATCGACCGGGACGCCTCGCGCCTTGAGTGATTTTGTATCACGCAGAGTGACTTAACGCACAGGAGGGGAGGAAATCCCCAAGGCGTGCAAGATCGGGCATCCCGAGCGGGTCGGCGGTGGCCGCCCCGCCTGACGTCACGGCCCGAGGCGGAGCACGAACTGCGCGAAGGCCGCCGCCAGGATGATGAAGAGCAGCACCGCGATGGCGATCGTGGTTCCCGGGCGCACGGCTACGAAGGTCCCTCGTCGGTGCCGGTGACCGTGGCGCCGGGCGGGACCAGGGTGACGGACGACGCCGGTTCGAGCGTGCATTCGGCGGCGGCCGAGCCCCGGTCCAGGGCCAGCGAGGCCAAGCCGTACGAGTCGACGAGGAGCACGAGCTCGGATGGCTTGGCGTCGGCGTACGTGTGGACCCAACGCACCGAGCGCACCTGATCGCCGAATCGGACCTCGAGCGCGGCGCCGGGCTCGGCGCCGTGGGCGCGCAGCTCGTCGGGGTCGATGTTGAGCTGGCAGTTGCCGAACCGATCGATCCACCAGACCTCGCCGTGGATCGCGCCTCCCTCGTCGTGCCGGGGCAGCGACACGAGGCCGGGGACCAGCCCGGCCGCGTCGACCTCCTCGCCCAACTCCGACGGGTCGACCCCGGCGGCGAGGTGGGCGGCGGCGGGCGCGAGCACGTCGCGCCCCGCGAACGTCGGGCCCGGCGCGGGCAGCTGATGGTCGGTGCTGGTGAGCGAGATCACACGCTGGGCTCCGCCCAGGATGGCGACGGCGGGAGCGAGCAGGCCGTTGTCGGGGCCGAGCAGGATCCCCTGCTCGACCTCGACCGCCACGAGCCTGCGGTCGGTGCCGACACCCGGGTCGACCACGGCCAGGACGATGCCCCCGTCGGGCAGGTATTGCGCCGCCCGCACCAGGGTGAGGGCGCCGGCGCGCACGTCGTGGACGGGCAGGTCGTGGGTGATGTCGACGATCTGGAGGTCCGGGGCGAGGCTCAGCATCACCGACTTGCACACCCCGACGAACTCGTCGGTGTGGCCGTAGTCGGACAGGAACGAGACGAACCTCCGGGCGAGCGTCACCCTGACCGTGTCGCGCCTATCCGGCCTGCGTGTACCGCGACTCCAGATAGGCGTCGACGTCGACGTCGCGCACTCGGAACGAGCGCCCGACCCGCACCGCCGGCAGGTCCCCCGCCTTGATCAGGCGGTAGACCGTCATGGAAGACACCCTGATGAGCTTGGCGACTTCCTGCACTGTCAGGAAGCGCGCTTTGGCGAACGACTCCGCCACGGTCCACACCCCTTGGCTCCAGCCCGCTGGGATTCTGAGCGTAGGTGGACGGTGCCCCTGTTGTCTAGCGTGATCCGAGCGGGCCGTGTCCAAGCCTGTGGACAGCGGGACGGGCGAGCCCTCAGCGGTGCGTCAGTGGTGAGTCAGGGGGGAGGACGACCGATCTGCTCGGAGCGGCGGGTCGCGGCCTCCACCGCCTCGAGGAAGGCGGCCCGGACGCCGTGGGCCTCGAGGCGAGCCAGCCCCGCTGCGGTCGTCCCGCCCGGCGAGGTCACCGCGGCCCGGAGCGCCTCCGGTCCCTCGGTGCCGTCGACGAGGAGGGCGGCGGCGCCGGTCAGGGTCTGGTGCACGAGCGTCGCCGCGGTTTCCCGCGGCAGCCCGACGAGCACGCCCGCCTCGACCATCGCCTCTGCGACGAGGAACACGTAGGCCGGGCCGGAGCCGGACAGGCCGGTGACGGCGTCGAGCAGATCCTCGGGGACGCGCACGACGACGCCGACCGAGCCGAGGATGCGCTCGGCCTCGTCGAGGTGCGCGTCGGTGGCGTGACGACCGCCGGCGATCGCGGCGGCGCCCTTGCGCACGAGCGCGGCCGTGTTGGGCATCGCCCGCACGACCGGCCGGTCCGGAACCGCCTCCTCGAGCGTCGCGAGGGTGACGCCCGCGGCGATCGACAGCACCAGGGCGTCGGTTTTCAGCGACGGGAGGCACTGCTCGAGGGCGGCGCCAACGTCGCTCGGCTTGACGGCCACCACCACGACGTCACTCTCGGCCACGGCCCACGCCGGGCTCGGCACGACGCGCACGCCCCGGAACCGCTCCTCGACCGACCGCCGGCGCTCGGGATCGACCTCGGCGACGGCGAGGGCGTCGGCATCCCAGCCGGCGTCGAGCATCCCGGACAGCAACGCCTCGCCCATGCGACCGCCGCCCAACAGCGCGAGTTGAAGCACGAATGGGAGGGTAACGGTGGCGCGGCCAGGCCCGAGGAACCTTCGGGTCCGCCTCGCACTTCCCCGAACGAGGCCGACCGTCCCGCACCTCGGGCCCGACGGAGGTACCGTACCCCCTCACGTCGTCTGGCGCAAGATATGAAAGTCTCAGACAGTCTGAGATTGCGGAGAGCGCCTACGCCCGAACGCGATGCCCACGACGGGCTGGAACCAGGTCTCGACGGTCTCGTAGATCACGCCGATGATGCGATCCAACTCGGTGACGCTCAAGTGCTCGAGCGCCACCCTACCGACGAGATAGAGGTCGCCGTCGGGCCCGATCGAGAAGCGCGCGCCGTACATCGTGTGGTTCCGTCGCAGCAGGTACCGGTAGAGCTCGAGATGGTTCGCCGGTGGGTCGGGAAGGAAGTACACCTCGTAGCGCAGCGTCCGCTGGTGCAGGTCGAAGTAGATCGTCGTCGCGTCGCGCCCGTCGCACCCGAACCGGACGTACCACCGGCGGAGCTCGGGGTCGTACTCGACGTGCTGGACGTACTCGGCCGCCGCCACCGGCCCTTCGAGGTGTCCCCCGATCAGCTGGTGCGCCTCGTCCGGGGTCACACGTGACCTACGAGCACTCCACCGGCGAGCGGGTCGCGAGGTCGCCGTACAACCGGCGCAACCGGGCCGCGGCGATGCTCCACATGTACCGGCTCGAACGTGCCAGCGCGTTGGCACCCATCTCCTGCGCGAGCTCCGGGTGCGAGAGCAGGACGTCGACCGGCGCGGCGTAGTCGGGAGCGGCGCGGCCCTCGACAAGGAAGCCCGTCCGGCCGTCCTCGACGACGGACCTCAGGCCCCCGACATCGGCGGCGACGACCGGCGTGCCGCACGCCGCGGCCTCCAGCGCCACCAGGCCGAACGACTCCGTGCGCGACGGGACGAGGCACACGTCGGCGGCCTGGTAATAGGCCGCGAGCCGGTCGTGAGGCTGGGGCGGGACGAAGCGCACGCGATGGTCGAGGCCGAGATCGGCGACGAGCTTGCGCAGGGCGACATCCTGGGCGGCGCCGTTGGTCCCGCTCGGGCCGCCCACGACGAGCAGCGAGACGTCATCGTCGAGCTCGGCGAGGGCCCGCACCGCCAGGTCGGCCCCCTTGAGCGGTTGGATCCGCCCGACGTACAGCAGGACCCGCGCGTCCGCGTCGAGGCCGAGCTCACGACGCGCCGCCCCGCGGTCCCCGGGAGCGAAGACCCGGTGGTCGACGCCGGGCGGGACGACCTCGATGCGGTCGTCCTCTGCGCCGTACAGCGTGACGAGCTGCCGGCGCTCCTCTTCCGTGGCGGCGATCATCAGGTCGGCGCAGCTGACGATCTCACCCTCGACGCGGGCCCGGGTCTCGGGATCGTCGCCCACGCCTGCCTCCGCCTTCACGCGATCGAGGGTGTGGAACGTGGCGACCAGGGGCAGGTCGAGCTCGTGCTTGAGCCGGTGCCCGACCGCACCCGAGATCCAATAGTTCGCGTGCAGCACGTCGGGTGACTCGCGCTCGGCGGCGAAGAACCCGAGCGCGGCGTCGACGAACGGTTCGACGAGCTCGGGCAGGTCGCGCTTCGGGACCGGCGCGATCGGCCCGGCGGCGAGGTGCACGACACGGAAGCCGCGCTCGACTTCGACGACCGGCGGCTGCTCGGCATGGTCGGCGCGGGTGAGCACGTCGCAGGCCACCCCGGCCCGGGCGAGGTTCGACGCCAGCGAGCGGACGTACACGTTCATGCCGCCACCGTCACCCGCGCCGGGTTGTGCGAGCGGGGACGTGTGGACGCTGAGCATCGCGACGCGTTGGACCGACATCGGATGAGAGCCTACCGGCGAGGCGATTGTGCGCCGTTCAGCCCGAGTCCGCCTGCGGCGACCCGGCTTCCTCTTCCTCGGTCTGCTCGCGCTGGAACGAGCGGTAGATCTCGACCAACGCCTGCTTCTGTGACTCGGTGATCGTGCGGTCGCGCAGGATGTCGCCGACGAGGTCCTCGTCCGTCTCGCGCTCCTCGAGGAACCCCGCGCGCACGTAGAGCGTCTCCGAGGAGATCCGCAGCGCGCGGGCGATCGCCTGGAGGATCTCGGCGCTCGGCTTGCGCAGGCCGCGCTCGATCTGACTCAGGTAGGGATTCGAGATCCCGGCGAGCTCGCTCAGCTTCCGCAGTGAGAGGCGCGCCGTGCGCCGCTGATCGCGGATGAACTCGCCGAGATCGCGCAGCCTCGACTCGAGGTCCGGGGTCATTCGCGGGCCGAGATCACGCCTGGCCCACCTTGTGCCGGGCGGCGAGGTCGGCCTCCATGCGGTCGATCACCTGGTGCAGCCGGCGTCGCTGCTGCGACACCTCTTGCTCCAACTGCCCGAGCTCGCGGAGCGTGGACTGCAGCTCGTCGTCGTCGAGGTTCGGGAGCTTCGCCAGCGTGTCGTCGGTGATGAGGCGCTCGCGGCCCCGCTTCCATTCGATGTCCATCGACGGGGCCAGGTGGCGGGTCAGCCGGCTCTTCTCGACCGGGGCGCGCGGCCCCTCGTCGGCGAGGATCTCCGGAAGGGCGGCGATGAGGTCGCCGATGGAGCCGCCCGATGCGCGGCGGTCGATCTCGGCCTCGAGGATGTCGATGCGCGCCTGCGTCATACGACGGACGTATGACACCTCGGTCTCGATCTCGAGGCACTCGGTGTGGCGGGTGCGCAGCTCGTCGAGCGGCCACCCGGACAGATCGACGAGGAACTCGGGATCGAGCACCTTGTCGATACGACGACGGCGCTCGCCCATGGCGGCCACGGTACCAGCGCGCGTCTAGCAGATCTTCGAGATCGTCGCGAAGGGGTTGATCGGGTTCGCGGTGCGCCCGCCCGGACGGATCTCGAAGTGCGTGTGTGGCGCGCCCGCGTTGCCGGTCATACCCAGCCTGGCGATCACCTCGCCCTGCGCGACGCGGCGCGGCCCGCCGACGTACTCCGAGAGGTGGTAGTAGATGTACGTCACGCCGTTCTCGCCCTCGAGATACGCGCCGTTGCCACCCGAGCCGCCGGGGCCGTATGTGATGTTGCCTCCGACGACTGCGAGGTTCGGCGTGCCCATGGGCGCGAACATGTCGTTGCCCTGGTGGGTGTGCCCGGTACGCGGCTGCCCGAAGTCGTTGCTGAAGGAGGCGCCGGGCACCGGGCAGACCAGGCCGTCGATCACCGGCGCGCCCAGGCCTTCGGCAGCCCGCTTCGCCTGGATCTCGCGCACCGCAAGGTCGGCCGCGGCGACCTTCGTATCGAGGAGCTTTCGTTCTTCCGCGAGTCGTTGACGGTAGGCGGCGTAGTCCTTGGAATCCTCGGCGAGCTCGTCGCGCTGCGCGGCCAGCTCGGCGTTGACGGCCGCCAGGTCGGCGACGGCGGCGTTGTCGGCCGCATTCGCCCGGCTGAGCAGCTCCGACGACCGCATACCTTCGCCGGGGTTCTGCGCGTTCAGAATCGCGGCGCGATCGCTGCCTTGGGTCTTGTAGGCGACGACGGCCCGGCGCTCGGCGATGGCGCGTAGTTCCTCGCGCCGGGCTTCGCTCGCGGCGATCTTCTGCTCGATCTCGGCGATCTTGTTGCCGAGATCCTCGAACGATGACTGAGCGTTGGTGTACCGCTCGGCGGCGTCGTTGGCTTCGCTCCGCGCCTGGTCGACGCGCTGCTTCATGTCGTTCATCTCGGCGAGCGGATCCGGTGCGGGTTGAGCCCCGGCCGAGCCTGCCGTCAGCGGCACACCCACGATCGCGATGAACGCGACCGCGAGAAGAACGCGACAAACCGCCCCGAGTTGGCCCACTCGCATTGGGGGCGGACGCTAGTCAGGGCCGCCCGCCGTCGCAATGGCCTCCGTCTGACCAGGAAGTTTCCGGAATCCCTGGCCGGGGAAGGAGGTTGGGAGGTCCGGATGACGACGAAGACGACGACGGCCGGACCGATTGTTCGCGTCCTGACCCCCCGAGGAGGAGCGATGCCCGAGTACACGCTTCCTGACCTGCCTTACGACTACGCGGCGCTCGAGCCGCACTACTCCGCCCAGATTCTGGAGCTGCATCACGACAAGCACCATGCGACCTACGTGAAGGGCGCCAACACCGCGCTCGAGAAGCTCGCTGCCGCGCGCGAGAGCGAAGAGTTCGGCACGATCAACCAGCTGCAGAAGAACCTCGCCTTCAACCTGTCGGGCCACGTCCTGCACTCGCTGTTCTGGACGAACATGAGCCCCGACGGCGGCGACAAGCCGGACCGCGAGCTCGCGGCTGCCATCGACGAGTCGTTCGGCACGTTCGAGGGCTTCCGCAACCAGCTCACCCAGGCGTCGCTCAACGTCCAGGGCTCGGGCTGGGGCGCGCTGACGTGGGAGCCGTTCGCGCAGCGGCTCATCGTCGAGCAGGTCTACGACCACCAGAGCAACGTCGGGCAGGGCTCCCCGCCGCTCCTCGTGCTCGACATGTGGGAGCACGCGTACTACCTGCAGTACAAGAACGTGAAGGCGGACTGGGTCGAGTCGTTCTGGAACATCGTGAACTGGGCCGACGTCACGACGCGGTTCGACAACGCACAGCGCCTGAAGCTGCTGTAGCCGCTACGACGCGCGATCCAGTCGGGTCGACCGGCCGTCAGCCGCCGCTCACCGGTGGAATGACGGCTACCTCGTCGCCGTCGTGGAGGGACGTGTCGTCGCCGTGCTCGGGCTCGTCGCCGTTCACCCACACCCGGGCCGACGCGAGCACGGCCCGGAATTGCGCGCCGTAGACCGATCCCGCCGCGGCCATCAGCTCGCCGACCGTGTCGGCTTCGAAGGTGTCGTCGGCGCGACCTGCCGCGTCGCGCGCCTGGGCGAACAGCCGCAGCCGGACGCTCAGATCGCGATCTCCGCCACGCCGTCCTTGATGACGGCGTCGCCGGCCGGATTGGTGCTCTCGAACGCGTAGACGGTGTTGCCGTCGCGCTCGCCGGCGGACCAGAACCGGGTGGTCATCGTCTCGCCGGGAAGCACCGGCTTCGAGAAGCGCACCGCCAGCCGCTTGAGCAGCTTCGGCTCACCGGCGCCGAGCTCGCCGATGGCGGCCCAGCTCGTGAACGCCATCGTGCAGAGACCGTGGATGATGATGCCGGGGAGGCCGACCGACTTGGCGAACTCCTCGTCGAGGTGAATCGGCACCTTGTCACCTGACGCGGCCGAGTACCGGTACGTCTGGTCGAGGTCGAAGGTCTGCTCCGCCACCGCGGCGGGGTCGGAGCTCCGAAGCTCCTCCGGGAAGCGGTGCTCGGGTGCGGTGTCGCCCTTGCCCTCGCCGCCGGTGACGCCGCGGAAGAACGTCACCGAGTACTGCTCGTTGACGAGCTCGCCCGCTTCGTCGCGCGTCTCCATGCGGCTGACGACCGTGGTGCCCGACTGCTTCACGTGGATTCCGATCGGCGCCGCGCGAGACCGCAGCACGGCGCCGGGAACGATCGGCTTGTGGAAGTACATGTCCTGCTCGCCGTGGACGACGAACGGGAACGCCTCGGCCGGCGTAACCTCGCCCACCGCTCCGCCCATCGCGTCCCACACCGGGACGACGGAGAACACCGGCGGCGCGAGCTCACCGTTCGCGTGCGCCGGGATCGGGTCGTTGGTGGCGGCGGCGTACTGCTTGATCCGCTCCGCCTCGACCTTGAAGTCCTGCTCATCGGACCATTGCCCGACCTTGTCGATGGCGAACTGCATCAATACTCCTCCGGGTCTCCGGCGCCGCCGCGCGGCAGCCTACCGTCAGCTTCGCGTTGTCCTTCGGTGTCGACGTTCGTGCGCGCGGTCGGCCGCGCCTCCAAGCGCTCCGGCGCGATGGGCTTCCCGGTTACCTCGTCAACCCCGTACGTGCCGTTGTCGATGCGTTCGAGCGCGGCCTGCAGCTCGGCGAGCTCGTCTTCGAGTTGCTCGAGGATCGAGACGTCCTTCTCGCGCTCGAACGTCTCGGTCGCGGTGTCGGCGGGGTGCTGGTCGTAGTCCGACAGCTCGGAGAGCTCGTCGTTCTCGGCCTCGTCGCCGAGCCCGTCCTTGAGGTTGTGGATCAGCCCTTCGACGCGGGCCTTCTCGTCCATCACGCGCTTGCGCGCCTCTTCCGGATCGACCGTCATACGGGAAGGCTAAACCGCGTCGGCGGTCCCTACGTCCCCGAGAGGCGAAGCTCGAGCAGCTCGGCCTGGTCGGCGAGGAGCGCCTGCAACTGGGTGAGGCGTTCGCCGGGATCGTCGATCTCGAGCAGGCGCTGGGCGTCGAGTGGCCCGATCGGCGCCGCCGCCGCTGCCTCGAAGGCGGCCTGCGCGGGGTCCTCGTCGAGCACGACGTCGATGGACTGGGGCGCCTCCCCGAGCTCGGCCGACATCGCGAGCACGCGCTTCAGGAGACGCTCGACGTCGTCGCGGGTGGCGCGGGCCTCGCTCGGCGGGCCGGGCTCGCCGAGCAGCTCGATCTCGGCCCGCGGGAACGGGTCGTCGGGCAGCCATTCGCGCACGCGCAGCCGGCGGGTGCCCTCGGTGGCGAGGAGGTACCGCCCGTCGGGCAGCCGCCCGGCGGCGACGATGCGGGCGACGGTCCCGACCGAGAAGCGCGTGTCGCCGCCGCCGACCTCGCTCCCGCGCTCGATGAGCACGACGCCGAACTCGCCGTCGCCCGCGAGGCACGCCTCGGCGAGCGCGCGGTAACGCGCCTCGAACACGTGCAGCGGCAACTGCGCGTGCGGGAACAGCACGTTGCCGAGCGGGAACATGGGAAGTGCACGTCCGCCTCGCACGAGGGCACGGTACCGCCGAAGCGCCCGTCAATTGGCGCGCGACCGGAGCGCGGTGGCGTCGCGTGTCACCTGCTCGGCATCGTCGCCCTCGAGCTCCGTCGCCACCGCCTCGAGCTCGTCCGCCGCTTCGAGAAATCGGCCGACGCCCCCGAGCAACCCCGCGAGCTGGCGTCGCTCGCCCGGGAGCAGCTCGGGAATCCGCAACCGCAGCCGCGCTGCCCACGCGAGTGACGCCGGATCGCGCCGCATGAACGTCTGCTGGAGATTTGCCAGCATCCGGCTGATGATGCTCGGCGCGTCGACGGCGCGCAG
>Ga0209382_10012015_pt1 | contig 10720 bp, 2 predicted proteins | sample SoiMetdeltSBSDD5_FD_187599 | JGI IMG/M metagenome (GOLD analysis project Ga0209382, IMG submission 187599) | Bulk soil microbial communities from a Populus tree surrounding site in Tennessee, USA - Soil MetaG P. deltoides SBSDD5 (SPAdes) (version 2) | ecosystem: Environmental > Terrestrial >...
CGCAGAGCATGGCTGCGATGCGCGGCCTGAAGGCCGAAGGAGGCTGGGGCGTCGTATGCACCGAGGAGGTGGAGATCCATCACACGAGCGATCTCTCGCCATATTTTGAAGGACGCTTGTGGGATGATGCTGATATTCCTGCGCTGGCTTTGATGGCTGAGTCCGTGCATAAATACGGCGCCCTGGCAGGGATTGAACTTTCCTACAACGGATACGACGCGCCGAATCTGTATTCCCGCGCGCCGTCGCTTGCGCCGCGTTCGATGGGGACAATCGGCGGCTCAGGCTATGACCCTGTGCAGACACGTCGCATGGATAAGGAAGATATTCGAAATGTGCGCAAGTGGCACTGTAAGGCGGCGTTGCGCGCCAAACCCAGCGCTGGGCGGCGCGCGGACAAATCACATGCCAAGACGCCGACGGATCACCTGCGCTATATAGCCCCTTTCCTCCGCGCCTTGACCGCTTCCGCCCGGGCGCGCTACCATCTCTTCACCTTGCGATCAATCCGCCGACTCTCCGTACGATCCCTCTTCATCGCTGCCGCGGCATCGACCGCGATCACGGGCGCCGCATTCGCGTACACCCCGCCGCCCCTCATGCGCTCGGACGTCAATCTTCAAGGGGCCGGGACGTGCAAGGGATGCCACCTCGACATCACGGAACAGTGGGAGCGCTCGGGCCACGCCAAGGCGGACCGGAACGTGAACGAGCTCTTCGGACGCATGTACTTCTACTCGATGAAGCAGACGCGCGGCCGCACCATGATCGCGTGCGGCCCTTGTCACGAAACGGCGTCGTACGTGAATCAAGACTTCGAGGGCATGCGCGAGGTGTCGAAGGAGGGCGTTGCGTGCGTCTACTGCCATGCGGTCGCGGGGCCCGGAGACGCCAAGGGCATCCCGCCCTACACGCTCCATTTGGCTGCGTACCAGGGCACGATTCGAAACCCCGTGACGACCACGTCGCACAAGTCCGCGTACACCGGCTACCTCCTGAAGTCGGATTTCTGCGGGGCGTGCCACTCCTACTCGAATCAGAATGGCGTGAAGATCGCGGACACGTTCGCCGAATGGCAGCGCTCCGCGTACGCGAAGCAGGGCGTGACGTGCCAGTCGTGCCACATGCCGGGCGGACCGGGGCGGAACTCGAGCGAAGGTCCGCCGCGTCCGCGCGTCGCGGATCACTCCTTCGACCACGACGCGCTCGCGAAGGCTCGGCCCGGTGCCGTCAAACTCGTGCTGACCGGCGCCCGGAACGGGCGTGATTCCGTTCGCGTCTACGCGACGCTCACGAACAAAGGTTGGGGTCATTCGATGCCGACCGGAAACGATCAGAACCTGGTGCTGATCCGGATCCGTGCCCTCGACAGCGCGGGCAAGATCCTTTGGGAGAACGATCCGTTCCAAGAGTGGAACGTCTCCGTGTTCGGGCTCGTGCTCGCCGACGAGCTGGGCACATGGCCCGCCGACACTTGGAATGCCGTGAAGATCATCACCGATCGCAAGATCAAGGCAGGCGGGAGCGCGCGCGTTCGCTACGACATTCCGACCGAGGGCGCCACGGGCCCGGTCACGATTCAGGCCCAAGCGCTCTACCGGAGGTCGAAGCCGCAGACGCTCCAGGCGTACGGGCTCTCCGAGGAGGCCTACGGCCAGGAGCGCACGCTCGCCGAAGCCGTAGCGAAGGTGCCCTAGGCCATGCTTGCCGAGGACCTGCTTCTCACCGTCCGGAGCGCCGGGTTCGCGCCGGCGGCGATCGCGGCCTACCTGCGCGGCATCGCGTCGCGCGTCACGCAGCGGCTGCCGCGACAGGCGGAGCTGGTTCGGTCGGTGGCGGCCGTCGCGCTCCTCCTCTTCACGCTCCAATTCGCCTCCGCGCTCTTCCTCTCGGCCCAGTACGGCGGCCACATCGGCGTTTCGTACCTGCTTGGATCGAGCGCGCTCCTCCTCGCGGCCTCGTTCTGGATCCTGATCCATATCGGCCTGATGGCGCCGACGGCGGACGGCTCGGCTCTGAAGCGGCTCCCGTTTCCGGTGGTGCTCACGCTCCTCCGGCTGGTCTCGATCCCGGCCATCGTCATCTTCCTCACGGAGCGCCTCTGGATGATCGCGGTCTGCGTCTTCGTCGCGAGCGCGTTGACCGACGTGCTCGACGGCGTGCTGGCCCGAGCGCTCTCGATGGAATCTCGAATCGGGAAGGTGCTCGATCCGGTCGTCGACATCGCGTTCAACGCGACCGTGTTCGTGACGCTCGCGCGGGTCGGCGAACTCCCGTGGTGGGTGGCCAGCTTGATCCTGGCGCGCTATGCCCTCCTGATCTTCGGAACCGTCTATCTGTACCTGTTCCATGGACCGGTCCGAATCGAACCGACCGCGTTCGGCAAGTTGACCGGGGTCCTCACGACCTCGCTCGTCGGGCTCTTGATCCTCGGCTTGGCACTCTGGACCGACATCACGCGCCACCAGCTCAAGCCCGTGTTCGACGCGGGGCTCGGCGTCATGGCGGTCGCCACGATCATCCAGGTGACGTTCATCGGGCTCGCGAATCGAAAGGCGCTCGATCAGCCCCAGGTCGAGTTGGTGACGCCGCCGGACCGCGGCAAGGTGGTCGGAGAGATTCGCGGCCCCCGCGGATAGACCCGGCCGCTCGTTTCGTTCCGGCCGGTCAAGGACCAGCCGTCCCCTCGCGAATTCGTCGCCGACGATGCATTTTGCACGGCCCGCACGGACCCCAGAGCCATCCCCCGAATTGGTTACCGGAACGCATGTTATAAGCCTCGCCCCCGCGCGCGGTTAACGGGCTGCCGATCGTGGCCGCATCCGGCCTCGGTGGCATGGGGATTGCCCTCTCGTAGTGCGGCTAAGTCCCTGGGACGAAACACCCGGCCGCCAACCAACACGCCCGAGGCAGATGATCCGAGCTTTTCATGCGCGACGAGCGCGCCCGAAGCGGGGCGTCTTCGTCGCCCTTCGCATTCTGTTCGCGACCGCGTCTGCGCTCGCGACGCTCGCGCTTTGGCGCGGCTCGGCCGACGCCGCCGCCGGCTCGGGGGGCGCGTCGATCCTCCCGCCGAATTCCGTCGTGGCCGGCAAGACCGGCACCTGGACGATCACCTACGTGGCCGCCGAGAACTTCGCGCCGCATCCGACCGGCGGACTCATCGAAATCCGGGTCCCCAACGGGTGGACGCCGCCCCAGCTCGTCGACTCCACGGCGGCGGGATGGGTGAAGCCGGCGAACGCGACGTTCATCGCGTCCATCACGACCTCCGGCCAGGCGATTCGCCTCACGCTCGGGACGCCCTCGAACCAGTTCACGACGGGCTCGGCCGTGAGCGTGATCTACGGGCGCGGCGGCGGGCCCGCCTCGGCCCGCGCGGACACCGTGGCCCCGGCGACGGCGGTCTTCACCGTCCTCAGCGATCCCCAGAACCTGGGCGCGCTCCAGCCGATCGCATCCTCTCCATCCGTTTCCGTGGTGCCGGACGTCGTGACGCACGTTCGGATCGTGAACGCCGCGCTGCAGGTCGTCGGCGATCTCGCGCGCACGACCGATCAGGACACCACGCACTTTTACCTTCGCGGATACGACAAGTACGAAAACTCGGCGCGGTTCGTCGGCGGATCGTGGGGCATGACCAGCGCGGTCGGATCGGTGGCGCCCACGACCGGCGTCGGCACGGTGCTCACGCTGACCAATCTGGGAAGCGGCATCGCGACCGCCGATAGCGGCGCCTGGAGCGACTCGACCGGCGCCATCACCGTCGTCCACGGCGCCTTCGCGCGCCTCGCTCTTTCCGTCTCGCCGACGGCAACCGCCGGCTCGCCGTTCGCGGCTGCCGTCGAAGCACTCGACGCTGACGACAACCGGATCACCTCCGGGCCGGGCTCCTCCATCTCGATTCGGTTCGTCGCCTACGCCGATTCGCTCGGTCCGACCCCCGCGGATCCCGACCTGACGAACGAATTCGCATCGCTTTCGTTCGGCTTCTGGAGCGGCAACCGGACCGCCCGCCGCTCGGGCCTCTTCTTCCTCGCCGCGAAGGACACGGTCTCGGGGATCGAGTCGTCGCCGCGGCGGCGCCTTCTCATCGACCCGGCGCCGGCCGACGTCGCCGTCCTCGTTCCGGATCCGCTCGCGCTGACCGCGGGCGAACCCGAATCGATGACCGTATACGCCGTCGATCTGTTCGGAAATCGCGCCCCGGTCACCGCGGCCGAAACCCTCGTCCTCTGGACCGACCGTCCGCAGGGGACGTTCACCGATTTTGCGGGAACCGAGATTTTCGACATCACGATTCCGGCAGGAGCGGACTCGGTCCGCTTCCGGTTCACGGATTCGCAAGCGACGACGACGCCCGGACAAGTACGCGTCATCGACGCGAGCGGGGTGCCACCCTATCTGGACACGGTTCCGGTCTCCGTCACGACCTCGCCGAACGTGCCCTCGGGCGCGGTCCTCTTGAGCGCCGCGGCCGACACCCTGACCGCAAACGGCGTCGATTCGACGACCGTCACGTCCGGCGTGGTGCGGGACGCGTACGGGAACTCGGTCGGCGCGGGCCGGAGGTTCACGGTGACCGCCTCGGCCCTGACGATCCTCACCGATGACGACGCGGGCGCTTCCGGCGTGCAGTGGATCACCGCGTCGAACGGAATGCTCTCCGGCCGCGTTCGCGCCGGTTTCGTGAAGGGGGCGGCCTCGGTTTCCGTCACGTCCGAGCAGGGCAGCGCAACCGGCGGCAAGGCGTTGACCCTCGTGGCCGGTCCGCCGGCGGGTACGATCGCGCTCGTCGCGACACCGGACTCCCTGGCGGCCGACAGCGTCTCGGTGCGTGCCGTCACGGCAATGGCGCTCGTCGACGGAAACGGCAACGGGGTCGAAAACGGCGAGCGCTACACGGTGACCACCACGCTCGGCTCGATCGCGACGGCGGACGCCGATCCCGGCCTCCCCGGCGTCCAGGTCTCGGCATCGGGTGGCGCGATTTCCTTCGGTCTCTTCGGCGGCGACTCGCTCGGTGTCGCGAACGTCACCGCAACTTCGGTCCGGGGAACGTCGACCGGGAACGTGGCCGTGCGTCTCGTGCCTGGAAACGTGGACTCGATCCGATCCTCGGTCACAGCGGTCTCGCCCGTTCCCGCCGGCGCCCCGGGAAGCACCGCGACCGTGGCGCTCCGCGACGCGCAGGGGCACCCCATTGCCTTCTTCCCGTCGGACTCGGTCGACGTCTCCGCGATTGGAGTCCCGGTCTCGATCACGCCGCTTGCCGGCGCGACCGACGCCTCGGGCGCCCTCGCCTACACCGTCGTCTCCACCGTCACGGGCAGCGCGACGCTGAGCGCCGAGATTCCCTCGCGGGCGATCACCCTCGCGGATCAGCCGACAATCGTCTTCGAACCCGCCGCGCTCGATCACTACGTCGTGAGCGGTCCGGCGTCGCCGTTGACGGCGGGCGTGTCCGAATCGCTCACGGTCGAAGCGCGCGACGCGTTCGGGAACGCCATGCCATCGCGATCGGGCGACGTGCTCCGCCCCGTCGCGACGGCGGGCGCCGCCTCGCTGCCCGACTCCGTCACGCTCGTGAACGGAACCGCGACCGTCGTGTTCCTGCCGACGCTCGCGGCGCCACTCACGATCAACGTGCCGGACGACTCGTCGCACGCGGTGGCCTATGGCCCGGTCACGGTCAACCCCGGCGCGGCCTGGCGGGCGGTCGCCGGGCCGCCGGCCGTGCCCACGCTCTCGACCGGCGATTCGACCGCCGTACTCGTCACGCTCCTGGACGCGTTCGGGAACACGATCTCGGGAGGGACCCTCGCGTCGGCTGTCGTCTCGGGCGGAGGCTCCTCGTCGCCGTCGAGCGCGACCACCGACAACGCGGGGCGGGCGACGTTCACGCTCCGCGCCGGCATGTCGCCGGGAACGGTTGTCACTCGACTCTTCGCGCCGGGCAGCGCCGCGGCCGATTCGATCGCCGCCGATACGGTTGCCATCGCCGTCGTGCCCGGAACCGCGACTTCCGTCACGATCGCAGCCGCGGGAGGGACGGTGGTCGCGGGCGCTCCGCTCGACGTCACGCTCACCTTGCGCGACGCGTTCGGAAACCTGGCGTCGGGCGCGACGCCCTCGATCTGGCTCCGGACGACGTCCGGGCTTCCCGACTCGATCTCCTGGTCGCTCGGCGCGGGCGCATCAGGAGCCCTTGCGGACAGCGCGAGCGGGGACGGCGCCCTCTACGCGTTTGCCGCTGCCGATTCGGGCATCGCCACGCTGCGCGTGCGCGGAACGCGGGCCGAGACGCTTCGCCTGAGGGCCTCGGGCGCCGGGTTGCCGCTCGACGAATCGGGCGACGTGACCGTTCTCCCGGCCGCGCCCGCCACGCTCGCGATTCAAGGCGGAAACGGGCAGACCGCCGTCGTCGCGGGACTCCTGGCGAATCCGCTCCGAGTCACGGCGCGGGACGCGTTCGGCAACGTCACGCCGGGCGCGGCGGTCGCGTTTCGCGTCACGTCCGGAAACGGGTCGGTCGACGCGATCGCGGGCGGCGCGGTCGACTCCGTCGCGACGGCGAACGCCTTTGGAATCGCGACGTGCGAGGTCGCGCGGGTCGGAACCGCCGCCGGCGTCTCGAACAACGCCTACCGCGCCGGGCTCGTGCTCGCCCCGTCGGCGGAAGTCTTCTTCACGGCGAGCGCCACGCCGGACGTGGCCGTGTCGCTCGCCCTTGCTCCCGGCTCGTTCAGCCTTCCGGCGGGGCAGACGGCGACCGTGACGGCCACCGCGGCGGACGTGCACGGGAATCCCGTTCCCGGAACGAACGTGACCCTCTATCTCGATACGCCGATCGCGGGGAGCCTCGAATCGCTCGGCGGCACGAGCGGAAGCGGCGCCTCGCAGGCGGGCGCGACCGACGCCGCCGGCGAAATCGCCGTTCGTTATCGCGCGCCGAATTCGGCGCCGGCTGCCGATTCGATTTTCGCACGCGGCACGTCGATCGCGCCGGTCGGCATCCGCGCCACGGTGGGAACGTCCGCGATCGCCTCGCTCCGCATCCTCCCCGACGCCACGGTTTGGACCGCCGGGGTACCGGCGCGCGTGCGCGTCCAGGCGCTCGACGGGCTCGGGAACGTCGCCGTCGCCGACACGGGGACCGTCATCGTGGGCGCGACCGATCCCGTTTCCTTCGCGCCCGCGTTCGGGAGCCTCGCCGGCGGCGAGTTCGAGACGTTCGCCACCGCTACGCTCGCGGACACGCTGACGCTGACCGCCGCGCTCGCCGCGACCGCGCTCTCCGACAGCGCGGGCCCGATCGCCGTGGTGCCGGCGGCGCCCGCGGGCGCCATCGCGGCGACGGCCGCGCGCACCGAGCTCACGGCCGACGGACGGAGCAGCGCCGGCATCTCCTTCGGCCCCGTGCGGGACGCGTTCGGAAACGTCGTGGCGACTGGGACGCTCCTCACCGTGACGGCCGCCGCGGGCTCGCTCCTCGCCGCCGACGCGTCGCCCGCGCCCGGGCTCCAGGTCGCCACGGCCGCGGACGACACGGCGCGCGTCCTCCTCGTCGCGCCGACCGCCGCCGGGCCGGACACGATCCGCGCTGTCGCGGGGAGCGCCACGGGCGCGATCGCCTTCGCCTACCTGGCGCCGCCGTCCATCGCGTATGGCCCCGGATCGCTCGCGCCCGGGGTCGTGGCGCCGGGGCAGAGCGCGGCGTTCCGGCTCCTCGTTCAAAACACGGGGGCCGTCGGCTCGATCACGATCGGAGCGACTTCCTCACTCGGCTTCGGCGCGGGCGCCGGCGCCTTCGCCGCGTCGCCCGTGGCACCGCTCACGCTCGGCGCGGGCGCTTCGGACACGCTCCGGTTCTTGGCCGCGGCGATCTCGACGTCCCTTTCGCCGGGCTCCTATGCGCCGTCGCTCCGTCTCACCGGCACGGACGCGACCGGCGAGCCGTTCGACTTCTTCGTGGGACTTGCCGGAGCCCAGGTCCACGTCGCGGGCGTCACCGTGGCCGCGGTCGGCGCCGTGCCGAACCCCGCGCCGCTCGGCGCCTCGAGCCTCGTCTTGACGTTCGACGTGACGAACCTGGCCGGCACGGCCGCACAGATCGACGGCACCGCGCTTCAGACGTCGGCGGGCGGCTTTACCGTGAACGGCGTTTCGCCGCCGCTCTCCGCCTCGCTTCCGGCGTTCGGGACGACGACGCTCGCGCTCTCGGTGACGGTTCCCTCGAGCGGGATCACGCCCGGAACCATCGTTCAGAGCCGACTCGTCGCGAGCGTGGCGTACGGCGCCGTGTCCGTGAGCGCCCAGAATGCCGCCACGCTCGACTTCCAGGTGGTCTCCGCCGCGCAGATCACGGCGGTGGCGGCCGGGACCACGCCCGCGCGCTACCTTCGCTTCCGGACGTTCGGCCCCACGGCACGCGTCGCGAACAACGGGGCGGCCACGGTCACGCTCGATCGGACGGCGACGCGCCTCGTCCTGGAACGCGGTCCCGCCGACAGCCTGGTCGCGCCGCTCACCGCCGACGCGGTCGTGAACGGAAGCGGCACCGCCGACCTTGCCTTCGATTCGCTCGCGGTTGCCTCCGCGACCAAGGGGCGCTACGCGGCGTGGCTCGTGCTCCGTGGGTTCGAATCGGGACAGCCCTTCGCCGCCACGATTCCGCTCGCGCCCGACAGTGTCGACGTGGTGGATCCGGCGCTCCTGGCCGTGACCGGCACGGTGGCGCCCGCCGTCCTAAGCGCGGGCCAGTCCCGCTCCCTTTCCGTGACCGTCACGAATTCCGGCGACGTTCCGTTCGTGCTCGAAGCCACGACGGCCCTCGCGCTCGCCGCGCCGATTTCGACGGTGCTCGCCGTCGCGGCTCCCGACACCATTCCGGCGCTCGGCGCCCGCACGGTCGTCTTCGCTCCGGCCGCCATCGGCTCGCCGCTCGCGCCGGGCACCGCCGCCGCGACGCTCGAGGCGCGCGGGACCGAGGACGGGCGCTTCCGCGCGGAGGCGCTGCCCGCCGGAACGATGACCGCGTCGCCGCCGGCGTCACTCGCCTTCGTCGCGGGCTCGGCCACGCCCGACACGCTGCGCGCGGGGCAGAGCTATACGATCGCCGCGACGATCCGAAACAACGGCGGATCGTCCTTCACGGTGGACCCCACGTCGACCCGCCTCGTGATCACCGATGGCGTCGAGTCGGTGGTGGCCCTGGCGTCCGGAGCGCCCTTCGCGCTCGCCCCGGCGGCGCAGGGGTCGCTCCCGTTTGCCTCGGCGGCGGTGCCGGCCGCGCTCGCGAGCCAGTCGTATCCGGTGACGCTCGTGATCCACGGCACGGAGTGGGGACAGGCGGAGAGCCTCACCGTCGTCTCGCCGCCGGGCGAGATCTCGGTCGTGGAGCCGGTCGCCGCCGTTCAGGTGCAGGGCCTCGATCCCGGGGCGCCGGTTCAAGCTTCGGCCGAGGACGGTGCCTTCCGGATCTGGACCCTGGAGCTTCAGCCGCTCGTGCCGATCGGCGGGGCGGCTTCCGCTCGCCTCACGGCCGTCGCGCTCACGGTCCTGAGCGGGGGAGCGCCGGCCGCCAACCCGTCCTCGGTCATCGCGGACATCACGCTTCGTGACGCGCTCGGGACGCTGCTCGCGCAGGCGACGCCCGGCGCATCGAATCCGGTGACGCTGACGCTCGGCGCCACGGTCGCCTTGAACGGACCGCCGGTCCCCATTCATGTCGAGGTCACGCTTCGGCCCGGGGCCGGCGTTTCATCGGTGGCGCTTCGCGTCGCGTCCGACACCGACGTCTCCGTGCAGGACGACGTGAGCGGGCTTCCGGTCGCGATTCGCGCTGTGGGCGGCCTCCCGTTCGCACCGCTCACGTCGCCTTCGGTGACGCTCTTTGCCAAGGCGCATGGCTACCCGAACCCGTTCCGCGCGGGCCGTGAATCCGTCCGGCTCTCGTATCGGCTGAGCGCCGACGCCGGCGTGCGGGTCTCGATCTACACGCTCCTCGGCGATCTGGTGCGCGAGCTCTCGCTCGGTTCCGGGCAGGCTGGCGGCTCGAGGGGCCTGAACGAAGTGCCGTGGGACGGCCGAAACGGCAAGGGCGACATGGTCCGACCCGGCGTCTACGTCGCGGTCATCGAGGGGGGCGGCGTGAGCGAGCGGATCAAGGTGGGGGTGCTCCGATGACGGACGTTCGGAAGAGCCGCGCCGCGGTCCTTTTGGCTCTGGTCGCGCTACTGGCGGCGGCGTGGGTTCGTCCCGCGGCCGCGCAGTCGGCGGGCACGACGAACCTGCTCTCCTCGCCCGCCACGTGGCCGACGACGGGCGCTGTGAGCGGCACGACCGCGCTCGCGCTCGACCCGACGGCCATCTATCTCAACCCGGCCGGCCTGGCCACGCAGGACGAGCGGTCGCTCTTGGTCCAGCACGGCCTCCTCCAATTCGACGCGAGCTGGGACTTCGCGGCCGTCGGCTATCCCATCCCGGGCCTCGGGGCCGTGGGACTGGGCATGGCGCGCCTCGGCACCTCGGGGATCGAAGCCTACGACGCCCAGAACCAGCCGCTCGGCGATCTCGGCTACAGCGAGACCGCGCTCGCCGCGAGCGTGGCCCTCCGCGCGATCGGACCGCTCTACGCCGGCGCCACGTTCAAGGTCTTGAGCCAGTCCCTGGGCGACGTCTCGGCGGCGGCGCCCGCGGTCGACCTCGGGGTGATCTA
>Ga0209382_10012016_pt1 | contig 10719 bp, 7 predicted proteins | sample SoiMetdeltSBSDD5_FD_187599 | JGI IMG/M metagenome (GOLD analysis project Ga0209382, IMG submission 187599) | Bulk soil microbial communities from a Populus tree surrounding site in Tennessee, USA - Soil MetaG P. deltoides SBSDD5 (SPAdes) (version 2) | ecosystem: Environmental > Terrestrial >...
TTTGCAAGATCTCGACGGGGTCTTGGCTGTAACCGGCAAAAAACTCGTCATACGCCCGCGCCATACGTGCCGGCGTCTCGATTAAACCATCACGATCAGGATCATCGCCGGCCCATCGAATAATGGTTCGAAATGCCGCTTCGACTTCAGCCCGGTCTGGCCGGTTCGAAGTTGTTCGCAGTAATTTAACCCGCTCCAGTGCATGTACATTCGAAGACATCGACCATTCCTCATTCGTATACGTAGACGGGTTATTGGATGCTCGCCGGGAAGAAAGGTTCCCAGCCCGTGGATCCACTCGACGGCTTCACGATCTATTTCTGCTGATCGGGCGCCGCGCCCGGGTGCTACGCGTGTCAATTCTCTCTTAAAAATACGATGGCCGGCTTAAGCCCATCCGATGTCCGCTTTGGGTCAAAAGCAGACATTTGCATTGCAATAGGTCATGTCCGCTTTGCCCCCGAAAGCGGACATGTGCAGTGCAGCTAGCGATGTCCGCTAAGTGCCAATAGCGGGCATTCTAGGTCGAAACAGGTTGGGAAAGTTGGGGCGGTACGGCGAGCCAAGAGGTGGCGCTCTCGCCTGTATCCGGCGCTCTATTCCATCACGCGGTTGAGATCTTTTTTAAAGCCGAATTGTGCAGACACCTGATCAATAAGATCGCCGGCGATTGCACGAAACTCGCTGCTGAGCACAATGCCCGGATTTACCGAAAGTTCATCTTCAGAGTCCAATTGCAACTCCGATGACTTTGGAAACGTAACGCTGGTTTGCATGGTGTCGTTTAGCGCCTGTGCTAGTTACTCAACCGCACCCATAATTTGGTAGCCGTGGTTGGTCCACTATCTATTGGGAAGCGCGAACTATCCGAAGGTTTAAACAATAGGTCAAAGTCTTGTTATTTGCTGCCATGGCGCTGTGATTTTTTGCCAAATCAATACTGCCGCGATAGTAGGCTTGGAATGTCCGCTTTGGGTTCATTAGCGGACATTGCGGCCCGTCAACTGTGATGTCTGATTTACCTCCAAAGCCGACCTTCGGAGGTGCGAGCGGTATGTCCGCTAAGGGCCATTAGCGGACCCGCCTGACCTACTCGATCACCGCGTTGACGCGGGCGGTTCAGGACGGCGGACCGCTAATGGATAGGCAGTGCGATCATCTGGGATCGTCACCTTTGACTCCTCAAGACAATCTCATTGATCCCCTGTGTCTCTGTCGCGCGCCAATGTCGCTCACGCGTGCGGAGGATGAATATCCCGGTTACCAAAGGCGAACGTTTGAGTGCTCTGTCTGCGGCGAGACCATCACGCAATGGGCGGGTGTTTCGCTAGCTTCAGCGAAGAAAAATAGGGACCGTCAGCCATGACTCTCGGCGGTCCCTACGCAACACAGCTGACACTGTGATGGGGAGCAAGTCAGCTGTTTGCAGCCGCCAGTATCTACCCTTTTGGTCGGTACGGAAGCTGACACAACAGTCTAATTTTTCAGAATTTCTAGAAAGGTTGGCCGAAAACGATAAGTACCGCGAAGATTAGGGCGGTGAACGCCAAGGCAATCAACACAATGCGCAGTGGCTGCAGGATTGCAATCGTGAACGCTGTCATACCTTGCCCCGCCGCGTAGCGACAAGGCACGTTTTCAAACTATCTGGGGCGCCAAGTTGCTACTTAGGTCGGAATCGTCGGCACGTACGTTTTAGGTCGGAATCGTCGGCACGTACGTTCCTGTAGGTTCGAGTGCCTCTGCATCGCGGTTAGGCTGCCTATTAGATTTCTTCTTCTTCGCCGTTCGCTTGCGTTTGATCTTATTCTTTTTGGCCTTTCGCTTTTTGGCCATGTGATTGCCTCCCGCAAAACGTCTATGAACCATTTCGATCAATCCACCGGCACTAGCTCTGGCGGAAATGCCTTCTTGCCTTTCGGCATAGAGACATGAACGATGCCGTAGTGAACTGCTGATCCGTGTGTCAGAGTGTTTCGTCGCGGCTCGGTTTCGCTTTTGGAAGTGGCGATAGCATTGAGGGCCGACGCAGTGATAGCGATGGCAACGCTTAAAACCGCTAAAGCGACCAACGCGATGCGCACCCGAGCCTCCTGCGGGGATAGCCCTCCCACCTCGCACCGCAGGTTCACTCGATTCATCCAATGCGTGTGTGAACTACTTCACAGAAGCCTACGTCTAGCCGAACTCAAAAACTCGTCGGCGCTGCACGCAGCCATAATAAACCCGGACGGCGTGCTGATACTCACGCCTCTCGTTAGCGGCGATGAGCAGTCCCTGACTGACTTCCAGTCTGTCGCCCTAATAGCTCTGGAGATTGCAGCGACGAACAGTCGCCACGTCACAGAGCATCTCGTTCCGGGGCGACGGGGCGGAAGGCTCTACGACAGGATAGTCATTTATCCCTCGTCGGCCTCCTGAAAGACCAATTTTGATGGTTGGCCCTACTTGCGATGGGTCTCCTTAAATGCGCGATGTCCGCTTTACCCCCGAAAAATGTCCGCTTAACCACTATTTCGTCTTGTCTTTGATCAGATCCTTAGTGTCTCGGCGGCCGCACTGCCCGCGCGGTATCCGGCCTCGTATAGCGCCGACAGATTGCTGTACGACCAATCGAGCACATTCGGCCAGTTGTTGTGGCTTATTTGCTTTTGAAAATCGATCTTGACAACGTTAGGTTTCTTGCCGCCGAAATATTTATTTAGGTTCTCGGTATTCTCCAGGTGAAGCCGCTCAAACAGTTTGATGTCATCCTCGGCAATCGCGGTCAACGGCACGATGATCGACTTCACCCAGGCGTCGTATAGGCTGCGTGGTTCTGCGATCAGTTCCTTCATGCCCAGAACATCGAGCACAACGATGGTATCAATGACGGGGCGGTCGTCCTTGCGTTTCTCGAGCAGTCCTTTGAAATTGAGCGTGTCTTTGGCCGCGCCTTCGAGGTAGGTCTTGCCGTTCATCTTGAATGGCGCGTAGATCAGCGGGAAAGCGAGCGCCGCCTGGAATTGCTCGATCGTGATTTCCTTCTTTTCGAAAATCTCCATATCGCCCGATTCAATGCAATAGGCGCTCATATAGAAGTCGCCCTTGAACTCCTTCAGCTTGGAGAAATCCACCGCCTGCTCGACGAACGGCGCCGGCTGGCACATGCCTTGGCTTGCCGCACTGAGGTCAGTCGGGCAAAACGTCGCCAGCATTAGAGCGGCCCAGTCGTCGAAAAAGCGCTGAGCGTCGCCGCTCTTGTTGTCAGGCGACGAAAACTTGCCGAGGAACTGCTTCCACGCTTCTGCCCAGGGTGCAAATAACGGAGATGCTGATAGCATTTTGAGCCATTGGTCGCGGAAATCGCCGACCGGCCCCTCGATCGCGTCGCGGTTGTCCGCCGCAATCTGCCAGAACTTGGTGTACGCCTGTGCGAGCGTACCGGGCTTGTGAAACACCTTAAAATTCACTGGGAAAAAGCGATAGATAGCGTCGTGCACGCCCATATTGACGGTGTTCTTGAGCGCCGCGGCGCGGTCCCGTTTTATGTCACCTCCTCTGCGCGTCGGCGCCGCGTAGAGCAGGCCGATCAACATGCCCGCGCCCGAAGTCGACACGACGTCGAATTCCACGCCCGCATCGTCAAGCGCGGCCACCGCGCCCGCCATCAGTGTCAGATTCGGTGCGCCGCCGCCGAGTACCAGTGCGATTGTCATGCTTATACCTTTTTCATCGTTTGATTACGCTACAAAAATTCTTGTCAGTCACCTGAGCCCGTAGAGCATCCCGCGCGCGTTGCGACTAAGCTTCCTTGACGTGCGCCGACTCACTCGCGATCTCCAATGCCGCTGACACGTTCTCGATACCGCGAGCGATGCCGAGTTGTTCGAATTCCCACTTCGCCTCTACCAGTTCCGCTAGCCCCGCTGCGCTGTTGCCTTTAGCCTGCAGTACACGTCCCAGCACTAGGCGCGACCACGCAAGATCGCAGCGGCACTCGCGAGCGACCTGGATATCGATCGCCGCGCGCACGGCGGCTTCAGCAGCATCAAGCTGCTGCGGCAATGAAGACAGCCAGATTTCAGACTGCACGCGCAGGGCAATCGACTGGCCCCAGGGTTGGCGCGTTTCGACGGCGATGTGCGCGGCTTCTTCAATCGCGCGCTGCGCGCCGGCAAGGTCGCCCTCATGCAGCCGCACGCGCGCGCCGAATGCGAGGAACGCACCGCGATGGAACGAGGTGCCGATCTGATCGCCAAGCACGATGCACTGGCCGAGTTCCTTGCCGGCCGCAGCATAGTCCCCGCATAGCGCGTGGGCCTCACCTCGCCAGCCGTGCACGAGGTAGCGCCTGAACAGGTCGCCGACGCGTTCAGCGATCGTCTGCGCCTGCTCGAAATCAGACACTGCATCCTGGATGTGATTAAACCAGCCCTTTACTACCCCGCGGTACATGTAGCAGGCGGCGAGCGTCGGCAGGTGATCGAGGCCCCTGGCCAACACCACGCCCTGCTCTGCCGCATCGACCGCGTCGCGATAGCGGCCACTCATCCCGCAAGCAAATGCAAGCACGCCCGATACCGCCGCTTCCTCGACGCGATTGCCAAGGCGATGCATCTGGCCGACGTTGCGCGCCGCGTACTGAGCAGCCGGCGCGGGTTCGCCGCGTAGGCAGTGGATCCGTGCGAGTAGGTTGATGGGCTCGGCGGTAAGGTCGTCGCCGCCGCCGACCTCCTCCGCCAAGCGCAGCGCCTGCTGCGCGTACTCGACACCGCGATCGAAGTTACCCAGCACGAAATGCATGCGGCCGGTCCAGTACAGAATCCGGCACAGCTGTTCGCGGTTCGCGCCGCTTTCAGCGAGTTGCCGCACGCCTTCGAGGTTGCGTAAATCGCGTTCGAAATGTTCGCGCCGGGTGGCGACGCTGGCGAGCTTCAGAACTGCTTGCACCCGGGCATTGCCTGCTTCATTAGGGGCCTGCAACTCGCTCGCCATGTCGAACGCCGCCTGATAGTGGACGGTGGCTTCCGAGGATGCATAACGGCTGGCCGCGACATCCCCGGCGCGTATCGAATATGGGATCGCGCGGTCGAACTTCCCGGCGGACTTGTAATGATGGCAGAGCAGCCCGGGACTAGAATCGATCGTGTCGCGGAACTGGCTTTCGAGTATGCCCGCGATTTCAGCGTGTAGCTGGTGGCGCTTGCTGCGCAGCAGACTGCTGTATGCGACGTCCTGCACCAGCGAATGCTTGAACAGGTATTTCGCATGCGGCGGCACGCCCTGCCGGAATAGCAACCCAGCCGCAATGAGACGATCGAGCGCCGATCCCAGCTCCGCCTCGGGCTTGCGCACCAACGCAGCCAGCAGGGCATGCGAGAACTCCCGCCCAATTGCCGCCCCGATCTGCGCCAATTCCTTGGCGGGGCCGAGCCGGTCGAGTCGCGCCATCAGCGAGGCGTGCAGGCTTCCTGGAACCGCTAAGCCCGGGGACGGAACCGCCGTAACTATGCGCCGGCCATCGCCCTCGCTCTCCGCCTCCAGCACCGCCTTCGTCAATTCTTCTACAAACAGCGGATTGCCGTCGGTGCGCTCCACAATCTCCGCCATAACATCCGCCGGTAGCTCCTTGTTGCCGACGAGGTGATCGATTATGGCAACGACTTCGCGCTGCGCCAGTCGATTGATGGGGAGGGCAGTCACGTGAGGCTGCCCAATCCAAGGCGGATCGAATTCCGGCCGGAACATCATGATCAGCAGCGCGCGAAGTGCCGCGATCCGGTCCACCGCCCGACTGAGGACTTCCAGGCTTGTGGGGTCAGCCCAATGCGCGTCCTCGAAGATCATCAGCACCGGACTGGAGCGTGTCAGGGCTTGTACTTGTAAAATGAGTGCGTCCAGCGTTCTTTGCCGGCGCTGCTCCGGAGTCAGCTCGAGCGCGGGATAGCGTCCATCGTTGGGCAGCGACAGCATCTCGGCGAAGAGCGCCGCGTCCTCAATCGAGGTCGAAGTCTGCGCCAGCACCGTATCGAGCTTGTCGAGCCTCGCTTGCGGGGTGTCGTCGTGCACCAGACCAGCGGCGCGTTCCATCTGGCTGATGATCGGATAAAGCGCGCTGTTCGTGTGCTGCGACGAGCAGAAATAGCGGAGGCGCGCGTGCGGCTCGGTGGCGAGGTTTTCCAGCAGCGCAGCTATAAGCCGCGATTTCCCAATGCCGGCCTCGCCGGAGAGCAACACCACCTGGCCTTCACCCGACTTTGCCCTTTGCCAGCGCCGAAGCAGCAATTCGAATTCTTCATCCCGCCCGACGAGAACGGTCAGACCGGTCGCGTGCATCGCCGCGAAGCGGCTCTCCACGCCGCTCGTCCCCACCACCTGCCAAACCGGTACCGGCTCTGCCCAGCCTTTCAGCGTGAGCGGGCCGAGATTGCGATAATCGAAGTACCCCCCAGTGAGTCGGCGGGTGCTCGGGCAGATCAGCACAGTCCCTGGCTCCGCAAGCGTTTGCAGGCGCGCGGCGAGGTTCGGAGTCTCACCAACGACGGCCTGCTCCGACCGGGTTTCACCAATCAGCAGCTCGCTCACAATGACAGTGCCCGTTGCAATGCCAAGCCGAACCTGCAGTGCGGCGTCGACATCTGTCCGGATATTCGCTACGGCATCGACGAGTGCGAGCGCGGCGCGCACCGCCTGTTCGGCATCATCTTCTTGCGCGTGCGGATAGCCGAAATAGGCGAGCACGCCATGACTCATGCCTCGGGCGATCATGCCATGGTGCCGGTCGATGATCTCACCGATGCAGGCGCGATAGGAGCCGATCACCCTCCACATGTCTTCCGGGTCCAGCCGCTCAGAAAGACCAGCCGGCGCGACTAGGTCGCAAAACATCACGGTCAAGTGACGGCTCTCGGCAGCATCGCTCGGCGCATTCTCCCCGACTTCGCTCGTGATGAGCGCACTGGGAGAGCCGCCAGCCATTGCCTTGATCGCCTTGATGAGACGCTTCCTGTCGCCCAGAGGTATCCCGAGCTCTTTGAGATCGCCTTCGGTCAGGCCCGGCAGCACATCGGTGTCGATAGCGTTCTTGATGAATGCTGACTCATACTGTCCGAGTCCCAAGTTTCGCAGCCAGCCGCCAACGTCCATGGTAGCGCCCTAATCCCGTTCCAGACTCGCGAGCGGGCTATCACCAACCCAAGACGCGCGACCGAAGAGCCGCAGTGCGGAGTACCCCGAGCCGTGCGCAGGTAGAGGTAACCTGCATGTCCAATTCTCCAAATCTCAAATCTGAAAAGTAGGCCCGACCTCATGGTTCGGAATGTGATGTGGTTCACACAACCGCGCGCCGCATTCTTTGTGTGATGATTTTGCCGCCCTCCTAGGCTACCGATTACCGCTACCGCTTGTCAGCTTTGGGTCATTAGCAGACATCTCGCAGTGCAAACGCCATGTCCGCTTTACCCCCGAAAGCGGACAAAAGCGGGCGTGTGCGGTGCACTAGCCAATGTCTGCTTTGGGCCAATAGCGGACATTGATGCAGCAAGAAGCCCGGGCGACAACCCGGGCCTCAAAGAACGCTGAAGTTTGGAGCGGGTCAGCTCAAGTAGGCTGGCCGAATGCCTTGGCAACACCCGTCTTGAGAGGCTCTACGGTCGCGAGCGTGACCTTCTGGGCCAGCGCTGCAAGTTCCTTGGTCTGCTCGGTCAGTATCTCGAACTGCTTGCGTGAATGATCGGTCGACAATTCGATGAAATCTGACGGCGATTTTACGCCCGACAGTTTTTGGGCGAACTCGATGGCAGCCTTGGTATTGTTTTGAGCGAACTCGAAAAGCTTGGCGTTGTAGTCCTGTGCACCTTTAACCGCTGTCGAATAACTGTCCTTGATTTGAGCAGTGGCTTCAGCCGTGGCAGCACTCATCCTCTCGAAAGATTCCTTGACTTGCGCGGAGCCGTTTTCTGCCGCCGCGCGAAACGGCTGCGTAGCATCCATTTTGGAATAGCTGGTGGGCTTCGCAGTCATGTTTTTGGTTGTGGAGTCCGACATGGAACTTATCCTTGGGGCGTTTCCTACTGCGGACTTCCTGACGCACGACGCCCTGGACGCTGGTCGGATGTCTCTTGGATCACAGTCGGCGGCCGCTTTCGGAGCACCACTGCAATCGGTTGAACTCCCTACATAGTTAGGAAATGCTGCAGCGCAATATGAACTGGTTAATTAGTTACAATTCGTGATGTCAGCTAGAGAATGCGCCCAATGACGCCCGAGTTAATAAGCAGACATGAAAGTAAGTCCCACGCGACGTGCGCTTTACTCCACTCCCAGTAGTGGACTTGATCGGTAATGTCCGCTTTGGGTCAAAAGCAGACATTTGCACTGCAAAACGGCGTGTCCGCTCTTACCCCAAAAGCGGACATTGAACGACGCGGTCAGAATGTCCGCTATGGGCCGATTTTGTTGCGGAAGTCGGCGAGTGCTGGATCGAGGCGGCTGCCGCGATTTCGTGAAGCGCCTCCAGTTATCCGCTCATTGGGAGCGGCGGCATTGACCGACTGGCACTGACCTTCGACAACGGTTACGCAAAGCATGCGGCGGTCGTCGGTGGCGGTCGAGCGACCAGCATAGCGAGTCGGCGTAGGTTCTGTGCTATTGCGGCGAGCGTGAACTCATCTTGTGCACCAGATGGGCCGCGCAATCGAAGTCGACCAAGCTTCAAGATTCGCTTGAGGTGGGCGAACAGCATCTCGACGCGCTTGCGGTTGCGCCGCGACTTCTCGAATGCTTCCGTAGTGGCGAGCGCCCGTGCGACATCGCGCGCGTCTTCATGGATGCTGCGCGGGATTTTGCGCTCGGGTGCCTTCGGGCAGCATCTGGGCTTGAACGGGCAAGGGCCACAGTCTGAGGTCCTGGCGCGATAAAGCAAAGTCATCCCATCGTGAATGCGCCCCGTCGTGTGCAGCAGTTTGCCCTGCGGGCAGACATAGACATTGCGATCCTTGTCGAACGTGAAGTCCTCCCGGCTCAATGAGCCGTCCTCCCGTCTCGACTTGCCGATGACCGGAATGTGTGGAGCGATCTTCTTCTCGTTGACGATCCAGTTGAGGGTTTCTGCCGAACCGTAGGCCGTATCGGCAGCAAGACACTCCGGTTTGAGATCAAAGCGTTGCTCCGTTCGCTCGATCATCGTCTTCGCCGCGCCGACTTCCGCCTGGCGGATTGCACGGCTGGCTTCGACATCGACAATGATGCCGTACTTGACGTCAACAAGGTAATTGTCAGCGTAGGCGAAGAAGGCCGGTCCCCGCATCGCGCCCGTCCATTGCGCGGCTGGATCGGACGGCGAGACGAACTTCGGCGTCACCTCGCTCGCCGCGCCAAAGGCCGCATCATCCAGCGTTGCCAGATATTCCTTCATGGCGCGGCTCGCAGTTCCGGGAGTGCATGTCTTCTTCCATTCCGAGCCCGGGACTGACCGCTGCGTGTTGGCGTCCGCCACGATCAGGCTCGCATCCACCGCAAAACCTCGCCCTTCCACCAAGCCGGCCGCGATACAGGTCTCAACGACGCGCTCGAAGACTCGGCGGAACATGTCGCTGTCACGGAACCGCTCATGACGGGCGCGCGAGAAGGCCGAATGATCCGGAACCTTGTCCTCGATCGAGAGCCCACAAAACCAGCGATAGGCGAAGTTCACTTGCACATCGCGGCACAATGCCCGTTCCGACCGAATCGCGAACACATAGCCGGTGATCAACATCCGGATCATAAGCTCCGGATCAATCGAGGGTCGGCCGATCTCGGGATAAAACGGCGCAAGCTCAGAATGCACCCATGACAAGTCGAGAACGGCAGCTATCTGGCGAACCGGATGATCATCCGGAACTGCCTCATCAAGACAGAATGAATAGAAAAATTGCCCTTGGTCGTGATTGAGCCGCCCCATCATCGCCCGCCTCCGCAGCGAATCGTCTCCCAGCGACGGAATCACTGTTCACCAAAATCGCAAACGACTTTTGCAACAAAATCGGCCAATAGCGGACATGGCGCCCGGTCATTCGATCACCTCATCGGCGCGTGCAAGAACCGATGGCGAAATTGTGAGGCCAAGCGCCTTGGCGGTCTTGAGATTGATCACAAGCTCGTACTTGGTCGGGGCTTGTACCGGCATATCATTTGGCTTTTCTCCCTTGAGAATACGATCAACATATTCCGCCGCGCGCCGAAATGGGTCGATTCGGTTCGGGCCGTATGAAATTAGGCCGCCGGCAACAACGGCAGGACGAAAGCCGTAGACAGCGGGCAGCTTGTACCGTGCCGCAAGCGTCACAATCGCATGACGACGAACTGCCACTGCCGCGCTGGGTGTCACAACTAGGCCGACATTCGGAGAGCGAGCGAAAGCCGCCAGAGTGCGTTCGATGTCGCCGGCATCATTTGTATCGACTGGGCGCAATTCCACGCCGAGTGAGGGCGCTACAGATTGGATGGCAGCAAATTGGCCAATACCGGCACGGTTGCCGGAATCCCGCAGAACAGCCGCTCGCGCCAAGTGTGGCACGATCTCCTTGAGGAGTTCGAGCCATTTCCCGCTAAAGCTATATTCGTAGAGCATGAAGCCGGTTACGTTGCTGCCTGGCCGAGCCAGACTATCGACAAAGCCGCCACCGACGGGATCGGCGACGTTCACGAATACGATCGGCACAGTGCGCGTGACGCGTTTCAACGCTGCAACACTTA
>Ga0209382_10012017_pt1 | contig 10719 bp, 7 predicted proteins | sample SoiMetdeltSBSDD5_FD_187599 | JGI IMG/M metagenome (GOLD analysis project Ga0209382, IMG submission 187599) | Bulk soil microbial communities from a Populus tree surrounding site in Tennessee, USA - Soil MetaG P. deltoides SBSDD5 (SPAdes) (version 2) | ecosystem: Environmental > Terrestrial >...
CAACTTGCATGCGTTGCCGGCGACGTCGCGGGCCCATATCTTCCGCACCCTGCAGCTCTACGGCGAGGAGTAGTCGACGCCGCCGAGGAACTGCTGAGACCTGCAATCCGGGCTCAAATTTGGCGGGCGGGGTCAGTATGAACGGGAAACTGAGGATTCAGCCTCTCTGCAGAGTGCCGTGCCCGACTGGCACTTGAGCAGACAGCGAAGGAGCTCTAATGCGGAGCGTCAGAGTCATTCTCGCGATCATCGCCAGTGTGAACGCGGCCAGCATCGCCGCGGCGCCGACGCCATGGAAGCAGTCCGAACTCAACGAAACGTACATGCGCTCGCTCACGCGGTCGGAGTGTGTGTCGAAGACTCTCGAGACCTTCGAACGCGACTGCGGCGATGACCCGGAATGCCTGAAGACGATCTCCGGCGCATTTGGAGACTGCATCGCATGGACGCCGAATGATGTCGGCCCCATGTGCACGTACCTACCGACGCAGACGAAACCGAAGTGTCAGGCGGGCGCGTTGAGCCCGCTTCAGTGCAAGGTGCTGGATGCGCTCGCAATCGGCTACTGTCGCGGCAAACTTCCCGAAGTGGACTCGTCGACGGAGATGTCCGCCAAGCAACTCTTCCATTATGTGGCGCCCAGCATCGTGGTTGTGCGGGCACTCGACCCACACGGTGACGTCATGACCCAAGGAAGCGGTGTCGTGATTCTGAATGAGATAGTGGCCAGTAATTGTCACGTGCTGCGCGCCGCCCTGCGGCCTCTGATTCGATACCAGGATAAGGACTATCCGGCCACGGTCCAGCACGCGGATATTGCCCGCGACGTGTGCACGTTGAGGGTCGTGAAATTGCCGGCGCCAGCAATCGCAGCAGACCCGAAAACACTCCAGAGCATCGATGTCGGCGATAAGGTCTACGCAGTCGGCGCGCCACGCGGGCTCGAGCTCACCCTATCCGACGGGCTCATCTCGGGCTTTAGGGATGAGCCGCAGGGGCGATATATCCAAACCTCGGCACCGATCTCCCCAGGCTCAAGCGGCGGCGGACTCTTCGATGCGAAGGGCCGCTTGGTCGGGCTCACGACGCTCTACCTCAAGGACTCGCAACAGCTGAACTTCGCAGTGCCGGTGAACTGGCTCGAGGAGCTGCCAAGGCGCAGCACGGAGCCTGACAACCTGAAGGCTCAGCAGCAGTACGCCGGGGAGGCCCTGAAACGCCTCGAAGCCGTGCTCTCCAAGGAGGATCCTCAGTACGCGTGCAAGGCGAAACTCGCGATGCCGGCCACCAAAGCAATCAAGGATAAGGTCCATCCGCTCATGCTGGCGCAGACATTCCACAGCATCTACAAGACGGTCGACACCTCGAGCTGTCACTGAGAAGTCACGACTGACTTTGAACCCTCGCGCCGGCAGCCTCTGGGCCGCTCAATGCTCGCGCCATGCCGAACTCGTCAATGTCGCATTACGTCGCGAAGTGTCGCACGGCAGAGCCTCCGGAAAAAATTGGGCCGAAATTTGCATCTAACGAAGCTGGCGATTTGTTGAGTTTCGCCGAATTTACCGCGAAACCTCACCTTCCCGGCTCCAGCGTTTCTGTTCAAACTCGTCACAAACTCACCCTTCACGTGTGACCGGTGCTGGTTCTACCGTGATCGCACAAGGCCGAAGGGTGTGAGGCATCGAAAGCCCTGGCGGACAGCTGGCGCCAGGCTCCTCGATCCAAGGACGAGTTTATGAAGGAACGCGACCTCTATTCGATCGATGAAGCCCGGGAACGGCTCGGCGGCATCTCGCGCAACCTGATCTACGAAGTTCTTCGGAGTGGCCGCCTCTCAAGCGTCGTTCTCGGCTCACGTCGCTTCATACCTGCCGCAGCCATCACTCAGCTCATTGCCCAATCCGCAACAACCATAAGCCCTGCAGAAGCGGCTGCACGCTCCTACATCCCAACCAAGCCGCCGATCGACATCTCGCAGCGTCGGCCTTCCCAGGGGCGATAGCGAACGCCGTCGGTGTATGCGCTGTGCCCTCCTCCGTCTGCTGAAACTCGTTTCAGATCATGTCGTCTCGACCGGGACGATCCATGACGTGAACGGAAGCGCACGGCTGCTGCGCGTCAGCGGATCGCCGCACGCGTTGGGCCGCTCGACAACAACAGAGGCGAATTGGATTGATGGCAGGATAGCGAAGCGTCCGCCTTTTGCTGCACACGTGGAGTTTCCATCGTGAGCAGCAACGGATCAGCTTCGCGTCTTCCATCGATCACGGCACGTCCGACGCCGACGGAGAAGGAGCGCTTCGCGACGTTGGCAGCTAGCCGTGGGATGTCTGAATCGACGCTCGCACTGATCGCCATTCGCTCTCTGCTGGACTGCAACGACGTGATCGAGACGAACGCAGCGCCAGCTCATCGAGAGCGCTCCACCGACCGAATTACCATTCGGTTGCGTCCAGGTGACCGCCGAGTGATCAACGAGCGCGCCAGCCGGCGCGGCATGAAAGCGTCAACCTATCTCGCCGCCCTGGTCCGAGCACACATCGCCACGAACCCGCCGCTCACGAGTGAGGAGCTCGGCGCGTACAAGCAAGGCGTGATTTTGCTGGCCGGGCTCGGACGACTACTCGCCCGACTCTCTCGCGACGCAGTGAGGGCCGGAAACACCCCGCGAGACCTGCAACACGAACTCAGCCGCACGCGCGCCGTGATCGCGGGGCTCGAGAAACGGACCCAAGACCTGGCGCGGGCCGCGCTCATGAGTTGGGAGAGTGGATATGACTAGGAGACCCATCCGCATCCAAGGGAACGGCCGTCCTCTTCTGGACATCTTCAGTGCCGGTCGCGCAGGTACGCAGTCCCGGCTGCACTTCAGCCGCGCTCACATCGAGCAGATCGCGCGCACGGTACGGCGGACGCCCGAGGTCATGGTGAAGGTGACCGGCGGCGGTACGTCATCGGGCTCAGTGTCAGCGCATTTCGCGTACATCAGCCGCCATGGCGAGCTGGAGATCGAGACCGACGAGGGAGAGCGGATTTCCGAAGAAGCGCAGAAGGAATTCCTGGAGGATTGGCACCTCGAACTGACCGCGGGCCAGTATCGAGCAGGTCGCGACGGGAAGCTGGACGCTCGTAAGGCAAAGCTCGTCCATAAGATCGTCCTCTCCATGCCGGCGCCAACGCCGCCAGAGAAGGTGCTGGCAGCAGCCAGAAACTTTGCGCGTGAGAAGTTCGCGCTTCAGCATCGTTACGCGATGGTGTTGCACACCGACCGGCCACACCCGCACGTACACATGGTGGTGAAGGCGGAAGGCGAGCATGGCCGACGGCTGCACATCGACAAGGAGATGCTGCGCGAGTGGCGAGAGGATTTTGCGCGCATGATGAGAGAGCAAGGCATTGCTGCGAACGCAACGCCGCGAGTCACGCGAGGGCGGAGCAAGGGAACGACGAAGGACCCGATGTACCGAGCGCAGCGTCGAGGTGCTTCAACCGCGTTGCGTCACCAGGTCACTTCGGTCGCCAGGGAGCTGAAGGAGACCGGGACAGTCCGCGATCCGAGTCGGAAGAAACTCCTCGAGACACGCAAAGCCGTCGTCGACGGGTGGATCCGGGCTGCTGACATATTGGATCGACAAGGCGAGGTGAGCTTGGCAGGTGACGTTCGCTACTTCGCGAAACACTTGCCGCCGGTACTGACCGACCGCGAGCGCATGGCAGCCGCGATACTGAATCACCTGGATAGGCGTCGCGCAGCTTTGCCTGCTGAGAAGATGCGCGCAGCGGAGTACGACACTACGCGCTAAGGCACCAGACTAATGACCTTCGCGCAAGTCTTCTAGATAGTTTTCAATCGGCTCTGTTGGAAATATCGTTTCCATTGCGGCGCGGTTCCTCAAAGAGTCGGACACTAAGGCACGAAGGCCCGATAGTGTCACGAATTCGATGTGGGATATGCGGAACGTAGGCTCGTTAACACCAAAGTCGTACGCATGGTTCACGAACAAGCTGCATTGATCTGTTAGGACTGGGCCCGCTTTCAGATCACCATCGTTGTCGTACTCAACTGTCCACAAGCGCGCATCTGGTACCACCACGATGGGAAGCACGGTAACGTACGAAATGCTCGGGGTATCGTCAGCGCCTTCCCAGCAGCTCATGCCGACCAGTTCGTCTGCTGACGCTAAGCACTGCGCCCATTTCTCAAATACATCTTGGTCCGACGCATAGATGCTCCTTTCCTTGTTCGCTTCGCGCCCAACTTGGGCGATCGTCTTTCCTACTGGAGACTCCGGCCTATAAATACTCGCTGAGCCGGAAAGTCGAAGCACGTGGGCGCGGCTCTCATACAAGCCGTACGTTTGCCGGCCGTCCTCGATTTCTCCCACGACCGCTATCTCGTGAAAGCTTTCGTCCGGGTGACGTGGAATGCACGAGACCAGCAATGGGAAGTGCTCGCCGATGTTCTTGCATTCGATGGCCAGTCGCACGCAATGCTGGCCATCACGAGCGATAGCTCGGATGTCAAATTGTCGTGACTTCTTCGTCACTGGGTCCTCGTACAGGCCGCCGTGATCACAGACAAGCCCTTGTGCCCGCAGCATCCTCAACGTTCGGATCTCGAAAGCAAAGTCGGATGAATCAGCGAGGTATTCCCCAAGGTCATTTGCCGTGATCGGATCCGGATTCAGTTTTGGCATGATGGACGCGTTCCTTGTCGAAGCGTGGTGAGACACCTTGTGCGAACAACTGCAGCATACATCCGCCTTCCGTTCTGCTTTGTTGCAGGAAGCAATGTTCGTGCATTGCTCCGGTGCCTGCAACGGCGCGGACATGGTCCGTCCTAGCAACCCCAAGTTATGCTTCGGAGCGATGAACTCGCTTTCGAGGCGCGATATGGACAAGCAGTCGCTCGCTGTAATACGTGAGCGTATTCTAAAATCGCGCGAGCAGAACGACCGGATCAAGGCCCTGCTGCCGGGCGGAGGTGCCCCGTCGCTTAGAGCCAACTTCGCGCGGTGTGCAATCGATCTGGCGATCGAACATCATTCCGGCTTAATTCGAGTTGCTGAAGCTGGGGAATACGGCACAGCGGCCGCCCTGTTGAGACCACTGCTGGAATCCTCCACCTCCGCCTTCTGGTTCATGTATGTGGCCACCTGCGCCGAGATTCGCGCGTTGCCGAGAACAGCAGTCGAGGATGCGAGCACCGATATCCCTATGCTGGGCGAGATGGCCCGTCTATTAGTGCCTATCTTCCCTGCGGTTCAGACGCTCGTAAATGAGCTCAAGAAGGGTGGTCGGGCAAAATGGTTGCACAAGTACACACACGGGGGAACGCCGCAGCTTATTCGCCGAAGCCCCGGTTGGACTGAAGGTGAGGTGATGCTGACGCTTATTCGTGGGGATATGTTCGCTGTCCTTGGCGCCTGCTTGGAAACAGTCATCGCGTCGAATCCCGCACTAAGCACTTACGGGTTTGGTCGAAGGGACGAACTAGCAGAAGAGATAACGTCGCTGTTCGGGGTTCCGCAGATTGCACAGCAACCTCATTGTCTGCCTGTCGCTCTCACAGAGGGGTGCGGGCCTCCATTCGACATCAATGCGCCCTAGGTGCCAGGTGAGCGGCGTTCCTCATTGCGAAAGTATCGGACTGGGTCCGGCCTCCGGTTGTGCCGACGTGTGAGCCGAGGGCACCGTCTGCGCAGACGAGCCCATTCAGCGAGGGCGCATAGAACTTGCGAAGGTGAACTTGGGGTACGTAGTGATCTAAGGGCATTGGTCGATCGCAGAAGCGGACGCCGCGCCTCGATGCGTAGCTGGCTCCGACAGTGGGCCAATCACGTCGTTGGACCCGTCCCTTCGCGCACTTGGGCACCAGGTGTAGAACCAGGATCTGAGATGGCCTCCACGGACTCTAGCCGGACTACATACTCCAGAGGCAAAGCGTGCTCGCGCGCGCCAGCGACGACCATAGCCTTGTACGCTTCCTTTGGCCGAAGCGAAGGATCGATGTTGGTGGCCACGTACATCAGTGCTTTGGTTAGGCCGTTTCCGGTGTCAATTTCGACTTCCTTCTCGTTGTAGCCATGACCGAGCCCTTCGGCGCGATCTACACCCGCCTTCTCGCGACGATCGACCTCATAGAGCACACCCCAGACGACGTCCTCCTGCCGCCCTGTTGGCTGAGCGTCACACTTGCCAGATCCATCACGGCTGCGTTTGTGCCAGCGAAGGCCGTGAGCACGGAGCTGCCCGATACCCCTCGCGCGAGCGGAAGGCGCGCGCTGTTGCAAGCGGGTTGACAGCATGTTTGATCCATAACTGAAAAGTAGAATCTTCTCCTCGCTTCGGTCCGCGGGAGGTTGTGAGGGCTCGGGCTGGCTGACCCGCTCCGCCCTAGCTGGATTCTTGCCGGGCGCGCGGTCGCTGGCACCATCAGCGACCGCGGTGGGCATGGCGATAGCATCGTGCCGAGAAACCGGCGCACCGGAGTTCACGCCTTCGGACATCCGCTGCGATTTCTGCACGAAGTCCTTCAACCCTGCCGCCAGGAAATGTCCGTTCATCCAGCCCCAAATCCAGTCCACGAGGGCCGGCGCCAGCGACGCGCGTCTGCCGTGTACTAGGAGTGCGGCGAGGAACACGTAGCAGTTCGGGGAACAGGCTGGATCTATTCCGTTCAGTAGCGCATAGCTCAGTCGCTCCTTGCGGTCGATCGCCACATCGGTCGGCCAGAGTTTTCGAAGAAATCCAATCACTACGTTGAGGAGCGACGGGATGTTGTTCGTATTGAGCTGCAGAAGCCCCGATATTGTCGCAAAGCGGCGATCGGCATCGGCATCCATGCGCTCCTGCGTCGCGAGTTCCAGCAGCACCTCCGATGAGATCGACGTGAAGGCGCAGCGCCACTGCGCGAGAGTGACGATGCAGTCCGCGTACGTCGACAGCGACAGCAAGTTCCGGTCGGCCGCCGACATGAGAACCACTTGCGTCCAAATTCCTGGTACAGCGAACTCGCTGAATGCGACCTGTCGTAGAACCAAATCATCACTGACCAAGATCATCTGGCCACCGTTCGCGGCGAACAGGCAATCGAGGTACTCGTCGCCGAGAACTTTGGTCAGGGTTTCAGCCTGCGCTGGAGTTACATCCTGCTTCGGAATCGCCGGGACGACCTGACAGTGAGCAGACGCCCAGGAGACGATGTTCTCCATGAAGCCGATTTCGCGCGCAATTTCCGCCGCCGACACCTCCTGCAAGTATCGCTGGCCGTCGCGCAAGGCCACTGTCGAATGACCATCGGAATGCGCGCGAAGCTGCGCGATTGCCTGGCGAAACAGATCCAGCGTGCTTTGCGTGATGCACACGGTTCCGTTCAGCTGCAGCAAAACCTGCGCCTGCGCGAGTAGATGAAAGGTCAGGAGCGCCACGGGATCGAGCAGGTACTTCTGCTCTGCCCGTTCCAGCGCGGCCAGTGCGGCGCCTCGTTCTGCATCGTCGCCATTGCAGACGTGAATAGTAACGTTTGGGTCGGCTGCGAGTGTCCGCCAGGCGTCCATCGGACTTGCTCCTAGCAGGCCTGCCAAGGCGGCAATCGGCAGCCGCCGCTCGGCATAGAGCTTGAGGATCTCGCGCACCCGCGTGCTGCGATCCTCCAACGTTTTCCAGATCGGTGCGAACTTGAGCTCCGGATCCTCCGTATCTGGAAAATTGACCGCGACCAGCGCCTGCGCTTTCGGAAAGCGCGTGTTGAAGGTCCCAAGAATCTCGTGCACAGCATGCACGTATTTGTGTTTGACCCAGACAACGCGCTGCGTGTGCGTCGTGATGGCACTGTCGTGCGTCACTAGTTCGTCGCCGGCTCGGTGGCCGAGCGCGTTCATGGCTAAGGGATGGCTCGTCGAAATCTCTGGATCACGCAGCTGATCATGAGGTAGTGATTCGATGATGTAGTGCGTCTTGAGGCCGTGACCATCATCGAGCCCAAAAGCGGTATCGACAGCGATCGGCACCGTGGGATCAGCGCCCCAAGACGTGGAGTCTCGAAACATGACTACGCCGAGCAGACCCAGATGCGTACGCTCGTCATTCGGGAACCGTCGTCGCGCATGGTAGAAGACCGCGGCCGCCAGTTCGACGCGATCCAGCTCTGCCAGGAGCTGACCCGTGAAGATGAGCTCTTCCACGTCAAGTGGCACCGGATCGATCGGGTGCAGATCGAGCCATTCCTCGACGCTTCGACGCTCGCCGCGCCGCAATTGCACTTGTGCCCAACGTAATCGAGCCATCACCCGCCCGGGCTCGGCTGCGATGCATCGCTCGAGGTGGGCAGCTGCGGCGGCGAAATCACCGGCTGCAATCGCCGCGCTCGCCAACTGCCACTGATAGAACGGCTTCGACTTGACCTGCTCCGGGATTACCGCGGCGATACCGGCGATCGCCTGGCGCTGATCGAGCCGATGTAGGGCGCGAAGATAATTGCGCAAGCTTGGTGTGTCATGTCCGACTGATACGTGCCGAGCATAGATCTCCACGGCCTCGGAGTACTTACCAAGCGCCATCAACGTATCCGCGAGCGACAAGTGCTCGCGCTGGTTAGTTCCCGCGTCAACGATGGCACGCGCCCGTTGTACGTAGCGATCTGCGATCTCATCGTGGCCGTTTTCTGCCGCGGCTTGTGCGGCGAGTAGCAAGGGACGAGGATCCCCATCGTGCGCTCTGTCAAACAGCGTTGCGAAGCGCTGCTCAGCATGGGGCGCGTCGAAGTTCCACAAGATCTCACCCGCCAGACACAGAGCGATCGTGCGTTCCTCCGACGGCAGCGCGTTCCCGAGGAACGCCTCCAACAACGCCAGAGCGTCTTGCATCCGACCTTCCGCTCGCAGTATCGAGGCGCGAACTATCGAGAGCGTATCGGGTGACTGCGTCGTCAATGCGGCCAACGCCGTACGAGCTCCCTGCACGTCGTCGTCCACGAGAGCGAGGCGTGCCTGCATGGTGAGCAGCGGCTCCTCAGCGGGCGCTCGTGCCAGTGCCTCTGCGATCAGAGTCCGGGCGGTCGAGTACTCGCCCAGCACGAATAGGATGAGGGCTGCATTGCTGGCTATGTGAGTCGAGGTGGGCGCCACGTCCGTGTCCTTGATCGTCGCCCATGAGCGTTGCAGCCACTCGAGCGCTTCACGCAGCCGCACAACTTCCGCCTCCGAGTATGGCGCACCGGCATAAAGCATCCCGTGTTGCGCAGTCTGCTCGAGGATGCAGTCGCCGAGTAGATACTGCAGCGTGTAGGCGTCGGGCGTCTTCGTGAGCGCTTTGCGTAACATCCCCTCGGCCGACGGCAAATCCCCATGAGCGCGAAACGCTTGATGGAGCGCGAGCAGGACGTCCACGTGTTCCTGCACCGATTCGGGAACCTGCGGAATCGGCAGCGGCGGCGTGTGCTTGGCACCCACCGTAATGTAGGCGTGCCAAGCCGCTGGGCTTTGCGGGTGAAGCTCAATAGCTTCCTTGGCGGCCGCCAACGCTTCAGGCATACGGTTCAGCAGCACGTAAGCGATGGCGCGATTGCCGGCCGCCTTGTCGCTTGAGGGCTCGCACGCGTAGGCGAGCAGCGAGTACTCCGCCGCCTTCTCGTACTCCGCGAGCGCAAGATGACACGCGGAAATATTGGTCAGCACCCGGAACCTCACACGGGCGCCGGCCTGGTCCCACTGCCGTTCGCGGAAGCGTTGCAGCTGCTTAAGAGCCGTGCGCGGTTCGTGCTCGACAATCAGATCTCGATAGCCATCGATCTGCGCATCGAGTGCACCCTCGACCGGCTGCACCTGTCGCTCCAACAGGATTTGAACGGCCTGCAGCGTCTGTTCCTGCGCAGTCCGCATGCCGTCAATGGCGCCGATCAGCTTGCGCTCGCTCTGTGGTCCCAGCTCCGCTTCAACAATGGCGCCCGGCAGTCCCGCTTCTGTCGCAACCTGGCGATAGCGATTCAACAGCGAAACGATGTCGTCCCAGGCCAGCACGGTGACGCTGAACAGCCCATGCGCCTGATGCGCCTCGCTGATCTCGCGTGCGACCGCCTGAATCTTTGCATCGCGTTCCGCCGTGGTTGCGAGAATCCATTCACCCAAGACCGGCGAGAAGGATTTTGCCTTTTCGACCTCCTCGCGCAGTTCGTCCTCAGTCACCTGATGTCCATAGCGTCCATCCTTGCCCTTGCACTGCACGCCGCTGTGGCGCGTGGCCTGCGGTGGCTTGCCGTAGACATCGACGCCGTGTTGCGGTTGGCCGCTGCGGCCGTGCATCAGCGCTTGCGGGTCGTTCCAGACTTCCCGCCACAGCTTGTGGCAGAGCCGCTCAAAGGCTTGCCAGTCCCCCGGCGGCGGATACTGAAAGGCGGTCAAATCAGGCATGCAACGGCGCCTCGATCGTGGATTGCAGCGTCACTGCTGCTCGCATGCTGGAGCCGCATGGGTCAGGTGTTCGAACCGCGCCATTGATGGATTGCATTCCAAAGGGTGGATGCGGTCGCGCCCACAATGAAAGTCGCTTCGTGACGATTGAAATCTTGAGGCGCGCCCAAGGCGTCCACGTGGTGGCCCAGATGCGTGTAGTGCCGCACCGTTGCCGCGACCAAGACCGCGCGATCGTGCTTGGTCATCGCCTTGCGATTGCTCCCAAAAAACGCGTGCAGCACGCGCTCGCGCTCCTGTTCCAATTTCA
>Ga0209382_10012019_pt1 | contig 10718 bp, 4 predicted proteins | sample SoiMetdeltSBSDD5_FD_187599 | JGI IMG/M metagenome (GOLD analysis project Ga0209382, IMG submission 187599) | Bulk soil microbial communities from a Populus tree surrounding site in Tennessee, USA - Soil MetaG P. deltoides SBSDD5 (SPAdes) (version 2) | ecosystem: Environmental > Terrestrial >...
TCGTTCGGGCACTGCGTCGTTCGGGCCCTGCGTCGTTCGGGCTCTGCGCCGTTAGGGCCGTGCGCCGTCTATCCGTTCTACATCTGTCGGGGAACCCTGACACTTACGCGGGTACACGACCGTAGGTGATCCAACTCACCGGCGTCTGAGGTCGGGTCCCCATGGAAGGCACGGCGAACACATCGGCGACACGCTCCACGAGTGTGCCGCCTGACGGCGTCACCTCCGATAGCATCATGATGTGGGGTGCCAAGGGATCGGGGAAATCGGTGTACATCGCTTCCCTGGTCTACTGGAGCCCACCTGCCGACGCGCCGCGGCGAGTCTGCGTATTGCCCGCGAACTCCACGGCGGCGGAATGGGTCGCGGATCGCGTTCGTAGCCTTACGCAGGCGAGCGGGGAACAGGGAACCGGGAACTGGGAACCGGGGCTGATCGCAGCTAGCAGCTCCCCGTTCCCTGTTCCCGGTTCCCAGTTCCCAACCCGTGAGGTCTATAAGACTCTGACGGAAAGACGCCTCGACTTCCGTCTCTATACCCTCCCGACAACAGCCGGCCCCATAACGCGACTCCTCAACACCGAGTCGCGCTACGAGGCGAGTCTCAACTTCTGGGACGTCCCCGGCGAAGTGTACGACGGCGATATCCCGCCCAACATCCTGCGGGAGATGACCCGCGCGAAGGGGCTCATCCTCCTCATCAACCCGAGCTTCGTCCCGGACGAAGGGCGCGACCGATACTACATGCGCTTCTTCGACCGCACGCTCGGGCGGCTCAAGTTCGCGCTGGCCGATGCGTCACGGCGCGGTGAGCGCGTGCCGTTCGACCCACGCACGAACCAGCTGACGATCCCGGTTGCCGTCTGTCTCAGTCAGATCGACCGCTCCCCGCAGTTCATGGACGCCGAGCCGAAGGCGCTGTTCGAGGCAACCGTCGGCGACACGGCGCCCATTCTCTACTCGTGGCTCACGCGGTTCGACATCTTCAAGCTCACGGCGTTAGGCAGGCCGCTCCGCCGCGTCGGGGACCGCGAGGTCCTCGACGGCGAGCCGCAGCCCAAGTTCGTCCACCTGCCGATCTCCTGGATCGTGAACGGAGGTCGCTCGTGAGCGCGCCGACCACACCCCGCCGTGCCATCTGGGGCCTCGTCAACGACGGGTACGCCCTCGTCGCGAAGACGGCCAACCTCTCGCACGACGAAGCGTTCGAGCTGTGCCGCGTCCCCGACATCGGGGATCCGAGCGCGTACCTCGATCAGGGCGCCGCATATCTGCGCTCCCCGAAGTGGGGCCACGTGTTCGCACGTTACTTCACGAACGCCGAGCGTGACTCTGCTGGCCGCGCGTCGCTCGTGTACGATGTCGTCGCGCTCACGGACGCGGAATTCGCCGGGCTCGGCAACAACGCATTTCTGGCGCTGCCGCCGCTCTCGGCTGATCGGCGTCCCGAACGCTTTGGCGAGCTTCCATCGCCGTCGCTCGCAGTGCACGACGACGCGGCGGAGATGGACCGGCTTGCCCAACTGCTGGTGCAGGAAGACTCGGCCGCACTCACCACGCTGCTCGGTGCACTGCTCGCTGGCGAGCGAGTGCTCGCTGTCGGGGCGACCGTGCGTCCGCAGACGATTGAATGCATCACGCTCTTGTTGCCACCGGCGTTGCGCCCGCTCGTGACGTTCCAGACGCCGACGGCGGACTACCCGAAGCACACGCCGCGTCTCACGGTCGCCGAACGCGGCCACGCGCTTCTGCTCGAGCGCGAATGGACGGCCGTGCTTCCGCGCGATGTGGACGACCCGCGCTTCGCCGAGGCACGAGCGAATGCGGCGCGACTCGTTGCGTTAGGCAGGCTGCCCGACCGTCTCCGCGTGGCCTGGACTGGCATCACGACCCGCGCACCCGAGCTGGGTATCGCCGTCGCCCGGATGCTGCGACTCGACCTCCTCAACGAAGGGCTTCGTGCGGGCGATCTCCGGCGTGCCGTGCTCGTGCCCGCACGTGCGGAGCAGTGGGACGAACGCCTGTGTCTCGCCAACGTCCTCTTCGAGCACGCGACCGCGGAGCGTATCGGTGTGGCGCTCTCCGAGGTGATTCGAGGCGAGCAGCGCGGCGGGTGGGCGGCGGCGCATGCGATCGGCCTCGCGGTCGCGCACGCGCGGGATGCTGCGCCCGCGCGATTCCGCGATTTCTTCACGACCCTCCTCGACCACCTGCGCGACGTACCACCGCCTCCGGCCGACACGATGGCGTGGAGCGTTCGCGTCATGCTTGCGTGTGCCGCCGCCGCCCTCGACGATCTCGAACGCTTCCTCGCCGTCGCCGATCCGGTGTTGCCGTGGGAGCTGGCTTGGCAGGACGGCAGTGCTCGCTGGGTCAAGGGTCGCTCGCCGGTCGCGCGGCTCTTCGACGGGCTCGCGGCGAAGGGAGCGACGTACGGTGAGGCGCTCGATGGCATGCAGGCGATCGCGAAGGCCGCGAGCGCCACGAATGGGCGATCGCAGGAGCGGGTTGCGGCACTCGCTCTGGCGCTCGTCAGGCGGACCCTCCGTGAGCGCACGCCGCTCGAGCCCCCGGATCGACTCGGCGCGCTCGTCGATGTGCTCATTCGGCTCTGGACGGCGCCCGTTCACGCGCCGAGCACGGCGGTAGCTGCGTCGACCGATCTCGAACGAGTCCTGCGCCGCTTCCTTGGGCTGGTCGAAGCGCAAGGCTCCTCGAGCGATCCACGCCGCATCGCGGCCGAGCTCTCCAGAACGCTGGTCGGCTCGCAGGACGAGCTCGGCGAAGAAGAACTCGCAGGCTGGATCATCGCCGCACTCGAGCGCGCGCGTGCTGGCGCGCTCGGCGACGCGAGCGTGCGCACGGTTGCGGCGGTCCTCGAGGAGCAGCGGCGGATGGCGCCGCGCAACGACCTCGCCGCGCAGGTCGGCCGAGTGCTGCTCCACTTCGCCACGACGGACGCGTCGTTCGTCTTTCGCCCCGCCTGGATGGACGTCACACGACAAGTGGACGATGCATCCCGGCGAGAGCTGCTCGCCCGGGCGCTCGGTTGGGCAGCACGTGGCTATGCGTCGGGACGATTCACGGTTGGTGCCTTCGCCGACGCGTGCGCCGTCACAGGCAGCGAAGGCGGCTCGATCGACGACGCGACAGTGGAATTGCTCGTTCCGCACCTTGCCGCCGCAGGTGGGTCACGCAACCTGACCGAGCTGTCGATGCTCGCGGCGTTGGTCGGATCGCTGGCCACACCAGCCGCGACGGAGCGACTCACGGACGCTCTGCTTGGCGCGGCGGAAGGAGCCATCGCCGATCGCCTGCGCATGCACCGGCTCGCGGTCGCGCTCCATCAGGTCGAGCGGGTGCGCGACGAGGACCGCTACGGCGATGCGAGGGCGTCGCTGCGTCGAGTGCTCGCGGCGGGGACACTTCGCTCGGAGGAAGAGCGAACCCTGCGAACGTTCCTGGCTGTCGAAGATGAGAGCGTCATCGGGCGATTCATGAGTCGACTGCCGCGCCTGGCGAATGGCGTCATCGCGGCAGCGGGAGGCCGTGAATGACCACGCCGATCACCCCCACCTCGCCGAGTGTCGCGGCGCAGTCCGGGATTCCGCAGCTCGGTGCGGGCGACACGCACGACGGGTTCTTCCTGTGGGGCGCCCCGAAGGCGGGCAAGAGCGGGTTCATCGGCGCGCTCTACGGGCTTTCGCGTGGCGAGGACGTCGAGCGCTGGACCGCGCACCCAAAGGACTGCGATGACCCGCACACCCAGGAGATGGTCCTGCGTGCGCATGAGGAGCTGCGCGAGCGACGGAACACGAAGACGGGCGTGCGCGACACGCCCTACCGGCCCCTCCGCCTAACGCTGCGGAAGATGAAGGCCGGGCGGCAGGTCGGTGAGCTGCGTGTCGCGCTCGTCGACCCGGCCGGCGAGTTCTCGGTCGACCCCAGCCATCGTCTCAGTACCGCGGGCAAGCACCTGTACCGTCAGGTCGCGACGAGCCACGGAGTGCTCTGGCTGTTCGAGGCGACGCCGGCCGGGGTCGCCTCCACGCTGGACCGCCTGCTCATCCTCGAGCAGCTCGTCGCGCTCATCGAGGCGGGTGGCGCACCGCAGCTCGACCTGCCCGTCGCCATCTGCCTGAGCAAGATCGACTGTCTGTCCGACGAGCGTCGTCAGACAGCGCTCTCGAACCCGACGCAGGCGCTGCTCGACCACCTTGGCGTCACGTCACTCACGTGGTTCGAGGCCGTGTGCCCGACGCTCCGCTGCTTTGCGGTGTCGTCCGCCGGCACCGTGGCCGACAAGGTCCGGCCGATCGGACTGAACGAAGTGCTCGACTGGCTCGAAGAGCAGCGATCTCGGCGGGTCCGTGCCGCACAATCGGCAGCGTTTCGCGGACGCGCCGTCGACTTCATGAAGCGATGGAGTGTGCGAGTCGCCAGAGGCACCGCGATGGTGGCAATTCTCGCGGGGGCAGGGTACGGCGGTGCGCGCATGATGAGGACGCTCCAGAGCGCGTCCGCGAGAACTGCGGCCGCCTCCGACTCGAGCGCCACCGTTTCGACTGCCAGCAACCCGAGATCTCGGCGCGTCGCGGCGGATTCCCCGAAGTCGAGTACCACGCGGCCACTGACACCGGCTCCCCGAACAGCGAACGCGGCCCCACCGCCACGCCCGCGGGAATCGACCGGTGAAGTCACTCGGCGCACGACTCGCCCGCCCCCGGTGTTCAACGCGAGGGCCGAGCGGGACAGTATGCGAGCCGCGTTCGAAGAAGGGATCGCGGTTCGGCGTGAAGGAGAGCCGGGCACACAGTGGTTCCGGCGGGCCTACGTGCACGCGTCACGTCTGATCGATCGCGGCACCGCCGGCAGCCGTGAGTACACACCCGAGCGCCTGATTCGCGCACGCGCGTGTCTCATTGGCGAGCTCGGGTGCTCTCGCTCCGCAGTGAGCGAGGATCTCACCTGGGTGCTTCTCTACGGGGATGACGGCCAACGTCGCACGGCCGTCCGATTGCTCGAGCGCGTCGGGTCATGACGCTCGCCGCCGCGATCCTCCTCTCCGTCGCGACGACGGGTGCGGTTGCGTACTGGACGTGGCGGACATCGGGACGACTCGCACGGGCAACGACGCTCGCCGTCGTCGGGATGCCCCTCGGGTTGCTCGGGCTGCTGCTCCGCAATCGTCCCGAGGCCCGGTCAGGCCACACGCTACAGGTCGTTGGCCAGTATGCGTTCCTGCTCGATACGATCCGCATCGGCGCGATCCCCGGCGCGGACGTTCGCATTCCGGCGCCGAGCAGCGGTCGCGGCAGCACGGGGCTGGTTTCGGTCCACTTCACACCAAACGACTCTGCCCTCGTCGTTCACGCGAGCGCGGGCGCACCGCCCATTGCCGCAGGCGACGTTGTGCTCGCGGCTGCACCGATCGGACGCTCGGCGACGGTCGCACTGAGCCGAGCTGGCGCCGCACCGGTCACCCTCCATGTGAGCATGCCGTGGTGGCCGCTTGGATGCACAACGCGCATTGCGCGCCTGTGCTCGGAGCGTGTGATCGCCACCGCGTGGAAGAGAGTAAGGACGCGCGTCACCGACACCGGTGTGTGGAGCGACGCGGTTGATCCCTCGCTGGCGCGCGCGCCAGGATTCGTCCTCTTCCGGCGCGACGGCCGCTCCTACATCGCGGCAGCGGCGCGCACTACCGTGACCGTCAACGGGAAGGCGTTACCCGCTGACGCGCGAGTCACGCCCGGGCTGCTGGAGATCGGCATCGGTCGGGAAACGGTGCGCCTTCGCGTCGTCGCCGATCGTCGCGCGAACCGCGCGCACGTGCTGTACACCGGCCGCCTGGTCGGCGATCGATGGCCGCTTCACGCGTCGGATGAGCGGACTGTTCACCGCATCTCGTATGGTGCGACGCCATCGCCGGGAACCTTGCCCCTTCTCGACCTGAGTGCGTTCCCGTTAGGTGATCGCGCGAACGCCTACTCCGGTGCGCTGGAATGGGGACCTGGGCAGTGGCGGTGGCATTCCGGCGGGCGCGCGCGGGCCGTGTCTGTCGGGCAGACCGTGCTCTTGCCTGGCGCGGCCGCGGCGCGCGAGGAGCGAGGCCATCTCGTCAGGCTCAGCGAAGGCCTTGGCGCGGACGGATCGCTCGCCCGCGTCGCGATCGCCTGGGCGATCGGTGCCGCGTTGCTGGCGGCCGTGGCGGGTGCCGGCGGTGGCGCGGTCCCGGCGCTCTGGATCGGAGTTGTCGGCCTCGCGTATACGCTCGCCATGGTGCGGTCGGCCATCGCCATCCGTGTCACGAGCGCCGAACCATACAACGGCGAAGCCGTCCCGACGACGCTCGTCTTTCTCATTGCCTTCCCCACGCTGGTTTGGCTACTCGAGCGAATGCGGGCGTGGCGATGGAGGTCTGTCTCGAACGTGCGAGGCGTCGCGGTATACGCGCGGCTGGCCGGCGAAGCGGCGGTCGTCGTCGGCGCGTCGGCGGTGGTCTACCTGCTCGCCGGCGGAGTGGATCGCGCGCTCTTCGCTGCGTTCATCATCGTCGTCGGGACGCTCGGACTGTTCGTGCTGCAATCGCTGCTGGTGCCGCGCGAGTCGCGTGCAACCGCCGCATCGGCGCTCGATGCCACGCCGCTCGGCATGTTCGAGATTGGGTCGGAGCGAGGATTCTCGAGTCGTCACCTGCTCCGCGCAGTCTCGACACTGCTCGTGCTGGTCGTGCTGTACATCGCCCTCGCACTGTCGCTGCGTGGCGTACCCCCATACCTGAGCATGGCGGCGTACTCGGTGCTGCTCGTGTTCGTCTACACGGCCGCCGAGCTTCGAGGGCGCGTCTGGCAGCGGATGTCGCCGGCGCACCATACGCTGATCGTACGAGTAGTGGCTGTCACCGGCGCCGTCGGCGGCGCTCTCGGTGCGCTCAGCATCCTCGGCGGTCGCGTGCTGCCCGTGCTGTACGCCTCGGTGGCGGGAGGGATTGTTGGCGCGCTCGCCGCGCGCTTCGTCCTCGCGCCGCTCGTTGGCCCGGTGCGGCTCTGGCCATATCGGCGGGAGGAGGTCCTGCCGCCGCTCTGGTTCGCGTTTGCGCCGGTGGTTCTGCTGCTCGTCGCTCAGTGGAACGCCGTGCGACGACTCGGCATCACGCTCGGGTTTGCGCTCGCGATCGCGGGGCTCCTGCTCGTCGTCCGTGTGTTCGCCGTGCTCTGGCATCGCGAGACGAAAGAGCGTGTGGATGCGCACATCCGCGGGACGGTGCCCGGCTCCGCGACCCGGAGGCGGACGCCGCTCTTCCTCCTGCTCGCCCTGACGATTTACGGCGGCTACCTCGGTGCCGACCGCGGGCTCATGCTGCTGCTCGTCACGTCGGTGCTCGCGACGCTCGTGATGGCTACGGCGATGCTCGGACCGAAGCGACTCGCCGCGTCAGTACTCGCGCTCGTCGTCACGTTAGGTGCCATCGGGATGTGGCTGCGCGTGCCGCCGGCGGCGTTAGCTACTCGGCCGGTGGCGCTCGCCACGCCACAGGTCCGGTACGCCGCAGTCCGTCATCCTCGTGCGCTCGAGCGGCAGCTGCTCGTCGCGCGAAGCGGCATGGCGCGCGAGATCGTGAGCACCCTTCAGCAGGACTGGGGGATGCGGGCGTACGCCGCCGCCGGCCGCACGTGGGGCAACGGACTCTACGGCACGCCGTACACGCGACGCGCGATCTCCGAGGACGTCGCGCTCACCGACAACGCGTATGCGGTGTTCGTATTGAGCGAACACGGCTTCGCGGGCGGGGCGCTGCTTCTCGCCACGTATCTCGCGCTCGCCCTGCTGCTGCTCGCGAGCGCCATGCTCGCCGGGCGCTTCGTCAACGAGGTGCCTCGAGGCATCCTGCTCGGCGGGCTCGCGATGTATGTCGCCGTGCCGGCGCTTTACATGGCGGCCGCGAATGTGTCGCTGCTTCCACTCACGGGGCAGAACCTTCCGTTGCTCGGCTTGCGCTCCGGTGCGGATGTCGCCTTCGCGTCGTGGACGCTCGGTCTCGCGATCATCGCGTTGCCGCGTGCCGCCGGCGGTGCGCGCGGCGTCACCGAGCGTGCGGAGCTCAACAGCCGTGCAATGCGTCGGCTCGCCATCATCCTCGGCGCCGTCGCTGCCCTGCTCGTGATCGTTGGAGGACTCGTCGTCCGCTCACTGTATCGGGCGACGCATCGAGATACTCCACCGTTCCAGCTCGCTGCCTTCGCCGATGGACTTCGCGCCGCGGTCGAGCGTTCAGACATCGTCCTTGCTGGCGACACCATTGCCGCAGGGCCGGCGGCGCGCGGCAAGCTCGGCTACCGTGAAGGCGACTTCCTGCTCGCGACTGTCGAACGTGCGAACGCATTTGCGACCAACCGAGCCGAGTATCGGTCGCATTGTGCCGAGCGTGCGGCGTGGCTGCGAGGGGACGAGGGCACCGTGCAGGTGTCCGACGCGCCATGTAAGGTGGACGCTCCCGTCGGCAGCGGCGGTCCGTGGACAGGGCGGCTCACTGTGGGGGCGACCATCGCGTCGGCCGACACCGCCAAGCGTGCGGGGCTCGAGGTCCAGTCCGACGTCGTGATCGGTGCTGGAGCGAGTGCCGTCGTCCTCGCGCCAGATGCCACCGACGTCGTTCGAGTCGCCTGCCGCGATACGGTGGTCGCGTTCGGTGCGGCCGCCGACATCGCCTGCGACCGTGACGCGCGAGTGCGTGCACGCCGTACATCGAAGGGCGCGGTCGTCGACATTCTCGCTGCAGGTGTCGGTGTCACGAAGAACGGCCATCCACTCTCGTCAGGCGAGCGGCTGCGGTACGGCGACATCATCGCGATCGACAGCATCGCGACGTGGGTGGTGGACGCGACGCCACGAGCGTCGTTGGGGTACGCGCGTGAGCGCAACGGTCAGTCGTGGCGCGCCATCATGCCGCAAACGCCCGCACTCGTCGCCCGTCTGGACTCCCTGCTCGCAGATGGCCTCCGACTCCGCCCGCGTGAGGCAGCGTCGGACGTCGCGCTGACCATCGACCCGGTCGCGGTGGACGTGATGAAGCGCGGGCTCGACCGGCGATGCGGCGACGCGACGTCCGGCGGCATTCGTCAGTGCTCAGCGATGCTCGTGAACGCCGAGACGGGCGACATTCTCGCCATGGCCGATTGGGCGAAGAAGGGTGTTCGGGTTGGTCGTTATGCTCCGCTGGACCACAACTTCCGCAATCACCGCGCGGCGTCGACAGTGAAGCCGTTCATCGCGGCGGCGGTGCTCAACGAGTACCCGTCGCTCCGCTCGCTCGTCGTCGACCATCCCGGGCAACGATTTGCCACGGCCGCCGGGTGGACGCTCGGCTCCACGACACCCATGAAGTCGGAGCTGCACGGGTGTCCGCGCCTCCCGATCGGATGGGACTGCTTCATTCCAAACTCGAACAATCTCTACGCCGTGACACTCGGCTTCCTCGGCGCGGCGGCGCGAGGGACGAACGGACTTCCGGCGTTAGGTGGCACGGTGGAGGGACCGGGCTACGTCATCGATGGACGTCGACTGACGACGCGCCCGCGATTCGAGGTTCGCAACGGCCGCCGCGTGGTCGCGACGTCTCCGCTGGCGCAGCAACTCGAGGGACTCTTCGATGCACGCATTGGCCGGCAGAGCGGTGCCTTCGATGAGAGCCTCTGGCGACCGTTGTCGCAGCGCGGGCTCGTGCGCACGAACCCGCAGTGGCAGCTCGTGTCGCCCGACGTACCGACGCTTCCACTCGACGCCCCGCAGTTCTCCGACCTTCGCTACCTCGCCGGCTTCATGATCGGCGAGAACGAGAACAACTGGAGTAACGCCGCCCTGGTGCGTGCGATGGCGCGTGTCGCGAACGGGCGCGGAACCGAGCTCCGGATCGTGCAGCGAGTGGGCGAGATCGTGCTCCCGCCCACGGAGAAGCCTGGCGTTCGATTCGCACAGGCGCGCGAGCATGTGCTGGCGGGCATGCGCGGCGTGGTGCGTGGCCAGGGCACCGCGGCACGCACGGTCGGTTCGCTGTTCGATGCACCCGGGTTCGACTTCTTCGGCAAGACGGGCACGCTCGAGAGCCAGCGATTCGAGCCGCTGTCGCTCTTCCTGTTCGGTGGGCGGGACGGGCGAATCAAGCCGCATGCGTGTCCGATCGTCGGCATCGTCTACGTCGAAGCCGAGCGAGGAGCAGCGGAGCGCCTAACGGGCGTGTCGCTCTTCGCCGATGTCGTGGCGCCGATACTTCGCGAGCGGTACGGGTGGGCAGACAAGCCATGCGTCATTGCACGACCAGCCCCAGGAGAGACGCCGTGAGGAACCGCCTGCTTGCCGTCATGCTGTTGACGTCGACGCTCACTGCCTGCGACCGTGGCGTGGACATGGTGCGCGAGCGGTTCGCGCGCCGGTCGCGCGCCACCATCGATTCGCTCTCGGCGCAGAACGCGGCGCTCCAGCGGCAGATGGTCGTGTTCGAGCGCATCTCGGCCGAGAAGGACACGTTGCTGCGAGAGGTGCGGGAGGCGCACATCCTCATCGAGGCGATCGCGCAGGAGCTTCGTCGGATCGACGGCTCGGCGCAGTTCGAGATGGACCCAACGGGCGAGGAAGGCGTTGCCAATGCCGCGGCTATCGCCTCGGCCGGCGAGGTCGGCGTCGATCCCGTTGGTGAGGTGCCCGGCGCCACCGGGACCT